>MDTE01042152.1_pt1 | contig 340907 bp, 311 predicted proteins | sample 811231 | NCBI WGS metagenome assembly MDTE01 (sample SAMN05326651, study PRJNA326480) | marine metagenome | isolation source: seawater | place: Indian Ocean: Red Sea | collected 2010
ACCGAATCCTGAAGTTGATGCATACACCAATTGTTCGTTAATTTTACTTAATTCTTCATAACCAAATCCCAAACGATCCATTGTTCCAGGAGAAAAATTCTCAGTTAAAACGTCAACTTCACCAACTATACGATGAATAATCTCTTTGGCTTCAGGGGCCTTAAGATCAATCATTAAACTCTTCTTACCACGATTCACAGAGAAAAAATATGTACTCACATCATGTACATACGGGCCTGCACCTCTACGCTGTTCATTTTGAAAAACTGTTTCTATTTTCCAAACTTCTGCACCGAGATCAGTAAGAATCATAGAACCATAAGGACCTGCAATTGCCCAAGTAAAATCTAATATACGAATGCCCTGTAATGGTCCTGGCATAAAAAAAACCTTCCCAGTCAAAATTACAAATAATGAACAATCATATAAGTGGCCATTACAATCATTACCATATTTTCAAAAAGTGTCAGCGATGAAATAGATAAATTCACTGTTGAACCCATACATGCACACTGAATTTGTTCCGAATGACGTAACGATTTCACTACTCCGATAGATTGTGAAAGCATGAAAAGTAATGTCCCTAATGCTGCAATAAATAGAAAAGTTTCAGACAAAAAAGCAAGCCCTAAACCTAATTCAATAAACGGATAACCAACAGCAAAGAAGGGAATATATTTTGCAATAATGTCATATTCCTTAAACGTATTACTAAAACCTGTGACATTTAGAAGTTTCAAAAATGAAAACAGCACAAAGAAAATTCCCATATAGTCCATCATCCAGCTATTAAAGTCAAAGCTTCCAGAAGGTAATTGCAGTGAAAAAGATGTAATAATAACAATGGACAAAGCTACAAAAATAGGTTTTTTGGAGAAAAAATACTCGACTACAGTTGATAATAAAGAGTCTGTTTTAAGATTTGAAGTGGTAGGAGATATATTATTCAGAGGGATTTCAAGTTTTGAATGATCTGTCGCAGATGCAATCCCATAGTTACCTAATCTACCTAGGACCATGTCTACAGAAGATTCATCATAAGAAAAATCAGAAACAATGGTTAACTGTGATTTTTCCAGAACAATTGTCGCAGATTTTACTTTCAAAGAAGCTGTAATACCCGCCTCGATCGTATCGGCACAACCCTGACATGTCATTCCGCGGACTTGATAAGTCTTCTCCATATTATTAACGCCCTGTCACCTTACGTGTGGCAGATAAAAATCTTTCTTTTTGTGAATCACTACCACGAAGCTTACCATTAGCTTCTTGCTCTGCAATCACAGCCTCTTTATGAAGAGTAGCTAAATCAATCACCCGTTTTGACTCCTGAACAGATTCGGACGAATGTTGAGCAATAATTTTTGCCATTTCTAATGCCTTATCCATAAGTATGTTTGCCGGATGGACTGCACTTAATAAACCCGTATCGAGAGCTTCAATTGCATCAAATCTACGAGCAGTGTATATCCATTCTTTCGCTTTTGAAACACCTACTAAACGTGGAAGAGTAGCTGCAGCTACAACTAGGCCATACTCACTCCCAGGTAGTCTAAAGGTAGCATTTTGGCTAGCTAAACGGATGTCACAAAGAATAGCCAATCGAGCTCCGCCACCGTAACAATAACCGTTGATAGCAGCAATAATAGGAATAGGACACTTTTCTATCTCTTGCGCTCCATTTAATCGATAGTCTTTGGGTGGGAGTAATGCGGAAAGTTCTTCTTTACCACTCATCTCTAACATATCTCCACCAGCACAAAATGATTTATCACCAGCACCGGTAATAACAATAACTTTAACACCCTCTCGAGGTGCATTAATAACAGCTTCTCCTAAACAATGACTGAGCCATGTACTCATTGCATTATGCCGCTCAGGTCTATTCAAAGTCAGTATTAAAACATCACCTTGTCTTTCGTGTAGGATGACGGATTTATCTTCATGCACAACAAAATCCTCTCAACATAATTATCGTAACGATCGTTTTAATATTTTCCCAGAAGGGCCTTTAGGTAAAGATTCAAGAAATTCAACTGTTCGTGGATATTTGTATGCAGCCAGATGTTCTTTGGTGTAAGAGATAATTTCATCTTCTGTTAACTCATGGCCTGAACCCAAGGCAACTACAGCATGAACTTCCTCACCCAATCGTTCATCAGGGATACCTATCACCGCTGCTTCGTTTATAGCAGGGTGCGCGTATAAAACTTCTTCGATTTCACGTGGATAAACATTATATCCACCTCTAATAATCATATCTTTCACACGATCAACAATACTAAACCAACCTTCTGAATTTCTAATACCAATATCACCTGAATGAAACCATCCATCTTTAATGGTTTCAGCTGTAGCCTCTGGTTTATTCCAATACCCTTTCATTACATTATGTCCACGGATACAAATTTCCCCTCTTTCACCGTCAGGGACTGGAAGACCTTTTTCATCTAAAATGATCATTTCCACACCCCATACTGGATATCCAATCGAACCAGCAATACGAGGTTTATGTGCAACATTAAAACTCGCAACAGGAGAAGTTTCCGACAATCCATATCCCTCCAAGATTTTTACAGGAAAACGTTCTTCAAATTCATTCATCACTTCTACCGGCATGGCTGCACCACCCGTCATAGCATGCTTCACACTAGAAACATCGTATTTTTCACCACCTGGATGATGCAACAAACCGAAATACATCGTAGGAACACCGGCAAAAAATGTGACCTTATGTTTTTCTATTAATTTAAAAACTGCTTCTGGAGTAAATCTAGACAATAACACTACTGTTCCACCGGTAGCTATCGTTGCATTCATGATGACAGTTTGCCCAAAAATATGAAATAAGGGCAATGTTGCTAAAGCAACATCATTCTCATCAATAGGTACTAATTTAGGACATGCATTTGCAGCATTAACAAAGAGATTAGAATGACTCAATTCTGCACCTTTAGGACGGCCTGTAGTGCCCGAAGTATAGAGTATTACCGCTGTGTCATCTGCTGCTGAAGGAAATACTTGATCAGGGTAATCATTCGATGCATTATCCAAAATTGAAAGATTTTTTGACGATTTTGACCAAACCACGGGAACGCCAGCAGCCTCAGCTCCAGATATTGCAGATTGCTCGTAGTCAGGATGGGCAATTAATAATTTGGATTCTGAATCTTCGATATGGTATTGGACTTCATCACTGGTTAATAAAATATTGAGAGGTACTACTGACATACCAGCATAGAGTATCCCAAAATATGACAAAGGGAACTGAATGCTATTAGGGAGCATTACAGCAACATGATCACCTGGATTCAGATCATGGTTTCGTAATGCGTGAGCCAACTTTAAGGATTGCTGGTGAAGTTCTCCATAAGTCATAGCTTCGTCATCAATAATAAGTGCAGTTTTTTCAGAAAATTCAGCAGCGGATGCTTGCAAAATTGTACCTAGATTCAAAGACATTTCTTCCCCTCCAATTAGTAGATGCAGTAATATCAATATATCAAGATCTAAGAAAGAAATTTACAACATCATGAAGTTAAACAAAGATGAGATACCTGATATTGAAATACTTTCTGAACCACAGCTAGTTAAACCGACTGTGATTGCTGCATTCTCTGGTTGGAGTGATGCAGGTGAAGCTGCATCAAGTGCACTACGCTTTTTATCTAAGAGATGGAAGTCAGAATTATTTGCGGAACTCGATCCAGAAGAATATTACGACTTTACGCAGACGCGACCAAATGTAAAAATTGAAAATGGGGAAAGAATCATTGAATGGCCAGCAAATAAATTTTCTTTTTATAGGGCATCAAAAGAATCTCATGATTTTATTTTAATCAGTGGTGTGGAACCTCATATCAATTGGAAGCAATTTGTTAGAAATATTACTAAATTATGCCAAGCATTTGACGTAAATAATTTCATTACACTAGGTGGTTTGCTTGCAGAAGTTAGTCATAATAGGGATATACGCGTGGGAGGATCTGCTACTAACCCAGAACTTTCAAAATTATTAAAGTTTGAATATCCACGTTTACCCGGATATCAAGGGCCAACAGGGATCCTTAGTGTACTAAACCAAAGCTTACAAGAAAATGGAATCGAAACTGCTTCCCTATGGGCAAATGTTCCATTTTATATCCAGCGCTCCCCTAACCCAAAAGGTGCATTAGCTCTCTTAAGACATCTAAATAATTCACTTACGTTAGATCTATCACTTCATGACTTAGAGGTTTTTTCTGCACGTTTTGAGGCACAGGTTGCTAAGGATCTTGAACAAAATCCAGAAGCTGCAGACTACGCACGACAAATAGAAGATTATAGTGAGAGAAATGAAGGTGTTTTTGAAAATTTTGATGCCAGTAATGAAGATTTACCTGACGCAGAAATTGTGGTGGACGAATTAGAAGAATTCCTTCGTCAACAACGTGAAAATGAAAGTTAATTTAATTTACATCGATTTTAAATTTTTTTGCCACAAACTACACCGACTGTTAGTATGTGCTAGGTAGCAGTTTTGCACCTTTAAGCCGGCCCCGAGAGACCGGAAAGGACGACTGATGGAAATTTTTTTTGCCCAAAATATCTATAGATTTGGATTTTCTTTATTTTCATTAATTTCCCCCTGTAACCGTACAGTAGAGATTAATTAAATGAACAAATCAGACACGCAAAATCTAATTCAACAAGAAGAAACTGTATTAGATGCTGAAGCCATTGGGCGAACTTTAACTCGACTTGCGCATGAAATTGTTGAAGCAAATGCAGGGATACAAGATCTTGTCATCATTGGTATTCAAACAAGAGGAACAACCCTAGCTGACCGTATTGGCACTGCAATTGAACATTTTGAAGGATCAACTCCTCAAATAGGCTACCTCGATGTCACTATGCATCGTGATGATTTTGACCGTGACGGTCTACGAGGAACTCCTCTTCCAACTGAACTACCCAGTATAGAAAGTAAAAACGTCGTTCTAGTTGATGATGTTCTTTATACTGGTCGAACCATTAGAGCAGCAATGGACGCTCTAAACGACTATGGTCGACCTCGTGAAATAAGACTAGCGGTACTGATTGATAGAGGGCATCGTGAACTACCTATTAGAGCTGATATGGTGGGGAAAAATATCCCAACATCGAGAAATGATACTGTTAGATTAAATCTACAAGAACATGATGGAAGTGACGCAGCACTAATTAGATATGGTGGTCAGGAAAAATGACTATCGAATCCAATCGTAAACAAATCGATAAGAAAAATGATGCCTTATCACTAAATCAATGGAACCATCATAATGTACTTGATTTAGATGATTTTTCACATACAGAAATTGTCACTGTATTATCTTTGGCAGAACGAATGAGGGAGATTCTAGATCGCAGAATTCCTCGTGTACCAGCCCTAAGGGGGTATACCATTGTCAATCTATTCTTCGAACCTTCAACTCGAACTCGAGCCTCATTTGAATTAGCCGGAAAAATGTTAGGGGCAGATGTAATATCTGTAAGTGCCTCTACATCCTCAATCCAAAAAGGAGAATCATTAATTGACACTGTCCGTACATTACGTGCAATGAGGGCAGATGCAATAATTATGCGACATGAAATGGCAGGGGCACCTTACTTAGCTGCCTCACATACAGATGCCTCTATAATCAATGCTGGAGATGGCGCACATGCACATCCGACGCAAGCTCTTCTAGATCTCTACACCATGAAAAGACACGTCGGAGATCTAAAAAATAAAAAAGTTGTCATGGTGGGCGACATAGCACATTCAAGAGTAGCTAGATCAGATTTATGGGGTTTATCAAAAATGGGTGCACATGTCGTACTTTGTGGACCACCAACTCTACTGCCAAGAGGTCTAGGTGTATCAGAACGTCCAGAACATGCTAAAAATGCACTTCCTTCTGTACAAATTGAAACAGATATAGATAAGGCCTTACGAGATGCACATGTTGTAATGGCATTACGATTACAAAGTGAACGTCAAGAAAATGGACTTCTTCCTTCACTCAGAGAATATGCAGAAAATTACCAAGTAACGAGTACTAGATTGATTAAGGCACAGCCTGATTATTTACTAATGCATCCTGGTCCAAAAAATGAAGGTATCGAAATCGCAAGTGATGTTGCTCGAGGTGATAGATCAATTATTGAAGAACAAGTCACGAATGGAGTAGCAGTCCGAATGGCTCTTCTATATTTGTTATCCGGACGAGTAGAATCTACTCAAATAAGTGAGGGGAATGCACCATGAGTACTCTTGCGATTCATAACGGTAGAGTGATTGACCCTGCTCTTGGGTGGGATGGCATTGCTGATGTCGTCATCGTAGATGGAAAAATTGCAAGGGTTGGCCCAAACGAAGGCGATATGGTAGTAGAAGCAGATAGAATCGATGCTACCGGACTCGTTGTCTCACCAGGATTTATTGATCTGCAAACACATCTCAGAGAACCAGGATATAAATATCAGGAAACAATCAATTCTGGAACATTAGCTGCCGCACGTGGCGGATTTACAACGGTATGTGCGATGCCAGGGACTATTCCACCTATGGACAGTAAGTCAGCGGTAGAATCCGTCCTTAGGGAAGCTGAAGAATCTGCATTAATTCGAGTTTTACCAATAGGATGTATAACTATTGGAAGAAATGGAGAACGTCTAGCCCCAGCCGGAGAATTAAATTCTTCGGGTGTAGTTGCATTGACTGATGATGGCAAGGCAGTAGCCGATCCGAACTTAATGCGGCATGCCCTACAATATTCTACTCAGTTTAATCTTCCTGTCGCACAACATCCTGAAGATCCATCGTTAGTAAAAGGTGGCCAGATGCATGAAGGATGGGTAGCAACACGATTAGGTTTGAGAGGTCGACCAGCAAGTGGTGAAGCCACAATGGTAGCGCGTGATATTGCATTAGCAGAACTTACAGGAGCACATCTTCACATCTGTAATATATCTACTGCCAGTTCTGTTGGACTAGTACGCGCAGCAAAAGAAAGAGATGTCAATATAACTACTTCTGTGACGCCTCACCATCTAAACTTAACTCATGAATTGGTAGCTTTTAATGATTCTTACGAGCAAATTGGCTATAAAACAAACGCAAAAGTTGAACCTCCTCTACGCGAAGAAAAAGACATCGAATCACTAATCAATGCTTTGGCAGATGGTGTCATTGATGCGATTGCAACTGATCATTCACCTGTCAGTGCAATGGAAAAAGACATCGAATTTGATCTAGCCACTCCCGGAATTAGTAGCCTTGAAACTGCTTTTGGATTGTCAATGAATCTAGTGCATGAAGGACACCTAGATATTTCTACACTGATTCACAGAATGACTATTGGACCAGTACGAGCATGGAATTTAGACAAACGTGAAAGTAATATTGGTCTTGGGACACTAATGCCCGGTGCTGTCGGAGATGTAGTGGTCATTGATCCAAACTTAGAATGGACTGTAGACTCAGAATCATTCGCTTCTTTAGGAAAAAATACTCCCTTAAATGGTCGTACTCTCAAAGGTTTGGTAATAAAAACGATCTTTTCTGGAAACATAGTAAATGACTTTCTAGGAGAAGTTAATGACTCTTAATGGATACACAGAACGCTATCACCAACCATCTGCATATCTAATTTTAGAGGATGGTAAAATTTTCCCAGGGAAAGCAATTGGAGCATACGGTCAAACCTCGGGAGAGGTGGTGTTTTCAACTTCAATGACTGGTTACCAAGAAGCTCTTACTGATCCCTCTTTTCGAGGCCAACTACTAACGATGACTTATCCACTCCAAGGTAATTATGGTACTCATGAAAGTTTTGCCCAAAGTAAAGATATTCAGGTTAGAGGATTCATTGTTAAGGAGTTAACTAATCTTCCCTCACACTGGAAAAGCTCTCATTCATTGGATACATATCTTGAAGAGGCAAATATAACTGGGATTTCAGAAATTGATACACGTGCTTTAACTAAACATCTACGATCACATGGCGTTTTAATGGGAACGATCACACATAATGAAACACCTTCTGATGCGTATGAAAGACTTCGCAATGAACCGAAATATGAAGGTGCTTCTTTCGTAAAAGAAGTTTCAACTGCAAAACAATTTGAGTGGGACATTTCTAGTAAGAACGACCTTGAAAATCATCATGTAGTAGTAGTTGATTTAGGGGTCAAGTACAATATTCTTAATATACTAAAAAAACACCACTGCAGAGTCACAATAGTTCCCTTTCAAACAGACTTCAATGAGATCATTAACCTAGCCCCTGATGGCATCTTACTTTCTCCGGGACCTGGTGATCCTCGGATGCTCGATGATCTAGTTAAAACTACACAAAAACTAATCGGCAAAGTCCCAATTATGGGTATATGTTTAGGACATCAAGTTATTGGACGTAGCTTCGGTGCAAATGTATATAAACTAAAGTTTGGCCATCGTGGAGCAAATCATCCTGTAAAAGATAATGTCAGTGGTGCAGTATATATTACTTCACAAAATCATGGTTATGCAGTTGATGACAAACTAGATTCTGACATTATTGTGACACAAACTCATCTCAATGATGGAACCGTGGAGGCTTTATCACACAAGAATGAGCCTGTATTTACAATTCAATATCATTCGGAAGCTTCTCCAGGACCAAATGACACTGAATTTTTATTTGGGCAATTCGTAAAATCGATGCACGAATATAAATAAAGGAATGTGGTTAGAAGCTATTTATGAAACTTCCAGAAACTCACCACCTATACGAACAAAAAAACCAAGATGATTGGAATTATTTTTTATCATCATCTTCTCAACTCCCTGATTACTGGAATAAATGGGAGGAATATTCTGAAAATTGGCGGATACCAATTCAATTTATTCAGCCATTAGGTTTAGAATTTCCTGAACAATTTCATCCCCTACAAAACTTAATGGATGAACTAGCCAATTTCGAGGAGTTAGAAATCCCTCCACTAAACTGGATTCATATGACTTATATCCACGTCGGTTTTCTGAGTCCACTAGATGTTTTATGGTCACAAGTAGAGTCATTCTATGTGAATGCAGCTCCACGTATACGACGAGTTGAGCCTTTCTCTATCGAAATCCGAAACTTGTCAATTTCTGCTGATGGGCGCATTTATATAAATATATTTGATAATGGGGCATATCAAGAATTACGAAATCAAATTAGTTTAGGTGTTCCATTTATAGGTAAGAAAATGAATACACTAGCTAATGAAGTATTTATTCCGACTATGGATATAGCATATACAACTGGTAAAGGAGAGAGGGAAAAGCTTATAAGTAAGTTAGAAAATTATCGTTCGATTGACCTTGGCACAGTAAGTCTTAAACTTATGAAACTTGCACGAGTCCCAATCCAACCACACGATCATTATTTAGATCTAGATATTATAGCTGAAATTCCACTATTAGGCTCTGAACATCGAAAAGGATACCACAACTGAAATCTTCATCACGACCTAACTCTGTTTTAATTATTGGCAGTGGACCTATTGTCATAGGACAAGCAGCTGAATTTGATTATGCCGGAACACAAGCTTGTAAGGCAATGAAAGAGGAAGGAATCAAATCCATACTAGTAAATTCCAACCCTGCAACAATAATGACCGATAACGGAGTTGCTGATGTAACCTATATTGAACCTCTGACTGTACCTGTGCTGGAAAGAATAATAAAAAAAGAACGTCCCGATGCTTTGTTACCAACATTAGGGGGACAAACTGGCCTAAATCTTGCTCGTGATCTTGCGAATGCACAAATTCTAAAAAAATACGATGTTGAACTTCTTGGTTCGAGTTTAGAAACCGTTGAATTAGCAGAAGATCGAGATAAATTTCGTAACTTATTAGAGCAAATTGGAGAGCCGACTCCACATAGCAATATTGTAGAATCCTGGGAAGATGCTATTCAAGCTCGAGAGGAAATCGGGTTACCACTTGTTATACGGCCAGCCTATACATTAGGAGGGACTGGTGGAGGGATTGCTTTTACTGAAGAAGAATATGAGCAAATTATTAAAGCTGGACTTCGCGCATCACCAATCGGACAGGTTCTTGTTGAACAATCACTTTTAGGTTGGAAAGAGCTCGAATACGAGGTGATGCGTGATGGCAATGACACATGCATTACGATTTGTAATATGGAAAATCTAGACCCAATGGGAGTCCATACTGGCGATTCAATAGTAGTTGCACCCTCTCAAACACTCTCTGATCGTGAATATCACATGCTAAGAAACAGTGCACTGAAAATTATTAGAGCATTGGATATTGAAGGGGGATGTAATGTTCAGTTCGCTTTAGCGCCTCGACCCGATATTGTTTCTTGGGACAAATCAGAACAAGATGATGACCCTCCGTATTTTGTTATTGAAGTAAATCCGAGGGTCTCAAGATCATCTGCGCTAGCGTCTAAGGCTACGGGATACCCTATCGCTAGAGTTGCCGCAAAAATTGCAATTGGGAAAAATCTTCATGAAATTTCAAATAGTGTGACCCAAAAAACAACTGCTGCATTCGAACCAGCTCTAGATTATTGCGTTGTCAAAATCCCTCGATGGCCATTTGATAAATTTCAATTAGGCAATCGCAATTTAGGAACACAAATGAAGGCTACAGGAGAAGTTATGGCCATCGATCGTACATTTGAAGGTGCGATTCAAAAAGCTATTCGCTCTCTCGAAATTAGTGACCGTTCCATTCTTTGGGAAAATTCTCAATGGACTGACACCATACCATTCGATGCTACGGATGAGCGCCTTTGGGCACTCTTAGCCGCACTTCGCAGAAATTGGTCTGTAGAAAAAATTTGCAAATCAAGCCAGGTTGATCCCTGGTTTATAGAAAGGTTTGCAAAAATAGTAGAAATGGAACGTCGACTACTTTCTGAAGAATTAACACCTCAGTTACTTTTTGAATCTAAAAGACTGGGTTTTGGAGATAGACAGATTGCTACCCTAGCTGATCATTTACCCGAACAAGTAAGATCTCTACGAGATACATGGGATATTCGACCTGTTTATAAAATGGTCGACACTTGTGCTGGAGAATTTGATGCCCTAACTCCATATTATTACAGTACCTATGAGCAGGAAAATGAAGCAATACCTGAACCGATTGAAAAAATGTTGGTGATCGGCTCTGGTCCTATACGCATTGGCCAAGGCATAGAATTCGACTATTGCTCAGTAAAAGCAGCGCAAGCATTACGCTCTGCTGGTATTCAAGCAATATTAGCAAATTCTAACCCAGAGACTGTTTCAACAGATTTTGATACATCTGATCGGCTCTATTTTGAACCATTAGATGAAGAATCTATCCGTGATTTGTTAGAAAATGAAGGTGGCTTATATGGAGACGTCCCTTCTTCTGTTGTTCAATTTGGCGGGCAAACAGCTGTCAATTTGGCTCAAAACCTCGCTGATTCTGCACTACCTATAGCAGGTTCATCTGCAGATTCAATAGATCTTGCAGAAAATCGAAGTAGATTTGAGGCAATATTATCTGAACTTGAAATCCCACAACCACCTGGTGTAGCTGTAGACAATCTTGAAGAAGCATTAACAACTGCCGATGCAATTGGTTATCCTGTATTAGTTCGCCCTTCGTATGTGCTAGGTGGACGAGCAATGGAAATAGTCCAGAATGCAAATGAACTAGTTCATTTTTTTACTGCAGCTATTGCCGAAAAAACTGGTTCCGTATTAATTGATAAATATCTTAGTGGAAGAGAATTTGAAGTTGATGCAGTTTGTGACGGTCAATCAGTATTAATTCCTGGCATTATGGAACATATCGAACGTGCAGGGGTTCATTCAGGAGATTCTATAGCAGTTTACCCTCCTCAGAATCTTTCAGAAAAACATCGTCAAAAAATTGTTGAATATACTATGCGAATGGGCAAAGGGCTTAATGTTAGAGGCCTTATGAATGTTCAATTTGTAATACCCGCCGGCAATAAAGAGACTGAAGTTTTTGTTATTGAAGTCAATCCTCGCTCCTCACGAACCATACCTTTTATCTCAAAAATTACTGGCGTCCCAATGGTTGAACTAGCTGTGAAAGTTAGCTTAGGCGAATCATTGGCTGACCAAGGATACCCAAATGGTCTATGGCCAGAAAGAAATTTAGTTGCAGTAAAAGCTCCAGTTTTTTCGATGTCAAAGTTAACTGATGTAGATACACACCTTGGCCCTGAAATGAAATCAACTGGAGAAGTAATGGGCATAGATCGGACATTTAGTTCGGCCGTAACAAAAGCATTAATTTCCTCTGATTTAGTAATCCAACCAGGAGACAAATTTTTACTCTCACTGTCTAATCAAACAAAAACTGAGGCTATACCTCTAATTCGAAAAATACATGATGCTGGATGTGAAATCTATGCAACAGAAGGAACATCTGCACTTATAGAAGGTTTGAACATTCCTGTTAAACCCGTCACGAAACTTTTAGCAGGTCATCCAAATGTTGTAGATATAATTCGAAATGGAACAGTTCAAGTAGTAATAAATACTATAGAAGGTGGGCGAGAAGAAATTATAAGAGACGGCTTTCATATAAGGAGAGCAGCTACAGAACAACGAATACCTTGTTTTACTTCACTCGACACAGCAGAGACAGCTATCGGAATGCTATCGGAAACTATTTCATACAATGTTGCTCCATTAATAGAATACCGAGATGGATAATTGATATTGCTAAATTTATCTAAAAAAAACCCAACAGCAATTTTTGATTTAGATGGGACTTTAGTTGACTCATTACATGGCATAGCTCTCGCAATGAAAAAAACATTAGCTGAATTCAATTATGAGGTTAGTGTTGATAATATCCTCCCCCGAATTGGAGCGCCGATGATCGAAGTCGTCGAAGAACTTACGCAAGAAAAACCTGAAGAAATTAAAAAAATTTACAAGGAATACCTCGCGCTTTACCGCAGAGCTTACCTTAGGCAAATCATACCTTTATCTGGTGCAGACAAGTTAATAAATAATTTATATGATAGCCATTTTTCTCTAGCAATTGTGACAAATAAAACAGAGCAAGATGCGCGAAGCGTTATAGAGGCACTTAGTTGGAGTACAAAATTCAAAATCATTGTAGGCAGAGATACTAAAAAGCTGCCAAAACCTCATCCAGAAGGCACTATTTATGCACTAAATAAGTGCAACGCTAACCCTAATGAATCTGTATTTATTGGAGATACAGAATATGACATGGCCGCTGGAAAAAATGCTGGGGTAAAATTTTTAATCGGTTTACTAGGTTCACGCGATGCGACACTATTAGAGGCTGCTGGGGCTAACCAGATCGCAAATAATCTTTGTGATGTTGAAAAAATGTTACTCCCTAATTGAAAGTAGAGATATGCAAAGTTACATAGCAGAAGTTAGAGAAAATTCTCTCCTTTACGGCAATACGCATATTTTGTGGATTAGTAATCCTACAGATATTCCTATGAAACCAGGACAGTTTTTAATGGTCTATATTGGTGACTCGTACGCACCACTTCTTGGTAGAGCTTTATCAATCCATCGATTAAGAAGTAATGGTGAACACAAAGAATTTGCTTTGCTTTTTGAAGTAGTTGGTCAAGGAACAGAATGGTTATCACAGAGGAATCCAGGAGATAAAATTCGCTTTGTAGGTTCTTTAGGCAATGGATTTAAAATTGATCAAAATACACAAAGAACGTTATTGGTTGGTGGAGGAATAGGATGTGCACCATTAATTTGGTTAGCTGATGATCTTTCTTCACAAGGAAAAGATGTCACGCTTTTATTAGGAGCAAGAAGCAAAGAACAAATTTTCCCTCCTGAATTATTACCTCCAAGTGTAGAGATTATAGTTACAACAGAAGATGGAAGTTTTGGTCAAAAAGGACTTTTAACTGATCCTTTTAAAGATCTCTTATCTTGGAGTGATCAAGTTTTTTCATGTGGCCCAAAACCTATGTTTGAAGCACTTCATGTGATAGCACTAGAGAGTGGGTCATCTAAATCAATACAGATATTAATGGAAGAATATATGGCTTGTGGTTTTGGAATTTGTTATTCCTGTGCAGTCTTCCCCAAAAAAGGTGGGGTAAAATTAATATGTAACGACGGTCCAATGTTTGATATAAGAGAAATCTATGCTTAAAAGAATATTTTTTCTTAACCGAATGAAAATACATCACTTATTTGTTCTAGTAGGAACTTTTGCTGGTTTGCTATCGAGTATATTTTTTTTCACTATCAACCCACCAGTTCTAGGCTGGCTATTCGGCACAGGTATAGGATTAAGTGGAAGTGCTTTTTTTGTAGCGATATTCTCAGGAGAACCATTAGCTGGTAGCACTGGATCAACAAAATCTAATTGGCATTTGGAAGATCTATACCATACAGATAATAATGAAAATTCCAACTCGTAGGATATCGAAAATTTAGACTATCCGATTTAATACAGAACCTAACTCAACATATCGATCTGCTAAAGATCTCATTTCCAAAGAAGAGCTTTGTGCAAAAGCAAACACTTCCACCCTTACACCCCTAGTTTGCACGACCTCAACAGCGCGAGCAAAATCTGCATCTCCTGAAACTACTGCGATCACATCAAGGCCATCTGCCATGGTAAGCATATCTATCGCCATTTCAACATCAAAATTTCCTTTGATTGAACCATCAGCAAACCTTTTTAATGCCTTAGTGACTATTCGATATTCATAAGGAACAAAAGGAGCAACAAACTTCTGTTGCTCTAGCGCCTCCATTGGATCATCAGAGACTGGAGAATATGCAGTAGCACGAACGACATCACGTCCTTCACCAATAAACTGCAATAACTTACCCATATTAAGAGGTTTAGAATCTGAATCATGTCCATAAATCAAATTCGGAACATCAACAAACATTCCTAGTCGGGGAAGTTGAGTTGAACGATCTAATTGGCCACCTAAAATCAAGAGACCAGCACGTAATTCTTCTAAAATTCTACCTTGCTGAACTACAAGTTCTTTTAATTCAAGAAATTCGGAATCATTAACTATAATCTGATTAGCAGAGGCATTATCAACTTCCAACACATCATCATTAATAGAAATGTCCCGAGATGGTAATTCAGTAGTAGCTAATTTTTCTATATCCTCTGAATTTTCCATAACATTTTCTGAAGAATCACTGGCAGATAAATCATCTACATTACTTCGTGAATCCCCATTGATATCGTCTTCTTTATCAATGTCAATATTTTTCGAAGGTCGACGTCCAGCAATAATCGACTCTGTGTCATTTTCTATATCATTAGAATTATCATCGATCATATTCTTGCCTCTTCACCTGCAAATTGCAAAACTGAACACCTCGAGGCGACTTGCTCGGCAATACCAATGAACGAATCAGCGATTATTGAATTAGGTTCTGAAACAACGATAGGAACTCCTTCATCACTGCCTTTTCGGACAGAACTATCCAAGGGTAATTCACCTAGAAATTCAATCCCTAATTCTTCCGCTGCTTCACGTGCTCCACCTTGGCCAAAAATATCACCAGACATATTTTCAACGATACCGAATATTGGAACGCTCAAACGATCAAACATACCAACAGCTTTACGGGCATCTTCAATTGCCACTTTCTGTGGACTTGAAACTATAACTACTCCGGCAATTAACGCATCTTGCGCCATAGTCATCGATGCATCTGATGTACCAGGAGGTAAATCAATTATCAGATAGTCAATATCTTCCCATTGTATATCGCGCATTAATTGTCTAACACCGGAACCTATCATAGGCCCTCGCCAAACCACCGGAGTACCTTGGGGTAAAACAAAACCTATAGAAGCAGCTGAAATTCCATGAGCTTCAATGGGATGTAATCCAACATTACCTTCAGATTGAATCCCTTCTGTAATGCCAAGCATTGTAGGAATATTAGGACCAGTAATATCAGCATCGATAATGCCGACTTTGGCACCAAGCTTAGCTAATGCCACAGCTAAATTTGTAGAAATAGTGGATTTCCCTACCCCACCTTTATTAGAGCCCACCGCAATAATGTTCTTAACTCCATCAATTGCAGAAGGTCCACCTTCGCGAGAAACAGTACTACGTACTTCAGCACCCCAATCTATTTCGATTTCTTTAATGTCAGATAAATTAGCTAGAGCAGATCTAACATCTTGATCTAGCGTTTCACGTAAAGGGCAAGCAGGAGTTGTGAGTATCATCGAAAATGTAAGTTTCCCGGAATTAAACTCAACATCGCGAACCATGTTTAAACTAACTATATCTTGATGTAACTCAGGATCATTAACATTGCTTAAGGCAGCAATTATCATCTTCGTATCTGTCACACCTACTCCTTCACACAGAGGAACTATCTATCACAAAACATTATTCAGTGATAGTGATCTGGAATATCCAAAATCAAATCATTGAGTCTTTCATAAGACAACAACAACAAATTAACTAACCAAATTATAACTGCCGATTTACGGAGGAAAAACCAATTAGAAAAATTTTTATACTCATGCATCTTAAACTTGACTAGGTGTCCGTATAAGATGCATAATTGTGTTAGCACATGCACATATTTAACAATGTGAAAGTACCATTGTGCTGGTTTCAATTAGAATAGTTATCCTTTGGGCATGGGATAATTATTTGTTAGTTTAAGGAATGAGCTAATGAGTCGCGCAAAGACTCCAGTCAAAACAGTAAAAGTCAAAAATACAAAGAAAAAATGTGTCCACCATTGGATTATTGGGACTCCGAGTGGCCGAGAAAGCATTGGTAACTGTAAACATTGTGGAACAAAAAAAACTTTCCCAAATTCTAATGAGAGTGTTATGTGGGAAAAAACAAGCACTTTGCGTAATGACATACGACAGGCAGAACGCTTCTCACGTCCATCAGAAATTCTTTTATCGGATGAATCATAATATCCATCCAGCATTAATGCTTAGGCATAATGCATAGGCAAAAAGAAACTCTACCAGAAAAGTAGTTCCCAACCATAGTTCAATTTTATGTATGCACTATACGTATTTGTTTTCTACATGTACGCTTTTCTTGTTGAGGTAGGTAACACGCCTAATGGACTTAAGAGTTAATCTTGCAAAAGAAAGTAAATTCGACCTCCATCTCCAAAATCCTGTTATGACAGGATCGGGAACATTTTCTAACGGAATTGAATTAGCGAAAAAATTTAATGTCAACGAGTTAGGTGCTATCGTATCCAAAGGGACTACACTTCGCCCACGAAGAGGTAATCAAACTCCACGGACCCATGAAACAGCCTCTGGGATGATAAATGCGATTGGTTTCCAAAACATCGGTATAAATTCCTTGATCAATGATGTTGCGCCTATTTGGGATAAATGGGAGATTCCTACGATTGTCAATATCATGGGTGATACAGTCACAGATTATGGACTTTTAGCTGAAAAACTTGATAACGTTCCAGGTGTCTCAGCTTTGGAGGTAAATATATCTTGCCCGAATGTAGATGCTGGTGGTCTTGAGTACGGTCAAGATCCTTTTATGGCAAGCGATGTAATAACAATCGTAAGAAGTCATACTTCACTTCCAATAATTGCAAAACTAACCCCTAGTGTAAGTAATATACAACCGATTGTAGAAGCTGTTACACAAGCTGGTTCACAAGCTATTACAATTTCAAATACTATCCCTGCGTTAGCCATAGATATCATTGAACGTAAGCCTGTGATTGCAAACGGTTTCGGGGGGCTTTCAGGGCCAGCAATTAAACCGATCATACTGCGCCTAGTTTGGCAAGCTGCTCTGGTTTCTAAAATTCCAATAATTGCTTCAGGAGGAATTTTTTCTGGAAAAGATGCTATTGAATTTATTATGGCAGGGGCATCTGCAGTACAGGTCGGCACAGCAACTTTTTTAGATCCTTTTGCCCCATGGAGGGTCATAGAGGAGATCAAAGCATGGTGTTTAGAAAATGAAATCGACAGTATTTCTGAATTAGTTGGAGCTGCGCAAGATGTACACTAATATGTAGATACTAATACATAGACTATCAAAAACGTTTATAGTAGTATCCGATTTTTCGGGGTGTAGCTCAGCCTGGCAGAGCGCTGCGTTTGGGACGCAGAAGCCCTCGGTTCAAATCCGAGCACCCCGACCACTATTTTGAAAGTAGAGCATAATGCCAACCGGAACTCCTAGCTACATTCTTATTGTCAGAATCATTTCTGTTCTGGGAATGTCTTTTTCTTTAGCAATAGGTTTATTGGCTCTAATAGGAGGATGGTTATTGTCAGCAACTTTATCGTTTATCTGTTTTATTCCATCATTAGGACTTCTACTTATAGTAGAAAAAAAATGGGCAGAACAACCCGACTACTCCGATATAGAATAATCACTCAAAATAGTTCGAATTTTAACGGTAATTATTTCATGTTCAGATTCTGCCGCTACTATTTTCTGTACAATATCAAACCCAGTTACTACTTCACCAAAAACTGTATATCTTCCCCTTAAATGTGGAGCATCCGATAACGTTATAAAAAATTGAGACCCATTCGTATTAGGCCCAGCGTTAGCCATACCTACAATTCCGATATTAAATTCTGTATCAGAAATTTCATCAGGAATTCTATATCCAGGACCACCTTTACCATTACGATCAGGATCACCTGTTTGGGCAATAAAGTTAGGTACAATCCTGTGAAATACACATCGATCATAAAATCCTTCTTTTGCAAGAAATACAAAATTATTTACTGTAATAGGGGCAATAACTGGAAATAATTTTATTACTACACTACCAATATTGAAAATGACATCCGCATAGTAGTCTAATGACGGATCGATAGTGATAGCCGGAGAATTTGTATAACTAGGTGTAATAGTTCACATCATTTCTCTAAAATTTCAATTCCAAGTATTTTTTCAGCATCTCCAAAATTTGGTCGAGTAGGATCTCTGGACTGTAAATTATCTAACACACTTAAACCAGATTTAACTTCACCAAAAACAGTAAATTCATTGTTGAGATGGGGTGTGGGTCCTAATGTGATAAAAAATTGAGATCCATTAACTGTCCCTGTCGCATCACGTGCCATTGACAATGATCCTCTAGAAAATCTCAACCCATTTGTTTCAGAGGGAAGAACATAACCAGGCGAGCCATATCCTTCACCTGTAGGATCACCAGCTTGAGCAACAAAACCAGGGACCACTCGGTGAAAAATCAAATCATCATAAAATGAATTTTGAGCTAAAAATATAAAATTATTAACAAATTCAGGTGATTCTTTAGCAAATAAATCAATTTTAATTATGCCCGATTCCAATCGTAAAATTGCCTCATATCTAATCTGTGTATCTATAGTCATTTCAGGAGGTAATTCGTACCACCGCACGATTACATCTTCTGAAGCATTTGCTGTGTTATCTTTAGATTCAGTTAACGGTACCGAACTAGAGCTTGAAGAAGTCTCTTGATCTATTTCTGGAGGACCTAATAGAGAAGTAAAAATTATTCCACCTAAACTGAGAACCATAAATATAATCCCAATAAGAAAAAAACTCTTGATATGCCTTTGCATAAACCCCATAGGGCCAGAAAACTCTATTGGCCCTGCTTCTTCAATAGTTTGTGTACGTATTTCTCTCCGACGAGTTTGACGCTGTCTTCTTTGTAATTGGCGACGTTGGTTCCTGCGATTAGTACTCACGGGAAATATTACTCCTTGTATATATCTATATTGATTCTAGAATTTTAACTGTGTCAGCTTTTTATTAAGTTAATTAATTATATAAAACCTTAACCCTTTGAGTGAATTTATCTGCACCAAATCTTAATACCCAATAAGATCATTTATACATAGAACCATTATCCTGATAAATCAGCAAAAAAAGAACCCACATCTTCTGAAAATAATTTAGGTTGTTCTAATGCAGCAAAATGTCCTCCTGCATCTAATTCAGAAAACCTAACAAGATTATAGCGATCTTCTATCAATGAAATTGGAGCAGTCCAGGGTTCTTTCGGATAGCGTGCATATGCTGTAGGAATTTCAACTTTACTTGCTAAATAAGATCTATCAGATTTTTTCGCCTCATAATAAATCCTAGATGAGGATAAAATAGTCCCCGTCAGCCAATAAACCATTACATTTGTTAAGATAGCATCTCTACTAAATGTTTCCCAAAGATTTTCTCCATGATCTGACCAAACCCAATATTTTTCTAAAATCCATCCTAAGAGACCTATCGGAGAATCATGTAATGCATATGCTAAAGATTGTGGTCGTGTCGATTGTATGTGGCTATACCCAGTTTCAATATCACGGAAAATATCTTGTTCTTTCAAAAACAAATGCTCTTCAGCTGTCAGTGATTTTTTTTCAATAGAAATATTTCTATTAACAGGTATAAAATTTAAATGTAATTTTAGTACTGCCTCAGGGTGTAGCAATGATAAAGCTGATCCGACAATCGCTCCCCAATCCCCTCCTTGAACACAATATTTTTCATACCCTAACGACTGCATCAAACCATGCAATCTCTCCGCAATTTCACCTGGATGCATCCCGCGAGTATTCGGTTGATCAGAAAATCCAAAACCGGGCAATGAAGGAACAACAACATCGTATCCTGGAAAATTAGTACTACCATTTTGCAATAAAGGTGCAGCTTGTAAAAATTCAACGAAAGAACCTGGCCATCCATGAATAAGCAAGATAGGGATTCTTTTTTCTACAGCAGGACCAGTATATAAAACTGCATGGAGCTCTTCAGAATTAATAGGTACTCTAATATGCGCTAATTTGTTTAACTCACCTTGGTGATAAAACCAATCATATTCTCTACGCCAATATGTAACTAAGTCTCTTAAGACAGCATCATTAGTTCCAACTTCCCAGCCTTGATCAATTTGTATGTCTGTCCAACGAGCAGTATCGATACGCCTGTGCAAATCATTAATTGCGCGCTGACTAAATTCAATTCTAAATGGAGTAACAGGCATTGACATATCGCTAACATTTAGAGCATAAAAATTAATATAATTTGGTGACCCCACGGAGAATCGAACTCCGATTTCGAGGTTGAAAACCTCGCGTCCTAACCGTTAGACGATGGGGCCGCTGAAATATTCTCTAATGATATTCCAATGTGAAAGGATACCAATGAACGACATAAGTTTCAGGTTTGACCTTCATAAAATTTTAATTTAATAAAGATTTTTATCAAAAAGTCCATTTTTTTAAGATCTACTTCTAAAAAAAATAACTTACCCCCTCCCTTCTAGCAAATAACTCGATATATTCTATAGATACGTTTCAGCTTGGGAGACAAATATGACTACACAAGATACACAGGGTGAAAAAGATCAGCGAACAGTAGTTGAGGAATTTTTAAATCCTTCTCAAGGTTATTCAGCAGTTGGCTACCAGTTGCTCCTGAGATTAAGAAGTGAACAATTACCTGGGATGCTAGGTAAGATTACGACTGCACTTGGAAGCGCAGGTGCTAACATCATGGACATTGACATTCGAGAGGCACAATCAAATTATATGATCCGTGATTTTCGAGTGCTTTGTGAAAATGAAGAACATGCAAAAACAGTATCAGAAACAATCGCAGCCTTGGATGACGTAGAACTTGAGCTAGCATCTGACAGAACTTTTCAGTTACATCGAAAAGGTAAAATAGCCATCGAGAATAAAGTACACATTCGGACTAATGCTGAATTAGCTCATGTCTATACACCTGGTGTAGGTAGAGTTTCAATGGCAATTCATGACAATCCGGATGCAGTTTGGGCACTGACCATAAAATCCAATACTGTTGCTATAGTTTCTGATGGTACTGCTGTACTGGGGCTTGGTGATATAGGTCCAGAAGCAGCAATGCCTGTCATGGAAGGCAAGTCAATGCTCTTCAAGTCATTTGCAGACATAGACGCATGGCCTTTGTGTTTAGATACCAAAGACACTGACGAAATAGTTCAAATTTGCAAAGCAATTGCTCCAACTTTTGGTGGAATCTTACTAGAAGATATTTCCGCACCAAGATGTTTTGAAATCGAAGAGAGGCTTCAATCTCTTGATATCCCTGTATTCCATGATGATCAACATGGAACTGCAGTAGTAGTTCTTGCAGCATTAATGAACAGTCTGAAAATTATTCAAAAAAGACCGGAAGATCTGAAAGTCATAGTACTTGGAGTTGGAGCTTCAGGCGTGGCATGTTCAAAAATTATGATGAATTATGGAGTAAAAAATGTAATAGGTTTTGATCGCACAGGTGCAATCTACCAAGGTCGAGAAAATTTAAATTTTGCAAAAGAATGGTTTGCAGAAAATACTAACCCTGAAGGCTTTGATGGAACTATCGAAGAGGCAATGGACGGTGCCGATCTATTCTTAGGTCTTTCTGGCCCTCATCTTGTTCAACCTGAATGGATTACTAAAATGTCAAGTGATGCCGTTGTTTTTGCACTTGCTAACCCAGTACCGGAAATTCTACCTGAAGAAATCCCTTCTGGGGCAGCACGTGTCGTTGCTACTGGAAGATCTGACTATCCCAATCAGATCAATAACGTACTTTGCTTCCCAGGTTTGTTTCGAGGAGCACTCGACGCACACGCACGTAATATTACAGAAGAAATGAAAATTGTTGCTGCTCGAGCGATTGCCGATGTAATTCCTGACAATCAACTAAGCGAAGAATACATCTTACCTTCAGTATTTAATCAAGAGGTCGTTGAATCTGTAGCAGAAGCAGTCCGACAGGAAGCTATCCGATCAGGAGACACAAGAGAGTTTGGGCCAAGGATATACGTTTAGACGAGGCATCGCCTAACCGTACCTTTCCTCAATCCATGGGTCGCCGTGCATATGATAGCCATAAAGCTCCCAGAAGCCAGGACGATCTTGAGCGACAAATTCTATCCCACTAACCCATTTCGCACTTTTCCAAAAATATAAATGGGGAACCATTCCCCTTAAAGGTGCTCCATGTTCTGGCGTCAACGGTTCCCCATTATGAGTATGCACTAGTAGCACATCAGGACGATCTAATTCAGAAATCGCCAAATTTGTTGTATACCCACCGTAAGAATGAAAAATGACGTACCGTGCTTCAGGTAATGGATCTGCAATTTTCAAAATTTCTGAAAATTGCACTCCTACCCAATCATTATCATATTTACTCCACGTGGTAACACAATGAATATCTGTACGCATATTAACCTGAGGTAAAGACATGAAATCTTCCCAGGAAAATGATATTTCTTGAGAAACTAAACCACCAATTTGGAATTGCCAAGTACTAAGATCGATACTAGGAATAGCGCCATAATGAAGTACAGGCCAATTTTCAACCAATCTTTGACCTGGTGGTAAACGGGGCCGACCATCAGGAAGTAATTCATTATCGTTCGTGGCATTACCAAATAATCCAAATGTCACGTAGTATAACCTTCCGTATAATAAAATATGTTCATTCAAAATTATAGCAAGAGTTCATTATGCACATCTATAGAAACACCATAGTGAAAATACGTAAATAATACGATGCTGAAAAAAAATTTCTTTGAGAATCTACGTAATAGAAACGACTTCAAACTAAAACTTTCGATTACTTTAACTGTGATATTCATAGATCAAATTACAAAAATTTTAATTCGCAATTTTATTGATGAAGGTGATACATGGCCAGCGAATTTCAATCTTCTATATATTTCACATATTGAAAATACTGGAGCCGCATTCGGAATTTTTCAAGGATATACTAACTTACTAACAATCATCACTTTTTTGACATTACTAGGAATTCTCTACTTTATGTTAAAAATAAGCTTTACTTCTCACTGGCAAAATTTGGGACTAACATTCATTTTAGGTGGAGCAATAGGTAATTTCCTAGATAGATTAATTAGAGGGTCAGTTACAGATTTTATTGACCCTATATATTACCCAGCATTTAATATTGCGGATTCTTCAATAGTAATAGGTACTGGATTAATTCTTTTATTTGCTATTGTTGATAGGAATAGTACTGAATGCGTTAAAGAGCAATAAATGACTGAATACAAAGATATTATAGTTAAGCAAAGTAATAGGCTTGATAAAGCAATTGTTCTAAGTATGCCTGAATTATCTCGCTCTCAAGTTCAACGTATTATTGATAATGGTGGAGTTAAAATCGAAGGTGAAATTAATACTAAAGCCAGTTCACAAATTCCCGCAGGAACTAAAATATCTGTCACGGAACCTAGATCACCTTCATCCAATTTAATCGCGAAAAAAATACATTTAGATGTAATTTATGAAGATGAACAAATATTAGTACTAGACAAGCCGGCAGGAATCCTTGTTCATCCTAATAAAGAATCAGAAGGAACTACCTTAATAAATGCAGTACGCGCACAATATCCTGAAATTAGTCTCCTTGGCAATTCCAACCAAGGAGGTATAGTCCATCGATTAGATCGTGATACTAGTGGGGCAATTGCATTTGCAAAATCAGCTGCGGCACATCATCTCCTACAGGAGCAATGGAGAAAACGAACAACATTTAAAAGCTATCTCGCTGTAGTAAGTGGCATATTACAACATAGGAAGGCAAAAATTGAGACTCATCTAGGTCCAGATCCAAACGACCCACGTAAACAAGCTGTCATAGAGCAGGGCCGAATGGCGAAAAGTGAGTATCAAATTATTGAGGAGTACGGTAATCAGGCAGCTTTAGTTGAAGTTCAAATTTTTACTGGACGTACCCATCAAATTCGAGTGCATATGTCAGCAATAGGAAATCCAATCATAGGTGATACTTTATACGGAACAGCTTCAATTTACATCTCAAGACAAGCCCTGCATGCTTACCGTTTAGGATTTTCTCTACCGTCTAATGGTGAATGGAAAGAATTTATGGCACAAATCCCTTCTGATTTGATCAAGCTTATTGAAACTTACCGAAAAATTCACGAAACAAAACCAATACTAGCGTTTTAAGTTTAAGGAAGTGTAATGCAAGAAACAGAAAAAATTAGAGTTCGCTTTGCACCAAGTCCTACAGGTGATCCACATGTTGGTGTAATAAGACAAGCATTATGGACTTGGTTATACGCAAAAAAAATGGACGGTCAATTTATACTTCGTATTGAAGACACTGATCAAACACGCTATGTCGAAGGTGCAGTAGAACGAATACAAAATTCTTTAAAATGGTTGGGTATCAAATGGGATGAAGGACCTGATATCGGAGGACCCTATGGGCCATACTTTCAATCACAGCGTAAACATTTATACAAAGATGCAGCAGAAAGACTTATCGAAGATGGATTCGCATATCGATGCTTCGCAACGCCTGACGAATTACGTGAAATGAGAGAGAAGCAACAGGCTGCAAAACTTCCACCAAGATATGATGGCCGCTATCGGAACTATCCAAAAATTGATGCACAAAAACGTGCAGCAGCTGGTGAATCTTGCGTGATAAGATTTGCGATGCCACAAGAAGGTTCTACTTCTTTTTCAGACTTACTACGCGGTGAAATTACATTCGAAAACAAAGAACTCGATGATTTTGTAATCCTTAAATCGGATGGGTTCCCTACTTATCATCTAGCACATGTTGTTGACGATACAGCGATGAAAATATCACACGTTACACGTGGAGAAGAATGGATACCCTCAACCCCTCGGCATGTTCAATTATTTAATGCTTTGGGATATAAAATTCCTACATGGGTTCATGCACCTGTCATTTTAGGGCCAGATGGTGGAAAATTGTCAAAACGTCATGGAGCAAAATTTGTCTTAGAATACGCTGAAGAAGGATATCTTTCAGATGCATTATTTAATTTCCTAGCCATTACTGGCTGGGCTTTAGACGACCATACAGAAATTTTTTCACGTAAACGTCTTACTGAAGTATTTGATTTAAAAGACTTAAGTAAAAATCCTTCGGGGTTCGATCAGACGAAACTAGAATGGATGAATGGGCTTTATCTAAGAGAAATGGAGGAAGATGATCTTGTCAGTATTTTTGTACAACGCCTTGAGCATGATTTACCAGCAGAAATCCCCCGCCCAATAAATTGGGCTTTAGTAAAAGAACTAACCCCACTGGTAAGAGAACGGATAAAACTGTTATCGGAGTTGAGTTCTTTAGTCGGATTCTTTTTTACTAGTGATATACCCACTCCAGCAACAGAGGAATTTTTAACCAAAAAATGGAAAGATCGTTCAGGTGATGCTTCAGAAGCGCTAAAGTTTACTGCAAACGATTTAGAACCTTTAATAGATTGGAATGCTGAAGATATTCAACAAACAATGCGCAATACTGCTGAAAAATTAGAAACTCGTGCTGGAGATTTTTTTTCTCTTACACGGATAGCCGTCACCGGCACGCGTGTTTCACCTCCACTTTTCGAAAGTATGGAAATTATCGGCCAAGAATTATGTATCAATAGAATTCGTAGAGCATCCAATTCGCTTAGGAATACTACTGACAGCTAGAATAGAATATCATTTTGGGGACTCGTCTAATGGTAGGACAGCGGATTCTGGATCCGTAAGTCGGGGTTCGAATCCCTGGTCCCCAGCCATTTTTTCATTACCTTTTGAAACTTTGATCACTACCTTAGATGATTCGTACTTGAAAATTAGATTTTCATTATTTTCTAATCTCTAACATAATCTCCCGTAGAATAGTTCAATAATGAAATTCACTACCCGAATCATACAAGTCAATATTGGACTAATATTCTTTGGCGTCGGCCTTGCTGCAATGTTACAAGCACAATTAGGATTGGGGCCTTGGGAAGTATTACATCAAGGAATCGCAGATCAATTTTTTTATTCAATAGCTATATTCAATCTAGAAGTAGATCTGAGTAGTGTTGGAGTAGTAGCCATATTCGTAAGCGCGATTGTTATGGTTCTTTGGATCCCCCTTAAGGAAAAACCAGGCATTGGCACAGTCTTAAATGCAATCATAATTGGAATAACAATTGATTTAGGAGTTTATTTTTTCCCTGAGCCTAACTCGATATTCTGGCGTTCTCTAATGATGATATCTGGACCTGTTTTAGTTGCATTAGGTTCAGTTATTTACATTAGTACAGAACTCGGTCCAGGACCTAGAGATGGACTTATGACAGGAATTGCAAGACGTGGATTCCCTATTGGTATAGTGCGCACTGGAATTGAAGGAACGGTACTAATTGCAGGAATTTTTCTAGGTGGGAATATAGGAGTTGGAACAATCTGGTTTGCGTTTGGAGTTGGACCAATGATCCAATTCATTGCAAGATACTCTAATTCACCCACATTAAACACAATACAAAAATAATTTTATACCGATATATCAAGTAAAAAATTAGCTAAACATGTCTAATTCATTTTGAACTAGAACATTTTTGTCGATAAGTTGCCGCAAGTGAGATATATATTCTGGGCCGATGCCACAACAACCACCTACAATTTGTGCTCCATTTTTACTCCATTGCAATACTTCAATTCCATATTCTTCAGGAGTAAGGTCACGTAAATCTCTCAAGTGATATCCATCACGTTTCCATTTCTCAGAAATAGGTGTGAAGGCATTTGCATATCCTCCAACCAGATGATTTGTTTTGCTACGCAGAGATGCAATTGCATTTCCAACCACTGTCGTATCACAACAGTTTATAAGTACTGCCTCTACTGGTATTTTACTGATCGCTGACAAGGCTTCATCGAGTGTTTCGCCACTTCTAAGAAGTCCATCTGCATCATCTCTCAAAGTCCACGACACCCACACTGGTTTCCCAAATTTAGCTGCAGCTGTAGCGGCTGCGGCTGCTTCGCTAGCACTTGACATAGTCTCGCACAAAAACAAATCCACACCTAATGCCAAGTAACTTGCAATTTCATCATATTCCTCAAGCATCAAATCAAATGGCTGATCATTAGCTTCATAACTTGCAATTAAAGGAGGTAAGCAGCCTGCAATTCGTATTTGTGAATCCACAACACGCGATCGGGCCTCATTAGCTAATTCAACGGCTATCCCAGTCATTTCATCAAGTTTATTATCTAAACCTAACAATCCAAGGCGATATCGTGTTAGCGAGTAGTTCCAGGTCGTAATAATTTCCGCCCCTGCATAAATGAACTCTACATGCACATCTCGTACAACTTCTGGGGACTTAATAAGAGCTTGGCCTGCATTTTTGGAATCGGGATTCAAACCTCTTGCACGAAGCTCTTGGCCCATTCCACCATCAATTAATAAAACCATGTACTTATCCTATTGAATGATTTAAGCCCTTACTAGTCACAAAGTTTCTTATATGAATTCGACAATATGGATAGTTTTATAGGGACTTGTCAAAGGCTTCCTTAAATTTCTGTACCAGCAATATATGTTCATTCACATTAGATAAATTTTCACCCATCGTATTTACTGACAAATGTGAAATACCGTTCTCTATCCATTGGTGGGCTTCAGTAATTGTGTCATCGAGAGCACGTCCAGCAATATTGATCCGTGCTTCTACACCAATTGATTTTGGATCTCTACCTGCATCGTTCGCTGATTCATAAATTCGTTCCAATCCATTTGGCAATTCAGATGGCGATTGATATTGAGGAAACCATCCATCTGCCATACGCCCTAAACGATCAAGAACTACAGGAGACATTCCACCGAACCAAATAGGAATTGATTTTTCTGGCAATGGATTAAGACCTGCATCATTAATTTGATCAAAATCACCAATAAAAGAAACTAAAGGTTCCGTCCAAAGACGTCTAAGTAAAGTTATTTGCTCTTCAATCCGGCGCCCTCGAATATGAAAATCTTGTCCTAAAGCTTCATATTCGACTGGATTCCATCCAACACCTATTCCCAGGCGTAGTCGACCACCCGATAATATATCAATTTCTGTAGCTTGTTTTGCCACTAATGCAGTTTGGCGTTGTGGAAGAATAATAATTCCAGTTACGAGTTCCAAATGTTTTGTAATTGCGGCTAGATAGCCAAATAAAACAAAAGGTTCATGGAACATTGACTCATGATCATACTTCCCTGTAAAGCCTCCTGTACGTGATCTGTTAGCACCTAAAACATGATCATATGCCAATAAATGTTCATATCCTGTAGCTTCAACGGATAATGCATAGGTACGAATATCTTCAGGAGTAGAGCCGATTTCCGTCTGAGGAAAAACAACACCTAATTGCATTATTCACTATTTCCAGGTTGTTTGACTACTCGAATATAAGGTAATGGAGATTCCCAACCATCGGTATATTTTGTTTTCGCATCTTCATCGGAAACTGATGGAAGAATGATTACATCATCTCCATTTTTCCAATTAGCTGGAGTAGCGACTTGTTCTTTTGCCGTAAGCTGCAATGAATCAAGTAATCGTAGTATCTCTAAAAAATTACGACCAGTACTCATAGGGTAAGTCAATGTTGCCTTGATTTTTTTGTCAGGCCCTATAAGGAAAACTGAGCGGGCAGTGGCATTATCGGCAGCAGTTCTACCAGTAGAAGTATCTCCAGCATCAGCAGGAAGCATATCATATAGCTTAACAATATCTAAATTTGGATCTCCAATAAGAGGGTAATTTACTTTGTACCCTTGAGAAGATTCAATGTCTTTTGACCATGTTTCATGATCGGTCACACCGTCTACACTCACACCTACAATTTTACAGTTTCGTACAGAAAATTCTGGTTCTAAAGCGGCAACAGCACCTAACTCAGTTGTACATACTGGTGTAAAATCTTTTGGATGAGAGAACAATAATGCCCAACCATCTCCAATCCAATCATGGAATGAAATAGAGCCTTCAGTCGTATCAGCGACAAAATCAGGTGCCACATCGTTTATTCGTAAAGCCATTCTAACCTCTCGATCAATTTTTTAGAGTTGGTATAAATATACACTATTTTGTTGAGTAAGAAAGTCAAGATTTATAAAATTATTATAAGAGATCAGATGTCCATGTTGTTTTGGAGGTTTTTTGTAAGGATTGTTCCACATCAGCACACATCGCGTAAAAAGCACCTATCTGTACTATATCTGTCATGGTATTACTGGTTCTACTGATTCCTCTAATTTCTGTTTTGTGTTTATCAATATAACCCCAGTAGGCCCCAGCATTATCAGTTACGAGATGTGTAACCCAAGCCTGCAATGGCATATAGAACCATTCTGATTCTCGCACTAATTCATCCAAACGATCTGAAGCAGCAAGAGATTGTAAAACATCACCTGGAAATTCTTGCACAAGTTGATGTGCAATCTGTTGAATAGCTGACCAATAAAGCACACGAACAGGACGTAAACCATCTGAAATGATTCTCTCAATGTCGTAACTACCTTCATTTACCATTTCAACCACCTATTACTTTTTACTTGATAGTACTGGTGGAATAAAACCACCTATTAACTCTGATAATCTTTGTGCGAAATCTATCGTCGTCCTGTCACCAAGATAAGGACCAACGATTTGAATTCCAACTGGCATACCAATTTCAGAACATCCTATAGGTGCAACGGTAGCTGGTAAATGAGCCATAGTCGCCATACTAATCCAACCCAACTGCTCCCAATACGATCTTTCTTCACCATTAACCAAAATTTTTCTCGAATCTTTAATCGGCAATGCATCATTTTGAGTAACACTAATAGGATTATGTTCTGGTGCAGTGATGGATGTCACCGGCATCAACATTATGTCAAATTCATTAAAGAAATTACTCCATTCAGCACGAATTTGATGACGACGTTGATTTAAAATCAGCCAATCACGATGACGTATGGCAGCACTTCGAAAACGATTTGCACCAATATCTAATTGCTCAAGTCCAAGCTCATCTTCTTTAACCCCAAGAGTCTGTAAATATTCATAAGGCATTTCCAATCCTGTTCCAGCCATCAGTAATGAAAAATAGATACGATAAATCTCTTCAAAAATTCCTATTGCTGGCCTGGCCGTTTCATCAACTGCAATACCATTACTACGTAAGGTTTCTACAGTCATTCTCAACTTTTTGGAAACAGCATCATCTACAGGAAATAGAGGATCATCCAACCACGCAGCAATACGATAATTAGATAATGAGGTGTGTCGAGGATTGGGTAGATCCAATTGCCATGCCTCAGAATGATGGTATTCAGGACCTGCTATTATAGATAAAGCTAAATCCAAATCCTTAGCGCTCCGTGATAGAGGGCCTACTACAGATAGATCATCTTGTATTTGAGGTGAAGGTAAAGGCTTTATTTTTGGAATGATTCCCAATGTAGGTTTATGCCCGTACACACCACAATAATGAGCAGGAGTTCGGATAGAACCTCCTATATCACTCCCCAACTCTAAACTAGTCAGATCTGTAGCTAGTGCTGCTGCTGAGCCACCAGAAGAGCCCCCAGGCGTTTTCGTTAAATCCCATGGGTTAGAAGTTATACCATACACATCATTGTATGTTTGGACGTCACGTCCATACTGTGGACTATTTGATAATCCAAATACTATTGCACCTTCCTGTATTAATGCTTCAACAGATGGTGAATTCACCGTACCGATTCGACCTATATTCCTGCTATCCCCTTCAATCCAAGGAAAATTTTTAACTTCAATCAACTCTTTAACTGTCATAGGAAGGCCATGCAATCTACCCCAATTTTCACCTTTCACTATTGCTGCATCAGCTGCTTCAGCCTGTTTAATAGCTCGTTCAATATCAAGGTATACTATAGAATTGATTTCATTGACGTCATATTTTTCAATACGCAACAAATAATATTCCAAGAGTTCTCGAGAACTAATTATGCGTTTTTGAAGTGCCTCGATTAATTCACTTGCAGAATTATATTCGATCTTATCCATAGAACGTCACCACATAAAATGCTACAAAAGATCCAGAGTATTACCTTCGAATCTACTTTCTAAATATAGATACACGAAGTAGATTATCAGAAAGCATTAACAAAAGGAGATGCAAAATGGATTTTTCAATTCACTCAATTAATGATTATCACATTCACTTTACACAAGAAGCATTAAATCAGGTAGCTGACTCTATAGAGAAACTAACCCTAGAAGAAATGCACTTTCGACTTCATGAAACTTCAAACTCAATTGCTTGGGATGCTTGGCATATTTTTAGAACCGTCGATAATTTGATACATTTTTTATTCGAACGTGATGCTCCAGTATGGATCCAACAAAACCTATGGGAAAAATGGAACTTACCAAGAATTGATCAGGGAACAGAAATGACACCAGCAGAAGCTTACGCAATGCAATTTCCTCCTGGAGAACAATTAGCACAGTATGGAAGAGATGTACTCACTGCTGTAATTCCCAGAATAGAAAAAATGACTGAAGACTATTTGCAAGTGGAACAACATGTATTCCCTTGGGGTAATCAAACTAGATTATTCGTTATGGGTAAGGTGGTCACACATTCCAGCAAACATCTTGGTTATGCAGCTGCAGCCATTGGCTCCCTAGGTCGAGAAGCACCTTCATTTTAGGCTATTATGCTCCGATTAAGACAACTATGTTTGGTAACCAATAACCTAAATCAAATTGAAAGAGATCTTAAAAGTATCTTTGAATTAGACGTTTGCCACCGAGATCCGAGTGTTGAAAAATTTGGACTTCACAATTTCCTTATGCCTATAGGAACGAATTTTCTCGAAGTTGTAGCACCTTTTCAAGAGAATACTTCAGCAGGACGCTATCTCCAAAAAAGTGGAGGAGATGGTGGATATATGATCATAATGCAATGCGATGACGTTGAAAATGCTAAAGATAGAATAGTTTCATTAGGTCATCGACTAATATTAGATACAAAAAATCCCGACACAGAAGGAATTCAGATACACCCTAAAGATCTTCCCGGAGCAATAGCAGAATTCAGATCAAATAATGGAATCCAAGATGTTGATGGACCATGGGCACCTGCAGGGCATGGTTGGAATTCTTTCCAAAATTCCGGATCAACTGATCAAATTATTTCAGTTACTATTCAATCAAAAAAACCGTTACAACTAGCTTCGAAATGGAGCAAAGCGCTAGATAGGACTATTCATAATACAGATGAAATAACTTCAATTAATTTAGATAATGCAACTCTCCATTTCATTGAAAATCTCAACAATGACAAAGAAGGTATAGTTTCAATCGACTTAAGGGTAAACAATCTTCAGAAAATACTTTCAACTGCTATTTTGAGAGGCTATAAAACAACACAAAATTCTGTTGTTATTTGTGGAATTCGCTTTAAATTGTTTGAAGAAAGCTAAGACAAGTGAGACCATTCTGAGACGGAAAATAATAATGAAACGATTGAGTAAAGTGAGATAAGAGTGGGAAAATTAGATGGAAAAACTGCAGTAATTACTGGTGCAAGCAGAGGTATTGGCCAAGCAATAGCTGAGTTGTTCGCTTCAGAAGGTGCATCCGTTATTTGTGCAGCACGTACAATTGCTGAAGGCGACCATAAAATGCTCGAAGGATCTCTAAATCGCACGGTAGAAAACATTATCAATAGTGGTGGCCAAGCTGCAATGGTCCAAGCAAATGTTTCCGAAGAGAATGAATGTGTAGATCTTATTGACTCAGCCAATGACATATTTGGCCCGGTCGACATCCTCGTGAACAATGCCGCACTAAATTATTATATCCCCATAGTAGATTACCCTACGAGCCGCTGGATAAGATCGTTCGCAGTAAATGTGCATGGCCCTTTTATTCTTTCAAAACTTGTATTGCCTGACATGATTGAAAGAAATCAAGGTGCAATAGTCAATATTTCCTCTGGTGCAGCAATCGGTCCTGGTAGAGGACCTTATGTAGATCAGACTGTTCATGGAGGAACTATGTATGGTGCATCAAAGGCAGCTTTAGAACGTTTCACTCAAGGTCTTGCACAAGAGGTATCTTCATATCAAATAGCGATTTCAGCGCTGTCTCCTTCACAAGTAGTACCTACACCGGGGACCGTATTCCATAAGTTAGTAGAAGGTATGGACGATCCCAAAGGGGAGCACCCTGATTTCATGGCGAAAGCTACACTTCTATTAGCAAGTGAAAATCCCACAAAAGTTAACGGGAGAGTAACTTATAGTCAGCAAATTTTGTCTGAATTTAACTGGATTGCAAATCCGCAAGGCAGAGGTGTTAATCCAGATAGCCCTGGTTCAGGCTATGCACAATCATAGGGAAGAATAATAGAGTTACTACGAAAGTGAATATGTAATGAATGACGCACTTAAACGCTTGGGAGAAATCAAAAAACTTGAAAATCCTTTGTTCATTGGTTCGCTAAGTGGTTTTACTGATTCAACTGGCGCTGCAACCACTGCAATAGATCACCTTATCGACGTATGGAATGCACAGCTAATCGCAGAAATTGATTCAGAACACTTCTTTGACTTTACAGTACAACGACCACGTGTAGGTTTTGAAGATGGAAACAGAGTAATTAACTGGCCTGAAAATAAATTTTACGTTGCACGCCCAGAAGGCGCTAATAGAGATTTCATTCTTCTCTCAGGTGTTGAGCCTCATTTAAGATGGAGGCAATTCTCAACATTGATTATAGATTTTGTGGAAGAATTAGGTTCATCTATGAGCATAACTCTTGGAGCACAACCTTCTGGAGTACCTCACACGCGCCCTATGCCGCTTTCTCTTTCAGCCTCTGACCCATCATTCGAAACACTTTTTGGATTAAAAAGTCCTTCCTCACGCTACCAAGGGCAAACTGGAATAGTTGCGGTTCTAAATCTAGCACTTCGAGCAAAAGGATGGTTGAACGCATCTCTCTGGGCAATGGTACCTCATTATATTAATGCTGGACCTAATCCAAATGTAGCAATTACCTTAATTGATCTCATCGATCGAAGTTTCGGTACTAGTACGGATGTAACATCTCTAAAGGAAGAAGCTGAAAGATTTGAGGAACAAATTCTTTCTGTTCTTTCTGCCTCTGAGGAAGCAGAAGATTATGTACGACATTTAGAACAACAATTCGATAATAATAGGCCACCATTACCATCGCCCGCACCAATCGAATTACCAGATGCTCAAGATTTACTAGGTGACCTCGAACAATTCCTTAAAGATCAACGTGCAACTGATCAATAACTTATCAATTTGATTTCAAGTGAATAAAACACCCAATCTATCTATAGTAATTCCTGCATATAACGAGGAAAAACGCATCAAAACAACTATAGCTACACTTTTAGAAAATGCACCTAAGTTAAAAATCAAAGAAATACTAATAGTCGATGATGGGAGCACAGATAAAACAGCTAAAGTTGTTCAAACAAAATTACACCTTGAGAACAACATAAAATTAATTCAGCTAGAGAAAAACCAAGGGAAAGGTAAAGCATTACGTGAGGGTGTAATACAAGCAACGGGTGAATATATAGGGTGTTTCGATGCTGATCTATCTGCAGCAATAGATTCAATACCAAATGCAGTTAAAATCCTTGAAAATGGCGCTGACTTAGCAATTGGAACTCGCGTAACATTACAAGGTAGAGATCTTAGACAGACACAACCATTAAGAAGAAGATACGCGGGGAAAATTTTTGCACTATTACAAAAATTTATTGTAGGGATACCTTACCAAGATACCCAATGTCCCTTTAAATTTTTTACAAAACAGGCAGCGAATACTATTTTCCCTAATCTTGTCATTCAACGTTGGTCTGTAGATGTTGAAATACTTGCTCGTGCAGAAAAAAGCAATTTGGAGATTGTAGAGTTACCTATAATTTGGCAACATATCGATGATTCGAAAGTAACATTGGGCCCAAGAATATTAATTAATGTAATTTCTGAACTCATAAAGATACGTCGCAACCTAAATAAATTATAAGATATAAGGCAATCTCGATTGATCTGTCCGTTTTGATTGCTAAACTAGTTTGCCGAAGGAGTGTAGCTCAGCTGGCAGAGCATCGGTCTCCAAAACCGAGGGCCGGGGGTTCGAATCCCTCCACTCCTGCCACATGCCCAGGTGGTGGAATTGGCAGACACGCTGTCTTGAGGGGGCAGTGCCCATTAGGGCGTATGAGTTCGAATCTCATCCTGGGCACCAACACTTAGTTGGAAATAATGCTGGTGTATTGTATATAAGTAGTAGAGCATAATGCGGGAGTAGCTCAGGGGTAGAGCGCAACCTTGCCAAGGTTGATGTCGAGGGTTCGAATCCCTTCTCCCGCTCCATAAAATATCCATTACATAAACTTATTTCGCTCTCCCTGCTCGATATAAAAAATAAAAAGAAGATATAGTTCGGTTAGCTTTGAAAAATGCATTTCCCTGCAAAATATAGATAAAATTGAAAAATATAAGAGCAATTCTTAATATTCCACAAAATTCACGATAATATCTTAGAGATTTGCTTGTTTCATAACTTAGCTCGATGCACAATCAATTCTCATGATCGGCCACGTCGCCAAGTGGTAAGGCAGGGGTCTGCAAAACCCTTATCGCGAGTTCGATTCTCGCCGTGGCCTCCAAATATTTAGACTAATACCTTGTATACTCAAATTATTGATTGAGCAGTATCTACACGTGATTCACGAACTATGGCATTAGGTGCAATTTCAGTACATGCACCACATCGTATACAAGCTTCATCATCTATAGAGCGATTACCTACTTCGCCTCTAAACGCATTGACTGGACATATAGTCACGGCATCTTCAATTCGTCTGTCGGCAGTGTTAGTTATACGGAATTGGGTCATGGCTGGAATTGTCAAAGTAGAATCTTTTCGATCAACCACTAATGCATCATATTCATGCCTGAAATGTTGCAACAGATTACGCATTGGCTTAGGACTAAATTGACCATGAACACAATTCGAGTGTTGCAATGTATCATCAATCATCTTGAGATTGAATTCGTCTTCTCTTCGCCCATTACCTGCCATAATTCTACGGAAAATTTCGGTCATACGTTGATTACCACCATGGCATGTTGTACAACGACCACAAGACTCTTCTTCAACGAATTCAGAAATATATTCATTAAGAATGATTAAATGTGTCCTATCAGATACCCAAACAATGCCACCAGAACCCATCATGGCATCATAAGGAACAAAGGAAGAATTTTCCAAAGTCAAGTTAGGAAGAGCTGATGCCGGGACTAAACTTCCTAAAGGTCCTCCAGATTGTATAGCTACAAGTTTTTCTCCTGGATTGACCCCGCCGCAAGATTCTAAAACATCTTTCATAGGTGTTCCAAAAGGCAATTCCATAAAGCCTGTATAGGGGATATCACCAGAGAATGAAAATAATCTAGTCCCACGCATAGCTTCTGTACCATATTCTTTATACCAAGAGCTTCCATTTTGAAGCACTAAAGGTACATGTGAGAATGTTTCAACATTATTTACATTAGAAGGCTTCATGAATACTCCAGCTTGTGCAGGAAAAGGAGGTCGAATTCGAGGTTGTCCACGTTGTCCTTGAATAGATGAAAGAAGACCTGTTTCTTCTCCACAAACATAGGAGCCTGCCCCACGAACAACTTCTAATTGGAATGAAAATTGACTCCCCAAAATATTACTACCAAGTAGCCCTTTTTCTTCTGCTTGTTTAATAGCATTTCTCACTCGCTCTACACCAAGTGGATATTCATCACGAATATAAATAAATCCTCGCTGTGAACCTGTGGCATATGCCGCTATAGCCATACCTTCAAGCAATAAATGAGGGTCACCTTCCAGAATAACTCTGTTAACCCATGCACCTGGATCTCCTTCATCAGCGTTACAAACCATATAATGTTCAGAATCAGACGCACCTGCCAAAAAATTCCATTTCATTCCAGCAGGGAATCCTCCACCACCTCTACCACCCAAACCACCATCAAGTAGCTCTTGTCTAACATCATCTGGAGTCATACCACGATATAAAATTCGTGCAAATGAAGACCATCCACGAGTTCCAATGTAATGATCAATAGAGTCAGGGTTAGTAAAACCAATTCTTTTGATTAAACGTCGCTCACCAGGTTCATTCTTAAAAAATGTATGTTCACGTAAATTCACCAGAGAAGAATGATCCCCTGATAACAACCCAATACCTAAATGTAATGCAGCGCCTGAACGGTTAATAGCTTCATCAATAATATCGGGAATATTACCTAACTTTACTGGACCATAGACAATACTTGTTCCGTCAGGCCATGTAATAGTAACTAAAGGATTCAACCATTGCATTCCATAGCCATGATTTTGACTTACATCTAAAACTGCATTACGCTCAGCGACAAGTTTGACTAATTCACGCTTAATTGCTAATGCACCGTTAGCGAGAGAAGATGTATCTATCGCCACATCAATACGTGGACGAATAGGATTACGCCATTCACTATATACTAAGTCAGCGTTCTCCCTAATATTAGTATAGGAATCTTCAATATTGAGTGTCTCAGAATGCAGTTTCGTGTCCTTCCTCGATATATTCGCCATTACTTATAGCGCGAGCCAACTCTATAGCCTTTGTTACCGATAATTTACCAACAACGTCTCGTTTATGTTCGATCTGTTTTTCAATCCAAATAAGTGGAGCAAGTTCACATGCACCATTACATTGACCATTAATCATCTCAACTTGATTATCATTAGTTCTATCACCAAGTTCTTTGAGATCGAAAACAGCCAACATCGCATCACGAATACCATTGGAATTCTCTAATCGACATGCTGGACCAGAACACCACCTGATAGTAGTTGATGCAGGAGGATCAAATCGGTATTCATCATAAAATGATGCAGCACCGTATACGTGAGAAGGAAACATTTTCAGATGTTCGGCTATTACTTCAAGTGCTTCGTTAGATAAATAACCATATCTATGTTGAACACGATGAAGAGCATCAAGTAATTTGCCATCATCTGGTTCAAGGTCAGATATTAGTGATCGAATTTCCGCTCGTGCTTCTGTCTCTAAAGGCATGTGACCACCCTACTGCAATAGAAATTTAGCGTCATCTAATCTGTTCTCAGATACTTCGAAATATAAACATTCATAGTGATCTGTTCAAGAATATTTAATTTACCTGTTCATTTATTAGTGAGGCGACTCGTTGTCCCATACGTATAGAATAGTTTTGTCCGCGATCTTCAGGATATATTTGGGTAGTATTTGCAAGATACAATCCATGAACCGGACTATGGTGTGACACAATATCTCTATGGTATAAGGAATGAACAATTGGCTGTCCGGCACGATCAACAAAAAGCCATTTTTCCAGAATCCAATCACGGGAAAATTCCACATTAATTCTTTTGATATAGGGAACATATGTCTCTAGAAGTTCATCAGGAGATAAGTCTAATATTGGATCTTGAGGATCAGTATAATTTGAAAAATATACTATATGTTTACCATCATAATCTTGGTGAGGGACAAAATTGGTGTGTTCAACGGTGACTACAAAAGGACAATCTTTGTCCGTCATTGTCATCCAATAATATGCAGATAAAGGTCTATCTAAAACTAGAACTAAAACACTAGCCCACTGATATTGTATACGATTCAGTTTTGCAAAGTAGTCGGGGTCTAGAGAAGCTAACTCAGGTACAAGTTTTGCGAAAACCCCTGAAGGAATTGTGGCAATGACAGCATCCGCAGCAATATTTACCAATTTACCTCCTTCTATGGTACTCACCCCTGTGACTTTTCCTTCGTCAATCAAAATATTATTGACAGACATCGATGTTTTTATCTCACCACCTGAAGAAATAATCTTATTAGCAAGTCTTTCAACTAACCGACCAAAAGACCCCCTTAAATAGCCTAGTTGTTCTCCTCCAAAAATCCCTGAATCTCTAGAAGCAAAACGCAAATATATCTTTCCCCAAAACCATGCCATCGATACGTTTGAGGCGTGCGCGCCAAATTTTGCACTTAACAAGGGCTCCCATACTTTTTCATAGCCATCACGTCCGACCTTTGAAATAATCCAGTCTTGCGCTTTAATACCTTCATATTTGTGCCAATTAGAATTTTTACGTAACCACAAAGCGGCTAAACCTAATCTGATTCTTGTAATAAAAGAAACTTGATCAAATCTCAGTAGATCAAAAGGGCTAGCAAATGGATAAATTTTATTATCGGTATTTATTGCAGTACTAGAATCATGCCAAATAAGATCGTCACCTAAACCTAATTCGTTAATTAATTCGATAATTGTGACATCAGATTTAAAAAGATGGTGATAGAAGCTTTCAATTTGCTGTCCGCCAATTTCAAAGGTACGAACTTGTCCACCTAATATTGAACCAGCTTCAATGATAGTAACTTCATGATTAGATTTAATTAACTCATAACCTGCAGCAAGTCCAGCAACACCACCGCCGACAATCAATACTTTCATTAAGAGCTACGTCCATTTCTTAAAAAATTCCATTTCGATTTTCCAATGATTTGTGACGATGCTTCCAATCGCCAGAACAGGATTAACCCTATAAGGGTCACTGGAAGTAGCACAAATATATGCACTGTAATAATAAACGCAACAGCAGTGGCGCTACCAATACCCAGTAAAATGAGCATTTCACTTCCAAAAAATTCAAATGGACCTACTCCTCCAGAAGTACTAGGAGCGACCATGGCTAAATTCGCAGCACTTACGACACCTAAATATGTTAGAGGATGGATCGATAAACCAAATGACAAACCAACAAACCAAAAGGCAATTGCTTCTAATGCCCACGATAGAAAAGACAGTGAAATGATACTGACAAAACCTTTCAGCTTTCGCAAAGCCAATAATCCAGTAATAAAATTACTTAACCATTGTCGCAAATAAGGTCGGAATTTATTAGGAGTAAACGACAATATAACATGCATTTTTTTTCGAACAAGGCTAGCTTTGAGCGCTAAAAGTGCTATGAAAAATGTACCTAATGTAAATCCAATACCGGCAACAATTGCTAATGGCTGTAGTATCGAACTATTCCCCAAGGTGGCTATGATAATGGTCAGGAAAATTGCCAAAACTAATCCATCAAATAAACGCTCAATTACAATAGTTCCCATAACTTGCATTTTGGGTGTGGCATAGCGTTTCTCAATTATGATTGCACGTAAAATTTCTCCAAGTCGAATAGGAAGTAAATTATTAGTAGCATAGCCAATCATAATAATTGACATTGATTCAGAGAAAGAAATATCAATAGAATTTTTCAATAGTGAAGACCATCTTAAAGCGCGCAAAATTAAAGCGAACATATATGGCACCATCGCCGCACATATCCACAAAATTTGAATCGAACTAATTACTTCTATCAATTGAATAAAATCGATGTCTCTGAGTAATAAGATCAGAAAAAAAGTACTTACAATAATACCTGTTAAGAAACGTACTTTATTTCCCATAACAACCTATCTATGTCTATTAATTCAATCTCGGCAAATAAGCCTCACCATAGAGAGAACCTACCGAAGACTCATCGCCCTGGTCCAATAAGAAATGAATTCCATTCAATATTAAACTGCCGTTCATTGCTTGCTCAAGCAATGAATCGAACGTAATAGATCTATAGCCAGATTCATCAAACCAAGACCTATGCCGATACTGAACACGTCTTGCATATTGTAATTTTTCGAACATACTTCCAGGTACTGAAGCTTTATTAGTAATTAAAATGGGCTGCGTTGAAAAATCAATCAGACTAAAATAATCTCCTGTTACGTACTTAACATCATATTCACGCAAATACCATGCCCATGGCCACGAAAGAGCTGCAGCAGTTTCGATATAAATTGGAGAGCTTTTCTCTGAATGTATTGCTTCAATTTGATTCATTACAAGTTTAAGATCTGGAGAAGTTTGGGTATAAATCAGAGGTTCAGTTGGAATGCCTGTATTAGAAAAATTAACCCTCAGACTAACGCTAAACATAAATATAATTGTTATAGCAATTAAAATAACTGGTGCAGACAGTTTGGCAACATAGTGAGTAGATTGTGAACTTCGAAGTAAATAAATATTACTATCCAATAAACTACCTAGCATTTTCGCTGTGAGAAACACTAATGGAACTGTCAAATGCACTAGTAACCATGGCATTTTTTCTCCAGCAAAAGTTAGACAGATAAAAGTGCCCAAAAACCACCATGCCAAAAAGATTACATCTCTATCTTTCTTTAGTACAAAATATGCCGCACCAAAAAGACCTATGCCAACAAGGAATAGTTCATATATCGGTAGCATCACAATATAATAAAACCAAGGCTGTTCACCCCTGTTAACCTCTTGCTGATCAATCCAATAGTCTAATGAACCCCATAAGCCGGATTCGATTCCATTCAAATTAGTTAATAATGTAGTAAACAATAAAAAATATGTAACACTAAATACTACAAAACATACTAGCCATTTACGGTAATTCCAGTAAATACCTACAAATAAAACTCCTATCATAAGCAATGCAATCACAGATAGTTTAAATATATTCATAGATTCATCAGGAATAATAATAGGTATCCATGCAAGGGGAATTTTTATAGCAGCAGCCAACTGGGTTGCAGTAAGGGTGCCTATGATAATAAAAAGATCATAATCAGGATCACTTAATGAAGTCCGTAAACGAAACCGCTTTATAGGCATAAGCAGAGTAGTCAACCAAAAAAAAGGAGCTACTATCAACGCACAAATTACTCTCAAAGTTGAAAAAACTGTTTTTTCTGAATGAGACAAAAATAATCGATAGGTCAGCAAGAAACTAAGATAGAGTAAAATTATTGCTGATGTTAGAAATGTAGTTTCTTTTGTCGCAAATGAAAAAGATAGAGAACACGCCAAAACTAGAAGCCAAACAAAATTTCTTTTTTCACGATACCGCAAGATGGAACATATTATTAATACGGTCCATAGAGCAATAAACAAATCATTCCTTGCAAAACGAGAATAATAAACAAGTGAAGGTGAAAGCGCAAAAAACAATGCAGCAAACACTACTCCGTAATTACCTAACAATCTTCGAAAAAGCAACGGTGTTAATACGAGCAAAGATCCAAAAACAGCTGAAGGCAAACGTGTCACAAAATCAGAGTCACCAAACAGTCGATAGAATAAAGCAATAATATGAAACTGGAAGGGACCATGCGTCATAGGATCATGAATATAGATCATTTCTTTCATGAACACCCACGAGTACAGTGCATGTAAAGATTCATCGTGATGTATAGCACGTACATCAAGGTCTATAATTCTTAAAATAAATGCAGATAACGCTATCAAAACAGTTATAAGTATCATTTTCGATTTGATAAAGTAATTGACATTTTGCATCAAGGTACCTTGATAATTACAGAGTTATCTTGTTTCCAAACAATGTCCCAATCTTTAAATCGATCAGCAATGTTCCACCCGAACAATTTTTTTTCTTCACGCCCTATATATATGTGTGTCACACGATATTTTTTGGCAACTTCTAATCCTACATTACTCGAACCTAAACTATATATTTGATCAACTGCTACAACACGATCATATAAAGAAAGTTCTGGACCACGCCATTGAATTTGATGGCCAGGCCAATTTAAAATTGTAGGAATACCACTTGCAGCAGCAAGATAACCTCCTTTTCCATAAGCATGTGTAATAGCTTGAAGTAACACATGTTCTTGAGGAGATAATTTTTCTTTGGCGTAACTTATTGCACCATACAAGCCAGGATCGCTAGATTTTAGGTAAACTACAGCATCTAGATTAATTTTCTGATCTTCATATCCACGACTCAGAGCCATCATCGGAGCATAAATATATGAAAACCCATATATTAAGAAACAAACAGACAAGATTGGAAGGCAATATCTTATATTTTTCCTTGTAAAAATCTCATCTTCATAATTAAGTGGCTTAGCTAATCTATTCACAATAATTCCTATCGAAATAGAGCCAGCGACGGCTAGAAGTGTCCAGACGTGATACCAAATCTTGAATACTGTATTAAACCTACCTGGGGTTCCTGTAACAATGTTAAACAGTTCAGTTAAGAAAATAATCGAAAAAGCCAACGCAACTAACAAAAAAATTAAACCCATAGATTGATTATTCTGACTATCATGGTAAAAGGATTGCTGTGCAGTAACTACAATCACTGCCCCTATTAATACAAGTGCTAACCATCCATTTCCTCTATCGAAAAGTACACTTGCATCACCAAAGATAATTTGAATAAAGACAAAGATCGTAACCAGAAACATGATTATTGCAATTACGAAAGATACAATGCGGAAATTAACTGATAAATGAGTCATGAACAGTAAAACTATGATGGGAAGAACAGGTACTAACCAGATCAATAGCAGATTTCTTAGACCAGTTGTTTCTTCATTGACAACTCCTAAAGAAATAGACGGTGACTCAAGATTCAATATAAAAGGTGATGCAAAAATCAATGCTAGGATGACGGGCAATATCATGTATTTACATGTGTTTAATAAAGCTAACGACCAATGATTTTCATTACGCACATGTAGAAAAAAAACTACTCCAAACCAAACAAAACCATAGGAGATGACATCCCAACTATTAGTGCAAAATAATGCGGCATAAATCATAGCAATGAAAACTAAGTTAAGTGGAGAATTGAGCCAATATTTAAAACTCAAATTAGATCTGTTAATATAAGTTTTTACTACTATTGCAATTGCAACTATAGATAATGGCAGTGCTAAAACATGCGCATGTAGATCACCAAGTATCAATGAAAATGCGGGGAATTCAACTATTGGCCCTTCTAATATTCGAGTGGCATGCCACCACCACCACCATTCATCAAAAAAGGACCCTCCTTCTTGATAAACAATAAAGAAAGTCTTAACCAGATTATAAAAGCCTGCAAGTGGTCCAAGCCATAACAAACTCATAACTGCTGTAAATCCAACAAAAATTTGAGACCGAAAATGAACAATTCTATTGACACTGAAAATATCTAAAGATAATCCAAAAATAGCAACACCTACCATTGCGCCGATCATTGCAAGACCAAGGTTAAAAGCTACTTCGGGTTGATTAAAAGAAATACGACTAACAATATCTACCCCTAAATGACCCAAATGATAATAAGAGATTTCTTCACCAGACAACCAAGGGTCTAAAGGAGGGAAATAATCAGTACGGTTTACTGAAATCAACATCATCAGATCCATAGGTTTCTCAGTATTTTCTGCATTCGGAGTCTGGATTCTAATGAGTGCAAGTAATATAAAAATTACTAAAAAGACTATTTCAGCAACTAAAATTAATTTCCATTTAGCAATAATTTTTGAAAACAATTCACGATTCGTGAAGTATAAAAATACGTTCGCCAAAAAACAAAAACTTACTAATACCCATAACAAGTAATTGTCATAATTAAATACTCTAGACCAACCAATCCACCAAGTAATCAAAGCAAGAAAACTTAAACTAATAGATTTCGTGTAAAAAATTCCAATAGTCCGCATCGAATTGAACAAAAAATGCGAAACGGGAATAAATAACAAACCTAAGAGGCATATAGCAATATACCAACGAATTATCTCAAACATCAGCATCTATATTAATGCCACCCAGAAGGGCATCAACAAAAATTTCGGCATTAAATGGCACTAAATCTTCAGCATTTTGACCTACACCAACGAACCTAACTGGCAATCCAAATTCTTTCACAATGGAAAAAACTATTCCACCTCGAGAAGAACCATCTAATTTCGTAAGTATAACACCTGAAACATCTACTGCTTCAGCAAATGCACTAGCTTGTACAAATCCATTTTGACCAATACTTGCATCAAGAACTAAGAAAACTTCATCAGGATCACGTTGAATTTTGCGTTTCACAACATTACGTAATTTTGTTAACTCTGCCATTAAATTATTACTATTTTGTAATCGCCCAGCAGTGTCAATCAATACAATATCGTGCTTTCTTGCAATAGAAGCATCTAAGGCATCAAAAACAACTGCTGCAGGATCTGAACCATGCTGATGGGCAACTAGATCAAAATCCAGTTTTTCGGCCCAATCTTGTAATTGATCGATTGCGGCTGCACGAAAAGTATCTGCGGCTGCGGCGATTACTTTCTTCCCCTCTAATTGATATTTATATGCGAGTCTACCTAAAGCAGTTGTCTTACCACTCCCATTGACTCCTACAATTAAAATTACCCATGGTTTATAAGATAAATCATCTATTTGAGATTCATCAGAATTAAATATTAATAAACGTGAAATCAATTCTTCACGTAGTGAACCGTAAATTAATTGAATATTGTCCAATTTTTTTAATTGAATATTCTCAATTATTTCCAAGGAGGTTTTAGCACCCATGTCTGCACTAATCAAAATTTCTTCTAATGAGTCCCAAAAATCACCCTCAATTGAATTACTACCAAATAAATCATTAAATCGAGATAAAAGAGAATTTCTGGTTAATGAAAGAGCTTTATCAGTCGCACTATTGTCGCTTTTGTTTCTTCGGAATATTTTCAACAATCACCTTCACAGTACAGAATATCTATAAGTTTATAGAAAAGGAATATTAGAATACTGTAGACATTTGATCGATCTTAAGAGACAACACTTGAGATGTAGAATCATTCCCCATAGAAACACCATAAATAGCATCACCTGATTCTATAGTAGACCGATTGTGTGAAATCACTACAAATTGAGTTTTCTCTTTCAATTCTTTTAATGTATCTACAAATCGACCTACATTTGCTTCATCCAATGCGGCATCAACTTCGTCTAAGACCACCATAGGAGCGGGATTGACAGAAAGTAAAGCAAACAGTAATGCAACAGACGTCATCGAACGCTCTCCACCTGAAAGAACGTTTAGATTAGATATACGCTTACCTGGGGGCTGCGCAAATATATCTACTCCTGGTTCAGATTCCAAATCACCTTCAGTAGCTGTTACCCGTAATTCAGCTTGTCCACCACCAAAGAACCTTTGGAAGTATTCCCCAAATCTTTTGTTCACTATTTCAAAAGTTTCGAAGAATTTAGATTTAATAAGAGTACGCAAGTCTTTAATTGCACCACGTAACTCATTTTCAGCCAATTCTAAATCTTCAATTTGATTAGTCAGATAAGTATAACGTTCTGCTTCTTCAGTTAAATCTTCAAGAGCCTCTAAATTAACTGGCCCCAAATTACGTATTTCTAGCCGCAAATCTGAAACGCGAATTCGCAATGACTCTACATCTGTATCTGAAGCACCTGTAATTGGCAACATTGGCAACATTACGCTTTGCGATTTATTGGTAGGTAACTCAGTTTCTTCACGAGTGGAAGTTTCCTCAGAAAGCTTTATCACGACTGATCCTTCAGGAGTAATTTCCATTCCTTCAAAATCAATTTGTGCTAATAAATCACTGACGATTTTTGCAGATTCATTTAAGCCGTTTTCACTAGACAACAAATCACGCTCGGATTCGATTAGGTTACGTTGTTCATCTTGCTTTCTTGTTCGTAATTCACGTTCTAATTGCTCAATTTGTGCAACTGAATCACTAGCTGGACCAATAGATTCCTGATTTTCTCGACGCACTAATTTGTTGTTGACTAAACGTTGTTTATAATCTTGGAGTGATAAAGATAGATCTTGTTGCTCACGAGACAAGGTAGCAAGTTGACTTTGTTGTTGTTCTGATTTTTCAATTGATCTTCGATATTCTTCTTCGCGCTCTTTACGTCTAGCAGCTTCAGCAGCTGCTTCAGCTTCAGATGAAGCTAATGTTCTTGTTGCTTCATCTAAAAGTGAAAGCATATTTTCTCGCTGTGTAGTTACTGCAGTTGAACGATCTCGCAATACATTAATTTCATTAGATAACGAAGTTAATTCGTTTTGAATTTCATTTTTCTTTACTTGCAATTCTTCAGTAGCATCTTCTACATCAATCTGTGTTCTCATCGAATTTTTTAACATTTTTAATTCAGCTATAATTTGACTACAAATTCGCCGTTCACGAGCTTTTTCTTGCTCAAATGCCCTCATCCCATCTTCTACATTTTTCAATTGCACACGAGCGCTTGTTAGATTTGAGGTGTGATTGATAATTTTTTCTTCGGCTATTTGAGAAGTTTGGGAAATTTCATTAATTTGACTGGTGATCGAATCTTCTTTTCCAGGAAGGGTTTCTAATTCTCTTTTTAATTGAAATTGTTCTACATGAGCTGATATTGATCCTCCAGAAATAGCACCATTTGGACTTATAACAACTCCATCTCGTGTAACAACTGTTCCCAGACCTCGACCAGCTATTTTCTTCGCAGTCTGTAAATCATCAACAATAATAACTCGCCCCAACAAAGTATCCACTAGTGAACGATATGAAGAATCAGTACTAACCAGTCGTGCAGCTACACCAACAATACCTTTTTCATTAAAAATATTAAGGGGGTATATGTGTTTTAAATCTTTTAGAGGGTAAATAACAGTAGCCCCAAGTGAATTTTTTTCAAGATATTCGATTGCACTAAAAGCATCTTCCATAGATTCAACTACAAGAGATGAAAGGTGTTCTTGTAAAGCTCCAGCAATTGCTTTTTCTAAACCTTCAGGAACATCAATTAGACTGGATAACAAGTCAATAACGCCACTCAATTTTGCTTCTGACTCAATAGCTCCATTTGATGCATTTATGAGTGATCTCGATCCACCTTGTCCAGAAGACATCGTTTGCAAAAGACGTTCCAACAATTGACCACGCTCTCTTAAACCATCTAACGTGCTTCTCAAACCAGTTAATTTTTTTTCAATATCATAATAATCTTCCTGCAATTTCTGTGAAGTGTTTTCAGAAAGCTCCAAATTTTGAGTTGCTTCTTTCATTCGATTCGTTAAAGTCTTTCTTGCACCTTTCCTAAAAGCTGAACGTTTTCTATAGGTCCTAATCTGCTCAGAAAGTTCATTAAACCTCAATTGTTCCATGATTCTGATCTGTTCGCGCTCTTCACGTCCGGATTCTTGTTCAATGAGACGTCGATCAATGTCTTCGCGTGCTACTTCCAATCGTGCTCTACGCGCTTCATATTCGCTCAAGGAATGTAAAATATCTCGAGTCATTGTATCTATATCAACAACGGCTTTTTTACGTATTTCTAAATCACCACGAGATTTTTCAACACTCGCAGATAATTGGACCATAAATTCATTGTCATCGTAATCAGATGTATTTTGTGATGTCCTTTCGGAAATCATTTCTGTCAATTCATCAGTTCTTTCTTGAATTAATTGGAGTCGTTGTTCACTTAATGCAACAGCTTGCTCTAGCCTCAACCCTTCTTCTGAAGATTCCCTTTCAGTCTTTTTTAACTGTTCCAAAGTATCTGTACGCTCTTTGAAATCACTTTTAATTTCATCTAATCGCTTATCAATTTCTTCTAATCGAGATTGAATAATTTGGAAGTTTTTTGAATTTTGATCATGTTTTGCCTGAGATGCAACTTGCCGTTCTTTAGCAAGTTTAATATCGTATTCAAGTACAAATTGAAGAGCTGAAGAAAGCTCAGATGTTAAAGTACGATATCTCTCAGCTTTTTTTGATTGTCTTTCAAGTTGTTTCAAGCGCGGTTCAACTTCACGAATTAACATACGCACGTGTCCCAGATTATCTCTAGTTTCGACAAGTCTTCGTTCAGATAAAATCAATTGTTGTCGATGCCTTTTTAAATCTGCAGCCTCTTCAATCATTTCTCTTCGCTCATTTGGTCGCATCGCTAAAACTTCATCTACAAGTCCCTGTGACATGTGTGCATATGAATTTTGACCAACCTGAGCACGACGAAATAAATCTAAAACATCACTCAAACGTACTTGAGCACCATTAATTAAATATTCATTTTCACCCGAACGATGTGCTCTTCTTGTAACAGAAACTTCGCTGAAATCTATTGGCATCCATCCATCAGAGTTATCTAAGGTTAAAGTAACTTCTGCTAGACCCATTTGCCGTCTTTTTTCAGAACCAGAAAAAATCACATCTTCTGTTTTTCTAGCTCTAATTTGTTTTGTAGACTGCGCACCTAAAGCCCACTTGATTGAATCAGCAACATTCGACTTCCCTGAACCGTTAGGACCTACAATGACACTCATTCCATTACCGAATTCAAACTTTTGTCGATCAGCAAAAGCTTTAAAACCATGAACTTCTAATCGCCTAAGGTACACTAGCAAGAATCCTTTTCATAAAATCTTAAACTTAATATTTCAAGAGCACGAGATGCAGCATATTTTTCTGCTTGCTGCTTGGTAGAGCCGATACCGCTACCCAACAATTCTCCACTTACAAAAACTTCTACAACATATTCATGCCGATTGTTTTTATCAGGACCTGATTTTTGAGATAAAACATATTCTGGACGAATATTCATTTTCTCCATAACCAACTCTTGAAGCTCACCTTTAGGATTTAACATAGTTTCACCCTGGATAAGTAGTTCAAATTCGGGAATAAGAGTTTTTTCAATTATCCCATTAACACATTCAAGACCTTGATCTAAATAAAGTGCACCTATTAAAGCTTCATATGCTCTTTCAAGATTACCTTCACGATCTCTTCCACCTGTTCTTTCTTCACCACGTCCTAAACGAAGAGCGGGACCAAGTTTTATTTGAGTAGCAATTTTAGACAATGTGGGGCCACAGACTAAATGAGAACGCCATTCTGTTAACCGTCCTTCATTAACATCAGGAAAACGCTGATAGAGAGAGCGTGCTACTAGCATACTAAGAACTGAATCACCTAAAAATTCCAATCGTTCATTATCTTCTATAGGATCTTCGGGATGCTCATTTGCATATGAAGGATGTGTGAGTGCGCTATGCAACAATGTTTTATCCTGAAAACTAATTTCTAAGCGTGCTTCAAGCTCTTCATATAAAACCTGTTCAAATCGCAGTGATTCATCTATCTTGGCAGACACATCGAAGCCTTTACAAAGGAGTTCTTTATGGCCTTAAAGAAAACTCACTATCTTCATATTATAATTATTCGGCCAAATAACATTACCTATGGATCCATTGCCTGCCCATATTGATGAACCCATAGTTGCTATCCTAGAAACGAGAAGCATTGGTGTCAAGAAAAGTTAATGTGCTTATTCACCCTAGCATTCAAAATTTATACAAAAATCTTTCTAAAAATGATTTGGACGTACTGCAAATAACCATTGATATTGCCAATAAGCACGGCATTATTTTATGGGCAGTAGGAGGAATGGTGCGCGATACGATACAATCAAATCAGACTGCAGATCTTGATTTGATTGTAGAAAAAAACATCTTCCCATTTGTGAATGCAGTCAATAGCGTTTTGAAAGGAATAATTAAGTCAGAAAAAGATTTCGGTACAGCATCTATAATTACCGCTAACACACGAATCGATTTCGCATTGCCCCGGGAAGAATTTTATCAACGACCCGCAAGCCTACCTTCTGTCAAAGTTGGAGCAACACTACAAAAAGATTTACAACGAAGAGATTTTAATGTGAATGCAATGGCTCTGTGTTTAAATAATAATCAAGATATTGAATTACATGATTATTTTGAAGGAATCTCATCTCTTAAAAAAGGTAATTTTAAAACACTCCATCCTCTCTCCTTTCAAGATGATCCGACACGAATTTTCCGTGCGGCTAGACTATCAATATTTTCACAATTACTTCCTAATAACAAAACCAGGAAAGAAATCGATGAATTTAAAAATACAATACAACGATTATCAGGAAAACGGCTATGGAATGAACTTTCCTTGATCGCTGAAAGAGGTAAATCTGCAGAAGTCCTATTACTCTTAGAACAATGGAACGTACTTGAAAAAATTCATCCCAATCTTAAGTTTTCTGAAAAGTCATATGCAATCTTAAAACAAAAAATACACCCTTTACAGGTCGAAAATCTAATAGTAATAATGCTATTACCATTAGATTTGGATACAGGATATGCAATTCTAAAACGCCTGAATGCACCTAAGATTACATTAGAATTACTAGAAGATGTTAGAAATTTGCTACAATCTAATTCAAGAACGGACATAAATGATATTGAAAAATTGTCACATACTAGTGATGCATCGAAAAAAATAGCTCAATGGTTTGATAAAAGTAATCAAATTCTTATTCAAAACAAAATTAAAAAACTTGAACAAACAAAACTTTTTTTAAATGCTGAAGATTTATTGAGTTTAGGCATATCACCTGGACCAGATATAGGTAAAATATTACAGGTATTACGTGAAGAACAATTCTTTGGAAGAATTCAATCAAAAAAACAATCATACTTATTTATAAAAGAATACCTTAGTAAAAAGTGAACTTATTATGACTAATTTAAATACTAGGAAATGTCATGTATGCTCTTCATTAGTCGAACAAAATTCTTTAGCAGAACAATGTATAGTCTGTTCAAATTATTTCTGCCTCAATCCTTACAATTCTGATGAATTTCGTGATTGTGGAGATGCAATTATTGGTCCAAGTATGGGTGTGGAATATTGGTGTGAACCATGTTTAGAAAAATTAAATGCTGTGGAAGAAGAAACTCTTTCCAAATCTCCTCCTTCAATATTTGGGCTTACTCCTCCTGGTACTGATTATTTTCCAACAACGAATAAGATAAATACGCCTGAACATAAACAACCACCACTAAAGAAAAAAAATGAAAAAAATCGACGCTACAAACGAATCTAGAATTAAAAATCAAATGCCTAAAATTATCAAATCTAATCCTAGTCGAAGACCTCCACCCTCACTACCTAATAATAGAAGGCATTATTCTACTTTCTCTCTAGTATTTTGTTGTGCGATAGGTGCAATTATTGGCCTTGAGGTCAGCAATCTATCCACCACAATTTTGGAATGGTTTCAGTTAGGTTTGATTATAATTATCGCATTCTATATCGCTCGTGCTTATAGAATTTTTGCTAAAAAAATGATCAATAAAAGAAGAATGGCTAACTTAAAAGGCAACAAATAGATCTTTAAAAATTAAAAAAGTCCAATATAATTAACCTATTTATCGTTGTTGCCTATATTAAATGATTTTTTTCAACATAGTATGTGAAATTGAAATGAAAGAGATCATATAACATGTTAAACCTATTCCGTATTGGAATTGAAGGCATAATATGTATCTAAAGATTATTAGAGATAGGCACAAATATGACTGAATTCGAGCCTGAACTCATACATAACAATGAAAGATATAAAGTAGAAGACACAAATTTTAAATTTTTTACTATGTCACGTACTCTTCTTCATCCCAATCAATCAACAAGAGGGCATTCACATCCATGGCCAGAAATATACGTTTGCACAGATGGTGAAGGTATATTGATACTCGAAAATCCTGATGAAATACTCGACATCAAGAAAGGTGATTTACACAAAATTAGTAGTAATCGTTTTCATAAAGTAGAAACAATGGATGGCATTGAATTTCACTGTTTTTTCCAAGGTGTACGTGAACATTAAAATTGCTGATTTACGCTATTTTTGACCACCCCGGATGAACCAATTTAATTCGCCTTGTCCTTGATTTTGTGATGGGGTAAACCCGGCACGAAGTAAAAAATATGTCCCCCTTCCATTAATTATGAGATTAACAGCCCAAAAGTTGCAAACCATCATTTCGGACAATTTTCTCTCTACAGCCAATAGAGCTTTTGTACCGTAGGCATGTCCCCGATTGACATCATTCACAACCAAAGAATGGATTGTCACGTCATTATCAAGTGGAATATTTTTCATCAAAAATAATTCACCGACTTCTTCTCCTTTTACACGAATTTCATGCCGGTAAATTTCTGGTTTTGGTGAGTTGAGTAAATCAATAATTTTTTTTGAAATGTTCGTAGAGGAATCAGTTAAATTCTCGACTAATTTACCTTGAGACACACTTACTTCACTGTAACGTGCCCAAGAAACGCTCATTTCAACAACCATTCATTTACAGAACTACTGATATCGTTAATTCCAATATGGCGTATTTCTGGATTAGGTAAAGCATCGAGAAAAATAGGCCCATAAGATCGCTTACTGATACGGCTGTCCGCAATAATAAAAACACCTCGATCAGTTGATCGTCGAATAAGTCTCCCGAAACCTTGACGAAATTTTAGAATGGCTTGCGGCAATGTATATTCTGAAAATGGATCTTGATATTGTCCTGAGCGACCCATAAAAATAGGATCACTCGGAACAGGAAAAGGTAACCGAGTTAAAATCATTTGTGACAAAGTATCACCAGGAATGTCTACACCTTCCCAAAATGCAGAGGTACCCAAAATAACTGAGGCAGGATCTTCTTGAAGCTTTTTAATCAATCTTCGCGGGGACCCATCTAATCCCTGTGCAAGTAAATTCAAGTTATTAGCACTGAGTTCTGATCTCAGCATACTTGCTGTATTACGTAATGCATTATGTGAAGTAAATAATGCTAATGTCCTTCCTACAGAAGTCATAGATGCTTCAGCAATCAAATGACACAATTCTGATTGATAATCAACATGATTGGGATCTGGAATATCGTCAATAACCAAAACTAAAACCTGATCTTTATAATTAAATGGAGATTGTATTTCAATACTATCCACTTCTGAGAAACCAAGTCGATTCGCGGTAATGTTAAAGGAGCTATTTGCCTGTATAGTTGCGCTAGTCCCGAGGACTGAATGGAGATTCATGAAAAGTGACTCTTCTAACATAGGAGCTACATCCACTGGAGCAGATTTTATTTTCAATTCTCCTTCTCCGGCAGATATCCATACAATATCATCAGGCATCTGATGTAAGACGGTTCGATCCAAAGACAATCTATAATCACCGACTATCGAAATCAGTTTTCTTAGCTGTACCATTATAGGATTGATCGGATAATTGATTTCATTTTTTATCTCGTCAATAATTGCATCAATTTCTTGGAGATTTTTTACAAGAAGATCTAAGGCAGTATCTAATTCAATAGCATTTTCTTCTAGTTCAATCCAATCAGAGTATGAACGATGTACTTTTGATAACACAAGATCAAATCGACGAGGACGTTTGTCATTTTCATAATGATCTCTAGCGAACTTTCTAAGTTGTTGAATATACGTTTTTATAGTCGCTACAGTTTCAATCGCAGTCGTATCAATTTTTTCATAAATAGCATGCAGTAGCTTTTCGTCTGTATTTGGTAGATTTTTTGCTTTCTTTATGACACCTTCTAGCATCATTTCCAATGAGTAATTATTTTTTGTATCTTTGCCACTAAATTCAATAAGAAATTCTCTCAATCTGCGAGGATCAAAAATGGCACCGAATTGTTGTGTAGCCACTTCTTCTAATCGATGAATTTCATCCACGACTAAATGATTAAAAGACGGTAATAATTGTTCATCGTGTATAAGATTTGAGATCAATAAGGCATGATTAACTACCACTAAATGTGAACGTTCTGCACGTTGTTTAGCACGAACAATAAAACATCTTCCTCTTTGATGCTGAAAGCAATCTGAACCTTCCGCTGAAATTTTATTCCATACAGGCCGCTCTTCAGAAGTAATATAAAGTTCTCCTAAGTCACCAGTTTCAGTAGTTGAAATCCAATTAGCGACCCTACCAAACAATCGTGCTTCTATCTGATTAAGAGATTGGTTTTGCGAAATTGCCTCCTGCCATCGTTCTAAGCAAAGATAATTGGAACGTCCTTTTAATTCCGTAAAATGCAATTCATCAATACCGTCCAATACACTAGAATGAATACCGTGAATTGCCAACGGAATCTCTTGATCCATCAATTGATCTTGTAAGTTTATTGTATGCGTAGAAACAACAACACGATCTTTATTTCTACCAGCATGAATTAATGCCGGTATCAAGTACGCCAAAGACTTACCAGTGCCTGTTCCAGCTTCAATTAATAACTGTCCTCCATAAGATAAATGTTTCACGAAGGCATCAGACATTAAGTGCTGTCCTTCGCGTATTTCATAGTCAGGAAGGAGGTTATCCGAAGACTGAATATTTAAAAATACTTTCTCTATATCCCCGTTAGTAACATGTCGAACTTCTTTAATCGGGTCGAGCACATCTTTATCAGATATAGGTGAGGAAAATTCATTTTGATTTTTTTTCTCAGAATCAACAGCAAACTTAAGAATTTCATCATCCAGAACAATATCTTCAATTAAGGTAGATAAATTCCAATTAGCAGATTTTGCCATGAAATAGAATTGGGAAAGTACTTCTTTTGGTGTCGATTTAAGTCTTTGCATTAATTTCAAAAATACATCGCGAGTAACTTCAGCATCTGCAAGCGCTCGATGCGCAGAATTATGTTCAACACCAACTAATTCGGCAAGAGAACTTAAGTCCAAATGAGATGCTCGAGGAAATAATATCGAGGAGAGTTCCCATGTATCATAATTTGCATTCGATAAATCTATACCTGCATTTGATAAAAATGATAAATCGAATTTTATGTTTTGGCCTATAATTGTAGCATCACCAATGAAATTAATTAGAGGGTGAATTACCTCGTTGATCTGTGGAGCACTTTCAACGTCCTTATTTGTTATGCCAGTTAATTGTTCGATAGCTTCAGGAATTGATCGATTAGGGTTAACGAACGTCTGAAAAGAACCAATAGTTTCACCTTGACGATTAAATTTCGTTGCGCCGATTTCAGTAATAGCATCTATAGAAGAATTTAATCCTGTAGTTTCAAGATCTAACGCAACAAAATCAATAGTCAAAGCAATAACTCTTCTCTGGAGTAAAACATTATAAAGTATCTCATTCTAAAAAACTTCTTGATATTAATTAACGAATTAGCTTAAGCCACCACCAATAAACCTCACCCAGTTATCATCAATATTTTTATGTGCAGGATGAAAGTTTCCTTGATGGAGTTCCTGTAGCAATTCAGTACTAGATTGAATGTTCTTTGAAAATACGGTAGCAAATGTACCTATCCCAGAAGTAGAATGAGCATCACTACCACCAGTTCCTGATAAACCTAAGATATCCGCTACCTCAAGTGCAAAATAATTTTCTTGCGGAGTATTCGAACCATTAGCCACTTCAATGGCATCCACATATTTAAAAACATCCATTTTTTCAGCGGCTTCTTCTGGAGAAAAATCAAATTTTTCTCCAGTACGCATTGCAGTGACTGGATCGAAAAGTCGCCGGAACGGGTGTGCAACGATTACAAAAGCACCATACTCATCTGCAACTTTACGAAGATTTTCTAATCGACGAATCCCAGATATATAACTTGGTAAACCAAAAACAAGCATATGGCCTAAATCAGTAGAAACCTCCATACCAAAATTAATTAATAAATTTTGATATTTTTGGCGAAACAATTCTTGCGCATGAGGTTCTAAAATAAAATCATGTTCTGTCATAGAAACAGCAGTTAAATCATTCATTACTACCAATTCAACTAACTCCTCTGGCTTCAACATAGAGTCAGAAGATGATGGTGTAGTGTGAACATGTAAATCTATTCGTGTTCCTTCAAAAATATCGTGCAATTGTGCGAGACCTACTTTTCTACAGTTCCAGTGCAAATCCCAAACAATGAGCATACCTGTGCTTGAACAACCGAGCTAGAAAAAATTCAACTATTCGAACTCAAATCAATCAACAACGGTATAAGCAATCCATAAACGCCATATAGAAGAAAAAGTGAAAGAAAAACCACAGGATTAAATATTCCAGTAAAATAATATAAACTTATAGTACTAAAAATTATAAGTATCAATAACATTGTCAATAATCCAAATATACCCAACAGTGAATAAATCATTACAAAAAATATCCCTGCTATCATCGCAACTAGAAGAAAACCATTGACCATAAAAATCAACCGAATTGGTGACTTTTTTAGAAATTCAGGGGCAAATTGGTACCAATTGGAATTACGAAGAATAATCATTAGCAGACAAGTCAATCCCACAAAACCAGAAAATAAGCCCGCGGCACAACCAGCAAGCAATAATAAATGATAATTAGAAGGCATCATCATTAAGTATTTCTATTGCAGTAGCATCTTGCCGATTTGTTGTAAAAACTTCAAAAACACTAGCTCCTGCTTGCATAAAATCAAAACTGAGTTCTTCGACTTTTGCATTTCGATGTATCCATAAATATACAGCTGGACCTGAACCACATAGATGCAAATGAATTGCCCCTTTCGATCGTAACAATTCATAGTGTTCTATTAATTCTGAATAGTGATTTTTTATGACTGTCTCAAAAACATTAAACATATCTGAAGTTGGTGGAGGCAATTTTCTATCAACACGATATGCAATACGTTTAGAATGACTGCCATCAGTAAAATTACTAGCATGTATCTTGGAATATAACGTTGCTGTTTTGTTCTGAATTGTTGAAACTTCAGGCAACAAAATTAAAGCTCGTAATTTACTTAAATCTTTCAGAGGATGTATTTTTTCTCCTCTACCAGTACACCTTGCAGTCCCACCGTAAAGAAAAAAAGTTACATCAGAACCAATTTTACTTGCAATTTTTTCAAGATCTTTTAATTCTTGATTTAAATCCCAAAATTTATTTAATCCTCTTAAAACTGCAGCAGCATCAGAAGATCCTCCACCTAAACCAGCAGAGGAAGGGATTTGTTTTTCAATTGTGATAGCAACATTAGGTTCACGGCCAGTAATTTTTGCTAGTTCAATAGCCGCTCTCCCAGCTAAATCATTAGCTGGGTCAATTCCTTGTGAATAAGGGCCAGTAAAATTTATCGATAGCTTTTCCGATGACTCAATGGAAATATTATCGAATAAACTTACAGTTGTCATCACAGTATCAATTTCATGAAAACCATCTCCTCTACGCCCAATGACTTCAAGTGATAAATTGATTTTTGCAGGAGCACGGACACGCACCTTTTTAATAACCATCAACTCACCGAATTCTCATAACTGACGGATGACTACTTTGCAAACAACGAAATAGTACATACCAATCCTCTAAAGACAAATGTTGTGCTCTTAACTCAGGTGCAATCTCAGCTTTACTTAAAACTATTTTTATTTCTTTATCAGCTATGCCTAACGCACCAGGAAGAACATTGTGTAATTGTTTACGAGGGCTTGAAAAACCAGCACGAAGCAAATGGAAAAATGGTTCTTGATCTTTACTTAATATTGGAACAGCAGGTTCAGAAAAATTATCAATTCTTATAACGGATGACTGAACTTTTGGTTCCGGCCAAAAAGAAGAGGAATCTACATCGAATAGTTTCAGAGGAGAACCAAAAAATTTTGTGCACATCGAGAGGAGTGACTCTTTAGATTTTCCACCTACTATTCTACGAGCAACTTCACGTTGCACCAAAAATACAATCTTAGAAGGGAGTACTGAACTTTCTTGGATTTTCCGCAATATGGGTTGAGTTATGTAATAAGGCAAATTACCTACAATAACAAAAGGTGGTCGTGCATTTGCCTCCGAGAGTATCTCAAGAAGATCAATTTGTAATATATCAGCTGCAATTACAGTCAAATTATTATAAGTATTCAATCGATCTCTAGTAATAGATGCTAATTCCTCATCTAATTCCACAGCAATTACTGATGAAAAGTTTTTTACTAACTCTTGTGTAAGACCTCCCGGACCTGCACCTATCTCAATTACCGTATCAATACCTTCTTCAACTACAGCAGCAGCAATATCAAACATTATCATCTGATCAACTAAAAAATGTTGACCTAAAGTTTTCTGAGGAGACAAATTAAGAGTTCTTAAATAATTTGGAAAATTATTTTTTTTACTAGCAAATTTATTAGAAGATTTAATTTTACTTCGCGGCATCTAATTTACCAATATACAACCTAACCATTACAAATGGTTGTGCCCTACTTTCGAACAACCTCACAGTCTTACGCATACAAATAAACTCAAACTCAGCTACCTTGCGGCACCCAATACGACTGATATACCGCTGCTTCCTTCCGGACCTGACGGAATTAACCAGGTATTGCCGCGCAAGACCAAGTTCTCAGCATTTATTATAAATTGCAGTTTCTGATCAAACTATCCTCCAGTAGGAATTCAGCCCCGCTAAAGCGGATTGCGGGTAAAGGGCACCGCTAGTTCCCCACCTAGCACAACATATAAAGCGTAGCAGTGATAAGCTTTGTTGCGAAGTAAATCTAGCTTACAGGGGCATTCAGAGCTAGATTAAATTGATAGAAGAATAAAATTTACACTAACAATACAACTGATAGTGAGGTGTTTTGTGCGAATATTGTCACTCAGCCACCGATTAATGCATCCCAGTATAGATAATCATAATATTTTCAACTCACCTTCAGTGTTTGATTATGAAGCAATAGTCGTAGACATAGGTGGGATAGCTAAAACTATTCAAAATGCAATTTCATCTGAAGAAAATTATCTAACACATTCGGATAGACAAGTGGTTAATGGTGAAACATTAGACGAAGTTACAGGCATTAAAGATATTTTGTACCAGCGACAAGATGAATTTACAAGAGCCCTTGAAAATGGAGCTGTCATTGTTACTTTCATTGACACACCCATTCAAATAACAGGAGTAAAAGGATTCCAAGGACTTGACCGATATTTTTTCTTACCTGCACCAATTGGAATAAATTGGGATCATTCAACCATTAAGGGAGGAGAGGGTGTAACTGTATCGATCGTAGAAGATCAACATCCTTTAGTAAAAGTCCTCGAAGTTTATAGAACTGAGCTTCTATATAGATCTTACTTAAATGAAAATGCTCCTAACATTGCAGGCAAAGTTAAAATAATTGCGCGCTCATCAGGTGCTGCAGTTTTAGCAGCAGAATTTAACGTTCTTAACGGCAAAGTTATATTTTTACCTACCCCTGTACCATCATTGAGTCAAACTACTTCTCAACGTGAAAGTGAAGCATTTGTAATAGCATTCCCAGAATTATTTAAACGAATGGATACTCCTCCACCAAACTGGATTCAAGAAATCGATATACCCGAACTTGACACACTGGAAACAGAAGAAGGTTTACGAAAAACAGAATTAGAGAGAATAAAAGAATCTTTAGCAGAAGCAACTTCATTAGCAGATAGCAAAAGAAGTCTAAGGAATATTTTGTGGACAAATGGAGACCATGCCTTGAAATTTGCAGTGATCGAATGTGCAGAAATATTAGGATTCTCGATATCAGAAACACCCAAAAACGAGCTTATCCTTAGTAGTAATACAAAAGAGTTGTATACTGTAGCAGAAGGATCAATTGAAGCTATTGATATGAGCCCTCATTATAGACTCAGGGCACAAATTGATAAGGTAATTGAAAAAGAAAACCAGTCTCCCAGAGGGTTAATAATCGCAAATGGGCAACGTTTAACAAGACCTGAAGAACGACAAAATGAAATTAGTGAACCACTTAGGATTGCAGCTGAGTCTGTAGGGTATGCAGTCGTCACAGCACAAGAATTTTTCAATGCAACTATCGCAGCACTGAAGGGATTAGCTCCAGAAATATTAGAGGAAATTCATGAAAAACTATTGTCAACTGATGGAATAGTCAACTTAACTGAAATCTATTCGAAAACAGAACAATAACAGAAGAAAAAATTAACTTTCAATTTCGACCAATTGTAACTCACGTTCAACTTCTGTAGGAGTCGTATAATCAACATTGTTAATATTAAAGCCAAATAGCTGTTCAAAATCTTCTCTATACCCTTCATAGTCTGTCAAATCATAAAGAGTATCATTAGTAACATGGTTCCATATCTCAGAAACACGTTCTTGAATGTCATCTGACATCTCAAAATCATCAAGTCTTATTAAGTTATTCTCATCTGTTTTTGGAGAAGCATTGTTTCGAAGTTGATCGCGAAATAGTCTTCCAATTTGATGAATTGTTTTTTCATGAATATCACGCTCTTTCATGATCTTAAATAAAATACTCATATATAGTGGTACGGCAGGAATAGCACTAGATGCTTGAGTTACGACTGCAGTATTAATACTCACCCATGCTCCACCATTATTAGTAGATAATAATTTATGCATTTCCCTAGCAGTAGACTCAAGATGTTTTTTTGCTTGGCCTATAGTCCCATCTCTATAAATTGCTGCAGATACTTCTGGGCCTATGTAAGAATAGGCAACTGTACGAAATTGGTCGGAAAGTAAATCTTCTTGTTGCAAATAATCGACCCAATCTCGCCAATCTTCACCTCCCATAACTTTAACAGTATGTGTAATTTCATCTTGAGTAGCTGGTTCAAGTTCCGCATCGACAATTGAATGATTTCGTAAGTTAAAAGTATATCCTTTATATGTATTACCTATAGGCTTGAGAGTGCTATTCCATATATTACCGTCATGATCTATACGTCGGGGGGCAGCCAAGCTATAAATTAATAAATCAATATGACCAAATTTTTGTTTTAAAAAATTAACCGTAGTCTTTTTTACTTGCTGAGAAAAAGCATCTCCATTGATGGTATAAAGCTCCCTGGATTCAGACTTCGCTTGTTTGTGTGCTTCTACTAAGTTGTACCACCCTGCTGTAGCAGTTTTATTTGCAGTAGGAGGTTTTTCAAAACAGATTCCTAGAGTTTTATCACCATATCCAAAACATGATGTTAGTAGACTGGATAAACCATAACCTTGGCTGGATCCAATGATGAGAACATTTTTTGGCTCATCAGATAAAGAAAACTGCTTAGCAATTTCAATCTCTTTAGACACGCGCTTTGCGCAACCATCAGGATGGGCCGTCAATGAAATGAATCCACGCATTCTTGGTTCAACAATAATTTTTGCCATTTTATTCCTTTTCAATCACAGGACATTAGATAAACGAAATTGAGACAGCAGTCTAATCTCTTAACTTTAAAACAGCCATGAATGCCTCTTGGGGAACCTCCACTGCTCCAACCATCTTCATGCGCTTTTTACCAGCTTTTTGTTTTTCAAGTAATTTTCGCTTCCTTGTTACATCACCACCATAACATTTTGCGAGAACATTTTTACGCATCGCACGAACGGTCTCTCGCGCTACTACCTTCCCACCTATCGCTGCTTGAATAGGAACATCAAATAATTGCCGCGGAATTAGTTCTTTTAGTGATGTAACTAATAATCTTCCATTGCGGGCGGCATTTTCTGCAGGAACTATTGTAGATAATGCATCGACAGCCTCTCCATTAACCAATATTTCTAAACGCTGGACTTTCGCAGGGCGATATTTTTCGATTTGATAATCTAGCGCAGCATATCCTTGAGTACGAGATTTCAATTGATCATAAAATTCAACTAAAATTTCTGAAAGTGGCATCGCGTAGGTCGCTAAAACACGAGATGAACCTTCGTCTTCAGCATGATCCAAATAGTCTAATTTATCAAACTCACCTCTCCGTTCATCGACTAAATTCATTACAGCGCCAATATATCGTGCTGGCATGGTAACGGATAAATTTACCCACGGTTCTCTAATTTCATCAATTTGATTAGGGGTAGGAAGTTTTGCAGGAGAATCAATGAGTAATATCGATCCGTCTTTACGAAGAATTTCATATTCAACAGAAGGTGCCGTTGCTATTAACTCAAGTCCAAATTCTCTCTCAAGTCTCTCCTCAACAATTTCCATATGTAGCAAACCTAAAAAACCACATCTGAACCCAAATCCAAGTGCACCCGAAGTTTCAGGTTGCCATTGCAATGATGCATCATTAAGACTTAATCTTTCCAAAGCTTCACGCAATTCAGGATATTGTTCAGGATCAGTAGGATACAACCCAGCAAAAACCATTGCCTGTGCTGGTTTATATCCATCCAAAGGATCTTTGGCACCATTATTTGCAAAAGTTAAAGTATCGCCAACACGACTGTCCTGTACACCTTTCAAACCAGTAGCAACATATCCTACTTGTCCAGCTTTAAGATTCTTTGCAGTTCGCAGATCAGGAGAAAAATATCCAATCTCTATAGGATCAAACCGCCGATCTTGTTGCATTAATTTTAATGTTTCTTTCTCCGAAATCATGCCTTCAATGACACGTAAGTAAATCAGCACACCTTTATAAGCATCATATTTCGCATCAAACACTAGGGCACGCAATGTTTGTTCATGCGTACCTTGAGGATGTGGAATTTTGTCGACAATCGTCTGCAATATTTCTTCAACACCTTCTCCTGTTTTACCTGATGCAAAAAGTATTTCATCCGGATCAAAACCGATAACATCAATCAGTTCCAAGGCCACTCTTTCAGGCTCTGCTGAAGGTAGATCAATTTTATTTACAATAGGTATTAATTTTAGATCCATGTTCAAAGCTTGGTAAACATTAGCAAGAGTTTGAGCTTGAATTCCTTGTGTGGCATCAACAATTAATAAAGCTCCTTCACAAGCTGCTAATGCACGGGAAACTTCATATGCAAAATCAACATGACCAGGGGTATCAATAAGATTTAATTCAAAGACCTGGTCTGTGCGATCACGAAAATGCATACGCACAGCCTGTGCTTTAATTGTTATACCTTTTTCTCTCTCTAAATCCATCGAATCAAGAAATTGTTGTTGCATATCACGGTGATCGACTACCCCAGTTTTTTCTAGAATACGATCAGCTAACGTCGACTTGCCGTGGTCGATGTGTGCAATGATTGAAAAATTTCGAATTAAAGAAGCATCCACTGAACGATCGTAGCTTCTCTATCCATCTATGTCGAAGTTAATATTAAGATTTTAAATCTCGTACCGACTTCAATATTAGTCTGACATACAACATTCACAATTAGCGACCCAATGACCCGGACTGACTTCAGTTAATTCAGGAGTTGTATCAGAACATGTACATCCTGTAGTTCCTTGTCGAGTACATCGAGTTCTAAATACACAACCTGCAGGAGGGTTAAGTGGACTAGGAACATCGCCTTCAAGAATAATTCTTTCACGTGTTTTTTCAACCACAGGATCTGGAATAGGAACAGCAGACAACAGTGCCTTTGTATAAGCATGGATAGGGTTGTTATAAAGTTCGTTAGCCTCTGAAAGCTCAACAATATGTCCCAAATACATAACTGCAATACGATCACTAATGTGTTTTACTACTGATAAATCATGAGCAATGAACAAATAAGTTAGTCCGAATTCTGTCTGTAAGTCCTCAAGTAAGTTAACTACTTGCGCTTGAATCGAAACGTCAAGTGCTGACACAGGTTCATCGCAAACAATAAAGTCTGGTTCAACTGCCAAAGCTCGAGCTATACCAATACGTTGGCGTTGTCCTCCTGAAAATTCATGTGGATACCGTTTGGCGAACAATGGATTAAGACCAACCGCATTCATAATAAATTCAATTCGTTCGCGTCTTTCTTGCCCTTTATATAATCCATGGATAGCCATAGGCTCTCCAATTATTTGAGAAACTGTCATTCTTGGATTAAGGCTAGAAAATGGGTCTTGGAAAATCATCTGCATCCTACGGCGGAATCGTCTTAACTCACTACCTTTTAGATCGGTTAATTCAACTCCATCAAATTCCACAGAACCAGCGGTTGGTCTATGTAGTTGAAGAATTGCACGCCCGGTAGTGGATTTTCCACATCCAGACTCCCCTACAAGCCCTAATGTCTCATTCTTCGCAACATCAAATGTCAAACCATCAACAGCTTTTACATCAGCCGTATGACGTTGAATCAACAAACCTTCAGTTACTGGGAAGTACATCTTCAAGTCTTTAACTGACACTAACGTATCGTTAGGGTTGGATTCTGCTGTTACCACTATAAACCTCCAATTGAATTGGACTATTCCAATTTTTTATATATACAATCTAATCAATTTTAAGCTGGTACTGTGTCCCTACTCATACAGCATGGACAATCAGCAACCCAATGACCCGGACTGATTTCAGTCAATTCAGGAGTGCCTTCAGAAGAGCAAAAACAACTTTCATTCTTCGGACAGCGTGGCTGGAATGCACAACCATGAATTTCATCAATCAGTAGAGGGGGTTGCCCTTCAATAGTAGCTAATCGAACATGTTCCTCATCATCAAGTCGAGGCACAGAAGCCATTAAACCCACTGTGTATCCGTGTTGAGGGTTATGGAAAACATTCTCTGCTGTACTACTTTCGATAATTCTTCCCGCATACATAACATTGACACGATCGGCGTATCGAGCAACTACGCCCAAATTGTGTGTAATAATCAAGACAGCTGTACCCAAATCTTTAGATAAGTTACCCATAATCTCCATGACCTGAGCTTGAATAGTTACATCTAAAGCAGTAGTAGGTTCATCAGCAATTAATAGCTTTGGATTACAAGATAATGCCATTGCTATCATCACACGTTGACGCATACCTCCGGAAAATTGGTGGGGGTAATCATTTATTCTACCTGCAGCATCTGGTATTCCTACTAATTCCAAAAGCTCTATTGATCTCGTTGTTGCTTCACTATCATTTAAACCCAGATGTAAAATGATTGATTCACGAATTTGTTGGCCAATAGTTAGAACAGGGTTCAATGAAGTCATCGGTTCTTGAAAAACCATTGAAATACGATTACCTCGGATAGCACGCATTTCTTCATCAGATGCTTCTAAAAGGTTTTGACCTTCGAAAATAATCTCGCCGTCGACAATTCGCCCCGGAGGACTAGGAATTAATCTTAGAATTGACATTGCCGTAACAGATTTACCACAACCTGATTCCCCAACAAGTGCGAGTGTTTCACCCTCATCAACATGCCACGTAACACCATCAACGGCTCTAACAACACCTTCTTCAGTAAAAAAATGTGTCTTAAGGTTGTTTACATCTAGCAATCTAGCCATAGATCCCCCTTACGATCATGCCTACCCTATTATTTCACAACTCCCACATCCAATATAACAGAATATTGGTGGGGAAGAGGAGACTCGAACTCCTACGCCTCGCGGCACGTGATCCTAAATCACGCGCGTCTGCCAATTCCGCCACTTCCCCTATCAAGTTCGAGCTCTGGCGATTACTCTAACAGAACTCTCTGCTTTCGGCCTCTGATATTGTCAAAAATATTTCATTAAACAATATACGCTCTGGTGAGCCCCCGGGGAGTCGAACCCCGAACCGGCTGATTAAGAGTCAGCTGCTCTGCCATTGAGCTAGAGGCCCGGCAGGAAGGTAACTCCCTTCAGAGAAAGTGTCAATACTCTCAGGCAATATATGCGTTAATTGCAAGACTTACAATAGCTAATAGATATATAATTCTTATTTGTTTGCATTGTGGCCATCACAATTCTATATAATTACTCCTTCATTGGTGAGGGGCGGTTAGCTCAGTTGGCTAGAGCGCTTGCTCGACACGCAAGAGGTCACTGGTTCAAGTCCAGTACCGCCCACCAACTTTAAATGAAAAGGAATTCGATACTATTACTATGAGCAGTACTGAAGAGAACAATCAACAATTTTCTACATTAGAAGATCAAGAAGAAAAATTACGTCGGATGAGACATTCTGCTGCTCACATTCTGGCAGAGGCAGTATTAGAAACTTTTCCAGAAGCGAAATATGCTATAGGCCCTCCTATAGATAATGGCTTCTATTATGATTTTGAATTACCACGATCTTTAACTCCTGAAGATCTAATTTCGCTGGAAAAAAGAATGCGCAAAACTGTAAAAAAGAATGTTGCCATTACAGGTGAACTAATCCCAAAAGAAAAAGCACGCAGAATTTTTGCAGATCAGCCTTATAAATTAGAACTGATCGACGACTTAGATGAGGAACTAGTAGGGCATTTTCAGCACGCAGAATTTCAAGACCTCTGTCGAGGAGGACATACAGATCGAACTGGTGAAATTGGCTCTTTTAAACTAAGCCACGTTGCAGGGGCATATTGGCGAGGTGATGAAAAAAACACCATGCTACAGCGAATATATGGTTTGTTATTTTTCACAGACTCAGAGTTACAAGACTATATTGAAGCACGGGAAGAAGCTGAACGAAGAGATCATCGAAGAATAGGACGTGAATTAGATCTTTTCTCGACACATGAAGAGTACGGACCTGGTTTAGTATATTGGCATCCAAAGGGTGCACGTGTGCGCGTGGAAATCGAAGATGTTTGGAAGTTAAAACATTATGAAAATGGATATGAAATTGTTTTTACTCCACATACTGGAAAGGCAAGCCTTTGGGAACAAAGTGGACACTTAGATTTCTATTCAGAGGGCATGTTTTCACCAATGGATATTGATGGTTCAAACTACTATATGAAACCTATGAATTGTCCATTTCATATTCAAATTTTTCGAAACACAAGAAGATCCTACCGTGAACTACCAATGCGACTTGCAGAACTGGGAACAGTCTACCGTTATGAAAGATCAGGTGTTTTACACGGATTAATGCGAGTAAGAGGATTCACACAAGATGATGCGCACATTATTTGCACTGCTACACAAATGGAGAATGAAATAGTTGCAGTAGTTGATTTTGTCCTAGAGTTATTAAGACTCTTTGGATTTACAGAATTCGAAGCAAACCTTTCAACTCAACCTGCAAAATCTGTAGGAGAAAAAACACAATGGGACGAGGCAGAAAAAGCTTTAGAAAGATCATTGAAACGTGCCAATCTCCCTTACGAAATAGATGAAGGGGGAGGAGCATTCTATGGTCCTAAAATCGATATCCATTTAAAAGATACATTGGGGCGTAAGTGGCAATGTTCAACTGTACAATTCGACTTCAATCTTCCAGAAAGATTTAATATGACTTATATCGGCGAGGATGGTAACGAACATCGACCATATATGATACATAGAGCATTACTTGGATCTATCGAAAGATTTTTTGGCATACTACTCGAACATTATGGAGGTGCTCTTCCGTTATGGCTTTCTCCCATACAAGCAGTCATAATACCAATAGCAGACCGTCATAATGAATTCGCCTTTACATTAAAAAATAATTTAGCTACTAACGGATTACGCATAGATGTTGATGATTCAAATGAACGTATGGGCAATAAAATTCGTAAGGCACAGCTTCAAAAAATACCATATATGCTAATCGCTGGAGATCGAGAAATTGAGGCTAATCAAGTAGCAATAAGACGTCGAAACGGCGAAGACTTAGGTACGATGAATCTCGAAGATGTCAACGAACTTTTATCTCGTGAAAAAATAAATCGCACATAACTATTTTCTAGCTAGAATATTCGACAATAGAGGTAACTAAATGTTTAAACGTGTGCTTATTGCAAATCGTGGAGAAATAGCATTACGCATTCAACGTACTTGCAGAGAATTAGGTATAGAGACTGTCGCAGTTTATTCTGAGCCTGATAGAAATTCTCTACATGTGCGTAATGCAGACCATGCAATTTGCATAGGCCCAGGTCCTGCTTTAGAGTCTTATCTTGTTATAGAAAAAATTATTGATGCTGCAGTTCAATCTGGCGCCGAAGCAATTCATCCCGGATACGGATTTTTATCAGAAAACTCAGATTTTGCTGATGCGTGTGATTCAGCAAACATTACCTTCATAGGCCCACCAAGTTCTGCAATGAAAGATATGGGAGATAAAGTATCAGCACGACAATTGATGGAAAAAGCTGGGGTACCGGTAGTCCCTGGAGCTGAAGATATCAAGGTCGATGATATAGAATCTGCTAAAAATGCAGCAACAAAAATTGGCTTCCCTTTAATGGTTAAAGCATCGGCAGGTGGTGGTGGACGTGGTATACGCCTTGTCCAAAAAATAGAAGACCTTGAAAATGCAATGCGCCAATCAGCCTCTGAAGCACAATCTTCTTTCGGTAATCCAACTATTTTTCTAGAAAAATATGTCTCACCAGCTAGACATATCGAAGTGCAAATTATGGCCGATGGAGAAGGAAATGTTCGAGCTTTTGGTGAAAGAGAATGTTCAATACAACGAAGACATCAAAAGGTAATAGAAGAAGCCCCTTCCATAGCTGTTACCCCTGAAATACGAAAAAAATTATGTCAGGCAGCTGAACTTGCTGCCTTGAGTTGCGGATACAAAAATGCGGGTACTGTAGAATTTTTAATGGGGCCAGATAGTGAATTCTATTTCTTAGAAATGAATGCACGATTACAGGTTGAACACCCGGTAACTGAACTAGTTTACGGTGTTGATCTTGTAGCTTTGCAACTTTCAATTGCATCAGGTGGTACTTTACCAGATATGGATATTGGTGAATTGCATCCAAAGGGTTGGGCAATTGAAGCGCGAATCAATGGTGAAAATGCATACAAAAATTTCGTCCCTTCTATTGGGTTGATTAATCATGTCACACTACCATCGGGACCAGGTGTAAGATTTGACAGCATGCTATATGACGGCCTTGATGTGCCTCCATTTTACGATTCAATGTTAGGAAAACTAATCGTTTGGGCTGAAGATAGAGATCTTGCAATTAAAAGATTAATGCGCGCCCTAAATGATCTCTTAATTGTTGGTATCGAAACAAATATTCCTTTCCATAAAGCTTTATTAAATAATTCAGATTTCCAAACAGGAAATTTTCACACCGGATGGCTGGAAGAAAAATTTATTATGCCGTCTTTAGAAGAAAACGACCCAAGAGCCAAAACTGCATTAATAGTAGCCGCAGTAGCCCAACACCTTCAGAAAGTAGCTAACAGTAGTCCTTCTACGAATAATGCTACTTCAAAATGGGTACAAGCATCTCGACACTCAGCAGTTAATATTTCTTCACGTCAAAGGGGGAGCGCATGGCGTCGCGGTACCGCTTAGAATTAGACGGAGAACTTCATAACATAGTCTTAAATGATACTGACCATGGTTTCAATGTCATTTTGGATGAAATGGATCTTGGAAACTATGATATCACGGTAGAAGGAATACCAGGGTTGTTTTCGATGTTATTAGATCAACACCCTACCCAAGTCTATGTTCAACGTGACGGAAGAAAATATAACGTAACCGTAGGTGATCGAACATTTTCGATTCAAGAATCTTTAGGTAATCAGCGTTCAAGAAGTAACGTAGGTAGCCGGCAAGATCCTATAGGTATTCTTTCAGCACCACTAGCCGGTGTCATTGTAGAAATTAAATTCGCTGAAGGCGATTCATTCACTGAAGGACAAGCAATTCTTATTATCGAAGCGATGAAAATGCAAAATGAAGTTCAAGCGCCAATCTCAGGAAAAATAACAGCAGTTCATTTTAAACCCGGAGATAGAGTTGAATCAGGTGATGTTTTGATCGAATATGACGAAGTGGGTAACTAAAAATATATTAATATATTTCTCTAAATTTGCTAGATCGCATTGTTGAGAACACTCTGTAATGGTAATATACCGCCCTCAGACTTCTAGCTTGAGAGAAGACAAAAAATGCTTCGTACGAAGAAAGGGTAAAACTTATCGCTAAAGAATTGCGGATGAATGAAGAAATTCAGGCTCAGACTGTTAGGCTTGTTCGAGATGGAGAGCAAGTAGGAATAGTATCAATCAACGAAGCCTTCGATATTGCAGATGAAGCTAATTTAGACCTCGTTGAGATTGCACCGAATGCCGATCCACCTGTTGTACGTGTAATGGATTATGGGAAATTCAAATACCAACAATCTAAAAAAGAACGTGAAGCACGGCGTGGTTCAAAACAAGTTGAATTACGTGAAGTCCGAATGCGTGTTAAAATTGGAAAACATGATAGAGATTTCAAAGTACGAACAGCAAGAAAATTGCTAAATGATGGCAACAAAGTAAAAGTCTCGGTAATGTTTAGAGCAAGAGAAATTACGCATCCTGAGGTAGCAAAAGATTTATTGGATGAGTTTGCCTTAGAGCTGGAAGATACGGCAGGAATTGAACGAAATCCAGCTTTAGAAGGTCGATTTATGAGTATGACACTTGACCCAAGCCGTAAAGGTCAGAGATCATCTATTGCAAAAGAAAATACTATCGAACAAACTGATAACGTCGTAGAAAGCGTGAATGTTTCAGAAAGTGAAAATGAAATTGCCTAAAATGAAAACACATAAAGGCACTCAGAAAAGAGTCAAAGTTACCGCATCTGGTAAGTTAATGCTCCGTAAAGCGGTACCGAAAAAAATGCGGAAATCTAAAAGAACTTTATATGCCACCCGTGGAGATATACCCGCTCATAAGACCGTTGAAAAGGCTATCCGTAAAAACTTGCCTTACGCATAAAAATTTTTGCGTACCGAATTAGATAGAATCAGGATTAAAGATGCCCAGAACACGAAATAGAGTACAAACTCACAGAAGACACAAAAAGATATTTAATCTTACAAAAGGCCATCGAGGTAAACGCCGTACTAATATTAAGGTTGCCCATGAATCCATGATCCATGCCTTACGTTACTCTACTGAACATAGACGAGATCGTAAGGGTGACTTTAGGCGATTGTGGATCATCCGGATAAATGCCGCAGCACGTCAAAATGGATTGAAATATGGCGAATTAATAAATGGACTAAATAAGGCAGGTATCGAAGTAAATCGCAAAATGTTGGCTGATTTAGCTGTAAAAAATCCAACTGCATTTTCTGAACTTGCAAGCCAAGCTAAAACTGCCTTGCAAGTTGAATAACAAATTATCACCAAAATTGACCATCAAGGTGTTGACTTTTCTTAAATAAATCCGCAGAATTCCAGATCTCATGTCGTGCGGTGGGGACTGCGTGGCAGATGCATTTTTAAGTCCTTCATAGTAATAATGAGGGCAGGGAAAATTAATGGCCATCCGCGGATACGTTTTGGTAGAAACCGAAGTTGGACGCACTGATTCAGTCAGAAATGCTATACGTGCATTAAAATCTAAATCCGCAACAATAACATCTGTTGATAGCGTAACTGGACCTTTTGATGTGATAGTACAACTTGCCGCTGAAGACCTAGATTCATTGGCAAAAATAATCACTGATGATCTTCAATTACTTGAAGGTGTTCAACGAACCACCACATGCCTATCCCTCAACCTTTGATTTTCATATCATTGTCACATGAGTATCACAACGGATATACAAAATAATTTAGTTAATCTTGAAAAAAATACCTTGGACAAATTAACGTCTATTGATAATGCCGAGGATTTATCAGAACTCCGTACTCAATTATTAGGTCGAAATGGTGAACTAACTCAAATTCTTAGATCCATAGGGGACTTGAATACGAACGAACGAAAACTGATAGGCCAAGCAAGTAACGCCTTAAAGAACAAACTCGAGCATATACTCAATGAAAAAAATACAGAACTAATTTCTGTCCAACCATCAAACCTTGAATCACTTGATGTTTCTTTGCCAGGAAAATATCAGCCAATCGGACGTTTACATCCAATCACGCAAACTCTTAGACAAATATTAGATGTTCTACGAAGGCTAGGATTCACAGTAGTTGAAGGACCAGAAGTAGAATTGAGTAGCTACAATTTTGACAAATTACGAATACCAGAAAATCATCCTGCTCGAGATATGTGGGATACTTTTTGGATAGATAGAAAAGATGAGTCCATGTTGCTAAGAACGCATACAAGCCCTATGCAAATTCGATATATGGAAACTCATGAGCCACCTATTCGTGTAGCAGTTCCAGGGCGCTGTTATCGATATGAAGCTACTGACATGACACATGAATGGATGCTACAACAGGTTGAGTTGTTAGCAATTGACAAAGATGTATCATTGGCAGATCTAAAAGGAACCCTCCATGAATTCGCCAGGCAAATCTTTGGTTCAGATTCTGAAGTAATGTTACGAAATAGCTATTTCCCTTTTGTTGAACCAGGTGTTGAGCTGGCAGTAAAGTTCAGAGGAAAATGGTTAGAAATAATGGGGGCTGGGATGGTACATCCCGAAATTATTGAAAACGCAGGCTATAATTCCTCTGTTTACACTGGATTCGCTGCAGGGATGGGAATCGAACGAATTGCAATGGCGGTATACGAAGTCGATGACATACGCCACTTCTATACAAATGACTTACGGTTTTTATCACAATTTTAGGTAGGCATGGCAAAAAATTCTTCATTCGACATTACAACTGGTTGTGATTATCAAGAAATTGATAACGCACTTAATCAAGCTCGTAAAGAAATTATTAACCGGTATGATTTTAAAAATGTTGTTGCAGAAATCGATTTTGATCAGCACAACAATTCAATTGAAATACGAACCGAAGATAATTTTAAACTAGATGCAATTTGGACAATCTTGGTTAGTAAATTTATTGCAAGAAAAGTTCCACTTGAGAATATAAAACGTAATCCTTTAGAAACTGCCAGTGGTGGCTCTGTTCGACAATCACTTTCTTTAATTCAAAACATTGAATCTGATATTGCCCGAGATATCACAAATCACGTTAAAAGCATGAAATTAAAACGCACTCAAGCGCAAAATCAAGCTGACTCGATTAGAGTGTCTAGCCCTAATCGAGATGATCTACAAAAGGTAATGCGTAATCTAGAAAATGAAGACTGGGGAATTAAGTTAATATTTGGCAATTATCGATAATTAATTTTTTGTATCATACGCTCTGAATTACAAGGAAATTAATACTAAAAAAACGAGAGGTGAATGTGCTTGTTTCATTAAAATGGCTTAATACATATGTTACTTTGCCTACAAATCTTGATGTAGACAAATTCGCAGAAACCCTTACTATGGCCTCTGCTGAGGTTGATGCTGTGATCAAAATTGGCCAAGAATGGGATCCTTCTCTTGTTGTAACTGCTGAAATAGTCTCGATAGATAAACATCCGAATGCTGATAGGCTACGTTTAGCTACTGTTAACTACGGCGCTGAAGATAACCAACAAGTAGTATGTGGTGCACCAAATTTAAGTATTGGGCAGAAAGTTGCTTTTGGTCGTGAAGGATCAGAATTGACTAATCCACAAACAGGGAAAAAACAAAAACTTAAAGCAAATAAAATCAGAGGAATCACATCTGCAGGAATGATTCTTTCAGAAGCTGAACTAGGTATATCAGATAACCATGATGGAATAATTGAGCTCGCTACTGATACGCCTATTGGGTTACCTTTACAAGATCATCTTGGTGACACAATCCTTGATATACATATCTGGCCTAATAGGCCAGATATGATGTCGATGGTTGGTATTGCAAGAGAAATTTCTGCAATCCTTAACAACACAATTCAACATCCATTAAAATATAACTTAGAAGCTTCAGATAATAATCAAAAGATAAAAGTTTTGGTTGAAAATGAAAATCTGTGTAGTAGATATATAGCTACTATTATCAAAAACGTTTCCGTCGGACCTTCACCAGGGTGGCTACAAGAGAGGTTACAATCTATTGGTCAAAGACCTATTAACAATGTTGTTGATATCACAAATTATGTAATGTTTGAATTGGGACAGCCATTACATGCATTCGATCTAGATAAAATCGATGGGAATATTACTGTGCGTTCTGCGCATAAAGATGAACCATTACAAACTCTGGATAATTTAGAGAGAACTCTTACTCCTGAAATGTTGGTTATCGCCGACGATTCCCAACCTATTGCCTTAGCTGGTGTAATGGGAGGCAAAAATACAGAGGTAACTGAAACCACAACTAATATACTTTTAGAAGCTGCACGCTTTGATCCAGTCAGTATAAGACGAACTTCTAACAAATTAGCACTTAGATCTGAAGCTTCTTCCCGTTTCGAGCGGGGTTTATCATCACATTTAGCATTAGATGCTACACAGAGAGCAATCCAACTTTTTATAGAGGTAACAGGTGCCACACCTCCAGATAATTACGTTGATATTCACCCTATACCAAACGAAAATCATGAAATTCAACTAGCAAGAACTCGAATTGATACTTTAATAGGATTCTATATACCAACTACAGAAGTAATATCCATCTTAGAAAATTTAGGATTTTCAGTTAAATCTACAACAATTAATGGCGGTGATGAATTATTCACTGTCCAAGCACCATGGTGGCGAACTGATATCACAATACCCGATGACATTATCGAAGAAATAGTAAGACTGGCTGGCTATGATCGATTACCCGAATCAACAATTAGCGGACAAATCCCTGCTTGGGAACCTAATAATGAACTGGTATTCCGAGAAGAAGTTCGTGACTCTTTGGTTAAACTGGGTTGGCAAGAAGTCATTACCTATTCACTTACAACTAAAGAAGTTCTTCAGAAAGTATTACCACCAGAAGAGATCGAAGGCTTTGATTTTTTCCGCCTAAAAAACACACTCTCATCTGACCGTGAAATCTTAAGGCCAACATTACGGCATTCGATCTTGGAAACAATTGAACGAAATATCCGTTTAGGAGCAAATAACATTGCTATCTTTGAGATCGCTTCTGTGTATTTATCGCAAAAAAATAATTCATTACCAGAAGAAAAATCATTACTCACTGGTGCCATTAGTGGATTCGAAATCAATCGATGGGGGCAACCAACTTCTAAACCTCTTGATTTTTTTGATGCAAAAGGTACGGTTGAAAACTTACTAGAAAATTTTGATACAAAAGCTAATTATGAACATTCAGAAATGTTTGGATTTATCACTGGCCGCACAGCGTCAATCCTGGTCAATAACACTCCAATAGGGTTCATAGGTGAACTATCATTAGATACTTTAACTCAGTTTGGTATTTCTCAGCCCACAATTCTATTTGAATTAGAATTAGAAATTTTGTTGAATCAATTGAAATTACAGAAAGAATTTTTACCAATCTCGAAATTCCCTTCTGTCCAGCAAGATCTATCCTTATTAGTCCCATACTCAGTATCAGTTGGTGAAGTACAAAATGTATTCGAAAATTCTATAATAGTAAGTAGTGCTGAACCTTTTGATGTTTATACAGGAGATGGTGTTGCGGATGATTGTCGCGCTGTAGCAATCAACATAAATTATCAATCAATGGAAAGAACACTTAGTAAAGAGGATGTCGAAAAAGAACAACAAAAAATTCTTAAGCAATTGAAAAAACTCTATGATATCCATCCAAGATTTTAAGATACGTTTTATTTTTTAAGATTAATATTGGGTTTATATAGATGTAAGGAAATGAATCTGTGAGTGATCAATCAAACACATACAGTAGTACAGCAACTGGTAACCGAAGCATCCTTCCTGATGATATGATCTCCGTTCAAGAAGCTAGAAGATTGATTCTTGAAAAATTTTCACCATTAGATTCAGTCTCTATTCCTATCACAGAAGCACTTAATCAGGTCACTACTGAAGATGTAGTAGCACAATTCGATATCCCACCTTATTCAAATACGGGTATGGATGGATACGCTGTTATAGCTAAAGACACGAAAAATGCATCCTATTCGGATCCAAAAAAATTATCGGTAACTGGCTACTTACCTGCAGGGAAAATATTCAACGACACGGTGATGCCCGGTCAGGCCGTTCGTATTATGACAGGAGCACCTATACCTAACGGAGCTGATGCTATTGTACCTTTTGAAGAAACTGATGAATATTTAGAAAAAGATAGTACAAAGAAAACAGAGAAAACCGAAGTCTTGATTAATGTTGAAGCAATTACAGGAGCAAATATACGACCTGCAGGTGAAGATATCACAAAAGGTACAGTAGTATTTAATAAAGGGACAATTTTGGGCCCTGCGCAAATTGCCGTATTAGCTTCGCTAGGTCTCAATAATATTAATGTCCATCGTCGTCCCATTGTAGCGGTTTTATCTACAGGAGATGAATTGCTTTATCCAGGTGAGTCTTATGCAGATGGAAAAATCTATGATTCCAATAGCTCCGGATTAGCCGCACAAATTATAAACTTCGGTGGGGTACCAAAAATCTTAAATATTGCAAGAGACAACGTCAAAAGTCTCACACATCTCATCCGTGAAGGAGTAGAAAGTGCAGATTTTTTGATCACATCCGCTGGAGTTTCAAGAGGTGATTTCGATCTTGTAAAAGCTGTCTTGGCAAAGGAAGGACATATTGGGTTTTGGACAGTAAAAATGAAACCTGGAAAGCCACTAGCTTTTGGTACCTTCACAAAAGAATCAGGAGCACAAGTACCGCATTTGGGGCTTCCTGGCAATCCAGTAAGTGCAATGCTTACCTTTGAGCTTTTTGGTCGACCAGCTATTTTTAAGATGCTGGGGAAAATTAATGCTTGGCCACGGCCATTAGTTAATGCCATTTCGAAAGATAGAATTGTCAATACTGATGGTCGCCGATTTTATGCTCGAGTTGTAATAGAAGAAGAAAATGAAATTCCTAAAGTTATTCTTACAGGAAAACAAAGCTCAGGGATACTAACTTCAATGTCGAAAGCAACAGCCTTTGCAATTTGCCCTTCCGATACTAGTGGAATCGAAGCAGGTCAAATGTGTGAAGTAATACTGATAGATCGTGAAAATAATTATTATGGTGAATCAACATTAACAGAAAAAAAAGGGTACTAAGCACGATAAATTATTCCAATAACACAATCGGCTACCATTATCCTCATACTTAGCAGTTGTCTATAACTACATAAAAGGTGTTCAACTAGTGACTAAACCATCACACCAAACAGCAATGCATACTGATGAAAATTATAAATGGAAAGCTTTTGCCGCTATCGCTATTTCAGCATCCACTCAAGTTCTGAGTGTCTCTATGGTATTTGTTGCATTATCTGCCATCGCAGAATATTACGGAATCACATTACGAGCAGTGGCATGGGTAGTAATAGCACAAAATTTAGCAATAAGTGCCCTCATGATGCCTATGGGAAGAATCGCAGATATCATTGGTTGGAAAAAAGTTCATCTAACTGGATTATCCATTTCGGCAATCGCATGCATCATTACAGCAATAGCACCTTCTTTTGAACTAATGCTTTTCGCAAGAGTAGTTATGGCTGTAGGGATTTCTATGTCCACAGCCGTGGGATCAGCGATGGTCGTAGCCGTATTTCCTTCTGAAGAGCGTGGTAAAGCTATTGGTTCTCACACAACAGCCGTCGCCGTAGGAGGAGCATCAGGACCAATATTTGCAGGTATAGTTCTTAATCTATTTGCATGGCAGGCACTATTTTGGATTATTGTAATTCCGTTAGTTATTTCATTTCTAGCTGGATATTTTGTTCTGGATGATCGGAAGTTAAATCAATTTCGTGCTGAAAAAAGAATACCATTTGATTTTATAGGTGCTTTACTATCAGCAACAGCAATAGTGGTTCTGGCATTAACCATTAACAATCCACTGAATGTAAGCTGGTTTTCACCCCTAATTATTGGTGGTAGCGTTCTAGTATCCCTTTTAATCTACTCCTTTATTATCTGGGAATTAAAGATTACAAACCCCATGTTCGATCTTAGAATGTTTAAGAATTCTGTATTCAGCAAAGCAGTATTATCCCGTTTCACAGGATTTATGGCGATAAATCCATTTCGACTATTAACCCCAATCTACCTGATTAGCTTAAGAGGACTTAATGAAGGTACAGCGGCAAGTTTAATTTTCCTCACTTCTGTTGGCATGGCGATAGCAGCTCAAAGTTCAGGTAGATTAACTGATCGATTTGGTTCAAGACCTTTTACAATTGTAGGATTCTCAACTTTAATAATATCTTCTCTTTCCATGGTATTTATCTCTGAATCCACACCTTTGACCATTATTGCTGTAATACTATTAATGCAAGGACTATCACATGGAATATGGGGAGTTTCTAACAATAGCCAAATTATGGGTTCTGTACCAACGTCAGTGCTAGGAACAGTAGGTGCCTTTAGTAATCTTACACGTAATACAGGTAATGTTACTGGACAGGCACTTGCATCAGCATTAGTAGTAGCTATCATGACATCACAAGGGTTTGATATTCCCCTCAGTGAACTCCAAACAACTACGGGAGCATCAACAGCATTTTTAGATGGTTGGAGAATCGCATATATCGCAGCATTGATACTTAGTGTAATGAGCCTTGTTGTCTCAATACTCACTCGCCCAGATTTTGAGAAAAAAACTAGAACCAATCTAAGCAGTTAACTAAAACTTAATCTCAAAGCCTTCAATTTCGGTTTCTACATCTTCCCACCGAAAAACAACATCTTTAACATGAGCAAAGGTAGGACCTTGTCTCATGTATTCTACCATTTGTCTTAGTGTTGCCTCATCTGCTATTCCAACAAGTTGTACCCGACCATCTGGCAGATTTTTTACATATCCACTAATACCTAAACGCAAAGCATGATCTGCACAAAAAGCTCTATATCCGACGGATTGAACTTTACCTTCTGAAATAGCCACAATGCGTTTTCGATTATTGTTTTTTGAAAACATTCAGTTTTTTGAAATTTCTTTTAATACTTTTACAACTACAGATTCAGGCACATCACTTCGTATAACAGGTTTCGCAATATCTTCTAATAAAACGAAACGTAAATTACCAGATTCGACTTTTTTATCTCGCTTCATAGCTTGAACAATAGCACTTAAATTCATATCAGACATTTCAGTTGGTAATGAAAACAACCGCAATAAATCACTATGCATCGCGAGTAATTCATCATCAATCATATCTAAATGTCGTGCAATACGAGCAGCCCCCATCATACCTATCGCGACTGCTTCACCATGAAGATATTCAGTATAATTACTGACAGTTTCAATCGCATGACCGATAGTATGGCCATAATTTAATATCATCCGTAAGTTTTCTTCTCGAGGATCACTGGAAACAACAAGTGCCTTAAGACGCGCGGAACGTGCAGTAAGTTCTGCTAATTGACTAACATCATGTTGTAAAGCATGAATATTTCCCAAGTCTTTTATTTCAGAAAGTAAATCAGGATCCAGAATAAATCCATGTTTAATTATTTCTGCAAAACCTTCATTAAAGGAACGAGAGGGAAGTGTGGTTAGAGTAGATACATCAGAAATTACTGCTTGTGGTTGATAGAATGACCCAACAAGGTTCTTTCCATTAGGTAGATCAACAGCGACTTTTCCTCCAATAGCTGCATCATTCATCGCTAAAACGCTTGTTGGTATTTGTATAAAAGGAATCCCACGTAAATATGTTGATGCCACATAGCCAGCTAAATCTCCTACTACTCCACCACCAACTGCCAAGATTAGATCACGCCGTTCAGCATTTTGAGTAATAAGCCAATTATAAATTTCTTCAGCAATTTCAAGTTTTTTAGATTCTTCTCCTGCTGGAAGTATATACGACGACCCTGCTATACCAGCGTTATCTAATATTTCCACTATCGAAGTCCCATGTAAATCAATAACATTACTATCAGAAATCATAAAAACTCGACGATTTGTTAGATTTAATTGGCGTAATCTGTCAGGCAAAAATTTCAATTCCTCAGGACCAATCCAAATAGGATATTTGTGCAAACCTGTGTCCACTATCGCTGATGGTGGAACAGGAAGTTCAGCTTGAGAAAGTCGTTCTAATCGTCGACTCGAATCAAGAAGTTTCCTTGATTCCGAAGACCAAGCTTTTAAAATACGAGAGACTATTTTTGTAATAGCTTCAGATTCAGTGTCAAAATTATTAAAAATATTCTGTACAGGAACCCAAAGATCGGCATGCTGGTAACTATTACGTCTTTCTTTATCAAGTTGATAAAGACGGGATTCTAAAATCTCAGGTGAATCACCAAGCAGTGGACGGGGAACAGAACGAGGGTTGTTTTTTAAGTGATCAGAAATAGCTTTAGGGGTTGCATCAAGAAAACAAATATATCCATTGGCACCAAGGTTAAGTCGATTCTGTGAGGAAAGAAATGCTCCGCCACCTGTAGAAATTACAACAAATTCATTTTCAACAGCTTCAGCAATTATATTTTCTTCTATTTTCCTAAAATATTGTTCACCTTTTGAAGTAATTATTTCTGCAGGGTTTGTGCCAGTTTTTTCTTCTATAAGAAGATCTGTATCAATAAAAGACCAGCCAAGATTAGCTGAGACCATTTCACCAATTGTACTTTTCCCCACACCAGAGAGTCCTATTAAAGAAATTTGCCGAATAGAGACCATATATTTATCCTCGAGGCCCCACAGTTTCTTGAAAATTTTCAAAATTTTGTGTTAACTCTATGATGCTATCTCCGCCGAATTTTTCTAAAACTGAATTAGCAATAACAATCGCAACCATTGCCTCACCTACAACACCACCAGCTGGTACAACACAAACATCAGAGCGTTCATAAAATGATTCAGTTTCTTCACCAGAAATCAAATCAGCAGTAGGCATTTTCTGAGGGACCGTAGAGATAGGCTTTAAAAAACCACGAACGATTAGATCTTGACCATTTGTGATTCCTGCTTCAAGTCCACCCGCTCGATTAGACATACGTTCCCATTTCCTTAATTCCCAAGCAGATTTAGGAAGTATTATATCCATTACTTCTGAGCCTTTTCCAAAAGAATTATCAATACCTTCACCTATTTCAACTGCTTTGACCGCATTAATGGACATGATTGCTTGAGCAATTAATCCATCCAATTTTAAATCCCAATGGACATGACTACCTAAACCCATAGGCAAACCGCTCGCGCGTATTTCAAAAACCCCTCCAAGTGTGTCTAATTCTGTACGTGCAATATCTATTTCCTGAATCATTGCTTGTTCGACAGCCTTGTCAGCAACTCTAACGGGAGATTTTTCAACGAGGCTCCAATCAATAGATGTCTTTGCTTTAGCAGACACATTTCCAATTGACAGAGTATGCGATCTTATTTCAATTCCAATAGCTCGAAGAAGTGCACGTGCAACAGATCCAACAGCCACCCTCGCTGCCGTCTCACGTGCACTAGATCGTTCAAGAATTGGGCGAACATCATCAAAACCATATTTTTGTGTTCCAACCAAATCGGCATGTCCGGGTCGAAGTAATGTTGTTTTTTCTACTACATCATTAATTGGCTCAACTGACATTCTATTTCGCCAATTCGCATTTTGATGATCTTTATTGGTCATAGCAAGTGCAATTGGTGATCCAATTGATAATCCATGCCTGACGCCTGAAACAATCTCCGCTCTATCTTGTTCAATTTGCTGTCTTTTACCACGCCCATAGCCACCTTGTCTACGTGATAAATCACTAGCTATTAAGTCTTCAGATATCTCTAAACCAGCAGGGATTCCTTCGATAATAGCCGAAAGACCTTTTCCGTGGGATTCACCCGCAGTTAGCCAACGAAATTTCGCCATTTATCTGTCCTCCATAGAAATAGGTTATCTATATTTTGTGTATAGGCTAATGAATGAGTGCATCTCTATCGGGATTGATATTCAAATCTTTTTCACCATCCTGAGTTTGCCACTCTAAAAGCATGTCTTCTGGATTACCGTAATCCCAATCACTAAGTGCAGCAACAGAACGGGCAACATGAGTAGTCAATAAATTTTGTTGTTTTGTCTCGCCAGATATAGTCCTATATTCACTACAAACATCAACTTGCACAGCATCAAATTTCACATGAGGAATTTCATACAATAATTTTTCTACCATACGAACAGCAGCACGTCTTGCTACTACATACTGATTAGAAAGCTCTTTACGAGAGCCTTCCACCACTTGAACATCAGCGTCAGCCAGTAAGGATACACGAATATATTGTTGATTAGCTGCAACTAATGTAACCGAATGTAATGCGCGCCAATCACTAGGAGGCATTCTTCTAGGCGGGCGACTATTGCGCCATTCATCAAATGTTATATCCAAAAGTTGTAATAATGCTTGATAATCACCAGCAGCAATGACAGAACGCCATTTTCTAGCTGCAAACATTGCTTGCACCACAGCAAAACCAACGACGCCAGCCATAAGCAAAATTATAATGAACGCTAGTCCAAGTCCCATTTTACGTTCCTGAACCTAAATATAGTTGTATTCTATCGTATCAGTATTCAGATAGTTTTAGTCATAAAACTGGTAATCGAGCTCTTTTTTAACTGCATTAAACATTATTTCAATTGGAGGATTTTTATTAGTCCATAGTTTGAAAGATGCTGCCCCTTGAAAAACTAGCATCGCCAAACCTCCAATACATTGTGCACCTAACGATTTCCCTATTTTAAGTAGTGGGGTTTCTTCAGGAGTATATACAAGATCAAATATTACTTGGGAACTATTCAAAAATTCTTGTGAAATTGGTGAAACAAGTTCATTACCGCTTTTTTCCATACCAAGGGAAGTAGCATTAATAATAATGTCAGCGTTTGTAAAAAGTGTCCCGTGATCTTTGGTAACTGAATTATTATTCAGCATAGAAATATTGAAGTTCTTTCCTGCATATGATTCAAAAAGTTTTGCTTTACTTTCTGTGCGATTGATAACAGTGATATTTTTAACTCCTGCATTTTTCATAGCCACCATGACAGCACGGGCGGCTCCACCTGCACCAAAAAGAATAACTGTCTTATTTTTCAAATCTATATTTGCGACTTTAAAGGAGTTGTGAATACCTACCACATCTGTATTCGTTCCTGTGAGCACACCATCATGAGATATAATGGTGTTTATCGCACCTACTTGTTCACCAATATCATCAACATGGTCAACAAAATTCATTGCATCCAGCTTATGTGGAATTGTGATATTAGCACCACGATAGTCTGAAGAACGTAACAAATCTATCTTCTGCTTTAATTCTTCTGCATGTGTTTGCCACGTTTCGTAACGCACATTTATGTCCAGATAATCAAAAGCTGCTTGTTGGAAAACAGGAGAAAGTGAATGAGCTACAGGATCACCTATTAACACAACTTTCTCACTATTAGCCATGGAACGATTCTTTTCCTAAATTAGTACAATGCGCCACAACTTGATTCCTTAAATTTGTCGACATTACGTAAATGTCCAGAATAACTGGCACTAAATAGATGTGAACCATCACATTCTGGCGACGCTACAAAGTATATATAATCAGTATCTGCTGGTTTTATAACAGCCTCGATAGCAGCAATCCCAGGATTAGCTATCGGCCCTGGAGGGAGTCCTAGATTCAAATATGTGTTGTAAGGTGAATCTACTTTCAAATCTTCAAGATTAAGGTAGGATTTCCACCAGCCATGTTCTCCAACACTCTCTCTATTCGAAACTGCAAATTGAACTGTTGGGTCTGCTCCCAATAAAATATCCTGTTTTAATCGATTGATAAATACTGAAGCTACAACTGGCATTTCTTCAATTAGCACTACCTCACGTTCAACGATTGAAGCTAATGTCACAACTTCGTGTAATGTCATACCATTTTCACCAGCCAAAATCATTAATTCTGGAGATACCTGATCTGAAAATGCATCCAACATGGACTTAATTGCCATTTTAGCTGTAGTACCTTCTCTGAAAGGATAACTAGCAGGAAGTAAGTAACCTAATAATGAGGAGTCATTTGGTTTACTACTAAGCGCGATATGTAGCCAATCTTGTGATAAGGCATTTTGCCAGTCTTGAATATCAATAATCTCAGCATCATGAAGTATTTGACCAACTTCCATCAATCGCAAACCTTCAGGAATTCTAACTAAATCAGAAGTGATCCCACCTTGTCTTAGAAAAAAAATAACTTCTGCAGCTGGCATTCGTTTCTTGAATTGATAGCTACCAGCTTGTAACTCAGAACCATAATTACCAAATGCCATCAATATTCGAAATCGCGATTCACCTTCTATGACTTCAGCATTTACTAAAATTTGTATAATATCTTCTACATCAGAGCCTTCTGGAATATTAATCTCAACGGTATCAATAGTTTGATTAAGCGTTTTGGCTCTTAAGGAAAGATCATCAATATTTGCAACAATATTTTCTGGAGTTTCAGCAAGTGTATTAATTACCCAATAACCTATACCTAGTAAAAAAATACTCATTAATATACATGCGACAATCAACTGGTTACGAGCTACCATTAACATACTATATCTCCGCATCAGTGTGGATTTTATCAATTTTGCGTTTTTGCAGAAATTGATTCAATATTAAAGTAGCAGACAAATCATCGTGACGATGTCGATTGTTTTTTTTGATATTAGATCGATGTGACAAAACTTCTTCAGTAGTCAAAGTTTCATCTTCATAATAAACAGTAATACCCAGGTCAACTTCTAACTTCGAACCTAATTTTCTTGCAATCTTAACTGAATGTCCTTCATCACCACTTGGTAGTAAAGGTAAGCCAACTACAATACCTTGAATATTTTCACGAAGAACTATGGCTCGGATGGCGGGGAAGGCTACATTAGCGGGAATTATTTCAAGTGGGACCACAATACTTTCTTCAATATTGGAAATTGCAAGTCCAACATGGACAGTTCCTGTGTCTATTCCAAGCCAGCGCATTTGAGACCTCTAAGAACTCTCAAATGAAGAGGTGGCTTTATCACTTAATATTCGATAACACTCTTTCCGTAATGAATCCAATGCTTCCTGTATTTGTGATAATTCTTTACCGCCGGCCTGGGCAAATTCAGCTCGTCCCCCCCCGGAACCACCACAAATATTAGCCGCAAATCGAACTAAAACATCAGCTTTCAAACCATTTTCTATAGCAGTTTTAGACGAAGCTGTCATGAGAAATGGTTTGGAATCTACTTCAGTAGCAATACATACAAATACGTTATCTAACTGTGATCGAATTCTATCAACAATTAGTCTTGATGTTTCCACCGAACCGGAATCCAAAAATTCTACAATTATTGAGGTAGAATCACTTTGAGTGGTCGATTTTACAAGTTCATCTGCGTGGATTTTAGCAATCGTTGTTAAAGTTTCTTCGACACGTTTTCGCTCAGTATTCAGTTGATCTTCTAGTGAATTGATTCTTTGTGGTAAATCTTCTATGGGAACTTTAAATTTTTGAACAAGTAAGTCCAGTGTATTCATTCTATTCGTAATCAAAGCTTCAGCTTCTGGTCCTGTAACTGCTTCAATACGACGTAATCCTGCGCCAATACTAGATTCAGAAACAATTTGCATACGCCCAATTTGACCAGTCGAATGAATATGTGTTCCACCACAAAATTCACTACTAAAACATCCAGCTTCAGTAGAATGACTATGTGGAGTGACACAATATTCTACCACCCTAACTTGATCTTGATACTTGTCTTCAAAAAAAGCCACTGCACCCCTCTCAATTGCTTCATCATATGGCAGTACAAATGTTGAACCAACAATGTCATCCCGAACTTTTTCATTGACAAGAGCTTGTATAGATTGCAAATTTTCGTGAGTCGGTGCTTCCGGATGCGTATAATCAAACCTCAGTCGATCAGGACCAACATAAGATCCTGCTTGTTTTACATGTGTACCTAATTCTTTACGTAAAGCAGAATGTAGCAAATGCGTGGCAGTATGATTACGCATAGCACCCAAACGAAACTCACTATTAACACGAGTTTCTACGTCATTACCTGTAGCGATATTTCCTTCTAGCATTTGACCAAAATGAACAATTGCATCACCGAATTTTTGAGTATCTTCAACTGAAAATTTTCCAGTGGTGGTGATTATTTCACCATGATCGCCTATTTGCCCACCTCCTTCAGGATAGAAGGATGTAGATTCAAGAATAATTTCGGCACGATCACCAGTATTCAATTCTTGAACAATCATTTCATCATGCATCAAAATAAGAACATTAGATTGATCAATAATTTTTTCGTATCCCGTAAATTTTGATTTCAACCCTAAAGATGCGTATCGAGCTTGACGATCGCTTTCATTTTCAGCAAAATTTTCCTCACCTTTTGAACGCTCTCGTTGTGCATCCATTTCATTTGCAAAACCTTTTTCATCAATTGAAAAATTATTGATCTGAGCAACTTCACGTGTTAATTCAGGAGGTAATCCATGAGTGTCATACAATATAAACATTTCGCGACCAGGGATTTCTTTTTGTGCACTATGGGTTTTCATAACATCATTTAAGAGTTCCAATCCAACAGAAAGTGTCTGTTGGAATCTAGATTCTTCAGCAGTGGCAACGCGCAATAAAAATTCTCGTTGCTTTTCTAATTCAGGGTGATTAGCTGACGAAACAGAAATAGCAGAACCAACTACATCACCAAAAAAAGGCTTAGTGATTCCCATTTGATAACCAAAATACACAGCCCTTCTGATGAGACGTCTAAGAACATAACCACGACCCTCATTACTTGGCAATACACCATCTGCCACTAAATAAGCAAATGCACGTGCATGCTCAGTAATAACCCTCAAGCCATTAGCACTTTGATCGCCTGAATCAGGGCTATAGTGAACCCCCGTAACCTTTTCAGCTGATTTCAAAATAGAACGTAATTCATCAGTTTCATAGGCACTACGTACTCCTTGCAAAACTGCTGCTAACCTTTCTAAACCGGCACCGGTATCAATATTCGCTGCAGGAAGATCTTCTCTGGTACCATCTTCATGTTGATAGTATGCCATAAATACAAGATTCCAAATTTCTAAAAATCTACCTGTATCCAAGGCTGGATGATCTTTATCTGGGTCATAATTAGAATCTTCAATAACTGGCGTACCAAAGTCATAATGTAACTCTGAACATGGCCCACATGGCCCACTATCACCAGGGGGCCCCCAATAGTTACCTTGTTCGGCTGTGTATCGTAGAATCTTCTCTTCTGGAATACCTTTCTTTTTCCATAAATCGTAAGCTTCATCGTCATCAACATATACAGTGGCCCACAGCCGATTTTTATCAATACCAAGCACTTCAGTTAGAAATTCCCAAGCCCAATCTATAGATTCACTCTTAAAATAATCTCCGACTGAGAAATTACCTAACATTTCAAATAAAGTAAGGTGGTTTTCATCGCCAACTTCCTCAACATCAGTCGTTCGGAAACATCTTTGAATTGAAGTTAAACGAGATGCAGGAGGTGATTCTAACCCCATAAAATATGGCTTAAATTGAACCATTCCTGCTGTAGTAAATAGTAATGTAGGATCACCATGAGGGACTAACGATGCAGGAGGAATAACACGATGATTTCGTGTTTCGAAAAAATTCAAAAAAACTTTTCTTAATTCATCAACTTTCAATCGAACACCCCAATTTTTGATAATCTTTACCAATAAATATCAATTTTTTACAGGTTTATCAGATATCTTGTACATCTAGCGTAACGCTAGGGTAGAATGCACTATAAGAAGCAGTCAATGATAGGATATCCCTTTTTTGAATGTTAGTGAAAAATTAGGCTACATGGTATAGCCAAGTATCACCAACATATACAATACAAGAGAAAGATTAATATTGTGACTGAAAGTAATATTCATACTACTAACGATTGGGCTGCAATTGCATTGGCTGCAGGTAGTGGTAGTAGAATGTCATCAAAGTTACCTAAAGTCCTTCATCAAATAGCAGGTATACCTATTATTTGTCATGTACTAGATGCACTCGACCAAGTAGATATCAATAAAGTGATACTAGTAACAAACCCAGAAAATAATAATATGCTAAGTGAGATCAAACCTGAAATACCCTGTGTAATTCAAAATACACCACTTGGAACAGGAAATGCTGTTTCAGTGGCTTATGAAATAGTAAGCAGTTTTAAAAATACAATAATAATTAATGGTGACCTTCCTCTTATAACTAAAGAAACAATTCAGAATTTAATGAAACAACATTCAGATTCCAATAATACGATTACACTCGCAAGCACAATAATTGATAATCCGCAAGGGTATGGTCGATTAAAAAAAGAAAATGAAACAGTCACAGAAATAGTAGAACAAAGTGAACTATCAGAAGAAAATGAAAAGCTAAGTGAGGTTAATGTAGGAATTTACGCTGTAAAAACGGAATGGTTAAATGATGCCTTGGCATCTTTAAAACCTCATGACAACGGTGAGTATTTTTTCACTGATATAATCGATATAGCAACACGGCAAAAAATAGCTATCCATACATATGAATTGAATGATCCAAATGAAGCAGTGCAAGTTAATAATCGTATCGAGCTCGCAAACGCTGAACAGATAATGCAAAACAATATACGTGAACAAATTATGTTGAATGGCACTACTATGGTGGACCCTCGTTCAACCTTTATTGACAAAAACGTGGTTATTGGACAAGACACTATACTAGAACCTGGCGTTCATCTATCTGGAAACACAGAAATCGGCTTTGGGTGCCATATCGGCCCTAATGCCAATATCGTTAATACAAAAATAGGCGATAATGTTAAAATAGGAGCATCCACAATCGAAATGTCTGTCATTGGAAATAATGTATCAATCGGACCTTATTGCCATCTCCGAGAAGGAAGTAAGATTGCAGACGAAGTTAATTTAGGAAATTACGTAGAAATCAAACATTCTACTATTGGTAGGCATACAAAGATTGGACATTTTACATATATCGGTGATTCAATTGTAGGTGAACTGGTAAATATAGGTGCAGGGACTATTACTGCTAATTTTGATGGAAAAGAAAAACATCAAACGGTTATCGAAGACGGATCATTTATTGGAGTGAATTCTGTCTTAATTGCACCTGTAAGAGTTGGAAGAAAATCAAAAACTGGAGCTGGAACTATAGTCACAAAAGACGTACCACCAGAATCTTTAGTAGTTGGAGCTCCTGGTCGGATACGATCAGGGAAAGGGGAATAACTGGTATCAATAGAATATATTGATACTCGATAACTTTTGGATAATAGCTTAGCCATAATCGTTGTTTCATTAATTTTTTTTATAACGATAATTCTTCTCATTGTTATAGCTGCTGCTGAGGCAGGTATATCTGGACTATCTCGAGGCCGTATTCGTACAGATAGACTAGATGGACTGAGTGAACTTCTGCTTGATTATGTTCGCCAAAGACAGAGAATTCTTAGATACCTGAGTATAGCTACCACAGCAGTGGTGGTCGCCTTTACCGCAACATTTCACTACGTAGTGTCTATTAATTACACCCTTAATTTACAAACTATTTTAATAAGTGCAGTATGCTCCTTTGTTTTAGTTGCTTTTATACGACAAACAACTAGGTCAATTGTTTCTATAGATCCTGAAAAATGGGGAGGGCGCTTAACTCTACCTATACAAATTCTTCAAAATGCATTTAGCCCTCTAGTATGGGGTGTAAACATGCCCATCAGTATGGTTCTACGTCTTTTGGGTAGCAATGATCAAATTCGAGAAGCGAATCCTGCAGAGGAATTAATCGGTCTAATTGAAATTACCGATGATATCGAAGAACCGGTAATGATCGAACAGCGAAGAATGATGCGCGGAATAATAGAAATGAGTGATCAAACAGTTCGAGAATTGATGACCCCACGAACTGATCTGATCGGAATATCAAACGAAGCATCTATCGGTGATGTCATGAAAATTATTGGTGAATCTGGTTATAGCCGTATACCACTCTTTGACGAATCTATTGACTCAATATTGGGAGTGATCTACGCAAAGGATTTACTTGCCTACTTAAGAAGTGGTGATATGACTCCTCGATTAGCTGATATTTGTAGACCAGCATATTTTGTTCCCGAAACGAAACGTGCTGATGAATTACTTGCTGACTTTAGGAAAGATCAAGTTCATTTAGCTATTGCAATTGATGAATACGGAGGAACATCAGGAGTAGTATCCGTAGAAGATCTATTGGAGGAAATTGTAGGTGAAATTACTGATGAATATGATATCGAAGAATTAGAGGTAGAACATATTAGTAAAGGAGAATTTCTAGTAGATGCACGAATGACAATAGATGAATTAGAAGAATTATGTCATGTTAATATAGAGGCAGAAGACTTTGACACAGTGGGAGGGTTAATCTTTACTTTACTAGGAAGATTAGCTTCTCCTGGTGATATAACTTCTACTAGAACTGAAGATGGTGAAATCGATCCACAAGGATTAAATCTTCGCGTCATGTCAGTTATTGGAAGAAGAATTAAAAAAGTACATATCACAAAAGCAAATATAGAAATTGAGAACACTCATGCCGACTAAACGATTAGTGATAGTTGAATCACCTGCCAAAGCAAGAACTATATCGCAATTTCTAGGAACAGATTATCTCGTTGAATCTTCAATTGGACATATCAGAGATCTTCCATCTTCCGCAGCACAAATACCTAAAAAATATAAAAAAGAGAGCTGGGCACGTTTAGGAGTAAACATTGGAAAAGATTTTCAGCCGCTTTATGTGGTTCCTCCTGATAAGAAAAAAACTGTGACAAGCTTAAAAAATATCTTGAAAGAAGTAGACGAAGTATATCTTGCAACTGATGAAGATCGCGAAGGCGAAGCAATTGCATGGCATCTCTTACAAGAACTCAAACCAAAAGTACCAGTACATCGTATGGTATTCCATGAAATCACTAGTGAAGCAATTCAAGAAGCCTTAGACAACACACGATCAATCGATGAAAATCTCGTGGAAGCACAAGAAACAAGGCGTATTCTAGATCGATTAGTAGGATATGAAATTTCTCCCGTTTTATGGAAAAAAGTAAAACCACGACTATCTGCAGGGCGTGTACAATCTGTTGTCGTAAGACTAATAGTAGAACAAGAACGCAAACGCATGGGCTTTGTCAGATCTAACTATTGGGGAGTTGAAACTACAATCAGTACTTCATCAAGTAAATCAGAGACTTTCTCTGCAAGGCTAATTGAGATCAATAATCAAAAAATAGCAACTGGTAAAGATTTTAACCCGCAAAATGGTAAAATTGACAACGAAAATACAGTCGTATTAGTAAATGAAAATATTGCCACCAATATTGCAACAGAGCTTACTTCAGCGTTACTTAAGGTAAGTGATCTCCGTGAACGCCCCTTTTCGCAAAACCCACCTGCACCGTTCATAACTTCAACATTACAACAAGAGGCAGGTCGAAAACTACGTTATAGTGCACAAAGAACTATGCAAGTTGCACAAAGATTATATGAAAATGGATACATCACTTATATGCGTACCGATTCTACTAATCTTTCAGATCAGGCAATTAATGCTGCACGAACTCAAATCGCTCAAATGTATGGTGACAAATTCCTTCCAGATTCGGCACGACGTCATAAACTATCGGCAAAAGCTGCACAAGAAGCACATGAGGCTATCCGACCAAGTGGTGAAATTTTCAGAACACCAGAAAGTCTAAAAAATAACATCGATCAAGATGCTTTTCAGCTTTATGAATTGATTTGGAAACGAACAATAGCATCGCAAATGCAAAATGCTGAGGGAATGCGTACACAAGTAAGATTAAGTTATACCAGTGAAAAATATGGTGAGCTTAGCTTTCAATCATCAGGGAAAGTCATTCTTTTCCCTGGTTTTCTAAGGGCATACGTTGAAGGTAGTGACGATCCAGAAGCCGCATTAGATGATCAAGAACGAATTTTACCTACATTGCATCTAGAGCAAACGTTACCAGTAAATCATTCTAATCCAACTTCACATGAAACGCAGGCACCTAATAGATGGACCGAAGCTAGTCTAGTTAGAGAACTTGAAGAACGTGGGATAGGTAGACCTTCAACATATGCATCAATTATTCAAACTATCCAAGATCGTGGATATGTTTGGAAAAAAGGGTCAACGTTAATACCAACATTCATGGCTTTTGCTACAACAAGATTACTGGAGGGGCATTTTCCTGAACTAATTGATTATGAATTTACCGCACGAATGGAAACACATCTGGATGCTATTGCACAGGGAGACAAAGAGGGGCGTCCTTGGCTACACAATTTTTATTTTGGTGATGACAATATTAAAAATACAGAACCACGTCTTCAAAAAGGGCTCCATGAAACAATTAGTACTGGATGGGAAGATATTGATGCACGTTCGATCTGTTCTGTGCCAATTGGAACAAATGAAAACGGTGACCCCATCGTTGTTCGTGTAGGAAGATTTGGAACTCAAATACAAGAAGGAGAAAATCCAAAACGTGCCGACTTACCATTGGAGATTCCTCCAGATGAAATCACTATTGCTGTTGCAAATAAATTATTAAGTGAAGCAAAATTAGCAGATTTACCCTTAGGTAATCACCCTAATGGATCACCCATCTATCTAAAAACTGGAAGATATGGACCTTACGTTCAATTAGGAGAAGATCCTGAAAGAGATGAAAAAGGGAAAGTAAAAAAAGACGCTATAGTCCCTAAAAGATCAAGCCTTTGGGAAGGGTTAGAAATGAGCACTATTACTCTAGAGGATGCGCTAGAATTACTTTCATACCCTAAAGTAATAGGAATGCATCCACATAATGATACTGAAATCACTGCACAAGATGGTCCAAATGGTCCCTATATAAAATGTGGCGACGAAAATAGAAGCCTTAGCGACATAGAACATATGAAAAATATTAATTTAGATGAAGCAATAGCATTATTAGCTGAACCGCGAAGACGACGAGGACAGAGAACATCCAAACAAATTATTGCGCAACTCGGACCTCATCCAAGTAGTGGAAGTACTATTCAAGTTCGCAATGGCAGATTTGGTCCATACGTAACCGATGGGATCGTTAATGCTTCTATACCTAATACGAGAGATCCTCAAAAAATCGAACTAGAAGATGCAATCAATCTTATAGCTTCCCGTGAGGAAAAACTACGATCCGAAGGCAAAGATCCACGTGTAAAGGCAACAAAAAGAAAAAAATAAAAACATAAGGTACAAATATTTGAACTTGCCTTAATGCTCCAAAGTACCCTAGCCTTAAATAAAGGGAAAATGAAGTTATGGCAATACAACCTTCTAAGTTAAATTTTAAAATACCCCAAAAATCCGAACAAGCGCTCGATCATTATCTCAATCACTTAGGAAACGTACGCAGAAGATCTGAATTCACCATTCGCAACTACAGAAACGACCTTCTACATTTCTTAACTTTTCTAAATGACTTAGAAATTCCTTATACGGAAGCAAGTAGAAGAATAGGTCGAGCATATCTTGCTGATTTAAAAATTAATGACGTTGCCTCAGGTTCTATAAGAAGAAAAGCGACTACGATAGCAACATTCTATCGTTGGTTAGATCAAGAAGGATACCAACTATCCCCTCCTGAAGGTGATTCAATCTTAAGATTAAAGCCTCCCAAAAAGGAACGTACACTTCCATATTTTCTCTCTGAAAAAGAAACTGAAGACTTGATCGCTTCTAATGATGTAAGCACACCTAGTGGGTTACGTGATCGTGCTATCATTGAATTACTTTATGGTGCAGGACTAAGAGTCAGTGAGTTAGTAAAAATAAAATTATCAGATCTTAATTTCGAAGATAAGCAGGTGTTTGTGACTGGAAAAGGTGACAAATCAAGAATCTGTTTGTTCGGAAATCCTGCGGCTAATATTTTAAGACAATATATCGAAATAGGAAGAAAAGAAATCTCAACAAAAACCTCTGAATATCTTTTTATTAACCGTTTTGGCGAGCAACTATCAACACGATCTGTACAAAGGCTAGTTAAAAAATCGGGAATAAAAGCAGATATACAACAACCTGTCTACCCACACTTATTAAGGCATACCTTTGCAACACATATGTTAGATAACGATGCAGATCTACGGATAGTACAACACTTATTAGGACATAGTTCGGCTGATACAACACAAATTTATACTGCAGTTGCACACAAACAACAAAAAGAAGTGATTACCTCTGCTTTGCAAAAAGCTAGAAACCCACAATCAAAAAAACTCAACCAACAGCACTTGGAGGAAATGTGAAAATATTTGTAATAAATGGACCAAATCTAAATCTACTTGGCGAAAGAGAACCTGAAATATATGGTAACCAAACGCTACCTGAAATTGAAAATATTATTACTGAACATGCGAAAAAACTCAATAATGTACAAATAGAATTTTATCAATCCAATCATGAAGGTGAAATAATTGACGCATTACATTCACATCGTGAATGCGATGGAATAATAATTAACGCTGGTGCACTAACACACAGCTCAACTGCAATATCTGATGCATTACAATCGATAGATCTACCAGCTATAGAAGTGCACTTAAGTAACACCAATGCACGCTCAGAAGAATGGCGGCATCATTCATATTTATCACCGGTTTGTTGGGGTGTAATTATGGGTTTTGGACATTTGAGTTATACTGCAGCTTTAGATTTACTGTACGAACGACTATCTAGGTAATAATCAATGATATTGAACCGCCTTCAACTTGTCCGTGAGGAAATGAGACATTCGAATCTAGATTTTTTACTTATTACGGATCCTAGTAATCGCCAATGGATCTCTGGATTCACTGGATCATCCGGCATTGTTCTTATCTCAAAACAAACGGCTTATATTGCTACTGATTCGCGTTATTGGATACAAGTAGAACAACAAAGTCCTGATTTTGAATTGGTAAAAATAGCAGGTGCTACAACTTCTATAGCCACAGAATTGATAGAAAAAATCTCTGATGCCAGTAATTTTGGGTATGAACCAGAAAACTTAACAATGAAGCAATATCAAGATTACACTAAGATAATTTCATCAATGACTTGGAAAAATACTCCTAACTTTATTGCTGCACCTAGTATTATCAATAAACTTCGAATGTCTAAGGACAGCGGTGAACTAACTTCTCTCATTAAAGCAGTTGAAATAGCAGACGCAGGGATGAATCATGCTTTTCAAATTATACAACCAGGTATGACTGAAAAAACTTTAGCTTGGGAAATACAAAAATATGTGATCGAAAATGGTGCAGACAGTCTATCCTTTAACACAATAGTTGCTGGAGGTGAACGGGGTGCACTACCTCATGCAAGACCCCTTAATATAGCTCTGGAAAATAAAACAGGTGTGGTTATTGATATGGGTGTTAAGGTTAACGGTTATTGTTCTGATCTCACGCGAACATTCTTTCTTGGTACTCCAACTGATAAATTTAAAAAAGTATATGATGTAGTCTTGACTGCACAAATGATGGCTATCGAACGTATAGAGGTCGGGATGACTGGAGCGGAGGCACATGAAATAGCAGCTTCAGTCATCGCAGAAATGGGTTATGGAAATTATTTTGGTCATGGATTGGGTCATGGAGTAGGGATCGATGTACATGAAGCACCAAGGTTATCTCCTGCATCTGATACTATTCTAGAAAATGGCCATGTTTTTACTATTGAACCAGGAATATATCTCCCAGGTTGGGGAGGTGTTCGAATTGAAGATCAATGCTTGATGGAAGCAGGTAAGGTAAGATCTCTAACTAAGTCACCAAAGTTGGATCTTGAAATTGGAGTAATAAATGATTAGCACGTCTGATTTTAAAAAAGGACTGTCCTTAGAAGTAGATGGAACTTTATACCAAATAGTAGAAGTGCATCATGTAAAAACCAAAAAATCTGCAGTTTATAGAGTAAAACTTAAAGATCTACGAGAAGGACATATAATAGAAAAGTCATTTAATGCTGGTGAGAAATTAGCAGCTGCTAGGGTTGAGCGACGTGAAATGCAATATCTCTATGGAGATAGAGATATCTATACTTTTATGAATACGGAAACTTTTGACCAAATTGAAGTTCCTGAAAAAATAGTTGAGGATGCCCTTCCTTATCTTACTGAAAATGACAAAGTTCAATTAATACTCTATGGGGATGAGGCATTGTCGATTGAAATTCCTCCAGCAGTAGAATTACTAATAGTTGAATCTGATCCTGGTGTAAAGGGGGATACTGCCACTGGTGCAACTAAGCCAGCAAAATTAGAAACAGGTTTAGTTGTAAATGTTCCGATATTCATTAATCAAGGAGATAGAATTAAGGTATCAACTTCAAACGGCGAATATCTGGAGCGTGTAGCTACAGCATAAGATGTATCCAGAAACACAAAGTGTCTCACAACTCACCACTAAGATTCGTTCAACGATCGAAAATAGCGATGAGCTAATAGATATCTGGGTTGAAGGTGAGATATCCAACTTAAGCCAACCCAGATCAGGGCATATTTATTTCACATTAAAAGATGAAAATGCACAGATGCGCTGTGCATTTTTCAAACAAAATCATCATGGATCTAATGAACATTTAGACTTGGGAGTATCTGTCATAGTACATGGCAAAGTAACAATTTACGAACCTCAAGGTAACTTACAGATTTTAATTGATTTCATACAGCCAGCAGGTATAGGAGCGTTAAACGCAGAATTTGAAAGAAGAAAACAAAGATTGCAGAAAATGGGAATGTTCGCAGAGGAAAGAAAAAGGCCTCTCCCACGCTTCCCAATGCATATTGGTGTCGTAACTTCACCTACTGGTGCTGCACTGAGGGATATTCAAACAATTCTTAGTCGAAGGTGGCCTTTGGCAAAAATTACTGTTTACCCAACAGAAGTACAAGGAATCAATGCGGGGATAGCCATAAGTAATGCAATTAAAATAATTTCAAAAGCTGAAGAAAAAACACAAATGCCTGAAATATTAATAGTAGCGCGAGGTGGTGGATCAGCAGAAGATTTGTGGGCTTTTAATGAAGACATCGTTGTTGAAGCTGTTTTTGCCTCACCAATACCTGTTATATCAGGTGTTGGACATGAAACAGACGTTACATTAATCGATTTAGTTGCTGATATACGTGCTGCTACCCCATCTGTTGCCGCAGAAATGGCAACACCCGATCAGAATGAAATACATGCCCATATACAAAATTTAATCTTAGGTCAACATTATTATTTAACATCATTAATTCGAAATTTAAATCAGGTAATACAATCACACAAAATGAAGATGGGAAACATACAACCAAGTATTGAGCATTACAAAGATCAAACAAACTACATGTTGCGCTCATTAAATTACAACGTAAACATGTTAAATTTTGTTGCAAATGAAAAGCTAAAAGCAATTAGCAGTCAACTCCGAACACTTTCACCAAAAGCAGTGATGAAAAGAGGATTTACGATCGCATCTACTTTAGACGGGGAAATAGTTACACTTGCAAAATCGGTTGAAGAAAATGATTTTTTGAAGCTTCAGTGGCAAGATAGTAGTCATATAATTCGTATCGAGAGTAAAGATGGAAAATAAACAAACACAAAATAATGATGAAGGTGTTTCTGAAAGTTTCGAAGACTTAATTCAGCAACTTGAAATAATTACTACTAAATTAGAGCAAGGTGGTATCGATTTAAATACTTCAATCACTTTATATGAACAAGGTGTGACTATTGCAAGACATTGCCAAGAGTTATTGAATAATGCTGGAAATAAGATACAAGATTTGCAACAGCAATTAGATCAGGAATCTTGAATTGACTCTTAAACTTGGTTGGTTTACAACACGTGGGGCAAGCTCAAGCAAAATATACGAAACCGTACAAAACGCGATACATTCTGGTGAACTAGATGCTGAAATTTCATTTGTCTTTTCTAATCGAACTGCTGGAATTGAAAAAGTTACTGATGATTTTTTTGAAAAAGTTAAATCAGATGGAATTTCATTAATTACTCACTCTTCAATCGACTTCCGAAAGCAAAAAGACGGAAGGCGTTCGAAAAATGGAGAGCCCCTTCCTAGTTGGAGAAATGCATACGATCTAGAGATCGAAAAGTTAATATCAAAATATGATTTTGACATAGGCGTTTTAGCTGGATATATGCTTATATTAACCAAATCTTTTGTAGAGAAGTTTCCCTTAATAAATTTACATCCCGCTCTTCCCGATGGACCAACTGGTACCTGGCAAGAAGTAATACAAGAACTCATTATATCCGATGCAAAAAAAACCGGACTCATGATACATCAAGCCATTGCTGAAGTAGATCTTGGTCCAGTATTAGCTACATGTGAATTCAAATTGGACTCTGCCGCATTCTATGATGCTAAACAAAGAGTTAAAGAAAATACAAATTTAGATACAGGTGAGTTATTCAAACTAATACGAGAAGAAACTGTAAAACGTGAATCTCCTTTTGTAACAGTATTACTACAAGAGATCACACAGGGCAGAATCTCCATCCAAGATATTGTTACACAGGCGAATACACCTTCAAACAAAGAGCTACCAGTAGACTTAACTCTCCAAGTAGAAAAATGGTTAGCGGAAAATTAGTTGGATAATGAATGAATAATTTATCAAATAATGATCAGAATTTACTTAGGTTACAAAAAATCCTTTCCAAATGTGGTTATGGTAGTCGAAGGTCCTGTGAAAAATTAATCATTGAAGGTAGAGTTTCAGTTGATGGTCAAGTAGCAAAATTGGGAATGAAAGCAAATCCATTCGAACAATCCATTTTATTAGATGGGCAATTGATTTCTTATCCAAACGAAGATACAACAATCGTAATGAACAAACCTAGTGGTTTTATAGTCAGTACAAAAGATGAAAACAGTATCCCTAATATTTATAACCTTCTCCCTTATCAATCTAAATCTCTTCGGTATGCAGGTCGTTTAGATGTGAATACTGAAGGTTTATTGCTATTCAGCACAGATGGAGAGTTGATTTATAGGTTGACGCACCCAAAATTTGAAATAAAAAAAGTTTACGAAGTTATAATTGAAGGCTATCTATCCAAACATGCACAAACACAGCTCAGTAATGGAATTGATTTAGATGGAACATTGACCAAACCTGCAAATGTAAAGATCACCAGTGAAAATAATGACCGTAGTGTTATTGAATTAATTATTCACGAAGGTCGTAACCATCAGGTCAGAAGAATGTTTGATGCAATAGGCATTACAATTTTATATTTGCGAAGAATTAGTGTTGGCCCTCTATCTCTAGGAGCAATTAGGCGAGGAAAATACAAAGTGCTGAATGAGGATGAACTAGAAAACTTAAAAACAATTGTAGGAATCCATGACAGGAGCTAATCGATTTGTAGACGGTTCAATCCTTCCGTCGATATGATCGTAATAATGCAGACGCTGGAGGAATATTATTTCAAACAAGATGCTTGAATTATCGCTGGCAATTGATGGACCAGCTGCCTCAGGTAAAAGTGTAGTCGGGAGAGGACTCGCCGAACGCTTAGGCATTGGATTTGTTGATACAGGATTAATATATAGAACTTGTACATTGGCAGTAATTCGTGAAAAAATTGACCCTCTTGATGAACAAAAAATATTTGAATTAGTGGAGAAAATAAATATGGATATGCGATGGGAATTACTCTCATCGCCAGAAATGTTTATTGATAATGAAAATGTAACCTCAGAGCTTCGAACTTCAATTGTCGAAACAAACGTTTCCTATATTTCTCGTATAGAAAAGGTTCGCACTAATCTTGTTGCAAGACAAAGAGATATAGCGCAACGAGAACCAGTTATTATGGCTGGTCGAGATATCGGAACACGTGTACTTAGAGAGGCACGTACAAAATTTTTCTTGAACGCATCCACCGAAACACGTGCGAATCGGAGACTACAAGAAACAATTAGCTCAGGAGAAAATACTTCTTACGAAGAAATATTCGTATCTACACAACGACGAGACCACCTGGATGATTCTGGGCATAGAGCAGTAAGACCGGAACAGGCATCATCAGATGCAATTATTGTTGAAACTGATAACTTGGATGTTGAATCAGTCATTGACTTATGTGTTTCGATCTATCGAAAGACAAACCAAAATTAAGAGCGGATAATGTATCAACTAACGTCCAAATGCGTTTATGCCTTCCTTACATTTTCGGTAAGTCGTCTAGCGAAAATTCTCACTAGAATCGAAATTGTAGGTATCGAACATATTCCAAAAAGTGGCCCCTTGATTTTGATTTGCAACCACTCACATAATGTTGACCCACCTTTGGTCGGATCTTTTTTCTCAAGAACAATATATACTATGGCCAAATCAGAATTGTTTATAAATCCATTATCGCGCTGGTTATTTCGATCAGTTAATGCCTTCCCTGTAGAACGTCTAAAAGCAGACTTACAAGCCCTACGAATTGCAAGAACAATTCTCAATCAAAAAAAGGCTTTATTACTATTCCCTGAAGGAACACGCAACCATGGAAAAGGATTGAATCCGGCACTACCAGGTGCGGCGCTAATTGCTCTAAAAACGAAATCTCCTATTCTCCCTATTGGTATATCAGGGACACATCTCATTTCATGGAAATCAATATGGTTTCTATGGCTAATCAACCGTCGTCCAAAATTAATTATAGAATTTGGAGAACCTTTTGAATTACCTCAAATGAATAAAGAACAAGACATAGTCGAAAAATCGACAGATTATATGATGCGAAAAGTCGCAGATTTACTATCGGAAAGATATCGTGGAGTATACGGAGAAAAAACAAAAAATCAGATCGTCGTAGCAAGGGCAACTTCAAGGAAGTAGACATCTCGAGGAGAGAGAATATATGTGTGGAATTATTGGCTACTGCGGCAAAGATGATGCTGGTACGACGATATTACGAGGGTTAAAAGCTTTAGAGTACAGAGGTTACGATTCTTCAGGAATAGCACTTGCAAACCCAAATGGATCCTTGTCAATTACTCGATCAGTTGGAAAAATTTCAGCATTAATCGAAAAAACTAAACTCAATCTTATTGCGTCATCATCCGGAATAGGGCACACGCGATGGGCTACACATGGTGCAGTAAATGAGGCAAACACACATCCACATACTGATCAATTGGGTAAGGTAGCTGTAGTACATAATGGAATAATTGAAAATTTTGAGACATTAAAGAAAAACTTTTCTCCTGAAATCTTTAGTTCGGAAACGGATACTGAAGTCATTGCACATATGATTGCACTTGAAATGGATAGTGGTCAAAACCTATTACAGGCAGTCCAAAACACATTACACAAAGCAACAGGATCATTTTCTATCGTAGTTGTTAGTGAATTAAATCCGCATAAAATAGTTGCCGCCAGGAAAGGTAATGCCAGTGGCCTAGTTGTTGGATTTGCAAAAGATGCAATTTGTGTTGTTTCAGACATTACAGCTCTCACAGATATTATTGAACACATTACATTTTTGGATGCCAATGAATATGTCGAATTCTCATCAAAAGAAGCAATTTTCTACAGTGATACTGGAGAAGAAATCGATAAAAAGGAACTACAACTTCCCTTTGAGCATAGCGTGCAAAATCTTGGTCAGTTTAAACATTACATGCTGAAAGAGATCAATGAACAGCCCGAGGCCATATTGGATACAATACGAGGAAGATATCAGTCAGATACTGGTAGTATTTATTTGCAAGAATTACAAATATCCTCAGAACAGATCTGCGATATAAACAGAGTCGTTTTCGTTGGAATGGGAACATCTTCAAATGCCACACTTGTTGGAAGACATTATATGGAGCGCTTTGCAAAAATTCCTTCTGAGGTAGATAACGCATCTGAGTTCCGATATAGACAGCCTATCCTCGATAAGAACACTCTTGTCATATCTGTAGCACAATCTGGAGAAACTGTAGACACACTTGCCGCAATGGACGAAGCAAAACGAGCAGGATGTATGCAAATTACAATATGTAATAATCCAGGTACACAAACTACACGTATAGCAGACTCTTCAATTTATATGAGATGTGGACAGGAAATATCTGTTGCAAGTACAAAAACAATGACTGCATCAATGGTACTAATGCATGCCCTTGCACTTTATTTAGGGAAAATCAGGGGGACATTATCATCTGAAACAGAGCAACAACAAATTAATGCTGCATTACATTTACCTGTTGCACTTGGGCAAGCTTTAGAACTATCGAATCAAATAGAAGAAATTGCAAGCCGCTATCATACCTTTGATGATTTTCTATTTTTAGGACGCGGGTTAGGGTTTCCTATAGCAATAGAAGGAGCACTCAAACTTAAAGAAATTTCTTATATCAATGCTATAGGATATGCAGCTGGAGAAATGAAACACGGCCCCATTGCATTGATTGACAGCCAAATGCCTACCATAGCTATAGCTCCAAGAGACACCGTATTCGAAAAAATGGTCTCAAATATCCAACAAATACGTGCACGGCAAGGAAAGGTTATTGCACTAGTATCACATGGGGAAAAATCATTGAATAACTTGGCAGATGAAATCATTGAATTGCCTGAAGTTGACCCTCTACTATCACCAATAGTAACTGTCGTACCACTTCAACTACTTGCATATCATATTGCACAAAAGCGAGGATTGGACATTGATCAGCCTAGAAATCTAGCAAAAACAGTTACTGTGGAGTAGGTTGTACAGCTACGGTACAAACCATACATAGAGAAGTTTTTAAAAAAATCTACTACCGTTAAGTACTACTAAAATCCAAGAAAAACGTTTCATCATCTAGTTTTTTTAATAAAAAATCTGTTCTTCCATATCTTATAAGATCATCTTTTGTCACCAATAATCCTGAGTCGATACCAAGTCTATCTCTGAAATATTTGCCTAATAAACTATTATCATTGGTAGTATGTATTGCCTTTCTTCCTTCCTGTGCAACGGTGCAATCGAGAGTTTCATTATCATCAGTAAGAAGTGTAAATGTAAAAGTTTTTTCAGGTAAAAAACCCTCTCGTCTTGCATCAGATCTTATTGATAAATATGCTTGATTTGGATTACGATTGTGTTCTGGCCTTTGACCCCAGTTCAATCCACTTCTGAGGGGAAGTTCACCATTTTTAGACAGAAAACTAATGCGTACAGACTTGTTATATTCAACCCATTCGATCTCCCCAGGCATCAATGATCCATCGATATTTTCAATATTTACGATCTCATCTTGCGTCGGGATATAATCCTCTAACTTGATAGATCCCATTTTAAGTTTTTCGAAATAATCTCTTATAGCAAATGGATCATCTTCGACCATCTGATTTTGTTGCTTGGCATCGAAGAACCCGGATTGTGAGTAGTTTGCGGAACCTGAGAACCCGATTGTTGGAACTCCATTTGTAATCCATGAATAAGTTTTTGAATGTACTTCAGGTCGCCCACAGAAATAATAACCTTCGAAGTGATTAGCAAAATTATTCTTGATATCTAGATATGCTGAATGATCGTTCCGTTTTTGATGCATACCTATCAGCAAATTTATTTTCAACTCAATATTAATATTTTTTAGATCATTAAGATGCCTTTTCAAAAATGTTGCAGATGAATATCCACTAACTATGAACAACTCGTCACTTCCAATAGTCGCTGGGTTAATAAGAACGTTCTTATAAAGATTCTCAGTAATCATAATTTTCACTTATAGACGGATAATCTTTTTTTGCAAAGGTCATAAGGATGCTCTCAAGAATGATTTTTGCACCCTGAACAGGAACCGCCATTCCAATTTGTTTGCGAACACTTTCTTTTGAACCAATAAAATCAAAGTTGTCAGGAAATGTTTGAATTCTTGCTCTTTCACGATTGGTTAATGCTCGATTTTCGTTCCAATGATAAACGTGCGTACCTCCACCACCACTGCCTGTAATGGTGTAAGAAGGTTTATTGGGGTGGAGCCTTTTATATATCATCGACATTTTTGCACCTTTGACATTCAATTTGAGGTGATCGGGGAGATTCGCGGTCCAAGCATTCTCACCAGGTTTGATATAACTCAATCTTTCAATCACTTTTCTGGATTGCCGAGTAAATTCTTGATTTTTTGCTGTTGAAGGTATTTGTGGTTTGGTTAATGCATCTTTAGCCGTGATTGTTTTGAAAGATGGTTTGGGGACTTTAAACTTTAAATTGAGGTCTTTTCTTATACCAATTATTATGAACCGATGCCTTGCTTGAGGTATCCCATAATCTTCAAACCTATATTTATGAACTGTCAATTCATAGCCCAAAGAACCTGATTTTTCTAGATCATCGAGAATTTTATTAAAGGCAGTTCCAGAATTAGCACCAGATATTCCAGAGACATTTTCCGCTAGAAAAAATTTTGAATTGTGATGATTGAGATACTGAACACCATAACTATATAGAGGACCAAACTTACCATCTAAACCCTTTGTTTCCCCGACATTGCTAAAATCATTACATGGAAAACCATATAAAAAACCATCAACATATGGTAAATCTTCGATATTAAGGTCTCTAATGTCTGTGCAAATAACATCCTCTATCTCTGGCATATTCTTTTTGAATGTATCGCAAGAGTCTTGATCATAATCAGTTGCAAACACATGCTTAAATGAAAATTCTTCCCCTTTTTTATTTTTTATGCGCGCGAGTTTTGCACCAAGTCCTAACCCTCCAGGACCACAGTAAAACTCTCCAACAGTTAACTTTTTCATATTTCTAAAGACATTTTCTAACCCTATAAGAATGATATAGCATCGGAGTCATATTGGCATTGGTATTCAGCAAATATCGATTTTCTAGTATATATCCTTCACGAGAGAGGAATCGAAAGGATAGTTTTAAACTATTACGGATAAAGGATATAAAAATTAATACGTAAACAAAAAGTATTTTTTAAGATTAAAAACAATCAATTTTTACTTACCAAGTTAGCTTGTGCCGCAGCTAATCTTGCAATTGGGACACGGTAAGGTGAGCAGGAAATATAATCAAATTGTGCTTGTTCAAAAAAGTTAATGGAAACAGGATCGCCACCATGTTCTCCGCATATACCGATCTTAAGATCAGGTTTTTGTAATTTTCCTCGTTCAATTCCCAGAGAAATCAATCTGCCGACACCATCAGTTTCTAATCGCACAAAAGGATCATTAGCGAGGATTTGATTATCAATATATGCAGGTAAAAATTTTGATGCATCATCACGCGAAAGACCTAAAGTTGTTTGAGTAAGATCATTAGTTCCAAAGGAGAAAAAATCTGCATATTGAGCTATTTCATCAGCTACTATGCATGCACGTGGCAACTCAATCATTGTGCCAACAGAATATTCAATTTCAATCTCTTTTTCTTTTATTACTGATTCTGCTACTGCAATTACACGTTGACGGGCGATGCGTAATTCTTCAGCTAACCCAACCAGTGGAATCATAATTTCAGGATAAACAGTTACATTTTGTTCAGATAAGATACATGCAGCTTCTATGATCGCTCGCACCTGAATATCATATATCTCTGGAAATGTCATTGCTAACCGCACTCCCCTATGACCTAACATTGGGTTTTGCTCACGCAACGAATCCACACGTCTTTCAATATCTTCAACAGACAGTTTCAATATCGAAGCCAATTCTTCCATTTCAGATTGTTTAGTGGGTAAAAATTCGTGTAATGGAGGATCAAGTAGTCTTATAGTAACTGGATACGGGGACATCTCATTTAGTATCCCAACAAAATCATCTCTTTGTATCGGTAAAATAATTTGCAATGCGGCGTTACGGGCTTCACTGTCATTAGCAAGAATCATTTGCCGAACTGCAGAAATTCTATCCGAACCAAAAAACATATGCTCTGTTCGACAAAGACCAATACCTTCTGCACCAAATGCACGAGCTTTTTGTGCATCTTCTGGAGTGTCTGCATTTGCACGAATATTCAATCGTCTTACATCGTCGACCCAAGACATTATTTCATCAAATTCAGGTGGAAATTCTCCTTCAAGCGTACTCACTGCACCAAGTATTACTTCACCTGTATTCCCATCGAGTGAAATTGTCTCACCTTCATTAACGATAATTTCATGTCCATCAGAGTCGATGAATTTCATTTGTCGGTTAGCATAGTCAATTTCTAAATTAGTACATCCAGTAACACAACACTTCCCCATCCCTCTGGCCACAACAGCAGCGTGTGAAGTCATACCACCACGTGCAGTTAATATCCCTGCCGCTCCAACCATACCTTCGATATCTTCAGGACTCGTTTCACTGCGAACTAAAATCACATCTTCGCCTTGATTAACCCAATTTGATACATCACGAGGTGTGAAAACTACTCGACCTACTGCAGCTCCAGGTGATGCAGCCATACCGTGGGCAATAACATCTTTATTGGCCTGTGTGTCAAAAACCGGGTGAAGCAACTCATTTAACTGTTCTGGATCTATTTGAAGGATTGCTTGGTCTTTCGAGATCAATCCTTCTTTAACCAACTCAACACCAATACGCAAACTTGCTAAACCGGAACGCTTACCATTACGAGTTTGAAGAATCCAAAGCTTACCTTGTTGAACTGTAAACTCAATGTCTTGCATATCACCAAAATGATTTTCCAGATTTTCACATGCAATAAGTAATTCTTCATAAACGGCAGGCATATAACTTTCAAGAGATTCTGTACTTGTTGACTCTGCAAGAGAAGAAATCGGTTGTGGAGTTCTAATGCCTGCAACAACATCTTCACCCTGTGCATTTACAAGAAATTCACCAAAAAGATTATTGGCACCAGTAGATGGATTTCTCGTAAACAATACTCCAGTAGCACAGTCTTCACCTAAATTACCAAACACCATAGCCTGAACATTTACAGCTGTCCCCCAATCATCAGAATAGCCATATTGATTGCGATAAATAACTGCACGTGGATTTTGCCAGCTTTCAAAGACTGCACCGATTGCTCCCCAAAGTTGTTCCCATGGATCTTCAGGAAATTCTCTACCTTTAGATCTAATCAAATTTTTATATTGAACAACTAATTCTTTTAGAGATTCACCATCTAAATCAGTATCATTTACTATTCCTAATGATGCTTTTTTCGCTTCAAGCAATGCCTCAAAGGGATCTTCACTCGTTTCATCATCTTTACTAATATTCAAAACGACGTCGGCATACATTTGAACAAATCGACGGTACGAATCATATGCAAAGCGTGTATTACCTGAACGTTTAGCGAGACCAAACGCAGTATCATCATTTAATCCAAGATTCAAAATTGTATCCATCATGCCAGGCATCGAAACACGCGCGCCTGAACGAACAGAAACTAATAGAGGATTATCTGGATCTCCGAACTTAGATCCGACCTTATTTTCTATTAAAATAACAGCTTCCGCTACCTGCTTAGTAAGAGAAGATGGAAATTCGCCTTCTAAATCATAAAATGCATTACAAACTTCTGTAGTAATAGTAAATCCTGGAGGAACAGGAATACCAAGGTTAGCCATCTCTGAAAGACCAGCACCTTTACCACCTAGCAGATTTCTAAGATGAGTACCACCTTCAGAAATCTCACCACCAAAATGGTAGACTAGTTTTTCTGAAATAGAAGAAACTTTAGATTTATTAGAAATTACGGACATTCGTACAAAACTATCCTAACTAATCCAACTCAAAATATAGAGATTTAAAAAATAGTTTTAAAATCTCTAGTAACATTTAGAGAGAAGAAGTTTATAATACACCGATATATACTATGAAAAACACTTCCAACAATGGATCTCAAAAATCTCATTATATTAATAATGCGAAACGGCTTTTGGAACTGCGTGAAAATATCATGTCCAAACATGCTACACGTTCACAAGATTCTCTGGGAAGAAATGAAGTAGAAGATAACCCACATCTACGTTCGATTTTTCAAGTTGATAGAGATCGTATCATACATACCCGTGCTTTTAGAAGATTAAAGCATAAAACACAAGTATTTATCGCTCCTGATTCTGATCATGTCGTGACACGTATGACACATACAATCGAAGTTCAACAAATCGCCAGAACTATAGCGAAAGCATTAGGATTAAATGAGGACTTAACAGAAGCAATAGCGTTAGGTCATGATTTAGGCCATACACCTTTTGGCCACGCTGGAGAAGAAAAATTAGCTGAGCTTCTACCTACTGGCTTTAGGCATAATGAACAATCGTTACGGATAGTCGAGAAATTGGAAAAAAACGGCAAAGGTTTAAACCTCACTTTTGAAGTACGAGACGGTATACTTCGTCATTCAAAAGGTAGCGCTTCAGTCACGAGTGAAGAAGGTTGGGGAATTCCCTCGACTTTAGAAGGAGAAATAGTAAAACTTTCAGATGGTATCGCATATTTAAATCACGATATTCAGGATGCGATTAGAGCTAAACTGATAACTGAAAAAGATATCCCCTCAAATGCAATAAAAATCCTAGGGAACACACACAGTGAACGGATAAACACACTAGTACATAATTGTGTAGAGACTTCTTTAGAAAGTTTCTTACAAAATATTCCTCAAATATTATTAAGTGGCCAAGTGTTAGAAATAATTGACGAGTTAAGATCTTTTATGTTTGAGCGAGTATATTTGCATGAAAGTACATTAAAAGACGCTAAACTAGGGCAAGAAGTACTAGAGAAATTATTTATTTACTATCTAAATAACCCGCAAGAAATTACAGGATGGTCTTTAATGAATGATCATAATTGGCGTCGTTCTGCTGATTATGTATCTGGCATGACAGACCATTATGCGATTTCTCAAGCAAGAAAGTTAAAATTAATTAATTAGTAGCCATATGTTGTTATCAAAAATATATAAAGTTCTAAATTCTAAAATTTTTTTTACTGATGTGATCATTTTTTTATTAGTTACAATAATTACCGCTGGAATTGTTTACTACTTTAACGCACCGAAAGAAGAGACTTTATCCTCAGCAATCCCCATTAGAGATCTAGCAATACGCTCTGCACCTAACTCTACAACTGCTATTGTTTCTAATGTTAAAACTGGTACTCCGATTATAGTTTTGGCAAGAAACAAACAGTCAAACTGGATACTTATACAAAAAGCTTCCGAACCCAATCAGCAAGGATGGCTACCTATTGATGGAGTAGACCCCCTCCCACAAATCGATACTCTTCCCATAGCCACCGTTATTCCAGGCATAACAAAAATAAATTCTTCCTCGACAATTACCAAAGAAAAAGAACAAATTGTACAAACAAATAATGAACTCCCTGATCTCTCGATAGAAGACGTTTTTGTTAAAAACAATAAATTAGTAGTTGTTTTATCTAACGTTGGGGAGATTGACGTAATAGGTGCGATTCATACTTCAATCGACGGATCGGAACCTAAACCAGTAGATATTAAGACAGGTGAACCTTTACGTCCTGCAGAAAAAATTCAGATTGTTCTTGAAAATGAATACGTCCAACGTCGAGGCTCTGTTCATATAAGTGCTTATACTGATCCGCCTATATATGAGCGGAATATTGGTAACAATGAAGTTAAGATGATTGTTAGCCCTGATCTGCCCAATGACTTATCAATCTCAGATGTTAATATTATAAAACCACAAAACATTATTCGTGTTTCAATAAAAAATAAAAGCCCCATCCCTATAACTGGAAGTGCTACAATCAGTGTACGTTCTGTATTGGATAGATCTAAGGAGCTCTATACCATCCAGCCTTACTTTAGTTTAGGCCCAGAAGAATCAGTTCCATTTGATATTAATAATAAAAATGATATCAATTTTAATGAAATAGAAATCTTGATGAGTACATCAGCCATCAATGATTCTAATTCGGACAATAACATCTCCCCACGAATCAGAAATTAGCATATGGTACGACCATCGTTAGTTAAACTTTTAGAAAAATCACATCGTCAATTACTTGAAGCTGTCGGAAATCAAACTGAAAGCGAATTTCATCGATCATTGGGAGGCGAATATGGAGATTCTTCATTAGTTGAAGTGCTTACAGTAATTGCATGGCAGGAAAGAGGGGTCTCCATTGATTCATTTGAAAGGCCGATGCCACCACAAGCGATTCATGACTTGGTAGGGGCACGGTGGCAAACATTAAAAGCACTAGAGTCATTAGATGATCAATCGGCCAATACATTAGTTAAAGAAATTATAGAAAGAGAAAAAAAATTAGTAACACACTTACTACACAAAATGAGGAAAGTTAAATAGTTTTGAATCGAATAGTTGTTCTTATAAACAAGGTAAATCATGACCACTATTGAAGAAATTAAGACTCGTCTTAATTTAATTGAGACAATTGAAAGTTACGTACCTGAATTAAAACAGGCTGGCCAAAACTGGAAAGCATGCTGTCCTTTTCACAGTGAACGAACTCCTTCTTTTGTAGTAAATCCTAATCGTGGGACTTGGCATTGCTTTGGTGCATGTAGTACTGGAGGAGATGTAATTGAATTTGTTAGACGTATCGAAGGATTAGAACTTCGAGATGCAATAAGAATTTGTGCAGAACGTGCAGGAATTGAATTAAAAGCACCTTCAGCAAAAGAAAAAGCAAAAAAGGAGGAAAAAGATCGCTTGGTTCGTGCAAATGAATCAGCGGCAATTTTTTTTCAATCCAATTTAAAAAAAATTGGAATACCTTCTATCGCTTATCAGTATGCAAGTAATCGAGGTTTAGATGACAATGCCATAGATCGATGGCAGATAGGTTATGCACCACAGAGCTGGAATGCCCTTACTGAACACCTTACATCACGAGGTTTTTCAACAGAAGATCTTATTGAGTCAGGATTATCAATTAAGGGTGATAAGGGGGTCTACGATCGTTTTCGTAATAGATTGATTTTTCCCATACGTGATACAGAAAGGAGTATTATTGGATTCGGCGCACGAAGTTTACTCACTGAAGAAACACCAAAGTACTTAAATACACCTCAATCTCCACTATTTGATAAAAGTGGATCACTCTTTGGGATCGATCAAGCTTCAGAGTCAATACGTCGACTAGATACTGCAATTATTGTTGAAGGCTATATGGATGTTATCACTAGTCATCAATTTGGATTCACTAATGTAATAGCATCCATGGGAACTGCACTGACGGAAAAACAGTTAAATTTAATTAAGCGCTTTTCGAAAAATATAATATTGGCGTTAGATTCAGATGAAGCTGGTACAGCCGCAACGCTAAGAGGTTTAGAAATTGCAACAAACACTTTAGAGAGGGATTTAGTAGCCACTGTTGATTGGCGTGGTCTTATTTCCTATCAAAATACTTTAAACACAGATATAAAAGTAATAAGCCTACCAGAAGGTGAAGACCCAGATTCCTTAATTAGAGAAAACCCTGACGCATTTGATAAATTAGTTAAAGATGCAGCTTTAGTCATTGACCATATTTTTGACTCTGTTAGTAAAAAGGTTGATATTAGTGATCCGCGTTCACGATCAAATGCTGTCAAAACTCTAGCCCCAAGTATCAGTGCCATCTCAGATCCAATAATAAACTCGCATTATGTTCAGAAATTAGCTCGATTAGGTGGTGTTACTGAACAAATTGTAATGAATGCTGTTATCCAATCAGGACAATATAAACCAAGAGCTGTAGCAACTACAAAAGAAGTGAAACGTGCACGTAAGCAAAAGAGCTTAACTCCTGACGGAGAAACACAAATCCTACAATTACTAGTCCAAAGAAGTGAGTGTCGTACCGAAGGGTTAAATTTAGATCCTAATGTATTTGAGCAACCCCTTAATAGATTAGCCTTTGAATATTGGTGTAATGACATGCTACCACTTGGAGAAAATTTAGAAGAATCCGAAGTCATGCTATATGAGCATACAAAAGAGTTAGAATCAGTCATCCTTCCTGATTATGAAGCCAATGTAGTTGTAAAAATGTTGAATGACATCTACAACAATTTACAGTTACAACGTAAACAAGAACGTATTCAAGAGGCATTAATCCAAGACAATGACGTATCCAATCAGCAAAAAGAATCACTGATAACTAACCAACGCGAGTTACGTCAACAAATTAGAGAAAATAAAGGTCTCTAAATATATTCTAGTTTCAAATTGAAATATCTTAGTTCTACGTCAATTTATGCGTATCATTAGATTTAATTTGAGGTGAAAAAAGTGTTATATGAATACATACATGGACGCCCCCGCAAACGCGGGTGTCCGAAAACATTCGAGATAATTCGATCAATAGCCAAGCGTGACGAACCTGCACCATGTCCAAAGTGTGGAGAAACAAAATCTGAACGGATCCGCTTTCAAAGCTTCTCCATAAATGGTAATTCCGAACCAGATTTGGTAGCAGGAGATACAGAGATGGAAGATTTCGACGATTTTGATTAATTTAAATTCGATGCAGAAGAATCATCATTCGTGATCTTGCCTTCGATATTTATATGAGGAAGTATTCTGTCAATAAAATCAGGAATCCACCAATTATTTTTTCCTAACAATTGCATGGTTGCTGGGACAAGTAGCATTCGAACAATTGAGGCATCCAAGAATATTGCAACACCTAAACCAAGACCAAAAAGTTTTACAATTCTGTCATCTTCGAGAATAAAACTACCAAAAACAACAACCATTATTGAGGCGGCAGCGGTAATTACTTGTGCAGTAGAAGCAAGCCCATCAGCAACAGATTCTTCCGCATTACCTTTTGTATCATATTCTTCCTTCACCCTTGATAATAAAAACACTTCATAGTCCATAGATAATCCAAAAAGAATGGCAAACATCATCATGGGGACAAATGGCTCTATCGGAGCTCCATCAATGCCAATTAAGTTTCCCATCCATCCCCATTGAAAAACTGCAACAACTATTCCATATGCAGCACCGATGGAAAGAGCATTCATTATTACTGCTTTGATGGGTACTAGAATCGAACGAAAAACTACTAGTAAAAATAAGAATGAAACAGCGAGAATCGCACTAAAAAACAATAAAAGTCTGCCCGCCAAATAATCCGTAAAATCTGCGTTCGTTGCCACAAGACCCGTCACATTAACTTGCAAAGTACTATCCTTAGTGAGATTAGGAATAATATTATTTCTGATCTCACTCACGAGGTCATTAGTACTACTGGACTGAGGACCTGTGGTTGGAACTAGATTGACCAAAAAAGCCTTTGATTGATCGGGGTTTTCCATATTACTTGGTATTGGAGAAGAAACTACAGCAACACCAGTAGTTGTATTTAATGCAAGTACCAACTGTTGAAGATTTTCAATATCACCAGGTTGAGATATTTTCGCAGTTATGACCAAAGGGCCATTAAAACCAGGGCCAAAACCTTCAGAAATCAAATCATACGCACGACGTGTTGTGGTATCTTCAGGATAGTTACCTTCATCGGAAAAACCTAAGTTTAAAGATAAAATCGGTGAAGCAAAAAGTAACAATATAGCAGAGCCAATTATTAAAGCACTCCAAGGTCTCCGCTGCACAACACGACTCCAGCGATAGGGGTAGGTTTCTTGCAAAGGTGCAGTTTTTCTTTTAGGAACCTTTCGTTTCAGAAATGGCAAAAATCTTCCCACTATAAAAAGAAATAATGCACCAGGTAGCCCAATAATAAGCAATTGCTGAACACCTAATCCAAATCCCAACAACCCAATTGATATGAAACTGGCTGCCAAAAGTTGATACCAATATGTTGTTTCAATTTGATCTTTTGCAAATCCTAAAAGGCATGGAAGCAAAGTAATCGAGGCTACCATTGTCACCAAAACAGTGGTAGCGGCACTAATACCTAAACCAGACATAAATTGAAAACCAACTAACAATAAACCAAGTAATGAAATAACTACTGTTAAACCAGCAAAAATAACGGAATGTCCAGCCGTGCTCATTGCTAAGACAGTAGCTTCCTTAGGAGAATTACCTGCATTAAGAGATTCTCGATAACGTGTCACTATTAACAGTGCATAGTCTATTCCGACTCCTAAACCAATCATCGCCCCTAAAGTCGGTGCAAAGTCAGGTACAGCATAAACATTGGAAATCAAAGTAATCAGTGCTATTCCGACACCAACTCCAGCAACTGCAACAGCTATTGGTAAACCCATTGCAAGAACTGAACCAAAAGCAAAAATTAATACAACAACAGCAAACGCAAGGCCAATAAATTCTGATTCAGGTGGTTCGAAACCACCTAGAATTTGTCCACCAATCTCTATCTCTAAACCATCAATATTAGGAGCAATATTTCGGATCTCTTCTCCTAAAATACCACCACCAGTTTGATCAATATCACCAGAAACTGTTACTTCAGCATATGCAACTTGGCCCGTCGCGTTAACTTGTCCTCGCCCTAAAATTTCATTGTATGGGCTTACTACTGAAGCAATACCATCAAATTCAGCTATTTCATTAAACATTTTTTCCATCGCAGTGCGAACAATAGGATCAAACACACCTTGGTTAGCACGGAAAACAATAGAACCTCTGTACCCACTTCCGGTACCTTCAAAATGTTCATCTAGAACAATAAATCCATCACGACTATCAGATTCTGGGATTTCAAACGATCCATCGTAGGCAGAACCAATATAAGCAGTAACGCCAAAAATCGATACTGCAACCAACAACCATCCCAAAAGTACACGTTTGGGATTTTCAAAACATAACTGTCCTATTTTGCCTAACACAACTAATCCTTATTTTGACGCGATGAATGTACAGTATCTCTTATACTTATATCAGTTAAGAAAATAACAATCATATTTTCTTTCCATAGCGAGACAACAGATAACCTAAAAGTACAAGCAACAAACATTCTACGATGGTAAATATGCAAATAAGTTTCGTAATATCCAACCAAAATTGATAAGGGAAAATCTGTATTAATGCATCAGTGGAAGGGTTAAGTTTCCAAAAATCATTACTAAATAAAATCAAATGAAATTGTTCAAAAGCTTTGTCAAAGCCTGAAAAAATTATTAATGTTAGTGATATTAAAAAAGCTAACATCCCTATTCCAGAATAAATAAACAATGAACCCATATAGGGAATGTTTTTTTCATGTGACCAGAGAAAAACACTGGTGATATAAATAATAACTACGGCGAAAGTAATGTGATGTGCTTGAAACAATCGACCCATAATTACCTTTACATCATACATATGTAAAATTTCACGTTCAGAAAAAAGAGGATATTCTGTTCCATTTTCCTGAATCTTTATATTTAACAATGTCCCATTTTGATCATTCTGAAAGTAATCAATTATTGAATTGCCAACTATGTTTAGCTGTTGCTTATCGAGTCCAGAATTCTTCTCAATCTCATATCTATCGAAGGCAAATTCATACACTGAATAATTTGTAGCCAAAATACGTACGTTAGTCGTTAACAAAAATAGCGGTAAGGATATACAAAATAAAAGTACTGTGAAAGAATGCGTTATTTTCATAGTATACTTTCTTCATGCCAACTAAAAAAAACAATAAAACACCAGAACAATTTTTGGAATTAGTCTATGTTGCTGAATTATTTCACTTAGAACCTAATGATTTACAAATCCTTAACTTAAACTACACCAATTTCGACAGCAAAAGAAAATTATTGGTCTTAAAAAATGAGATCGAAATAAGTCTACCTTTATTATTAAGTAGATACCCTGGAAATTTAGAAATTAATACTGTAAAAGAAGGAAGAAAATCAACAGCACCTCTTTTAAATGCACCTACAAATAGTGATGCTTGGCTTATACCTGGCTTATCAACAACTTTTGATTCAAGGCCCGTAAATTCATTACGGGTAATTATTGAAAAATTATTTAGTCCGGAAGGGTGTCCTTGGGATCAAGAACAGACACCACAGAGCTTGATTCCTTTTCTTCTTGAAGAAACTTATGAGCTTATAGATGCGATCGAGGGTGGTAATTGTAATGAACAAATTGAAGAATTAGGAGATCTACTAGCACATATTTTCATGCAAACATCCTTATCGCAATTGGCAGGTAAATTCTCATTAGAAGATGTAGTTGAATACGTATCAAGAAAATTCATACGCCGACACCCCCATGTTTTTGGAGATATTAAAGAAAAATCTCCTGAAGAAATCGAAGAGCAATGGCAAAATATTAAAACAGCAGAACGTAACGAAAAAAATATAAACGGGATAATAAGTGCGATCGATTCAATCCCTAAAAGTGCTCCAGCGCTATCGAGAGCGCAACAATTATTATCCCGAACTAAAAAAACAGGCCTCACTCAATCAATAACTTCTCATAAACAACAAATCAGCCTCATCGAAAAACATTTCAATGACGAAAAATATACGCAAACAATAGAGTTATTATTATGGACAGCGATCTTGTTGGCAGATGAAAAAAACTTAAATGCTGAATTAATTTTACGTGCCAATTCTAATAAATATGTAAAGCAATTCAAAAAATTAGAATCCAAAGCGCAATCAGAAAATAAAAAAATTAGTGAATTATCTCAATTAGAACATCAGAAAATATGGGATAATTTGATATGATGTGTAGGCTTACCGAAAGAGTATTAAATATTGGAGAAATATTATGACCATACCTAGCTCAGTAGTTACAAGAAAAGAAAAATCTGCTCAAAGCAACGGAGATTCAGTTGTTACTCTTGAAAGATACCGTACTGGTATGTCAAATTTTGATGAGTGGATGAATGTAATCGAAAAAAATGCCCACTTGTTTCAACGTCACTATGATGAGTTTAATCTCCAAGAAAAAGATATTGAAACTTTCAAAAACTATATCAATTCCGATGGTATCCACGCGCTTGTTATTGGAGAAGATTGGTGCCCTGATGTTTGGCGAGGCTTACCAGTCGCCTGTGCATTAGCTGAACAAACTGGAATGGAAATTAGACTTTTTGAAAGGGATAAGAATTCGGATATCATGTCGGAATTCCTGAAAGATGGAGAATTTGAATCTATCCCTGTAGTGGTATTTTATAATGATTCACATGAGTATTTAGGTCATTGGATTGAACGTTCTGATTTAGCAAATTCTGAAATGAACTCTCTTGTAGAAATTTTACAAGGAAAAGAACGTGGCACCCCTGAATGGGATGAAGCACGAGCACTTTACCTTAGTAAGCAATGGGAAGTCGCAGAAGGCTGGAGACAGTCACAAATCTCTGAACTCATTGAATTACTTGATACAGCACTAAGTTAAGAACACTACATAACGCAAATTTAGAATCTAATCTACAGATTTTTCTGAATCTGTATTCTCGATTTCAAAATTTACTTCTTCGACTTCGTCGAAGGAAAATTTTTGTAGTGGTTTCTCTATAGTGTCATTTACCGCTTCGTCTTCTAGATTGTTGTGTAAATCTTCTGCAGAATCATCAACGATTTCATTTTCAGATACAAATTCATCGAACTCTATTTCATCAATATCATCAAAAAAAAGTGTAGGCCCATCTAATTCAGTTAATTCATCTTTGTCCATTACAGGGAATAATGCATTTTCTGATGAATTCAGTTCACTAGATGAATATAACTGAGAATTACTTTGTATTTCCTCCAATTGTGAAAAGAGAACTTCACGTTCGAGTAATTTCAGATAAGAATCTTGTAAAGTTTCTCTTGGTCGAAGGGTTATATAAATAGGAAAAGTAATAAAAGGTAAAATTATTGCGATTAGAATCGCAATAATTTGTGAAACAGGATCATGGGTACGTAAACGAATATCGCGGACAACCCACAAAATATATGTTGCCCAAAGTAGGAGAAAGTAACCAGCCACAATTGCAGCAACCAACCTCAGTGTAGTTTGCCAATCTCCTCCTGGCCAACTTAACAATATCTCCAAGTATCACCTCCATGGGGATATAGGATTATGAAGATCTTTCGTACCATGTTACCCCAGAAAAATAATAAATCGTAGAATGATCAAAATGAAAAATATAAATACGCAACTTAATGATAATCAACAACTAGCTGTTGAGACACCATCTGGCCCCTTAATAATTCTAGCCGGTCCAGGATCAGGTAAAACTCGAGTAATTACATACAGAATTACACATCTTGTTAAATCATTAAATATCGAACCACACCGAATTTTAGCGGTCACTTTTACAAACAAGGCCGCTCGAGAAATGCGAGAGCGAATACAGCAATTACTTGGTGATCAAGCAACGTCCCTATCAATGGGAACATTCCATTCAATTTGTGCACGAATATTAAGAGTTGATGGTAGTCTCATAAGTCTGCCCGATAACTTTGTTATATATGACTCCTCAGACCAATTAGCCTTAATACGTCAAATTGAATCAGACTTAAGCATAGATTCAAAAAAATTTCCACCACGCCAAATATTATCAACAATTTCGAAAGCTAAAAACAAAAGATTTACTGATTCTACATACCAAAAAAATGTTGAAAATTATTATGAAGAAATAGTTGGAAGGGTTTTTAAGGAATACACAAAGAGACTGGCTCAAAGTAATGCCGTGGATTTTGATGATCTTTTAGGAAAAACACTAGATCTTTTTGAAAATAATGAATTGATACTTCGAAAATATGCAAATCGTTATATCCATACTTTAATAGATGAATTTCAAGATACTAACATTATTCAGTATCAAATAGCCCGAATGATAGCATCAGTTCATCAAAATATAACTGTCGTAGGTGACCCAGACCAATCAATCTATTCGTGGAGAGCAGCAGATATTAAGAATATAGATTACCTGCAAAGAGATTTTCCATCTGTTAAAACAATCTTATTAGAGCAAAATTATCGTAGTACTGAACATATACTCAAAGCTGCTGATTCTGTAATTAATGAACTGCCCAACCGTCCAAATAAATCTACATGGACCAATAACCCACAAGGTGAAAAAATATACAGTTACGTAGCTACAGATAGCGACGGAGAGGGACAATTCATTGCAGATGAAATAAAAAAACTCACACAAAAAACAGCCTATAATTATTCTGATTTTGCAATTATGTACCGTATTAATGCACAATCGCGTGCTATCGAAGATGCTTTTATTAGAAAATCTATACCCTATAGAATAGTTGGGGGAACACGATTTTATGATCGACTCGAAATTCGAGATATTATTGCATACTTAAGAATTATTTATAATGCATTTGATAGTTTTGCATTTCAAAGAATAGTAAATGTTCCGAAGAGAAATATCGGCAAAAAATCACTTGAACAAATCATGAATTCTTCTTTAGAACTAGGTATGTCGCCAATTGATGTATGTGCGGGAATTACAAATCAAGACCGGCGTTTTCCAATATTTCCTAGTGCTCGAAAGAGAAATCTACAAGAGCTAGTTGCACATATCGAAATACTTGAAAATTATTCAAAACAGCATACTATCATTGAACTTTTAGATAAGCTTTTGTTAACTACCAACTACCGACAACATCTAATAGAAACAGACTCCGAACATGCAGAGGGACGATGGGAAAATATTGAAGAACTAAGATCTGTTGCAACGCTTTATCAAGATGTATCACCTGAATCAACTTTAGCTCAATTTTTAGAAGAAATAGCACTCGTATCAGATGTTGATGATCCTAATGATGAAACCCAATCTGTTACTTTAACCAGCCTGCACTCAGCAAAAGGCTTAGAATACCCTGTAGTGTTCATGCCAGGGTTAGAAGAAGGGTTACTTCCTTCAATGCGTTCTTTTGACGATCCAAAGCAATTAGAGGAAGAACGACGTGTTTGTTATGTAGGAATGACACGTGCAGAACATATTCTTTATCTTACAAGATCAGAAAATAGATTTCTTTATGGAACATTCAGAAGCAATCCACCTTCAAGGTTTTTAAGTGACATACCCGAAGAAAATCTTCAATACCCATTTAGAGGAACAATTTACTCTGGAAAAAATAATAGTGGACTAAGAGGAGCAGCTCAAGCTCAACAAATAGAAAAGCAAACAAAAAGCAAAATAGAATCGTCTTCTTATCAACCAGGAGATCAAGTGGTCCATGAAAAATTTGGTAAAGGTACTGTTATAGAATGTAAAGTAGTTCAAGATGACCAACAAATAACTGTCGCATTTGAAGGACAAGGAATTAAGAAGTTAATGCTCTCATTTGCACCATTACGCCTTCAACACGATGGTTGAAACTTCTTTCAAGTCAGTGTGTGTCTATAGTTCAATTTAGATTATAATTTTTATCTGAATATCATTACGACAGAAATGCTAAGTTCAATTTGTTAATGTTTGTAATAAATCATCATCAATTACATCTATAAACAATTGCATAATTTTTTTGACTTTTTCATCTCCAGAAAAAGGTGCTGTCGCAAATACACTCTGAATGTTTTTGATAGTGTCAACTGTCGAATCTTCTGTAAGTAAAATAGTTGTGGAGCGATCCGATGCCGCACGATCTAAAATATACGGACTTGGATTCCCACCACCACTTAGGATTAGACACTTCGCACCTGAAAGCATAGCAGCCAGTGCAAGATCTACTCGACCATTACGTGTGACAACTGCAGCGTTAGCAAAACGTTGGAAGTAATCATCAGCTGGATCATGTGAAATAGCACCAGCCAGAATATTTTCACAAAGAGCATTTTCCCCTTCACTTGAATAGACAAGCACATCGGCTTTACTTACATCAACTAAATCTATTACACGTGGGGAAGCTAGAATTCTGTCTTCGACTAATATACCTGCACAGGATTTTTGAGCACGATTCAAAAAAACAATACTCTCTTCTGGAACTACTTTTTCAATTCCCATTGTTTGTACATACACTATCTGTGCTCCAAATTGACGATGGACTTCTTCGATTTTTGTATCATGTGGAAGTTCAATAATTTGATTTATTCCATCTGCAGGTGGATCGGAAATTTGATCTAATGTTAGCGGAACATTTGCACTGTTTAATCCTATATTTTTAAATAATTCAAGATCTTCATTAGCACGATCATCACTGCCAAATCGATCCAAAGATACAGAATATCCCTTATCAATTAAATATTTTGCAAGCCCAACTGCAATTGTTGTTGTACCTACACCTAGACCAGCACCTGTGACAAAAATTCTTCCCATATAAACCTCTATCAAACATTAGAATAATAGCAGGCATGTTCATCACGTACCAAACTTTAAGTTTAATGTAACAAAAAATATGTGCGAAATTTTTTCTAAAAACATGTATTGTCTCTTAACCTCTTGTATTGTGTTAAGACTTAATCAGTAGATGATTAAATAATTCTAGGCGAACACAACATGGAGTACCAAATATGATGATTACACCCGAATTAGGCATAGCAAAAATCTTAAAATCTGAAGGCATTGAATTTGTATCGACTTTTCCCACGAATGCTGTGAACAACGCGCTAGGGAAGGAAAATATGCGATTAATTATGATGCGTGACGATCGCTATGCACCTGCAGTTGCTGATGCATATTCAAGACTCAATAATGGCAGTAAAATCGGTGTAGCCACTGTAATGGGGGGCGTAAATTCTGCAGGACTTCAGATCGCGTACGGAGCAATGGCGCAGGCATACGAAGATGGATCACCTATGCTGCTACTTGCGGATGGCGTACCAACTGGACAAACTCAAAATTCACCTTTCGATCCAGTAGCGGCCTTTAAGCATGTTACCAAATGGTCTGCAAGAATTGATACTCCTGAGTCAACTCCACAATTTTTACGAAGAGCATTTACATTACTGCGCAGTGGAAGGCCTGGGCCTGTATTTCTTGCTATCCCTCGAGGCTTAGGAGAATACGATGAAGATCTCCATCCTTATATTCCAATTAAAGGGTGGAGATCTGGCCCTGATCTTTCAGACATTTCTCATGCAGCTGAACTCCTACGTGATGCAGACAAACCACTAATTTTTGCTGGAGAAGGCATACTTTATGGAAATGCAACTGCGGAATTATTAGAATTGGCAGAATTGATGGAAACACCAGTTATTACTACTAATAAAGCTAAAGGTGCTTTCCCTGAGAAACACCAATTATCTATCGGCGTAAGGGGAGAGCCTGCAACAAAATTCCTTAATGAAAGCGATACCATTTTTGCTATCGGAGCCAGTCTTTCACCAGGAAGATTCAGTCATGGTATACCTGGAGCATCTCACAAAAAAATTGTGCAAATTGTGATTGATGAGTGGGATATCAACAAAATGAGCCCCACGGACTATGCCATAATTGGTGATGTCCAACTTTCCTTACGGGCATTAATCGATAAACTCAAAAAAGATCCAACGCACAAACACAACAAAAGTTTACTTGAGGAAATTAAAAATTCCAAAAATGATTTTGATAATGAATACAATGAATATTTGCATTCATCTGATATTCCAATCAACCCATACCGTGTATACTTCGGTCTCCAAAATACACTAGATCCCTATAATTCATTCCTTACTCATGAATCAGGAAATACAAGAGATCAATTGTCTACTGCCTACAAAACTACTATCCCAAGAGGATTTTTAGGATGGGGCAATGTTTCAACTTTGGGCTTTAGCTTCGGTGCAGTCATTGCTGCAAAATTAGCTTTCCCTGAACGACAATGTGTTGCAGTAAGTGGTGATGCCGGAATCGGCTATATGTTAGGTAATTTAGAAGTAGCCACTAGATACCAACTTGGTATCACTATAGTTCATATAGCAAATGGTGGATTCGCTGGTTACGGCCCTGGTTTTTGGGGAGAAGGACATGATCCTTATACACATGAAGTTACAGGATATAATGATTTAAATATGTCAAAGATTGCTACTGAGCTTGGTTACTTATCGTTGCGTATTGAAAATCCCGATGAAATAGAAAGTGTCCTCGAAAAAGCTCTAGCGGCGAATGAAAAAGGACAGCCAGCATACTTAGAATTCATATGTAGTCAATTTCCTGTATATGGTGGATGGGTGAATGCAAGCTAAGAAAATGGTGCCGAGACCCAGGATTGAACTGGGGACACCACGATTTTCAGTCGTGTGCTCTACCAACTGAGCTATCTCGGCATTGACTTTATAGGCTACATATAGTTTTCTATGTTGCAACTAAATAATAATATAGAGTCATTTCATCTTCTTAAAAATGCCTTCTCTATCTCGGATTGCTGACAGTGCAAAATAGTAGGACGACCGTGAGGACAAGTTTGCGGGCTACTGGTTTTTTCAAGAGATTCGATAACCACACGCTGTTGTTCATTGTTCAAAACGTCGCCTGCCATCACTGCTGCACGGCAAGCTAACGTTGCCGAAACAAGATCGGGATTGCTTTGACCTTCCTCTGACTCGAACGATGAAATATACTCCTGAAAAAGTAGACCGGCATCTAAAGATCGATTCTTGCGCAAAGCATCTGAACTAAGTATGACAGGGATACCCTGAAGCAAAATTGCATTGCCATCTGTTTTACCTAAAATCCACCCTACTTTATGTAATTCATCAATAATTTGTTCTACGAAAGATAATTCTGAAGCACTCATCTCAAGTACAATGGTTTGAAGTAATGCTTGAGTAACATCACCCCGACTTTGATTACGACTTTTTAAGATTTTCTCATATTGCACTCTTTCATGTGCTGCATGTTGATCTATCAAATACAACCCTTCCGGACCTTCAGCAATAATATATGTCAGGGCAAATTGGCCAATTGGCTTGAGAATAGGGACTGCTTGAGTAAATTCAAAAGGGAAATTAGTATTAAATTGATGATCATCCTTTAGATTATCAACATCGACTGCTGAGAGTTCTGAAATACCTTTATCATCACGATTTTTAATTAAAGAAGACTTAGCACTTAAAAGAATTTTTTGTCTGGTAGATTTTGCTGTGTCAAATTCTCCAAAAAAATCATCTCGCTTAATTACTGAATTTTTCTTATCAATAAGACCATTAGATACTGCATTACGAACGGCTTTGAATACCATGTTATCATCTAAAAATCGAACTGATTCTTTTCTAGGGTGTGCATTAACATCTACATCTTCATCAGGCATTTGAATTAATAAAATCGATACCGGATGTCGATTACGTGGAATTAAACCTGAATATGATTGTTCAATAGCTACATTAAGGCGACGTGATTTTATTGCACGATTTTGGACGAACAAATGCATAAAGTTACGATTAGATCGATGTAAGGAAGGCGGACCAACCAAACCTCGAATTTTTATCTTGCTTCCAAGAGCATCATATTCAAAAGGGATTAATGTCTCTGCAACTTTCGTTCCATGAACAGTAGCAACAGCCTCTTGCAAAATTCCATTACCACTAGATTTAAGTAATTCTTTATTGCCATCTGTAAGCACAAAACGTATCGACGGATAGCCAATAATATATTCTTCGACCAAACGAACCACTGCACGCTTCTCTGACAAAGGTTTACCGATAAATTTCCTACGCGCAGGTAACATCGCAAAAAGATCACTTACTTCTACTGAAGTTCCTGTTGCTGCAGCATAAGGTGAAATTTTACCCTGTATACCTGAAGTAAATTGCAAAAATGAGGCATTCAAATCTGATTCTGTCTTTGTGACAAATTTAACATCACCAGCGGCCACAATTGAAGCCAAAGCTTCACCACGAAATCCTAATGTGCGCACCGAATAGAGATCATCAATTGTTTTCAATTTTGATGTAGCGTGTCTAATAAAAGCACTACTTATTTGATCAGAAGGTATCCCATGTCCATTATCACGTACACGAATACGCGAAATACCTCCTTCATCAATTAAAATGTCAATTCGAGTGGCTTCCGCATCTATTGAATTATCGATCAACTCTTTTATTACACTTGCAGGTCTTTCAATTACTTCACCAGCAGCAATACGTGCAGCAATATCATCAGGAAGTAGTTCGATACGAGGAATTGCACTTTCTATCATATACACCTACAAGCTCAATCGGATTGTGACAAATCTAACGTACCATTAGCCATCGTTTGTAATTCATAAAGCATTTGAAGTGATTCAAAAGGAGAAAGACGATCTAGATCTAATTCTACAATTTTTTCGACCAACTTAAGTACTTCAAAATTTTGAGAGCTTTTATCAACTGAAGAAGTAATCGCCTCTACCATTTGATATTGTGAATCGCTACCTGCTTCAAAAATCTTTACCAACTCTGCAGCTCTAAATACAACAGTCGATGGAAGACCTGCCAGTTTTGCTACATGGATGCCATACGATCGATCTGAAGAACCCTCAATGATTTGATGCAAAAAGACATAGCCATCTGAAGTTTCTTTAACTGCAACAGAACAATTTTTAATTCGATTAAGATAGGAATTTATTTCAGTTAATTCTCTATAGTGAGTCGCAAATAATGTAAGTGGAGTACCCAATGAAGAATTATGAAGATACTCGATACTTGCTTGTGCAATTGCTAAACCATCATATGTAGAAGTCCCTCGGCCAACTTCATCCAATAAAACCAATGAATTTGCTGTAGCATTATGTAAAATAACAGCAGTTTCAAGCATCTCAACCATGAAAGTAGACTGCCCAGCCAACAAATTATCTTGCGCCCCAACTCGCGAAAAAATTCTATCCCGTAAAGGAATAATAGCTTTTTTTGCAGGGACAAAACTGCCACATTGAGCTAAAAGAATTATCAAAGCTACTTGGCGTAAATAAGTAGATTTCCCTCCCATATTTGGACCTGTAAGCAAAGCAATATCAGCATCAAACCCCAAGAAAACATCGTTTGGTATAAAATGACCTGATTCCAATGATTGCTCGAGAACAGGATGTCTACCAGAAATTATTTCGAGTGAACCGGATTTTGTAAAATGTGGCCGTACATATTCATAGTCAACCGCAGTCTGAGCCAATGCAGCAGTAACATCTAGAATAGCTATTGTTTTAGAGGCATTTATTATCACTTCGCTTGCTTCTGTGACGGCCAAACCAATTTCTTCCAAGACACTTTGCTCTACAGTTAATAAATTCTCAGTACTATTTAGTATTGTTTTTTCAAGAGAGTCAAGAGGAGCATATCCAAATCGTTGTGATGACGCTAAAGTTTGTCGTGGGATGTATTCAGGGGGTGCTTCTTGTGACTGTGACTTAGATAGTTCCAGATAATAACCATGTACTCTATGATACCCAATTTTAAGGGATTGCAAACCAGTACGCTCTCGCTCAAATGATTCAAGGGCACTTAATTTTTCACGTTCGGAACCTGCAATTAATCTCAGGCTATCAACTTTTTCACTAAACCCAGAACGAATAGTCCCTCCATCTGTGAAATCAACAGGAGGGTTATCATTAATTCCAAGTTTTAAAATCGATGATATTTCTGTTACGTCCAATAAATGTGTACGGCGTATATCAGATAGTTCTTGATTGGTCGAAGGTAATATCTGATCGATAGCAATAATTTTTTCCAAACCAAAGCGGAGTTTTATCAAATCTCTCGCATGATATGGACCTCCACGAATTCGTGTTGTTAATCTTTCAATATCTGGAATATCGTTAAGATAATTTCTCAGTAGATCTCTTATATTCGAAGATTCAGTTAATGCTTCGATTTGATTCAAACGTATTTCAATATCTTTTGCTTCAAGTAATGGTCTCCCTAAACGCTGTATAAGAAGCCGCTTTCCCATTGCAGTCAAAGTATTATCAACAGAATCAAGTAAAGACCCATTGGATCGATCGGATCCTGAAGAAACAAAAATTTCCAAGTTTTTCTGGGTTTGAGCATCAATTACCATAAATTGAGATGTCTTGATAAAAAGTGGAGTTCGCAAATTAACCATTGCGCTATCCCAAGTTTCTTCCAAATAGCTCACTAAAGATCCAACAGCACCAAAAGCGGGAGCTAAATAAGAGTCATTGAAATCATGCTGATCATAATCTTTAAATAATTTAGTTAATTTCTGTTTAGCCGTTGAAATGTCAAATGTTTTAGTAGGAAGAACGGTTAAACAAATATCATCAAATAACTGATCAATAGGTAGAACAGTCTGAGGTGGCAGTATTAACTCACTAGGCTTTAATCGTGAAAGTTCATTAATTAGACCTTCATCAGTGAGAATTTGCATTTCTATCTCGCCAGTTGTCACATCACATGCAGAGAAACCCCATAAAGTAGTTTGAGATGAGTTTTCAGTCATAGCAAGAATTGAACATAGCCAATTATGAACACCTGCAGTAAATAGACTATCACTGTCGACAGTACCAGGAGTTACAACTCTAACAATACGACGATCAACTAACCCTTTTCCTGGCTCACTCACTTGTTCAGCAATAGCAACTTTATGTCCTGCATTAAGTAATCGATCTAAATATCGATCTAATTGATGATAGGGTATTCCAGCTAAAGGAATTCTGCCCTCGGATTTACCCATAGGACGAGATGTAAGAGCTAATCCAAGCTCTGCAGAAATCACCTTAGCATCATCATCAAAAGTTTCATAAAAATCACCCATTCGAAAAAATAATATAGCATTTGGGTTTTTGCTTTTAAGATTTAAATATTGACGACGCGCAGGAGTTAAGTCATTAGCCTGAGCTGATGATAGCTTTTTCTGTACTTGCATCGATTCAGAAATAGAATTAACTGTTGCCAAATTTTTTACCAAAAACTCACCTATTGGGGAGATTTTATTTTGGGGTAGACAAACAGTGTACGATGAGACAGGATAACTCCTCAAGAATTAATTTTCTCAATCGTTGCACACTACCGAACAATTGGGAAAATGTTTATTCAGGCTTTTGCCGGGATGGCGGAATAGGCAGACGCAGCAGACTTAAAATCTGCCGAGATCTAATCTCGTGAGGGTTCGAGTCCCTCTCCCGGCACCAATTTTAATAATTCTATTTTCTGGATGATCATAGACTATCCCTGTGAGTCTAGAACAAGTACACTACCGCCATTATAATATCAATTCGAAAGTATTTTTATGGTTCAAAAATCTGACCCAGCAATGACAGAAGAAATACAAAAAAATGATCTTAGTTGGATGGATAAAACACTAGGATGGGGAACACGTGCCCGACCAGAATTAAATGGTGGTGGGTTAACTATAGACGCGATCAATATTGGAGTGTACGCAGATATCCCAGATCATATTACCTACAGAAATCGTCGCCCTCGAGGTGCCTGGCCAGTCGATGTAGGAAATATTGGAGGATATTATCTTCAAGATAAATATGAACAATGGTCTGATGTAGCAGGTCTACTATATGAAGAAACAATCAGTAGACGTTGGTCAACGGCTACTGAAATCCCTTGGGAATCAGTCGTTGACTTGCCTGAAGAAATAGAATTAGCTATATGCCAAGTTGCTACAGAATTATGCCAACAGGCATCTGTAGAATCTGAGGTAATTTCAGGATGGTTGCAAAATCTAAGCCCCGGCTATCATGAAGTAAAAATTTATTTATCGACCGCTATTTTCGATTCGGCACGAATGTTTGATGGCTATAGAAAACGTGCAATGGTTAATGGCGGAGGCATGCGACTTGAAAGTCCTGGAAAGTTAAACCGCCTGATATATGAATCTTATGCAGGTTGGTCAGAAACAGTGCTCGCACAATATATTATGCGAGGATCGTTTCAAAAAAGCATTCTACGATATTTATCAGTTTTTGGACCGACAAAGGCTGACAAAGTACTTGCATGGAGAATTTTATCTGACCGAACGCGTTCAATAGCATATGCAATAGATCATATTCGATTTGCTATCAGTCAAATGCCTGCACTCCGGGAAACTTTAGGAGAATGGTTAACAAGAGTCGAATTAGTGCAACTTGACGAAGCGCACGATCATGTCCTTTGGGAAGCTTTAGCGGTCATATTTGGGGGAGGAATACACAATATTGATTCAGGGATGTCGATCGTAGAAAAATTAAAAAAAGACTGGATCAATGATTACCTACGCTATTTAAAAACTGCGGGTATTGATAGAGCTAATAAAATACCTGAGCCAATGCAAAAATTAATTTCAGAAGATATTGGAGTTTCAGAATAAAATATGCCGTTATTTACTTATAGTTGTGAAGATTGTGATGAACAATTTGAAAAATTGGTTCGGGGAACAAAGTCACCAGAGCCAGAGACGTGTATCATGTGTTCAAGTTCTAAGATTCGAAAAATCCCTACGACTTTTTCTCTTTCAAGAAATGAAATAGATGCCCTAAGATCTTTAGACCCTATGTACAAACGTATGGTAGAAGACAGAATGGCGCAGACACCTGAGGCTGAACCTATGAGGCATCTAGCAAAAATGACTCCATTTGACGTCGCTGAAGATCCTGGAAAACCAATAGATTTTTAATTTTTAGGAGAATGCAATGGTAAATAATACAGAAAAATTTCCTTCCGCAGAATGGTTTAAAAAATTAGCAACCATAACAGTACAAGATGAAAATTATCGACGTTATGGACGTTTGAACGCCCTCATTGCTTTCAAATATGGAGAGACCAATATCAGTTGTAATTTTGATGTACTAGATATCAACGACATCCATCAAATTAATGACGAAGAGCTTCGTGATGTAGATGTAGTAATAGAAATGCCAACTAATATTTGGGATGAAATGCTGGAAAATATTTCTGAAAATGGACATGCAACGGGTGAATGGACACTTAATACTCTTGACTTGAGATTAGAAGAGGAAATCCATAAAAATCTAATGGAAGATGGTTTTAAAGCCGACCTATTTTTCCGTTATAATCCCAGCCTTCAAGTGTTTATCGATAATGCTTCAAAAGTTATCTAAGATTGCCTAAAACAAATGTAAGAAAATATTCAGATGCTTGATGGAATTAAAGTTGTAGAAATCGCAAATGATATTTCAGGTGCATTCGCCGGAAAATTATTCGCTACATACGGTGCCGAAGTAATATTAATCGAGACCAACTTTGGGGATAAAATTGGAAATACACCTGATCAAAAAAATTATGAATTGAATGCAGAAATACTTAGAGCTTATTTACACAGTGGTAAAAAATCTATTTCGATCGACCTCGAATTAAATACTGAACTAGAATTACTAAAACAGATAATTTTAGATTCTGATGTACTAATTGAATCTTGTACTCCAGGAAAATTATCATCTAACGGAATCGATTTCTCAGAACTAATTAATATAAAAACGCAACTAGTCATTTGTTCGATTACTCCATATGGACAATATGGAAGACATGCGCATTGGACTGCTACATCCTTGACTGCCGCCGCTTCTGGTGGAGAAATGAGCTTATGTGGAGAACCTGACTTGGAACCACTTAAACCTGTAGGGCATCAGGCATATTATCAAGGTGGGTTACATGCCTTTGCGGCTATCTCTATGGCATTGGTTGCAGTAAAAAGAAGTGGATTTGGTGATCACATTGATCTCTCACTTCAAGAAATTCAAAATTCCACATTAGAAGGTGCAGGACCAGCAGCGTTAGTCAGGGACAGTGAAGCAACTCGATCTGGAAACACGCCTCGTGCTACTTGGGGGATACATCCAACTGTAGATGGATTCATAGGACTAGCTGGAATGCCTAGACAAAGTTTTTCTATTTATGACTGCATCGGCAGACCAGAATTGAAAAATGACCCTTTCTTTGAAAATGCTTGGGAACCAAATGCAAATGATGTCCTATTTGAAATGATAAGAGAATGGACCAGTAGGCATAGTGCAAATGAGATTTTTGATACAGCTAACAAATATCGGACACCCTTCACAAAAATTTTGTCTCCACATGAGTTAATCCATTCAAATCACTTAAAAGAAATTGATTTCTGGCAAGAAGTAGAACATCCAATGCTAGGAAAACATCTTTTACCTGCTGGTCCAATAATTTTTGATGGAGATAGAGGAATTCAAAAGCGTGCACCTTTAGTCAGTGAAGATTCTGATAGTATCCGCAATACATTTTCTTCGATAAGTGAACACATTGAGATTGACAAAAATAATAATTTCGATTCCTTAAGAATGCCGCTCGATGGCTTAAGAGTAATAGATGTAACTCAAATATGGGCTGGCCCCTATGCTTGCCGTTATCTAGGAGATATGGGAGCAGATGTAATAAAAATTGAAGGTCCGAATTTCCCTGATTCAGTACGTGGAGTAGGAGGAGCTTTTAATGATAATCAAATTAATAAAAGTGCTTACTTCAATGAATATAATCGTAATAAAAAGAGCTTAGTTATTGACCTAAAATCAGAAGTTGGGAAAAAGGCTGTTTTAAAACTTATTACATCAGCAGATGTATTTGTAGAAAATTGGAGCTCTGGAGTAGCTAAACGACTTGGATTTGATTACGAAAAATTGAAAAAAATCAATCCTTCATTGGTATATGTTTCAATGCCAGGTTTTGGACATGAAGGATCAGATTCGAATCGCGTAGGTTACGGACCAGGCATCGAACAAATGGGAGGTTTGGTTTGGTTGCAAGGATATGATTCCAAAGAACCTCATAAAAGTGGAATCTCGTATGGTGACCCTATAGCTGGAACAACTGCAGCAGCAGCTATCGCAATTGCACTTCATCGAAAGGAATCTCTCGACCAAGGTTGCCACATCGTAATACCGCAAAGAGATGGCATTGTTGGATTGATAGGTGAATATATTGTTGCAGAATCAATCGGTAAACCTTTGCCATATCGTGAAGGAAATAATAACTATCAGGATGTACCATCGGGGGTCTATCAAACACAAGATAGCAACCCACGCTATCAAACGGATCCGGATGGATCTATCTTAAATGAAATTGTAGATACTTATATAGCCTTTGAAATTAATGATGACACAAAATGGATTTCGTTTTGTTCTTTGATTGGAGACCAAAATCTTCTAACATCAGAATTCGCATCAAAAGCTGCTCGAGTAAGTAATAAAGAAAAAATTGAAAAAATAATTAAACCTTGGATTAGGGAAAAACATGCTGAAGAACTCGCAGAACAATTACAATCGCTAGGAATCGCTGCTTCCCCAGTCCTGTCACCATTGCAACTAAAATATGACAAACATTTAAAAGACCGCTTAGCTTTCATGACATATAAACATTTTGAGACTGGAGAACAGATAACTACAAGACCTGTATGGCGATACAAAAGAAGACCTGTTCAGGACGTTCAACCTGCACCACGCTTCGGAGAGCATACTGAAGAAATACTAAATCAACTAGTTGGTTCGACCAAAAAAGATATAGAAAAATGGTCTTCAGAGGGCATAATAAAAACTATCAAATAGATAATTACTCTTCTTTTGGCAAATTATTTTTTTTATGTAACTCATAGTTTTCAATTGCACGCTGCACCATTGGTCTTCGTCGCATATCTGGTTTCTGCAATGCAAAATCAGGATCTTTCTCAGCTTGACTACTTAATAAATGAAGTAAGTGTGCATCATTAATATGTTCTGTAAATCCTTGATTATCCTGTGCACGATTTACTGCTAGCTTAATAAGACGAAGTTGAAATTCATCATTTTCTGCAACACGATGCGCATAAGCCATAGCTTCTTTCTCTAAGATTTCCGGCGGATAAACTCTATTAACAAGACCAAGTTCATGAGCTTCTTTTCCATCAATAAATCTACTTTCAAAAAAAATTTCCTTTACCTTTCGTGGGTGAATATCCCAAGGAGGTGAAAAATATTGAAAGTTAGTCCCTAAGAACATTGCGTCATCAGCAGCGAATATCAAATCCATTGCAGATGCAATCATCCATCCACCGAATATGCAGTAACCTTGCACTATAGCCATAGTTGGTTTGGGTACATTTCTCCAACGTAATGTATTAGTGACATTTTGGGCTGCAGATCTTTTATATAGGCCACGCATGCCTTCTTCATAAGGACGACTTTCCTGATCTGCGATGTTTTCAGGAGTCCCCAGATCATGTCCTGCAGAAAAAGAATGACCTTCCCCAGAAAGAACTATCATTCGAATTTTTCTATTATCAACAGCCAAATCAAAAGCTTCATCCATTTCTTCAAGAAGTTTTCTACTTTGAGCATTCCGATAATTCGGACGATCAAGAATTATACGAGCAACATGATCTTCCTCGACATATCGAATTTGTTGAAAATCTTTCATTTTGGTGGTCCTTCCCCTGAAATATTTTCTGAAACTAACTTTTCATACTCATCACGACTCATCCCCAGAAGTTCTGAAAAAATTTCAAATGAATGCTCACCTTGTAGAGGAGATGGACGTGTAATTGATATTTTATCTTGTGAAAAATGAAAAGGAGCTCCGACTTGAGGTTTTTTTCCTACTTCTGGATGATCCAATTCTACAATGACTCCACGTGAACGGAGCACGTGATCATCTAATACTTCTTTTGCATCTAAGACAGGTGCTGCAATCACTCCTTTTGAGCTCAAAAGTGTCGAAAGTAAATCTCTATCTTGCCTTCGACTCCAAAATGAAATTTCTTGATTAAGTTCTTCTTCATTTTCCTTGCGCAAAATATTGTTAATAAATTTCGAATTGTTCATCCATTACATACCCGAGATGTCACACAATGTCTCCCATTGCTCGTCGGTTTCAGCAGCAATAGCAATCCATTTTTTACCTCCCTTCACACTATCGGCGCAAGGAAATATTCCGTGTGGAGCAAAAAATTTATGCCGATTACCTATGGCCTTAGGAACATGTTTTGTATAGGTGTATTCTAAAGCAGCTTCACCAATGTTGGCCAAATTAGCTTCTTGCATAGATAGATCAATAAACTGGCCTTTACCTGTACGATTACGATAGTGCAAAGCAGTCAAAAGTCCAGAAAATCCATACAAACCTGCTACTGCATCTGGATACATGACACCGGAATTGATAGGTACTCCATCACCGTAACCTAATAGTGCAGACATACCAGAAGTAGGTTCTACTGTTCCTCCAATCCCGGGGACATTACACCATGGACCGTCATGTCCATATGCGGAAAGGCTGGCCAAAATAATATCAGGTTTAATTTCACATAATTCTTCATATGAAAAACCTAAGTTGCCCATTACACGCGGAGAAAAATTTTCAGCGACAAAATCTGCATGTTTAATTAAAGATTTAAAAATATCTACTCCTTCATCACGCGATAAATCTAATGTAAAAGATCTTTTACCAAGATTAACTGCATTAAAGTTTGAATTGACATTCCATGCATGTCTTGCGGTGGATATTTTATTCATAGAATCAGACATTGGAGCCGTATATGTCCCTCTCCAAGAGTCAGGACGTTTGCGAACCTCTAATTGCACGACATCAGCTCCAGCCATAGCAAAAAGTTCTGTACAATAGCTACCAGCCCATGCTTGAGTTAGAACAACCCCACGAATTCCTTTTAGCGGTCCGGACATTAGAGCTCTCCTCTATGTGATTGAATGCCGGTAGAGGAATGTAAAAGCATTTGCGCCAGTTCTTCATCGTGCTCACCGATATCAGGTGCCATATGTTCAAGTACCCATGGTGTTTCAGATAACTTAAATGGTGCACCAGGCCGTAATGCCTGTAATGGATCATCTTGTAAACGATTCCAAAAACCACGTTGTTGAAGATGAACATTTTCTACAAGTTCATCCATCTTTAAAACCGGTCCAGCAACTACTCTTCTCAGGGCAAGCTCGTCAAATAATTCTTCACGTGTCCACTTGCTCATTGCATCTTGAACTCTGCCCATCCATAAATCTTTATGTGCCATTCGATACCAAGTTTCATGCAAATCAAGATTTTCAGCTAAATCTTCCAAACCTAACACCATCATTGCGTCTCTAAAAAAATGAGCCCTACTCAAAGTCAGAGCAAAATGCCCATCTTGAACCGGAACAGGACCAGCAAGTAGATTTGTCTCATACATGCTTTTTTGTTTGTGGATGTTGCCGCTGTACTCTGAAGAAAGTGCTGGTGGAGCAAAATTCGAAACCATAACTTCAAATTCAGAAATATCAATATACTGACCACACCCAGACTTTTGTCTCGTACTAAATATTGCAGCGAGAGTCGATCCATAGGCGAGAACACCAGAACAATATGCCGATTGATTAATACTTGTAGAAAGAGGGCCTTTCTCTTCAAAGCCATTAATTGATGCCCAACCTGAACGTGCTGCAATCGATAAACTGTTAGCAGGAGCAAAAGTGTATTCATTTCTCCGACCGTATGGAGTTACTGACAGTACTATTAAATCAGGGAAAGAATTATGTAGATCGTCAAACCCTAAACCATATTCTTCCAATTGGCTTGGCACACTGCTCTCAACAATTACATCACATTTGGCAATTAAATCTAAAAAGAGCTGCCTACTCTCAGTATTTTCAATATCTAATTGTAGGGATTTTTTATTAGCTAAAAGGTGATCTACAAGTAGATTAGAACCTTCAGGATATTCAGGGTATAGATACCTTAGAGGATTCCCTGATGGAGGTTCTATCATTATTACTTTTGCGCCAAAGTCTGCAAATAGTCTTGTACACCATGCAGCAGCAATAGAATTAGAAAGATCAAGAATAACTAAATCATCTAAAGCTTTTTCTGATTGAACCATACCTACCCTATCTCATCATACAATTAGTAAACCATAGTTAAAATTTTTGTGAAATCATACATCGATAAATATGTCTGAAATAATATTTATTAATTAGTAAAAATAGTTTTTTTGTAGTCAAATAGTGAGAAAGTGTAGGTATGCAATACGAAGCTGTCATTGGATTAGAAGTACATTGCCAATTAAAAACTAAATCTAAGATGTTTTCTGATTGCCCTCGTGATTACTTTGACAAGCCCCCCAATACCTTAATAGATCCAGTTACATTAGGATTACCTGGTACTTTACCAGTAATCAATAGTGAAGCAGTGGCACTCACTATACGTACAGGGTTAGCGCTAGGGTGTACCATCCCAGAAAAAGCAAAGTTCGATCGTAAAAATTACCCTTATCCTGATCTACCTAAGGGGTACCAGATCACCCAATATGACATGCCTTTTTGTATCAATGGTCAACTTAATATCGATACATCAGATGGAACGCAATCGATACGTATTGAACGTATTCATCTCGAAGAAGACACAGGGAGACTTATACATCGTAACGATGTCCTAGGGGATTATTCATTAATTGATTTCAACAGAGCAGGCGTTCCTTTAATGGAATTAGTTACGCATCCAGATATCCGTTCTGCAGAAGCTGCAGCAAATTTTCTAAGATCACTCCGGCAAATTTTTCGATATATCGATGTATCTGATGCAGATATGGAAAAAGGATCTTTTCGCTGTGATGCTAACGTGTCCTTAAGGACAATTGGAGATTCCCAACTTGGCAATAAAGTTGAAGTCAAAAATATGAATTCTTTCCGTTCTGTACAAAGAGCAATTGAATTCGAAATAAAAAGACAATCGACACTTCTTGATGCAGGAGAGCGCATTATCCAAGAAACTAGAGGATATGTAGATGCGATTGGTGAAACTGTATCGCAGAGATCAAAAGAAGAAGCTAATGACTATCGTTATTTCCCTGAACCTGATTTGCCTCCATTAAAAATCTCACGTCATCAAGTGGAACAAATAAGATCACACCTGCCTGAACTACCTTCTGAAAAACAACAACGTTTTGAATCAGCTTTTGCTATCCCTCCACTGCAATCAAAAGTACTCACAGAAACAAAACAACGTGCTGAAGATTTTGAAAAAGCTGTGGAACTTGTCAAAGAAAAACGCTTAGCAAAACTAGTAGCCAACTGGTTTATTGGAGATGTCGCTGGAAAAATCAATACAATAGGACGAGCAGATGCTGAACTAATTGATACAGGAATTACACCTGCACATATAGCATCTTTAGTTTTATTAGTTGACAGCAAAAAAATCACTGCAAGTACGGCAAAAGACGTACTTGAATTTGCATTTGAAACAGGTCAAACACCAGAACAAATCATCACAGATAAAGGGTTGAACCAAGTAACTGAAGGAGAAGCAATCCAACTTGTAATTGATAAAATTATTGATGCAAATCCCAAGGCAGTCAGTGATTACAAACAAGGAAAAGATAGCGCTGTTAAATTTTTGGTCGGTCAGGTAATGCGCGAAACAAAAGGACGTGCAGACCCTAACACTGCAAACAATCTAATTTTAACTACCTTGAACAATTTAAACTAATTATCAAATCTCTTGACTTCAGTAACACAACGAGAGTAAATCGATCATAGAGTATGTTGCTAGGAAGGTACTTTGGACCATCCAAGTTTGACTAAATGGTTGTATGTTGGGCTCAGTATCAAACGCTGGTTAATGTTGCTTTTAATTGGCGTGGTGATAATGGGATTGGGTCTTTCTTACCTTTTACGTGCATTTTATCTCACTTATACCTTCCCTGAGTGGACCTACTATGCAACATTACAATTTACACCCAGAGTATTACGTGGCTTCTTATTTATAGGAATAGCTTCTACTATCACATTGTTTGCAGGGTGGAAATTAAATCAATCTCTTGCACGTACTTTAATAGGATCAGATACAAAACAAGATATCGTTGATTTAGTTTACCAGCGTAGAACATTAGATCGTGGACCAAAAATAGTTGCGATCGGTGGCGGTACGGGCTTGTCGAATTTATTAAGAGGATTAAAGCAATATACAGGTAATTTGACTGCAATTGTAACTGTAGCTGATGACGGAGGTTCAAGTGGAAGACTTCGAAGAGATCGTTTCATTATACCGCCTGGAGATATCAGAAATTGTATTGCTGCTATGGCAGAATCAGAACCTCTGGTTACGGAATTATTCCAATATCGTTTCCCTGAGCGCAACAATGATGAAATGAGTGGACACTCATTTGGAAACTTATTTATTGCTGCAATGGCGGAAGTGACCGGATCGATGGAACTTGCTATAGCCGAAACATCAAGGGTATTAAATGTAAGAGGCGAGATAATTCCAGCTTCACTTGAAGATATAACCTTAAGTGCTCGCTTTAACGATGGGACCATTATTGAAGGAGAATCCAAAATATCAAGTAAAGGAATAGCTCCTTCTTCTGTGTATATTAATCCAAAAAATGTTACAGCAAACCCTAAAGCTGTAAATGCTATTACTAAGGCAGATCTGGTATTGATTGGACCTGGGAGTCTCTTTACTTCGATATTACCCAATTTACTAGTTAATGATATTAGTGATGCTTTACTTAATACGAAGGCGCATAAAATATATATCAGTAATGTTGCAACTCAACATGGTGAAACAAATAATTTCAATGCATCAGATCATTACTGCACAATAAGAAAACATCTTGGCAGTGAGCTATTTGCCAATGTTGTATTAGCAAATAGCAATTTACCAGTCGACAACTTCCCTACTGAATGGCAATCACAACCTGTGTTAGCACCTGGAGATGCCGATTATGGAGATTCCCGACTAGTTTTGTTAGATATAGTCGACCATGAACGTCGCTACAGACACAATGGAGAGTCATTAGCGAGTGCAGTAATGCGTTTGTATTACGAGAGAGATATTAGAACTAATGCAACAGTTGCATTAGCAAATCAATAAATTACTTGTATATGGCTCATTTGAATTATACGATTTTGCTATGGAATTAAAACATTTATTAAGTTTTGCCCAAATACTTATTTCATGCTTGTTAATATTTTTAGTCTTAATTCAAGTTCGTGGAACAGGATTTGGAGCTGCCTTGGGCGGGCAAGATCAAAGTTTTAGGACTAAAAGAGGAATACAAAGATCCTTACACAACTTAACCATTATTGTCATAGTACTTTTCTTAGGAATTTCTGCTTGGACTGTAGCTGCATCCTAAACATATAAACATTTGATTGATATGATGGATGGGTGCGAATCGTATTTTTTGGATCACCAAACTTTGCTTTACCTTCATTGTTAAGGTGCATAAATCTTGACAATGCAAAGGTTGTTGCTGTTGTCACTCAACCTGATCGACGTCAGGGAAGAAAGAGCCACCTACAACCTACGCCCGTTAAATCAATGGCGATTAATTATGGGATAACTAATATAATTCAGCCATATAAAATCACATCCGATACTATAAAGGATATTAGTCAATTAAAACCCGATATTGGCATAGTTGTAGCATCAGGACACATTCTTCCAAAAGAATTATTAGACATTTTTCCAAATGATGTAATCAACTTACATGGTTCTCTTCTACCAAAACATCGAGGGGCTTCAGCTATCGCCAATGCAATACTATCTGGTGATTTCGAAAGTGGCGCAACCATAATGAAAATTATTCAAGAAGTTGATGCAGGACCGATACTTGGTCAAGTGCGTACACCGATATTAGATACTGACACTACGAACAGCTTAAGTGAAAAAATTGCAGATATCGGAGCAGAACTCCTTATTGAAATTTTACCAAAATGGGTGGCTGGCAAAATTGAACCTGAAAAACAAAATGACCAATTAGCCACTCACACAAAAAAACTCAAAAAATCAGATGGGAAAATTAATTGGTACAACTCATCTAACAATGTTGCATTAGCAGTAAGGGCCTTCAATCCTTGGCCATTAGCTAATACAATCTATAAACATCAACCATTTGTAATTCATCAAGCATGGTCAATCCCTGATTTTAATTCAGAAGAAAAGCCAGGAACTATCATTACGATAGCAGAAAATGAAAAATCATCAATAATCGCCGTTGTCTGTGGCCAAGGAGCATTAGGTTTGATCGAAATACAACGTTCAGGAAAAAAAATTCAATCGATTAAAGATTATCTCAACGGAGACAGATCATTCATAGGATCAAGTTTTGATTAACATACCTAGTAATAATACAAAAAAACCTAAGAAATATATCTTTGACTATAACTTCAATGAATTGGAGGAAAAAATTGTAGAAAATGGATATGAAAAATTTCGTACTACACAGGTTATCCAATGGATAGTGAATAGAAATGTAAGCACTTTTGACGAGATGCATAATCTACCCGAACAATTTCGAACATTTTTATCATCGGAATTCAAAATAACAGCATTAAAATCTAACGCTAAACAAAGTACTGATGACACTTCTACAACAAAAATATTATTCGGCTTAGAAGATGGCGAAAATATAGAAACTGTTCAAATGAAGTACGATCCAGATTCTGACAGCGAAAAATCTTCACACCGAACAACTATATGTATCTCAACACAAGCTGGATGTGCAATGCAATGTATTTTTTGTGCCACTGGATTACAAGGTCTAAAACGTAATTTGAGTACGTCAGAAATAATTGGTCAAGTACTACATTTTTCAAAAACAAGGAAAATTACCAATGTAGTTTTTATGGGCATGGGAGAGCCATTAGCAAATTATGATAATACGATAAAAAGTATAAAATGGTTGACTGAAAAAAATGGTTTTAACTTAAGACAACGAGGCATTACAGTTTCGACAGTTGGTCTAGTAGACAAAATTAAACAACTCGCTCAAGAAAAACTACAGATAGGACTAACAATATCCTTACATGCACCTAATAATGAATTAAGAAAAGTATTAGTTCCTACAAGTGTAAAAACAACTATAGAGGAACTGATTGATACTGGTAAGAAATATCAAGAGGCCACTGGACGACGTGTAACTTTTGCCTATGCGCTACTAGAAGGTATTAACGATCATGAGGATCATGCATTAGAATTAGCTTTAAAACTCAAACACACAGCTACGCATGTCAATTTAATACCCTACAATCCCATCAGCGCAGAAAAATTAAAAAGGCCGAGTATGAATAAAATTAATCGTTTTGCAAAAATTCTTAAAGATCACGGGGTCAATACCACTGTTCGCTACGAAAGAGGAACTGAAATATCAGCTGCATGCGGTCAATTAAATACAAGTAATCTCAATAGGCAAGAAAATATAATCTAGTCATTTTCTTCTTCTGTTTCTGAATCATCAGGTGTTGCTATTTCTTCGATATCTTCACCTTCTTGTAATTCTTCAGCTTCCTGTTCAACTCGTGGTCTTGCAATTTGAGCCAATCCAACATCAGGTGCAGTAAGAATCGAAACTCCTTCAGGTGCATCAATATCACCTACTGTAAGTGAAGATTCAAGCTCTTCTAATACTTCAACAGAAACTTGAATGGATTCTGGCATTTCTGTAGGCAGTGCCTCTACATGCAATAATTCTAATGCTTGTACAAGAATTCCACCATATGTATGAACTGCAGGAGACTCTCCTATCAATTGAACGGGAATATCAGCTTGAATTTTTCGCGTCAAATCCACTTGAAAAAAATCAATATGCTGTAAAGAACCATTAACAGGATCTCGACTGAAATCTCGAATTACAACAGATCGAGGTTGAGATTCTCCTTCAATTTGGATTTGAATCAATACATTACGCCCATGTGCATTCAACATCCCTCTTGCTTCAGACCATTGAATTTGAACTGGAATAGAATCAATACCACGACCATATATGTTTGCAGGAATAACTGCATTATTACGTAAAACACTTACCTTTTTACCAATAACTTCTCGTACTATTGCAGTATAAGTATCTGGCATTAAATGCTCCTACTAGGAATATATTTCTGCTAAAAATAAAAGATGCAAACGACGTATAAGGATACACCAAGAAATCTTATACGGATATTCACCTTAATTTAATTTTAATCAGTTAAGATGTAACTTAGAGATAAAATAGAGTCTTTCTTCTAGAGTATTACGACGAAATTCTCTTTTTCAATTATAATACTTTGAAAGTATTATAGACCATCGATGGTGAATACATGTCGGACAACCTAGAAAAAGAAATTGAAGAATTACTAAAAAAAATTGATGATTTCCCCAGCCCAGAAAGCGCTTCAAAAAAACGGCTAAGGCTATATCTAAAATATCTAGGAAATACAATCTCAATAAAACAACAACTTATGGCAAAACACCTAGGTAAAATTTCACTACCACAGTTAATGCTAGGATCATTTATATTGATTTTTACTTCTTATTTTATCCTAGGAAGAATAAATCCATTATTAATGCGCTGGGTTTTGTTTTCAGGGATTATACTATTCTTAACTAGTTTCACACTGATGTTCTTTAGCCGTGGTCATGGTTCCGCGAAAAATGAGCAGATTTGGCGTGGTAAAAAAGTTAATTCCTCCCCAAAATATGAAAATTTTATACTCCGCATTACAAAATGGATGCGAAAACGAAGTTAAAGAAGAATTTGGGAAAAAATGAACAGAAAAATTAAATATTTTATAACGATTTTGTGCTTCTCCTTACTAACATTAGTTCTGAGTTGTGGTGGAGGAGATGATGAGCTAGAAAAGAACACAATACTACCTACAGTTACTGGTAACCAATCATCTGCGTCCAACCCAGGATCTCCTGCATCCGCTACTCCTTTTCCGGCAGTACCTACTGCTGTAGTTTTAGAACGAATAGGAGCAACTCCCGAACCAACTAAAACAGCTGTCGATGGAGTAAAGACATACGTTGTTGTAGCTGGTGATTCTTTATCGGTTATTGCTGAAAAATATGGTACTACTGTTGAGGAAATTCAATCACTTAATGATTTAAACAATACTAATATTTTTGTAGATCAAGAACTCATTATCCCATCTACAGATAGCTCAACTGACTCCCCCAAACCAACTACTACCCCTGATTCATCACAAAATATTGAAAAATATACAGTACAAGATGGTGATACTGGTTATGCAATCGCATTAAAATTTGAAATTACTATGGAAGAACTTGCTTCAGCCAATGGAATTACATTAGATGAGCTAGGAAACTTACAAATTGGTCAAGAATTGCTGATCCCAACTCAATAACAAGGTAATCTCCTATTCAACGTGTCAGCTTGTTTGGTGACACCATAAAAATTACAGTTACTCAAATGAATTAGAGGAACGGAAGAAAAATGTCAATCCAGGAACGACTCGACTACTTACATGAATTAAAGGAACGTGCTGCCCTTGGTGGTGGAACAGATAGAGTTAAAGCACAACACGAAAGAGGAAAATTAACAGCGCGCGAAAGAATTAGTTTATTACTCGATCCTAACTCATTTGAAGAACTAGATGCACTTGGTGCAGATATGAGCGACCCTTCATCTGAAGAGCGGTTATATGGAGATGCTGTTGTTACAGGATGGGGCCGTATTGATGGAAGAGCAGTCTGTATTTTTGCTCAAGATTTTACTGTCTTTGGTGGTTCTTTAGGTGAAGTAGTTAGTGAAAAAATTGCAAAAGCTATGGATTTGGCTACAAAAACTGGTGTCCCTATGATCGGACTAAACGATTCGGGAGGGGCAAGAATCCAAGAAGGGGTCGGTTCCTTAGCTGGGTATGGAGAAATTTTTTATAGAAACGTTCAAGCCTCAGGTGTAATACCTCAACTCAGTATAATTATGGGACCATGTGCTGGAGGTGCAGTGTATTCACCAGCACTTACCGATTTTATTTTTATGGTAAATGGAACTTCACAAATGTTCCTAACGGGGCCAGAGGTAATAGCAAGTGTTACAGGAGAAGAAACGACACATGAAGAGTTAGGGGGAGCAAATTCGCATGCAAGTAAATCAGGAGTTTCTCATTTTACCTCTGAAGATGAACAATCTTGTTTAGATGATGTTCGCCGGTTACTTTCTTTTTTGCCTAGTAATAACATGGATGATCCCCCTACTGTAGATACCGGAGATTCTGGTGAGCGGATTCTGTCAGATATTTTGGATATACTTCCTGAAGATGCTCAAAATCCCTATGATGTCCGCGATATTATCGAAAGACTAGTTGACAATGGTGATTTCATGGAAATACATGAACTTTTTGCTCAAAACATAGTTGTAGGATTGGCAAGAATCGAAGGTAATACTATTGGAATTGTAGCGAATCAACCTTTATATCTTGCAGGAGTTCTGGATATAGATTCTTCAAGAAAAGCTGCACGATTTGTTCGATTTTGCGACGCTTTTAATATCCCCATCGTTACTTTAGTTGATGTCCCTGGATTCCTGCCAGGTGTATCCCAAGAATATGGAGGTATTATAAGTCATGGAGCAAAATTAGTTTTTGCATATGCTGAAGCAACCGTTCCAAAAGTAACCGTAATTCTTCGTAAAGCTTTTGGCGGCGCTTATGATGCAATGGGATCAAAACATTTAGGTGCTGATGTAAATTATGCATGGGCAGGTGCAGCTGTTGCCGTAATGGCCGGCACCCAAGCTGTGAATATCATCAACAGACGTGAATTACAAGCTACTGATGATATAGACAAAACACGAATTCAGTTAATTGCAGACTATGAAAGGGATTTAGAACATCCTTATATCGCTGCAGCAAAAGGATATATCGATGATGTTATCGACCCAAAGGAAACACGAGTAAAAATATCAAAAGCTTTATCAATGTTAAAAACTAAATCTGAAAATCTCCCACCAAAAAGGCATGGCATAATACCTCTTTAATGCGATTTTACGGGTATACTTGCTTGGCCAAAATTTTTAACTATGAAAGAATGTTCATTTTTTATATCAAATGTATGAAAGGTAAATTATGTCAAAAATCAATGTAGCAAACCCAGTCGTAGAATTAGATGGTGATGAAATGACTCGAATTATTTGGGGTTTTATTCGTGAGAAATTAATCCTCCCTTACCTCGATATTGAACTCGAATATTACGATCTTGGGATTGAATCCAGAGACAAGACAGATGATCAAATTACAATTGATGCTGCGCATGCAATTCAGAAATATGGAGTTGGAGTTAAGTGCGCTACGATCACACCTGACGAGGCTCGAGTTGAAGAATTCAACCTTAAAGCAATGTGGCGATCTCCAAATGGGACAATAAGAAATATCCTGGGAGGAACTGTCTTCAGAGAACCTATTATTTGCAAAAACATCCCAAAGATAGTTCCGAATTGGGAAAAACCAATTATCATCGGACGTCATGCTCATGGCGACCAATATCGCGCATCAGACTTCTTAATCCCGAGTGCAGGGAGACTTACAATGCGCTTTGAGCCTTCTGATAATAGCGAAGCCATTGAATATGAAGTTATGCAATTCAATGACAGCGGTGTTGCTATGGGTATGTATAACCTTGATGATTCTATACGTGGATTTGCACGTTCGTCTTTTAACTATGGTCTTCAAACAGGATACCCAGTTTACCTATCAACAAAAAATACCATCTTAAAGGCATACGATGGAAGATTTATGGATATCTTTCAAGAAGTTTACGAAAATGAATTCCAAAAACAATTTGAAGAAATGGAGCTCTGGTACGAACATCGCTTAATTGATGACATGGTTGCACAGGCACTTAAAGGTAATGGAGGTATCGTTTGGGCATGCAAGAATTACGATGGAGATGTTCAATCTGATATCGTTGCTCAAGGTTTTGGTTCACTTGGTTTAATGAGTTCAGTATTGATGACTCCTGATGGGAAAACAGTTGAAGCGGAAGCTGCACATGGAACAGTTACTAGACACTACCGACAACATCAACAAGGATTAGAAACTTCTACAAATCCAATTGCATCAATTTTTGCATGGACAAGAGGGCTTTCACACCGTGCCACACTTGATGAAAATGCTGAGCTTGGTACTTTTGCTAATACGTTGGAGCAAGTTTGCATAGAAACCGTTGAAAATGGAAACATGACGAAAGATCTAGCCTTATTGGTAGGACCCGATCAAGGATGGCTTACCACAAATGAATTTTTATCAAAACTAGATGAAGGTTTACAAAACAAAATGTCCTGATTATATAAATCTAAATTTTTACGAAAGGATATAATCATGCGAAAGAAAGTGACAATCGTAGGCGCTGGCAATACTGGTGCAACAATGGCCCAGATATTGGCAACTAGAAATTATGCCGATATCGTTCTTATCGATATTGTCGAAGGTTTACCGCAAGGGAAAGCATTGGATATAGCAGAATCAGCTCCCTGGGCTAATTTCAGTGGTTCGATTTTAGGGACAAATGATTGGAAAGATACTGCAAATTCTGATGTTGTTATTGTCACTTCAGGAATTGCAAGAAAACCTGGAATGACTCGAGAAGATTTACTTAGTACAAATGCAGGCATTGTGAGATCTGTTGTAACAAGTGCAGTAGAGCATTCTCCCAAAACAACTCTCGTAATTTTTGCTAATCCAATGGATGTCATGTGCCATGTTGCTCTTGAAGCTAGTGGATTCGAGCGTAATCGTGTTATCGGACAAGGTGGGATGTTAGATAGTGCACGGTATCGAACATTTATTGCCATGGAGACTAGTTCATCAGTCAAGGATGTTAGTGCATGGGTGATGGGAGGCCATACAGAAGCGACGATGGTTCCAATCGTTTCAAATGCGACTGTCGGTGGAGTCCCCTTAAGACAATTATTAGGTGATCAAAAAACTCAGCAAGTTGTTGAGAGGACTTCAAAAGGTGGCGCGGAAATAGTCGATTTACTCAAAACAGGTAGTGCATTTGTAGCTCCGGCAGCTGCAACTATTGAAATGGTCGACTCTATTTTACTTGATGAAAATCGCATCTTAACTTGTTGTGCCTTTTTGAGTGGCGAATATGGAATTGAAAATGCATATGTAGGGGTACCTGTAATGTTAGGGCAAGGAGGAATTAAAGAAATCTATGAAATTCCATTGTCAGATTCAGAACAAGCAGAAATGATTGTTGCAGGTGATGCAGTTAAAGAATTAGTAGATCTAATCCCTTAACCATAATTTTTTGTTCCTAGAGAAAGTAAAAATATGTCAACAAAATCTCATCGCACTGAATCTGATAGTATGGGAGAGATCGATGTTCCATCAGACAAATATTGGGGAGCACAAACACAAAGATCTTTGATGAATTTTGAAATTGGAACTGAAAAGATGCCACGTTCATTAATTCGTGCTCTCGGAATAGTGAAATATGCTTCTAGCTTAGCTAATGAAAATTTAGGTAAGTTAGACAGCAATTATGGTGAAGTAATACGAGATGCATCCACACAAGTAATCAATGGTAATCTCGATGAGCATTTCCCTTTGGTTATTTGGCAAACTGGATCCGGTACACAGACTAACATGAACGCCAATGAGGTAATCTCAAATCGTTCTATAGAAATTCTTGGCGGAAAATTAGGATCAAAAGATCCAATCCATCCTAATGATCATGTCAATATGTCTCAATCTTCTAATGACACTTTTCCTACGGCAATGAGTATCGCAACGGCAGAAATGATTAACCATCTTCTTTTACCTGCATTAGAAAATTTGCTAACCACACTACAACAAAAATCTACAGAATTTGATTCAATTGTAAAAATAGGGCGAACACATTTTATGGACGCCGTACCACTGACATTAGGTCAGGAATTTTCTGGATATGCACAACAAATATCTAATGACATTGAACGTATACAGGGAACATTACCTCGTTTATATGAGTTAGCATTAGGTGGAACAGCTGTAGGAACAGGCTTAAATTCACATCCTGAATTTGCCGTGAAAGCTGCTCAGTCAGTAGCAGATTTTACTGAACTCCCTTTCATAACAGCTCCTAATAAATTTGAATCACTTGCAGCTCACGATGCTCAAGTAGAATTATCAGGACAATTAAAAGTTATAGCAGTATCTTTAATGAAAATTGGCAATGACATTCGAATGCTAGGTTCTGGACCACGGGCAGGCTTAGGTGAATTAATATTACCGGAAAATGAACCAGGATCTTCAATAATGCCAGGAAAAGTTAACCCTACACAAACTGAAGCACTCACAATGGTATGTACACAAATTTTCGGAAATGATGTCACTGTTTCTGTTGGAGGATCAAATGGTCACTTTGAGTTAAATGTATTCAAACCTGTAATTGCCTATAACAATATTCAAAGTATTCAACTTTTATCTGATGCCATGAATTCATTTGTTAAAAATTGTTTAATCGGAATCAAGGCGAGTGAATCAAAAATTAAAGAACTAATGGAATCATCGTTAATGTTAGTGACTGCACTTAATCCTCATATTGGCTATGACAATGCAGCAAAAATAGCAAAAAAAGCCTACCAGGAAAATACGACTCTTCTGCAAGCAGGTTTAGAATTGAATATACTAACTGAAGATCAATTTAACGACTGGATCAAGCCGGAAGATATGACAAAGCCTTAAAAATTTACTAATCACTAGCACCAGCACGTTTAAAAAGTTTACGTCCTATAGCTCGTAATGGATCATAGTAAACGTCAGCACGTCTTTCCTTCAGAGGAATAATCCCATTATCAGTAATATGAATACCTTCAGGGCATACCTCCGTGCAACATTTCGTAATATTGCAATATTCTAAACCGAATCCATGCTGAACAGTTTCCTCCTTAGGATTTGAATCTAAAGGATGCATAGAAATTTCAGCTAATCTAATGAAGAAACGTGGACCCGCGAAAGCATCCATATTTTCAGGATGATCGCGAATAACATGACAGACGTCTTGACACATAAAGCATTCAATACATTTTCGAAATTCCTGCCCACGATCGACATCAATTTGAGCCATTCGATGATTACCATCATTACCAATGGATTGTAATTTTACTTCAGGTATTGTCTTAGCTTTCTCATAATTCCAACTCACATCAGTAACCAAATCACGTATGAGAGGAAATGTTTTTAAAGGCGCTACTGAAATAGTTTCATCTTCTGGATATATTTCCATACGCTGCATGCATTGTAGAACAGGCTTCCCATTTATTTCCGCGCTACATGATCCACATTTACCTGCTTTACAATTCCAACGGACTGCAAGGTCTGTAGCTTGAGTGGCTTGTAATTTGTGAATAACATCAAGGATGACCATACCTTCTTCGTATTCAACTTCATAATCTTGGTATCGACCATCTTCGTCACCGCGCCACACTTGTAGTTTTGCCTTTGGCATGACTAATTCTCCTCAAATAGCATTTGTAGTTCTTCAGGCATTGCAGGTAGTTGATCTTGAGATACTTGAACACCAGATTCATTCAACTTAACCACGACATTAACCCTTCCGAATTCAGCAGAAGTTTCAGGGAAATCGTCACGAGTATGACCACCACGACTCTCTTTACGCTCTAAAGCTGCCCGTGTCACTGCCTCAGCAACAGTCAACATATGTTCTAAATCTAAAGCCATATGCCATCCGGGGTTATATTGTATATTTCCTTCGATCCCCACTGAATTATATCTACCTCGAAGAGATTGGATATCTTCTAAGGCGGTCTTCATCTCAGTTTCTGTACGTATAATACCAACATTTTTCTGCATAGTTTCTTGAAGTTCCCTATGTATAGAATAAGGATTTTCGGATCCTTCATCAGAAAATGGTTTATGCATTTCGGCTATTCGTGTATCAATTTCTGATTGATCAATACCAGGTAATTGTTCAATTTTCTGAGCATACTCTGAAGAACCTATACCGGCTCGCCTTCCAAACACTACTAAGTCTGATAAAGAATTTCCTCCCAATCGATTAGATCCGTGCATTCCTCCTGCAACTTCTCCAGCAGCAAAAAGACCTGGCACAGTAGTTGCAGCAGTCTCAGGATCGACTCGGACTCCTCCCATTGCATAATGAGCCGTAGGGCCAACTTCCATAGATTCTTTAGTAATATCTACTCCAGCCAATTGCATAAATTGATGGTACATCGAAGGCAATCTTCTTTGGATATATTCAGAATCTCGACGTGAAGCTATGTCAAGAAAAACTCCGCCGTGAGGACTACCACGACCAGCTTTTACTTCTGCGTTAATCGCTCGAGCAACTTCGTCTCTTGGCAAAAGATCAGGAGTCCTTCGAACTGTCTTGTCTTCATACCATCTATCTGCTTCAGCTTCCGTATCGGCAGTCTCAGAAGCAAACATAGAGGGTATGTAATTAAACATGAAACGATTACCAGAAGAATTACGTAAAGTCCCTCCGTCACCTCGGACACCTTCTGTCACCAGAATCCCTTTAACACTAGGTGGCCAAACCATCCCAGTAGGATGAAATTGTACGAATTCCATATCAATAGCTTCTGCTCCTGCATATAAAGCTAAAGCATGGCCATCACCTGTACCTTCCCAAGAATTGGAAGTAATAGACCAGATTTTTCCCAGACCTCCTGTAGCTAACACAACAGCTTTAGATCTAAAAACTATTGATTTACCACTTTCACGCCAGTAACCGACAGCTCCAGACATTGAACCGTCCTCTGATTGCAGAAGACGATTAATTGTGCATTCTTGAAAAACATCAATACCTTGATGCACTGCATGTTGCTGTAAAGTTCTGATCATTTCTAAACCTGTACGATCGCCCACATGCGCTAATCGTGCGTATCGATGACCCCCAAAATCACGTTGTGAGATTAGGCCATCTTTAGTTCTATCAAATAGAGCTCCCCATTCTTCCAGTTCATGAACACGTTCGGGAGATTCTTGAGCATGCAGCTGTGCCATTCGCCAATTGTTGAGCATTTTCCCGCCACGCATAGTATCTCGGAAATGCACCTTCCAATTATCTTCAGACCAAACATTTCCCATAGCTGCAGCCATACCACCTTCAGCCATAACAGTATGAGCTTTACCTAAAAGAGACTTACAGACTAATCCTGTTTTCATACCACGTGAAGAAGCTTCAACAGCAGCACGTAATCCAGCACCACCTGCACCTATAATCAATACATCAAATTCTAAAACTTCAATATCAGCCATAAACTGCCCTTCATATAGTATTAGCTGAATTTTATATTGGACCAGTAAAAGTATTTATGTCCGTTACCACCCCTGAAGCAACTAAATGAATATATAAATCCGTGACTCCTACCCATATTAAACTTGTCCAAGCCCAAGCTTTATGGCGTTCATTTGCCACAGTGAAAACTTCCCATGCCTTACGACGTATACGTCGAAGAGGCGTGTTCGAAAAGCTATTTATACCACCTGCAACCCAATGCCTTAACGAATGACATCCAATGGTATACATCATCAGGAAGAAAGCATTCAAAGTCATTATAATTGAACCCACACCAATACCGATTCCTTCACCAGGTAAATAAAAGGATTTTATAGCACCTAACCAAAGAATAGGTACGAACACAACAGCAACATACATGAAATAACGATGTGAATTTTGAATAATTAATGGAAATTTTCCCTCACCATTATAAGAACCAGCTGGTTCACGGACTGCACAAGCAGGAGGGCTTAGGAAATAAGCTCTATAGTATGTCCGACGATAGTAATAACATGTGGTTCGAAATCCAAGTGGAGCCCATAGTATTAGTAATGCTGGTGAAAACCACATTGGTAAAAATTCCGGAGTAATGAGTGGTTCGAAAAACGGAGAAAGATATAGCTCATGTTCTGTTTCAAATGCCCACGAATGACCAAGTAAAGCAGAAACAGAAGAATAAATCACAAAAGTTAACAGACCGCCTCCTGTAAGCAAAGGTTCCACCCACCAACGATCTGAACGTTTGGTAAGACCATATCGACGGTTGAGAGATTCAGAATTACTTAAAGTTGCTTGCGTCATAACGTCCTTTTTCAAATCCTTTGAAAAACAAACTATCACATTTAAAGTCGGCTATCTGTACGAATTATATAATACAGTACAACCAAAACGTCGTAGTCTCCAATTTAATTTGGAAGATTGATCATTCTCTACTTTTATATATCTGATATAGCATAAATCCAACAATTGATTTGGCATCTTTAATTTTACTACTACTAATTAAACTGACCATTTCTTCATAAGTAACTCTGATAGGCTCACTAATAAATTCATCAGGATCTTGTGGTAAAGGATCATAAGACAAGTTAGATGCAACGAAATAATCTATATATTCTGTACAAAAGCCAGGAGCCATCCATGTTCCACCTATATGAACTAAACTTTCAGCTGAATAACCAGTTTCTTCACGAACTTCTCTGGCTGCAGTATCTAGAGACTGTTCATTAGGTTCACGTGTACCTGCAGGTATTTCCAATAAAATTTCTTTCGTAGGATACCGATATTGATTAACTAATAAAATCTTATCTTCATCATCAATCACCATCAACGCAATAGCTCCAGGATGAAGGACGACCATCCTATCTACTTCAATATCATCAGGATATTGAAGATGTGATCGCTCGATATCGAATGGATTACCTCTTAAAACAATCTCTGAAGAAATGATCTTAGGGAGAAGATTTTTATTTTCATTTTGCAAAGCGATCATCTCAAATCATAGGTCAGTGCTATCTCATTACATCCAGGAAATTTTGGACATCGATAACACTCGTTCCAAACTTTACGGGGCAGTTCCATTACATTAGCTACCTTCCAACCCAGTCTTTCGAAAAATTCTGGTTCATAGCTCAAGGCAAAAAGTTGTTGCATGCCAAGTCTTCTTCCTTCTTCTACGCAAGCAGTAACCAATTTACTACCATAACCTCCAGACTGATAACCAGGTGCAACAGCAAGAGATTTTAGTTCAGCCATATCGTCCCAGACAATATGTAATGCAGAACATGCAATAATTTTTTCCCCTTCTTTAACCACAAAAAAATCTCTTAAATTTTCATAGGTTTGTGCCAAGGTACGAGGTAGCATTAAACCTTGAGCAGCCCAATGGTTAATTAACTCTTGTATTCCTACGCCATCATTTATAGTGGCAGGTACAGGAAACAAAGATTTAGAGAGTACCTCATCAACATTTAACTTCGCCATAACACATAGCATAAGATTAATTATGAAAATTCTCGACAAAATCCAATCAAAAATTATAGATTTAACTTGATTCCGTAAAACTGGTATGACTATGATCTGTCCGCAACCACCCTAATCTATCAGCAAGATTAGAATAGAATTGCGATTCTTCCCCTAATCGAATAAAGTCAACATGTCGATTAGCAGAAGAAACTTTCACTTTTGAGCCAGATTTTAACGGATATTCATATAATCCATCTATTGCTAAAACAGCTTCATAGCCTCGTTCAACATAAAAATCAACAGCACTTGTAGGAGGAATCACTAACGCGTTTGAACGAGTTAAGTGTGGGGCAACAGGCATTACAATCATCTCCTTAGAAGTAGGAAATAAAATAGGACCACCACCTGAAAGCGAATATCCGGTAGAGCCTGTAGCAGTAGACAAGATCACTGCATCAGCTCGATATTCAGCAATCAACACATTATCAATCATGACACCAACGGCAACGGTACGACCTAAAGTCGAACGTCCTATCACCACATCATTTAATGCAAAAACTTCAGATTCTTCATCAAGTTGTGCTTTTACAATTGAACGACTTTCCAAACGGGAAGCTCCGTCTAAAACTTTTTGCAAACCTGCCGGAGCTTCTTGGCTAGTAAGTTCACTTAAAAAACCTAATCTCCCCATCCGAACACCTAATACAGGCTTTTGTAAAGATGAGGCGTATGCAGACACATGTAAAATCGTACCATCGCCTCCTACACAAATTAAAAAATCACTACTCGAAAGCTGTTTAGTAATATCACCAGTTGTTCCATGAATTGAATCTGGTAGAGGTTGAATTTCACATTTTAAATCATTGCTAACACATAACTCATATAAATCCATACTTAGTTGCTCTGCACCATCAATAGCTGAGCTATAACAAATTATTGCACTTGTAGGAGAGTTAAAATTTTTCATTAGTCCAAACATCCACATACCGCAACCACAAAAAAAATTCACGATTACCTGCGGGTCCCTTTAGAGGTGACTTAATCACGCCACGCACTCGCATACCTTTATGTATAGCCCATTTTGCAACACGTGCAACAGTAATTGCATGTGTTCTAGAATTATAAACCACACCACCAGGTGTAATTTCCTTTCGCTCAGCTTCAAATTGAGGTTTTACTAATATCAAAATATCGGCACCTAGTGTCAAAGATTGTAGTACAGCTGGCAAGATCTTTATAACAGAGATAAAAGAAACATCCATTGTCAAAATCATAGCTAGCGGATTAATTGGACCAAGATATCTTGCATTAGTACGCTCTTGAATATTTACACGCTCATCATTTCGAAGTTTTTCAGCTATCTGACCATAACCAACATCTACAGCGGTTACGTAAGACGCACCATACTGGAGTAAACAATCTGTGAAACCTCCTGTAGATGCACCAATATCAAGGCAAATTTTACCTTCGACATCTATCTTAGATATTCCAAGTGCACCAGCTAATTTTTCGCCTCCACGACTAACGAACTGTCGCTGATCTTTCAATGAAATTTTTGCATCTACTTGTACTGGCGCTGCAGCACGAAGTATAACTTCACCTTCAACCATTACCTCTCTAGCTAAAATAAGAGCGCGAGCCTTTTCTCTACTCGAAGTAAAGCCACGATCAACCAATAATTGATCTATTCGTTTGCGATCTTTTTTGGAATTAATCAGGTTTTCATTCATTAATTTACCATAACCGATATTAAACAGTGCTGAAGACAAATCATCTAGCAATTATTAAGTACATGTTATGCAGATTCGAAAATATCTTCACTATCTTCAATATCTTTCATACTTTCTGAAGTAGAAGCCAGTAAAGGTCTCATCCTGTTCAATACAGTTTCTTCTGCGATTACACATTTGGAAACATCGTCACGTGAAGGTAATTCATACATAACATCTAAAAGTATTTCTTCAACAACTGTCCTGAGTCCACGAGCTCCTGTTTTTTGAGAAAGTGCTTCCTTCGCAATTGCATTACACGCCGCATCTTGAAATATCAATTCAACACCATCAAGTTCAAAAAGTCGCTGAAATTGCTTCACAACTGAATTTTTTGGTTGAGTTAAAATCATAGTCATCATCTCAACGTCAAGTGGCTCTAAAACACCTACAATCGGCATTCTTCCTACAAACTCAGGAATAAGTCCGTATTGTAATAGATCGTCATGCGTAACGTCTTTTATTACTTCTTGACGCAAACTATCGCGTTCTACTGCTGATTCTGTCAGTTGACCAAAACCTAACGAATTGACACCTTTACCAGTCCGCTTACTCACTACTTCTTCTAAACCTTCAAAGGCTCCTCCACAAATAAAAAGAATATTAGATGTATCTAGTTGAATAAAATCTTGATGGGGATGTTTACGCCCTCCTTGAGGAGGAACGGAAGCAACAGCACCTTCAATGATCTTTAACAAAGCCTGTTGGACTCCCTCTCCGGAAACATCTCGAGTAATAGAAGGGTTATGACTTTTGCGTGAAATTTTATCTATCTCATCTATGTAAATAATTCCACGCTCTGCTCGAGATACATCAAAGTCAGCCGCCTGTATCAAATGCAATAGGATATTTTCAACATCTTCACCAACATAACCTGCTTCAGTAAGTGCAGTTGCATCAGCTATAGAAAAAGGAACATCTAAAACGCGAGCTAATGTCCGAGCAAATTCAGTTTTTCCAGTCCCAGTAGGACCAATTAGCAATACATTCGATTTATCTAAGCTAATTGCAGATTTTTTCTGTTGAGAAACTCGTTTGAAGTGATTATAAACAGCAACAGACAATATTCTTTTTGTATAATCTTGGCCAACAATATACTCATCTAACTTCGCCTTCAATTCCTGCGGAGTTAATAGCGCATTTTTTTCAATGGAATCATTTAAATCAGCGGGAGCACTTTCTTCAGAAATAATTTCCTGACACAGATCGACGCATTCATTGCAGATGTATACCGATCCAGGACCAGCAATCAAACGAACAACTTGGCTCTGATTTTTCCCACAAAAATTGCAACTATACTGCATATTGCTACCGCGATTAGGACCTGTCAAAAAACCTCCATTTTTAAATGATATTTTTTATTCGCTTTGAAGTGACAAAACTTCATCAATTAGGCCATATTCTTGAGCTTCTTGTGCAGACATGTAAAAATCACGATCCGTATCTTGTTCAATACGATCCATAGGTTGATCTGTCGCTTTTGCAAGGATTTCACGAATTTTCTGATTATTACGCATAAGTTCTTGAGCCTGGATTTGGACATCTGTAGCCTGCCCAGAGCCTCCACCAAGTGCCTGGTGCATATGCACAGTCGCATTGGGAAGTGCAAAACGCTTACCTTTAGTTCCTGAGGCAAGTAGTACAGTTCCCATCGAAGCTGTAACACCTACTGCAATCGTAGAGACATCTGCACGAATAAGATTCATAGTGTCATACATAGCTAAACCGGCATATACCATTCCACCAGGTGAGTGTACATACATTGAAATATCACGTTCAGGATCTTCTCTATCTAAATATAGTAATTGAGCTACAATGCTATTAGCGACCTGATCGTCAATTCCGGTTCCCAAAAAAACAATTCGTTCTTTCAACAGTAGAGAATAAATATCGTACGCACGTTCGCCTCGAGCATTTGTCTCAACTACCATCGGAACAATATTTTCAGGTTTCAGAAATCCAGAAGAAAAATCTTCAGATCGTGGAGGACGGTAGTTCATTGAATCTCGCTTTCTATTGATTTTTTTCTAATGATTTAATGGTACTACATAAACCTAATTACATAGACCATCAAACATCAAAAATCGAATGAAACTTTCTTTTTACGTTATTATTTATCTTCAGTTTCTTCCACGACGTCACTATCAGTTCTCTTTTGTGCCCGACGTCTTCCACGTTTAGGTTGTTGACTTTTTTCACCTTCAATCTCGTCAGTATTCTGTGATGCAATCTCTTCTAATCTTTCCAAGACATTTTTCGTAAGAAGTTGATTTTGCATGGAAGCCCTACCTTCATCAGTATCAATAAGACTCCGCATAGTCTGTGCTTGTTCAGAAGAAGCATCTACCTCACCGCCCATAGATGCAATTAACTTATCAATCTCTTCATCAACTTGTTCTTCACTAACTTCAATAGATTCTTTCGTAGAAAATTCACCCAGCACCAAGGAACGTCTTACTGATAATTCTGCTGGTGAATGTAACTTCTCTCTAACTTCTTCTAAGGTCTGTCCAGTAGTAGCTAACCACTGATTTAAACCTTCTTCTGTATGAGAAGCGTGATTAGATTCCATATCAATGAGACGATCAATTTCCCTTTCAATTAATACCTGAGGAAATTCGATAGTAGCTTTTGTGACTAACAGGTCAACGATTTCATTTCTATATTCTTCTTTTGCCATATTGTCTTTTTGATCTTTAAGATCAGCAAGTATTTTTGTTCGCAATGCATCCATATTTTCAAATTCTTCTTCTAAAGATGCAGCAAATTCATCATCAGCATCTGGCAGAATTTCATTTTTTACTTCATGGATAGTAATACTATAATTAGCTGTCTTCCCAGCCATATCTTCAACAGAAAAATCTTCAGGCAGATCTACTGAAAACTCTTGAGGGCCTCCACGTTCTCTACCAATTAGCGCTTCAACAAACCCTGGTAAAGAAACAATTGTCCCTTCACGAACAGCAAACTCAGCATCATTTTCAACATGCGGTTCAGATTCACCGGCAATTTGAACAGACACATCTGCACGTATAATGTCATTCCACTCAACTGCCCTATCAATAGGTTCTAACACTGCAAAACGACGACGTAATTCTAAAAGCGCATTTTCACATTCATCATCAGAAACTGATACTTCAACTCTCGAAACACGGATCGATTCATAGTCATTCAAATTAATATTAGGCTTGACTGGAATAATTGCACGAATTTCAAGAGGTTCTGTCGAAATTAATTCTATTTCTGGTTGATCAATAGCATCAATAGATTCTGCTTCAACTGCCTCCGTATAAACACTAGGTAACAGTTCTTCAATCGCTTCCTGAAAAATTGCACCTTTTCCAACATGTTGCTCAATAATATTACGTGGAGCCTTGCCGGGACGAAATCCAGGGATTTTAACTTGCTTCGATATCCGGCCAACAGCTCTATCCATAGCGCTCGATATTCGATCATCTTCTACCGCAATATCAAGTTGTACTAGAGAATTTTCTAGTTTTTCTGAAGTAACCTGCACATCACACCTACCTCTTATATTTAATAATCACAATACATATATCTAAAAAAGCAGAAGTACATTGTAACCCCAATATAGAGTCAACTGAAAATTTATCGTCCACTGATTGCATCATTTAATGCATCACCCAATAAAGCAAATGAAAAAAGCAAAATGGTCACTACCACACCTGGGACAAGAAGGAGATGTGGATGAGCTTGAAATGTTCTAGCGCCGGAACCTTGAAAAATCATAGCACCAAAAGAAGCTGCAGGCGGTTGAACACCTACTCCAAACCATGAAAGAAGTATCTCTGAACCAGCAATTCCACCTAAGGTAGCTGAAATTTGTAAAATAATCAGAAAGAGCACCCCGGGAAGTAGGTGCACAAAAATTATTCTTCGCGGGGAAGCTCCTAGTGACTCTGCAGCAATTATAAACTCTCGTTCCCTGAGCTGAAGTACTTGAGATCGAATAATACGTGCTGTTCCTACCCAAAAAAATAACGATAACGCAGCAAAAACTGTCAAATATGATGCAAGTCCAGAAGAGACAATACCACTGAGAAAGGTATGTTCTTCAAACCACCTCACTCCATCTATAACTCTTTCACCTAAGGTTGCATTAATCAGAATTAACATCAGTAATCCTGGTAAAGATGAAAAAACTTCGCCAACTCTCATTATAAAACTGTCGATCCATCCACCTTTATATCCTGCGAGTAAGCCGAGAAAGTTACCGATGATTAGAGAGCCACTTATAACTACAGCAGTAGTTACTACTAGAGTCGTTCGTGCTGAGTAAATACACCGGCTCAACATGTCACGACCCAATCGATCTGTTCCTAACCAGTGATCTTGACTAGGACCTTCTAATCCACGATCTAAATTAGTTTCTGTATACGAGTATGGTGCAACTAAAGGTGCAAACAAGCCAGCTCCATAAATTATGACAATAAAAACAAGAGAAATCATTGCAAGTTTTTTTTTACGAAGTCGTTCCCAAATTAATATCCATTCATTTTTACTAATCAATTCATTCGATTTGAAGTCAATTTTGGGATTTTCTTCCATTATCTTGTATCACCCAATCGAACTCTGGGATCAATAAATCCATAAATTAGTTCAACTATTAAGTTCATTAAAACAAACACAGTAGAAAAGATTACTGTCGTAGCCAATATGACATCATAATCTCGACTGCCAACTGCTTCAAAAACGAACCGCCCTATCCCTGGAATTCCTAGTAAAGTCTCTACAAAGAAGGCACCTTCAATAATACTTGCTAAAGCAAACCCAAATACAGTAACAATGGGAAGTAAAGAATTTGGGAGCACATGTTTAATTGTAATATCTGATTCACTTAACCCTTTAGATCTTGCTGTACGAATATAATCTTCATTTTGTACTTCAAGTGCCGATATTCTCATCAATCTCGCAACACCAGCAATTCCTGGTAAAGAAAATGCAACCAATGGTATATATAAGTGTGGATCAGGAATAGGAATGGCAATAATACCTTTGATCCACCAGATATCTATCAAACCATCCCATCCACCTACCGGAAGTAAATCTAGCTGAACTGCAAACAACCATAAGAGGGGAGGTATTACAACTAATATCGGAATAGCTTGTAAAAATAACAAAATACTAATTATGAAAGGGTCGATCCAACGGCCATTGGCCCATGCTGAGATCAAGCCAAATAAAATACCTAAACCAAACACTAAAATTAATGCAATAAAACCTAATTGAGCGGATACCCACATTCTAGGAAATATAACTTCACTAACCGTAAATCCTCGTTGCTGTAAAGATTCCCCAAAATCTGCTCGGATCGCACCATATCCCCAACGCAAATACTGTTCAAAAATCGAACCGTCCAAACCTCTATCTTCACGAATCTGCTGAAGTATCGCTTCATCACGGATTTGACCAGCAGCTACACTGACTGGATCCCCAGGGCCAAAACGAGCAATGCAAAAAGTAAGAAAAGAAACAATCAGTAGTATAAATGGAAGCCATAAAAGCCTCCTAATTACATAACCAGCCATCTTTTCTCCAGTCCAAATAATACATGCAGACTATCTACCTACTTCAATAAATCGTAAACGAGGAATAACCATAGGGGGCTCAAACCAACCTTTTACGTCAGCATTAACTACCACATGATTTTGAGAAAAATACAGAGGAAGCCATGCAGCATCCTCAAGAATCAATTTTTCTGCATCCCTATAAAGGGTAATCCTTTTATCCGGATCAAGTTCCGAACGAGCTGATTCAAGTAATTTATCAACAACACTATTCTGATATCCCAGATCATTCAATTCTGATTGAGAATGAAATTTTAGGTCTAAAATATTTTCTGGGTCAGGGTAATCCATTATCCAGCCACCATTAAACATTTGAAGTTGTTTTGCATCAGATTCAGCTAAATATGTAGCAAAGTCAGTTTGTCGAATTTCAACGTTAACACCAAGCTCAGTACTCCACTGTTCCAAAAAGGCTTGTGTATCAATTCGTGCTTCGGCACCACCTCCAACTTCAGTTATTACAATAGGAACAATCTCACCTTGCGATGTAATCAATTGCCCATTTTCGACTCGATATTTTGATGCTAACAATTCTTCACGCGCACGATCTGGATTAAAAGGTAGTGTTTTATCAACATCTGTATACCCTGGAAGTCCCGGAGCCAGTATCCCTGTAGCTGGTGCAAGCATGCCGTTAAATGTTACTTCAGCAACTTTTTGTCTATCAATAGATAGTCCAAGTGCTCTTCTAATATGAACATCATCAAATGGTGGTTTCTCTATATTGAATGCAAAATAAGAAATTGTAAATTGAGGCCATACACTATACAAAGGATTAAGATCACTGGTTACATCACGAGCACGTTCAACATCATCAACTGAAATAAAGGCAACGTCTAATTCATTATTTTCAAAACGAGTCAAAGCAGACCCGCCAGACAATAAGTATACGACTTCCTTTAAAGGAGGTATTCCTAAGTGATATCGATCGTGTGCATAAAGAGTAATTTGCTCACTTAATCTCCATTCTTTTAATTTATAAGGACCTGTTCCATTCGGTTTTCGAGTCCAATTACGTTCATTTACTTCGATCTGTTGTCTATCGACAACAAAAGCACAGGGATACGTAAGCTTTGCAAGAAAAAAAGGTTTTGGCGAGTCAAGTGTAAATTGAATAGTCTTATCATCTATAAGTTCTAAGCCAGCAATATCATCTGCAAGTCCAAAAAAATATTCGCGCGCACCTAATATATCACCTAAGTATGCCAGCGAAACTGTAGATTGCAATTCTCTAGAAAGTGCTCTTTTTATAGACCAGTTAACATCCTCAGCAGTCACACGACGTCCTGAATGAAAAAAAACATCATCACGCAATATAAATGTATAAATTGCCCCGTCATCACTTATATCAACTGAACTAGCCAAATCTAATGTCAATTCAAGATCTGGAGAAATAGTCACAAGTCCAGAATAAATCTCTACAATATACTCTGCAGAACCAGCATCAGTAGCTAAATGTGGATCTAACGTAACAGGGTCCGAACCACTTAATCGTAACTGACCAGCACTCAAATTATTATCAATATTAGTTTGAATAGAAGTTGTGATTCCTGTATCGACTGACTTTTCAGATTCTCCTGAGAGTAATAGAGATGCTGACAGGCCACCTACGACAATTACGAGAACAGCTAAAACAATAATTAGAATAGAAATTAATTTATTACTCTTTAACATCAGATCTCCTCCATAATATCATTAGCTGAATTGATTTCATCTATTGAGTCAATACTGATATGCACATCATGAAGTTGATTTTCGCTTACATTTGCTGGAGCACCTGTAACTAGATCTACAGCAGATTTAGTTTTGGGAAATGCTATTACTTCACGTATGTCATGCTCTCCTGCAAGAAGTGCAACTGTTCTATCCATACCCCAAGCAATTCCTCCATGAGGTGGTGCACCAAACTCAAAGGCATTCAGCATATGTCCAAATTTTTCATCAGCATCCTCCTCAGATATTCCAAGTAAGCCTAATACCTGCAATTGATCTTCTCTTTTGTGTATTCGAATCGAACCTCCGCCTATTTCTTGACCGTTACAAACCACATCGTAGGCTCGTGAGCGTACTAACGAGGGATCAGAATCTAAATATTTTTTGTCTCCATCAAGTGGTGCAGTAAACAAATGATGCGTTGCTGACCATCTAGATTCATCACTATCCCATTCAAATAATGGGAATTCAGTAATCCAAACAAAATCTAATCGCTTAGAGTCGATTAGTTCGAGTTTTGATGCAGCATCTCTTCTCACTAAATCTAAAACTTTGGATGTTATTTGATCTGTATCCGCAGCAAGGATAACCAAATCTCCACGGCTGGCATTACCAATTTTTGCTAATTGAATAACTTCATCAACTGACAAAAATTTAACCGCCGGTGATTTAATATCATCAATTGAAATTTCTTCTATCAAGCCAGTACCATTGATTTGTATCCAAATTAAACCTCCTGCACCTGCTTCACGTGCACTATCAATAAAATGATCAAGTGTTTTTCTAGAAAATTTTGCACCGCCTGGTACAACAATCCCCCTTATACGACCACCTTTTTCTATCGCTGATGAAAACACCTTAAAATCTGAATCTTGAAAGACATCACTATAATCGTTAATCTCCAATCCATACCGAAGATCTGGTCTGTCAGTACCATACTTTTCCATTGCAGTTGCGTAAGTCATTTGCGGGAAAGATGAATTCCACTTGTAACCCAAGGCGTACTTTTCTAATAAACTAATAATCAATTCTTCATTCAGTTGCATAACATCAGATTCATTAACAAATGACATCTCAAGATCTAGTTGAGTAAATTCAGGTTGTCTATCTGCACGCAAATCTTCATCACGATAACATTTTACAATTTGAAAATATCTTTCAAAACCTGAAACCATTAGCAACTGCTTCCATTGTTGAGGTGATTGAGGCAATGCATAAAAACTACCTGGATGCACTCTTGAGGGAACCAAGTAATCACGAGCGCCTTCCGGGGTGGCCAATCCTAGCACAGGAGTCTCAATTTCTATAAAATTACGTCCATCCAGAAAGTCTCTAATATGCTTAATTACTTTATGTCGCAACCGTATATTAGAAGTCATACGATCTCGTCTTAAATCAAGATATCGATACTGTAATCTTGTAGCTTCGGTAATTGTAATTTCCTGATTGATAGGGAAAGGGGGAGTTTCTGAAGAATTCAAGACTACGACTTCTTCAACTTTTATCTCAATATCACCAGTAGATAAATCAGTATTTTGCGATCCTTCAAGTCTCGCATGTACTTCTCCAACAACCATAAGTACATACTCATCACGAATATTAGCAATTGATTCTATTTCATTTGAAATAACTCCAGGCCGAATAACCACCTGTACACGTCCAGAAGCATCTCGAAGATCAATGAAAGTTACTCCTCCATGATCTCTTCTCCTATGCACCCATCCAGCTAACTGGACTTTTTGCCCTACATGTGAAAGACGAATTTCACCACAACCATGACTTTTTAGCACATGCCCACCTTATACTATTCACATATGATTTTCGCACGGACGTTAAGCTACTGCTAGGCTAAACATATGGAAAAGACAATATCAAAGCAAAAATATAGTACCAACGAACTTCTTCCTGTAGGTATTTACTTACATATTCCTTTTTGCACAACAAAATGTGGCTATTGTGATTTCAATGCTTACGCCAATCTAGATTATCTTGTGTCTGATTATACAAGTTCGTTAATTAAAGAAATCAAATTATGGGAAAAAAGTCTTAATAAACACTCAGTTAAATCTATATTTTTTGGAGGTGGTACTCCCAGCCTGACCTCAATTACGGATCTGCAGCAGATCATTTCTACAATGTTTGAGACATTTAATATAAGCCCTCATGCTGAATTTACTTTGGAAGCTAATCCCACTGAACTAACAGAAAAATATCTTCATAAAATACGTGAACTGGGAATTAATCGTCTTTCAATGGGCGTCCAATCCATGAATACAAATGAGCTTCAATTATTGGAAAGAACACATAGTCCTCAACAAGTACTCAATGTAATAAAGGCTTCAAGAAAAGCAGGTTTTAATAACTTAAATCTCGATTTAATATACGGACTAATGGAACAAGATTTACAAACTTGGCAAGAAACCGTAGAGAAAATACTAGATCATCATCCTGAGCATCTTTCGTGTTATGCATTAACAATCGAACCAGGTACACCTTTTTATTATCGTGTAGAAAAAGGATTATTATCCGAACCTAACCCAGATATCGCTGCAGAACAATATGAATGGACACGTGAACGTCTTGAAGATGCTAAGTATGTTCATTATGAAATATCAAATTGGGCTAAAAAAGATCATGAATGTATCCACAACCTAATATATTGGCAAAACAAAGATTACCTCGGTATCGGTGCAGGCGCTCACTCCTATTTTAATGGGAAAAGGTTTGCAAATATAGATGCACCAAACAAATACATCGAATTAGTCAATGCCTCATATGCAGAGTGGGGAAATGAAAACCATATAGCTATGAAACAAATTATAAGTACTGAAACACCTAATTTGGTAACTACACGATCAGATGCAGCAATATTAGGTTTAAGGTTGATTGAAGGTATTGATTTTGAAGAATATTACAAGAGATTCGAAGTGGATATAAATCAACTTTATACAGAAGCGATAACAAAGCATCTTAAAACAGGACTTTTAGAAAAAACAAAGAGTTCTCTCAAACTTTCTCCAAAAGGACTCTTACTAGCTAATGAAATATTCGTAGATCTTCTCCCTGACAATAATATGCAATCGATAAACAAATCTGGAGATTAACAATGTACGTTATTGGCACAGCAGGTCATGTCGATCATGGAAAATCTTCATTAGTTCAAGCACTAACTGGTATTAACCCAGACCGATTAGAAGTTGAACAAATTCGTGGTTTAACTATTGAGCTTGGGTTTGCATGGATGACTCTCCCTTCTGGTGAAGAAATCTCAATAGTAGATGTTCCAGGTCATGTTAGATTTATGCGACATATGTTAGCTGGAATAGGTGCTATAGATTTAGCAATGCTAGTCATAGCAGCTGACGAAGGCATAATGCCTCAAACCATTGAACATCTAGAAATTCTCGATTTACTTGAGATAAATAATGCAGTAATAGTCCTGACAAAATGCGACTTAGTTGATACGGAATGGCTTCAATTGATAGAAGAAGAAATCAATCAAGAATTAGAAAATACCAGTATCGAAAACAGTCCAATCTTAAAAGTTTCATCTTTAACAAACGAAGGTATGGATGAATTAATTAGCACGATCGATGAAAAGTTAAAAGACACACCATCACCCGTTAATATTAATAGGCCACGATTGGGAATTGATAGGGTTTTTACAATAGATGGATTTGGAACTGTTGTTACTGGAACATTATTGGAAGGACCGGTTCGTATCGGTGATATGTTAGAAGCAGTGCCTTCAAGAGCTATTGGAAGAGTCAGAGGTATACAATCACATCAACAAAATGTAGAAACAGCTTATCCAGGAACACGCGTTGCTATCAATTTAACTGGTATCAGTACCAGTGAATTATCAAGAGGATTAGTGCTTGGAAATACTGGACAGCTACCTAGAGTAAAAACATTTGATATCCAACTACGTTCATTAACGCGCAGAAGAATTGCCCATAACTTGAAAGTTACAGTTCATACTGGAGCTGTAGAAGTTCAAGGAACAATTCGAGTACTTAATGGAGCAAGTATCGAAGCTAATTCAGTAGGTTGGGCGCAAATTCTCCTAAAAAATGAGATATCTTGTCTACCGAATGATATTGCAATAATTCGAATTTCTGATGAAACTATTGGTGGCGGAAGAATCGTTAACATCAACCCACCAAGATATAGAAGGAATAATCATGAAATCATGCTGAAGTTAGAAAAACTTGCTGCTTATACACCTGAAAACCAAATTTTTAAGATGATAGAAAATCGACAGATTATTGAACATGATGAACTAATTTTAATGACCGGAAATTCCAATGACGGATCTCAAAAAGCCATTACACAGTTACTCGTAGATAAACGAATTATAAAATGTGAATCTGATAAAAAAAATTTTTATATAACTTCAGATAATCAATTAAGTATTCAAAGAAAAATTGAAGCCTTATTGGAGCAATATCAAAAAGATTATCCACTCCGTATGACAATGCCACGTGAAGAAATACGCAATCATGTAGGCTTAGAACAATCTCCATTTTCAGCTCTTATTGATACTCTACACTCATCTATTGAGCAGCATGGCACAGGATTAAAAAAACAAATCTGGGAACCTCAATTAAGTGAAGAAAATAAAAAAGAGTTCGATCTCTTAAAAGAACAACTTAAAATACATGGCATCCATATCATTAAAATTGATATCAATCATGAATTACTTGGATACCTAAGCACTATAGGTGAAGTGATTAATTGTGGTAATGGATTGATCCTAAGTGCATCACAATTTTCAGAAGTTATAGAAAAAATTACATCATATTGCAAGATCAATAGCAGTATCACTTTAGCAGATGCAAGGGATCATCTAAGAACTAACCGACGTATTGCTCAGTCCTTACTAGAAGAATTAGACAGAAGAAAAATTACAAAACGCAACGGAGACGTAAGAACACTTATCTAACAACATTTTCCATCAGACAAATTTTGAACTTTTATAAAATTTTACCCGTTCCCTGATTCGAGAAAAATCGCCATTTTCCCAAGCAACTAACAATTGTGCCGCAATAGCTATAGAAGAATATGTTCCAGCTATAAGACCAATAAATATGGTTAATAGGAAAGATTGAATGCTATCACCACCTAGCAGAAGCATTGCTGTAACAGTAAGTAATAGAGTTATAGAAGTATTAAGTGATCGAGAGAGAGTTTGTATTAATGCTGCATTAACATTTTCTTCAAATGGTGCACTAGGAGATAACCGAACATTCTCCCTAATCCTATCAAAAACAACTATTGAATCATGTACAGAAAATCCAACCACTGTCAGTAATGCAGTTACAAACATTAAATTAATTTCCAAATTGAACAACTTTCCAAATAATGAAAAGGCACCTAGGACAATCACAACATCATGAATAAGTGCAAAAATAGCACATGCCCCGTAACGAAAAGATTTAGGAACTGATGAAAATGCAAAAGCAACATAACCTAGAATAAATATTGTCGCGACGATAACAGCTATGGTCGCATTACGAACAGCTACTCGAGAAACTAACGGTGAAACTGACGCAAATTCTAAGATCTCAAATTCACCAAACCTATTTTCTAGAGCAAATTCAATTTTCTCTCTTTCACTGGCATTTTCATCTAAAACTCTGGTGGTAATTATCGGCAAATAATTTTCGATATTATCTCTATGTACATATCCAACAGCGTCATTGGATACTACTTCATATATAATCCCTTGGTCACAATGAGAAATATCTTTATACACAGAAAGCTCTGTGCCTGGAGAAACATTAGATACAACGTTACCAAATTTGCATGGATCACCCTTGTAAGGTGATCGGATAGACACACTGTCTAATCCTGTATCTTTTATTTTCAATGTTGCTATAGGTAATGTTGGAACAGGCCCTACAACATCCCTAAGATTTTTGATTCCAGGGGTAACCTCTTGAAAGCCTACTTCAGATGCCCCTAAATCACCTGTCCGAATGAGGTAATCATCACCTCCTGCATGCTGTACACGAGCTTCTGAATGACCAAGTGATTCATAAATCAATCGAATTTCGTTTTCATCAGCAGGGAGTTCAGAAAACCTATATAAAGCTGTAGTTCCTGAAGTGAATTCAATACCTGGCACTAATGCAGGGGGAATAGCGAGTAGTACCAATGCACTAAACATCACTGTTCCACTAATATAGAAAAACCACTTTCGAATTGATACTAGATTAATATTCACTACTACCTCTTATTCGAATCAATTTTTTTATCTGACTTCAAGCTTACTAAAGGTAAAAAAAGTTCAACTTTTGAAACAATTGGAGTTCCAAGTACAGACTGCATCATAATTCTTGTAATCGTAAGAGCAGTAAACATTGAAATTAGAACACCGATAGCCAGGGTAATCGCAAATCCTTGCACTAATGGAGCATCAAAAGTTCCTAATATGGGCAATTCAATACCGCCACCTAGCATAAACAAAATTGCACAAGTAATTAGAGTAGTGACATTCGAATCGCGAATTGCTGGCCATGCGCGTTGATAAGATGAACGCAACGATGGAAGGTAAGCACGACCAGATCTTAATTCTTCTTTCATCCTTTCAAATATAAGAATATTTGCATCAACAGCCATACCTACAGATAAGACAAAAGCACCAACACCAGCCAAGGTAATAGTTATCGGAATCAATTTAAAGACTGCAAGAGTTAAAATTGCATAAATAGCCAAAGCAAATGCAGCCATCAAACCCAATAATCGGTAATACAAAACCATAAACAATGCGACAAGTAATAAACCAATAATCCCTGCGACCACAGACTTTCGCACTGACTCTTCACCAAGTGTTGCATTGACACTTTGCTCCTGCAAAACACTTAATTCTAAAGGGAGAGCACCAGAATTTAATTGGATAACCAATTCACGTGCTCTTTCAAAAGACAAACCACTAATTTGCCCTTGACCACGAATAATGGCATTAACTACAGGTGCTGATAGCAATTCATCATCCAAAAAAATAGCTATCGGTTTACCTAATTGACGAGTGGTAATTTGTTCAAATATTTCAGGGCCGGACCCTTGTAATTCAAAACTGACAGCAGGATTACCAAGTTGATCTGTACTCACAAAGGCATTTGATTTTAAAAATCTACCTGTTAATACAACAGATCGTCCATCCACAATACCATTAGCAGGTTGCCAGTCATTACTGACGTCACATGATCCTAATATCGAAATATCCTCATTCGCTGGCTCACAGAAACGTAACATTGCAGTACGTCCTAACAAATCACGAGCTTCCTGAGGTGTAAGACCAGGTAATTGAATAGATATATTATTGATACCCTGTTGAGTTATCTCAGCTTCGGCAATACCTGTTGCATCAACACGTTTACGTAAAATACGTAAAGTTCCCTCAAGTGCATCATCAATATTACCGTCAAAATCATCAGGTGGTTGGGCCAAAAGTAATAATCGTGTTCCACCTTGTAGATCAAGTCCCAGTCGCATGCCTTCTCGCTCAAATCCAAAAATCGAAACGCCTTGACCGCTAGGTAAAGACAGGCGATCACCAAACAAATCTTCTGGATTTTCGGGCCATACAACTAATATTCCGCCAATTGTCAAAAAAATGACCAGAAGGAGCGAAAATAGATTGCGTAAATTCATTTAAGCCTCTGGTCCATTTGTATTATCTAAAGATTGCAACTTGTGTCCCCTTGGGTTAACAGTATCGATTGCAATTGCTGTACCTTCCACTTCTACCCCTTTAGTAAGTTCAAAAATTATTGATGAAGGTCCAGTCTCTTGAGTTTGAATACTTCTCACAACAGCATAAAATCCTCCAGAAGTTAACACTTCATCTCCGACTTTTAACTCAGCAACATTTTCCTTATGCTTTTTCTGTGCACGTAAAATAGGTCTCAGTAATATAAAATAAAACAGAGCAACAATTGCTATTGGGATAAAATATTCCACGTACTACCACTTTCTAATTTGCAGTATCAGAGACATCCTCGACATTTGAGGGATACGCTCTAGCTTCAATTTTCATCAAGTCATCTCTAGAGTTCAAATGATCAACGTAAAGTGTCCCATTTACATGGTCAACTTCATGCTCTAAAGCCTGAGCCAGAAGATTATCTTCTGCAGTAATACGAATCTGACGACCTTTCTCATTCAAACCCTTAACAACAACTTTTTTCGATCTCGACACAATGCCATGATACCCCGGGACAGATAGACAACCTTCATCTAATTCACGAGAACCACTTCGCTTAACAACTTCAGGATTAACTATAGGAAAAGGATGATCGTCAGGCATTCCTATAATTACTACACGCAAGTTAACTCCTATTTGAGGTGCAGCAATTCCAACTCCTTGAGCTTCAATCATGGATTCTGTCATATCAATAATTAATCGCCTTATATAATCATCAACGCGCTTAACTTTTTTTGCAGGCTGACGTAATACAGGATCACCCAAATATCGAATGGGACGTACAGTCATTTTTCTATTATTCCTTAGGTAAAAAAATTAATGAAAAGGACCTAATAAATCTATACCTTTTTCTGTTAACAAATCTTTATCAAACAATACATTACCTGTGAATTGCTGAGGTTCTTGCTGACAAATCCATACTGTAGCCTGCCCCATGTCATCAGCTGTTTCAAAATCAAGATTCGGATTATCTCGATCATTTGCAGCATATAAATTACCTGGAGTACTAATCCTACCTTCAGGAGACAGAATGTTTACAGAAATATTATCTTTCTGCAACATCGCCGCCTGACGTTGAGAAAAATGTTCTAATCCTATTTTTTCTGCACCATAGAAAATATCTCCTGCACGATTTTGTTGCTCTGAAGAATATGGGCCAGGACCTAATGGAATTGCACCACGAGAAGAAATATTAATAATATGACCACCACCAGCAACACGCATGTGAGGGATCACTTCACGCATTGAAAGTATGTATGAACGAAAATTTATATCAATACTTAACTCAAGGTGCCGTTCTTGCACAGTTTCGATGTTGCCGGGAACAAAAATTGCAGCATTATTAACCAAAATATCAATTTTCCCATATTTTTCGACAACATTAGCAACGCACTCACTAATACTATTCGATTCACGCATGTTAACTACCACTGGGAACGCTTTACCACCTGTACTTTCAATATCTGTAACGACAGAATGAATTGTCCCAGGCAACCGTGGATCTTTTTGTTCTACGCTTCGAGCAGCAACAGCAACTTTCGCACCAGCCGCAGCAAGATATCGAGAAATATCGGCACCAATACCTCGACTAGCACCAGCAACAAGGGCAACCTTACCTTCCAATGACATACTTTTATCCATCCTTACATTTATTATAACCGGACATATACAAACCATTCATATCTATCCAATTTCTATACTAAATTTAATTCATCGCATAATCTTAGCTTAGTTTACCGCTAAAGGATCAACATCAACTATCCATCCTTTCGGCAATTCATCATGCATTTGTCGAATTAACAATGATGGATCGTCACCGAATACAAGTATTTGCTGACGATATTTCCCTCTAATACGTGATATTGCTGGGAAACTTGGACCAATAACTGAAATATTCTTAAACATTGGAGCTCTTAATTTTATTTCTTCAACTACCCTCCTTGCTTCAGATGCAACGAATGGCAAATTATTATGGCTGAAAAGTAGCCTTATCATCTTGCTGTACGGAGGATAGCCATGCAATGCACGCCAACGGAAATCGGATTCATAAAATCGACCTGTATCTTGAGAAACTGCTGCAACAATTGCCGGATCTTCAGGTTGCAAAGTTTGGACTATAACTCGCCCATCTTGTTCTGACCTTCCCGCACGTCCAGCAACTTGAACTAACAATTGAAATGTTTTTTCAGCTGATCGAAAGTCACCTTCACGAAGAGAATAGTCGGCTAGAACAACTCCAACAAAAGTGACACCCGGTAGATCAAATCCTTTGGCAATCATTTGTGTACCCACTAAAACGTCTGCCTCATGATTAAGGAGTTTTTGTAATGCATTTCGATGATCTTCCATCGAACGAACACTGTCTCTATCCCATCGCACAACACGGCTGTTGGGGAATAATTGTTGTACTTCTTTGACAACTTGTTGAGTTCCCGCACTTATAGACTTCAATAATCTTCCACAGCCAGATTCAACACAAAATTTTGGAACTTGTTTCTCACGCCCACAAACGTGACATACTAGCCGTTGAACTTTAGAAAAAGTTTGATGCACAGCTAATGCTATATCACATGATGTGCATTTAGGAGTATGTCCACGTGAACAAAGCATGAAAGGATTTAGGCCTCTTCTATTAAGAAAAAGAATGGCTTGCTCATCATGATCTAAAGTTTCTCCAAGAACTTCCACAAAGCGATCAGAAAAAATACGGCGTTCACCACGCATATCAACTAATTCGATTTGAGGTAAATTGTCTACGGGCCATAATTGCAAACTACCATCTACTTGTGGAACGGGACGTATTCTATTAGGTAGATCAATTCGAGTGAAATCTCCCTGTTGAGTTGCCAACCAATTTTCAGCATCAGGTGTAGCTGAACCAAAAATAACAATTGCATTAGTTTGCTTTCCCAATTCAATTGCGAATTTTCGTGCGTCATACCGAGGGTGTGGCTCTGATTGTTTATACGTCCACTCATGAGACTCATCGATAACAATCAACCCAAGGTTTGGCTGTGGAGAAAAAATTGCAGATCGAGATCCTATTACTACATCATACGAACCTTCAGCAATTGCATTCCATTCGTCAAAAGCCTCACCAGCAGTCAATCCAGAATGCATCACACCTATACGCCCTGGGAAACGTTCGACAAATCGTTTTATAATTTGTGTAGTAAGAGCGATTTCAGGGACCAGTACAATAGCACGTTTCCCAGAATTAATTACATGCTCCAACGTATCCAAGTAAATTTCAGTTTTTCCACTACCGGTCACACCATGCAAAAGGAAGTTTTGATTTTCATTTCTATCTATGGCTTTACGAAGTAAATCTGCAGCATCAAGTTGTAATCCAAGAAGTTTTACTGGAGGACGTTTAATAACCTCTAGTGCACGCAATGGATCTCTACGTTTATATACTTCCTTTACTTCAATCAATCCTTCTTCTGCAATTCTATCGACTACTTTACGGGTTTCTTTGCCAAATTTTCGAATCAAAAAGCTTAGCTCAAAATTTGAGTGCAGTGAAAGACTATTCGCCGAAACGAATTCCAAAAGTTCAGAATAAATTCTTTCCAATTTTCCTCTTGATAATTCACGTAATACTGCAGATATTTGATCAGCATTTTTTATTATTCTTATAACGCCTTGTTCTTCTTTAATAATTCCTTCAGTAATTAAAATATCGATGGTCGAAGTATCACTTTTATCCTTAATTAATTCTTCTATATTTAACTGACCATTGGATTCGATGAGTTTTAAAATCAACCTCGCTTTTCGAGTGTGTCGAGTTCCTTCAATTAACCTTGCTTTTGTTTTAGCTTGACTAGGATCGATTAATAGACGAACAATCTCGATAGTTCGAGGTTTACCGCGTGGTTCTTGCAATTTGTAATTACGATCAATTAATTTCTTACGTAAGAGAGCACGTATATCAGAATTAAATTGGCTTGCAGGAATGGTTTTACGTACTTTTCTTCTTAAACTATCATTTTCTAACATTTCAGAATCAATTAATCTTAAGAGTACTTTTTGTGAATCACTAAGCTTTTCTAGATCTTGTTGAACAATATTTTTATTACTTTTAAAAAATGTAATCGGCTTCTCATTGGAGCCTGGGGGAAGAAATACACTATAGGCATCCCACAATGGAGTGAGATAAGTTCTCTGTAACCATTTAGCAAGGTCCATTCTAAGCTTAGGGATACTCGGTACATTCGATACGGTTGTTTCTAAAAATCGAACTTCGGAAGGATTATATCCTGGAGTATCAAAAGGACCATCGATTACAATACCTTGAAGTACTAAACGACCAAAAGGAACATGGACCACTTCACCAATCGCAATATCTTGATCGAATGGAACTGCATAAGAGAAAGACATGTATGTAGGATGTGTAGTATTAACTGCTACACTGACATATTTCTTTCGAAAAATTCTCGATTCTATTTCGTGTGAATTCTCTAACAAAGACATCTTCTATATAATAAGAAAAAAATACAAGAATGCATCGAGATATTAAAGATTAACGCCTAGCTTCCTTAATTCGAGCAGCGCGACCAGTCCTACCTCTTAAGTAGTACAATCGAGAACGCCGTACACGTCCTTTTCGAGTAATTTCAATTGCTTCTAATCGAGGACTGTTAAACGGAATCGTACGTTCGACTCCTATCCCAGAAGATAATCTTCGAATGGTAAAATTTCCTGCAGGTCCATTTTTAATACGAATTACAACACCTTCAAAAGGCTGTAATCTTTCACGATTACCTTCTACAACACGTAATTGTACGCGGACATTATCCCCTACATTGAAAGATGGGAATTCAGGATTAGGTTGCTGAACAAATTCCCGAAGATCAACAGACATCATTATCTCGCCGTTCTAAAATAATTAACCGAAGAAGCTATGTTAGTTTCGACTTTGCGTTACGTCGAGCTTTTATTCTAAATTAAACTGCATTATCCATCTATTTGATTACCTTCAAGCCATATTTTCTCTGATTCAGAAAGTTGAGCACTATCTAATAAATCTGGTCGCCTAACTTTTGTCCGATAAATTTGTTGAAACCTTCTCCATCTCTCAATCTCAGCATGATGACCAGATCGGAGAATTTCTGGAACCAGATGACCTTGAAATTCAGCTGGACGTGTATATTGAGGATATTCTAGAAGACCTGCTTCGAACGATTCTTCTTCTAAAGCATCTTCTGCACCAAGAACCCCCGGTATACGTCTTGATAAAGCATCAATAAGCATTAATGCTGGGAATTCTCCACCTGAAACAACTACATCACCAACACATACCTCCTGATCGACGATCACTTCTCTCACACGCTCATCAACTCCCTCGTAGCGACCGCAAATAATTAATAAACGCTCGAATTCTAAGAGTTTTGTAAGTAAGGAGTTATTTAATCTATCTCCTTGAGGACTCATTAAGACTACATGAGCGTTAGCTGAATCTAATTTCTGAATTTCTTCAACAGCATCAAATATTGGTTCAGGCTTCATCACCATGCCAGGACCTCCACCGAATGGATAGTCATCTACGGTTTTGTGTTTGTCTTTAGCCCAATCCCTAAGCTGATAAACAAAAACATTAATCAATCCCGATAATTGTGCATTTTTTAAGATTGATTGATTCAGCGAAGGTTCAATTATTTCTGGAAAAAGAGTAACAACATCGAACCTCATAAACACCTCTTATATCCATATGATCATACACACCTAAGACTAGATCCACGATATAAGTTAAGTTTTTTTTGCCATTATACAAAAAAGCTCTTGTAGGATTATCCCAAATATGGTAATGTTTTGGGGTGTTATGGGGAGAAATGGGGTAGCAACCCTGCCCGCGCCCCTGTAGTTCCCAACACAGTGAAGGCACCGATGTGTACTTTTTCGGCACCTTCGAACACTCCATCGATGAGCGCGGACGATTAGCAATCCCCGCCCGCTATCGTCGCGCGTTCGTCGACGGTGGAGTTCTTCGCCCAAGCCCTGATGGAGCTTTAGAGTTATACACTCAACAATCTTTTGATTCTGAAGCAACAAGACGACTTGAATCAGGTAATGGAAATCGTGAACGTTCATCGCGTAGAACACGACGTAGTTTTTTGCATGATGCATATTCAGTTGAATTAGATAAGCAAGGACGCATACTTATCCCTCAAATACTCCGTGAAAATGGCTCTCTTGAAAATCGATGTACATTAGTAGGTTGTGGTGATTATGTAGAAATCTGGGACCCAAATCTTTGGGAAAACGAGCTGACATCTATACCACAAGATGAATAGAGGCATAAATGCTCGCCACAAACCAGTCCCAGTTAGATTGGCAACCAAATCATACCCCAGTCATGTCAAATCAAGTGCTAGAAGCCTTAAGCGTGAAACCTTGCGGAAATTATATTGATGGAACGATCGGACTAGGAGGGCATACAAAGGCAATACTAGAAGCAACTAACAACAAATGTACGGTTCTTGGAATAGATAGAGATCCACAAGTACTTGAAATTGCAAAAAAAAGACTCCGTCAATTTGGCGATTCCGTGATTTTGGCACAAGGTAATTACACAGACATACAAAGTATTTGTAATGAACATAATTTCTTGCAACCTGATGGTCTTTTACTTGATCTTGGAATTTCATCTTTTCAGCTAGAAAAAGATGGAAGAGGATTTTCATTTTTACGAGATGAATATCTAGACATGCGTATGAATCAATCAGATTCAATTTCAGCATATGAAATTATAAATCAAACTCCAGAAAAAGAATTAGCCGATATTATCTGGAAATATGGTGAGGAACGCCAAAGTAGAAAAATTGCTAAGGCAATTATTAATCATCGTCCAATTAGCACCACTAGAGAATTGGCGACACTTGTAGAGAATACCACACACTATAAAAAGTCATCGAAGCAAAAAATACACCCTGCGACATTAACCTTCCAAGCCATAAGGATCGCCGTAAATGATGAATTAGAACAACTGAAAAAAGTGCTTAACCTTGTGCACAGTTTACTTGAAGCAAGATCTGGGAAATTGGCAGTTATTTCTTTTCATTCACTTGAAGACAGAATTGTAAAAAATCACATCAGAGATAATAGTTCACTAAAACCTAGAGAACGATGGTCACTCGAAGAAGATACTCACCCACTCTGGTTGCAAATTAACAAAAAGGTAATTAGGCCTTCTCCGCAGGAAATTAGTATTAATCCTCGATCCAGATCTGCACGTCTCAGAGTTGCGCAAGCAATCGCGATTGGGGAGGACATGAAATGATAAGGATAGATCATAAAAATTCAAATACAGCGCAGAATTCTACCTTTTGGAAACATTCGCAAGAAAATGAAAAAACTTACTTTGTAAAAGAGTCCGCTAATCTTTCAATGTTGATGAAAAAAATTTTTATCACAATGATGTTATTTGCATTGCCATTAATCGGCATGGCCCAAGTTTTACAAACAAACCAATTAGCACAAAATGGCTTAGCATTAAACAGGCTAGTCCAAGAACACAATGTACTTAAGGCAGACGTTCGAATACTCGAAGCATCCATTGCAAGCAATGTAAAACTACGTGAGATACACCAAGAAGCTACTACGCGCTTAGGCATGATACCGGCAGAAAAAACCATGCACATATCTATTGATCAGAAGCAAGCAGCACCTATCCAAGTTCCTTTGAGATTCACAAGTGAGTCAAATGATAAACTTTTACCGCAAAAAAAATGGTGGGATTCTGTATTAGATTTCACGTTCAATTTTTTTGTGAAAGACGAAGAAAGTAATTAGTAATGGCGGAACAACAAACAAAACATTTAAGTTGGCGCCATTGGGCAGTTGCAATTCTGGTAATCGCTGGCTTACTTACGATTATCGGAAGACTATACCAATTACAAATTTTAGAAAATGAAAGGTATTTAGGTGAAGCCTTCAATAATCGACTTACGAGTAGCAAGGTAATTGCACCAAGAGGTCTTATCACCGATGCTACGGGTTACCCTTTGGCTATTTCAAAAGACACGTGGGATGTCTATATAGATAGACTGCAATGGTCAGATAGAGAAAAAGCTACTGAATCAGCTCATAAAATTGGAGATTTTCTAGGCTTAGACCACAATGAACTTTTTCAAAATGGAACAATGTCAACTTTTGGTGACTATTTGATTTATCGAGATCTAGATTACAAAACAGGACAATCGATCATTAAAGAAAATCTTTGGGGGATCAGATTAATACCTTCAACAGTTCGACAATATCCTGAAGATAATTTAGGCAAGCAAATTATTGGAGAAATTGGGACCGATAAGCATGGCTTATGGGGTATCGAATCAGATTTCGATCATATCCTACGAGGACAACCCGGATTAATAACTTTTGAAAATGACGCACTAGGGCGTCCAATTGCTTTTACATCAACTTCGTTAGACATTAATCCTGTATCTGGTAGTGAAGTACAACTAACTATTGATCGTTTTATTCAATCAATTGCTGAAAGAGAATTAGAAGTAGCCCTTGAACGTTATAAGGCTTCTGGAGGATCTATATTAGTAATGGATCCACGAACGGGTGCTATTTTAGCGATGACTTCTGCAAGTACCAATGAAATGAGTACTTCAGATATTCAAAAAAACCTACCTAATTATATAAAAAACCGAACAATCACAGATTTATATGAACCGGGGTCAGTTCTAAAAACATTGACGACAGCCACAGCTATAGATCTCAATTTAGTCGATATCAATACAACCTATGATGATACCGGATCGGTCAATGTTGATGGAACTATCATACGGAATTGGGATTTTCAATCCCATGGAAAAGTTACAGTACGAGAATATCTTCAAAAATCTTTGAATACTGGAGCTGTTTGGTTAGCAACAGAAATTGGAAAAAATTCTTTTTATACATATTTCAAAAATTTTGGTTTAGGGAATTCAACTCATTTAGGCCTTAGTGGAGAAGCTTCAGGATTAATGCGGACACCTTCTGAAAATGATTGGTATTACGTAGATTTGGCTGCAAATTCTTATGGTCAAGGATTATCAGCAACACCACTCCAAGTACTAACTGCCATAAATTCTTTTGCTAACGGTGGAAAATTAATGCGTCCATACATTGTTTCAAGAATTATTTCAGAAAATGAAATTCGAGAACATCAACCGGTGTTAGTAAAGCAAGTCGTGACAGAAAAAACTGCAAAGACAATGGCACAATTAATGCGTGATGTAGTTCACGGAACCACTTACCATGGAGCAAGGTTAAAAGAACATACCGTAGCCGGCAAAACTGGAACTACTATAGTTTCTTCCGAATCAGGTTATGATTTTAATACAACCATCGCATCTTTCGCTGGTTTCGTACCTTATGAATCACCTGCTGTATCAATTTTGGTAAAAATCGATACCCCCGAAGGAGATCTTCGCTTGGGTGGTCAAGTAGCAGCTCCTGTATTCGCAAAAATTGCAAAAGAGATAATGGCTTATAAACAAATCCCATCTTCATACGACTTGGTAGCAATCAATGAAAACTGATAAAAAACCTTTATTCGATTCCGATTTAATTAATGAAGCTTTAGGTAAAGACCTTCAATCACGGCTTGGAGCCAAACAAACATTCAAAAGAGCTGTTATTGACTCACGCGAAGTTAAATCTGGTGATCTTTTTGTAGCACTACCTGGAACTATTACTAATGGACACCTGCATGCTGCGGCTGCCATTAAGGCAGGGGCTAATGGATGCTTATTAGAAAGGCATGTTGAAGGAACAGAAACAGGGGAAATCTTCTTTGTAAACGATACTCTCAATGCTTTACAAAAAATTGCAGCCTATTGGAGAAGATCTCTTAGAGACCTAACCGTTATTGGAGTTACTGGCAACGTAGGCAAAACAACTACCAAAATACTCACCGCCGAGCTAATTGCATCAAAATATGAGGTTCAATTTAGCAAAGCAAATTATAACAATGAAATTGGCGTCCCTCTTTGTCTACTTGAACTACAGCCCACGACTGATTTTTCAGTAATCGAAATGGGTATGTATACGACAAATGAAATATCTTTACTATGCAAATGGAGTAAACCCACAATAGGCATAGTCCTAAATGTTGGTCCCGTTCATTTAGAACGCGCAGGATCGATGGAAAATATTATCAAAGCAAAGCAAGAATTAGTTGAAGCTTTGCCAGAGAATGGTGTAGCTATCCTTAATTCAGATGATCCTGCTGTGCGCAAGATGGCAGAGCATACTTCAGCAAATGTAATTTTTATAGGTCAAGATCCATCTGCAATGATTCGTGGAACGCAGATTACAAGTAACGGTCAAAATGGATTTAGTTTTAACTTAGAAATTAAAAATCAGAAAAGGAAAATTCAAGTTCCTTTCCCAGGAAAACACTTGATGACTAATTTATTAGCTGCAATAGCTGTAGCTAACACTCTAGGAATGGACATCGATGAGATAGCTGAAAAAATACCAAATTTGGACAGTACTCTCCGAACTAAAATTTCTACACTCCCCGGAAACATACTACTTCTGGATGATACATATAACGCCAGCCCTGTATCTATGCATGCAGCAATTACTTTGTTATCTGAATTACCAGGAAGACATTTTGCATTACTGGGAGACATGCTTGAACTAGGAAATGAAAGCCAAAAAGCACATCAGGAGATTGGAAAATTTGCAGCAAAAAATATTGATGTCTTATTTACTATCGGCGACTTAGGATTAACCATTAGCGAAGCTGCACACAAATTTGGAAATCTTGAGGCAAGCCATATAAATGAACGAAATACAGCTGCACAGATTATCGCTAATCAATTAAGGCCGGGTGATGCAATTTTAATCAAAGGATCTCGAGGTTTGCGGCTGGAAACTGTCGTCATGGAACTATCTAAAATATTAAGCGAAATGTATACAAGTCAGTCATTTAGCAATAATGAGGTTGAACCATAATGATATACCCTTTATTGGTTGGTGGACTTTCGTTCTTAATAGCCTTAATTGGAGGTCGTTACGTAGTAAATGTTTTAAAGGCCTTCAAAATTGGTAAGGAGATATCACAGCACGGGCCAACCTCACATCATGCCAAGGAAGGTACACCAACAATGGGAGGTCTTATCATCTTTGGGACTGTCGTTATAATTACAATCTGTACAAATATTTTTGCAATCCAAGAAGGAAAATTCTCTATCGAAAGAGCTTCAATCCTTCTCCCATTAATCGTAATAATCATTACGATGTGCATCGGTTTCTGGGATGATTTAGGTACACTAGTAAATATAAAAGGCAGGAAAGCTTTAAGTTGGAAAATTAAGTTTTTCTTAATTTCTATTCTCTCTATTGCCGTGTCATTAATATTATATTTTCAACTCGAAGCGAAAAGTGCCAACTTCCCCATTTTTGGTCAATTCGAATTAGGTTACTTATATATTTTTGTAGCAGTATTAATATTATTCTCTACAACAAGTGCCGTCTCTATAACTGATGGACTTGATGGTTTATTGAGTGGAACAGCAGCTATAGCTTTTGCAGCTTATGCAGTAATAGCACTCGCTCAAGGACAAGATTATTTAGCCGTTTTTTCTTTCACTGTAGTCGGTGCTTTACTTGGTTTTTTGTGGCACAATGCCCACCCTGCTCAGGTATTTATGGGAGATACAGGGGCACTTCCATTAGGTGCATCATTAGCTACTGTCGCATTAATGACCGGCCACTGGCTCATTCTCCCCATTATAGGAATTGTATTTGTTATCGAGGCAGTTTCAACAATCCTTCAAATTATTTACTTTCAAACCACTGGAGGTAGTCGTCTATTTCGAATGACGCCACTACATCATCATTTTGAATTAATTGGTTGGAGTGAACCACAAGTTGTCCTTCGATTATGGTTACTGGGAATTATCGGAGCATTGATTGGAATTACACTGGCATTATCAATATGAAAAATAGAAGTTAAGAATGCAAACAAAATCTAAATTCTCCGGGAAAAATGTAACTGTTGTTGGTCTAGGAATAGAGGGGATCGATCTTGTACGTTATTTAACCAAGCAAGGAGCAAAGGTAATAGTTTCTGATTCACGAAAAGAAGCAGAATTGACAGAACAAATCCACTCAATTGCTGACTGTTCTCCTACTTTGTCGCTTGGCAAAAATCGCATTAAACAGATGCTCTCTTCAGAAATGATCTTCGTATCACAAGGAGTTAATCAAAGCGCTACATTTATAAATACTGCCCGAAAAAATGGAATAGAAATATCTTCCATGTCAAAATTATTTCTACAGATATGTCCCGTTAATATTACTGCAGTAACAGGTTCATCAGGTAAAACCACAACGACATTTTTACTAGATAGTATTCTTACAAATTCAAAAATACCCCATTTAATTGGGGGGAATATCGGTATTGGTTTACTTGGTTTACTCGAAAATATAACTCCTGAATCCAGGGTATTAATTGAATTATCACATACACAATTAGAGACTATTGATAGCAGTCCACAATTATCTTGTGTGACCAACGTCACTCCCAATCACCTAGACAAATTCTCTTGGGATTCTTATGTAAACCTTAAACGCCGTATTTTTGAATTCCAAAATAAAGAAGATACTGTCATCCTTAATTTTGATAATAATATATGCAGAGAATTCTCTACTGAATCTGTTGGAAACGTGATCTATACATCTAGAAAACAAAATTTAAATACCGATGGTGTTTATCTAGAAAATGAAAAAATATATGCACAATTTCAACAAGAAATATTACCAATTATGAACGTTGGTGATATATCTATACCAGGAATACACAATATCGAAAATGTATTGTCCGCTTCTGCTTTGGCTCTTCAAATGGGTGTTCCGGCTAAAGAAATCAGTGATGCAGTATCAAGTTTCCAAGGAGTTCCTCATAGGCTAGAATCTGTGGCTATTAAATCTGGAGTTTTATACGTAAATGATTCAATCGCCACCACTCCAGAACGTACCATTGCAGGAATTAATTCATTCAAACAACCTATCGTCATAATCTTAGGTGGCAGAGACAAAAATCTTCCACTGAGTGAAATGGCTGATCTAATCAATCAACGCTGCCGCGCAGTAATCACTTTTGGAGAAGCATCAGAGCTTTATGCAAAGTCTATAGCCGATATACTTCAAGGTAACTCACCAACAATAGACCAAGTCGAAAATGTATCTGACGCAGTTATGATCGCTCAACGACGAGCTCAATCAGGGGATGTAGTTTTATTTTCTCCAGCAGGAACATCTTTCGATGCTTTTCATACTTTCGAAGAAAGAGGGGCTTCCTTCATAGAGGCAGTATCACAGATAGGCGAAAAATTTTGAAACACCAAACAGACATCAAACACGCGCCTGATTACGGACTATTAATCTGCGTTTTGACATTAGTATTTTTGGGGTCGATTTTCGTTTATTCATCGTCATATGTTTTTGCAGATCTAGAATATGGAGATTCGCTACATTTTATAAAACGACAATTGATTTTTTGTGTAGTAGGCATTATTGGAATGCTCTTAGTAATGCGATTAGATTATCGATATCTTCAATCTTGGAGTTTTTTCATCATGCTTTTGACTTTGATTGCCTTGATAGCAATTCTAATTCCAAATTTTGGTGTCGAATCGAATGGAGCATTAAGATGGTTAAAATTAGGACCTTTACCACCAATTCAACCTAGTGAATTTGCAAAATTATCAGTCCTAATTTACATGGCAGCGTGGTTACCTTCGAGAGGTGAATCTATTCGAGATTTTGTTTTAGCAGTAATTCCTTTATGTATAACTGTTGGACTGTTTGCTGCATTAATAATGCTCCAGCCTGACTTAGGCACAACAATGCTCATAGCAATAATTACGGGAGTTCTTTTCTTTATAGCAGGTGCAAAATTACTGCATGTAATAGCTTTAGCGGGAAGCGGGATAGTTACTGCAAGTATCTTAGTGTTAGCAGGTGGTGGTTATAGAATTAATCGAATTTTGTCATTTACATCTGCAGAATCTGATCCAACAGGAATGGGTTTTCAAACTTTGCAACTTTTGATCGCTTTTGGATCTGGCGGTCTCTCCGGATTAGGTCTGGGAGTATCCAGGCAAAAGTTTTTCTATATTCCCGGTTCCCATACTGATGGGGTTCTCGCAATAATTGGTGAGGAAATGGGCCTCATCGGTGTATTAGCTATTTTAATTCTTTTTATCATCCTATTCTGGCGTGGCTGGATAATAATGGCGCAAGCAAAAGATCCTTTTGGATCATTGTTGGTAGCAGGAATTCTAACATGGTTTAGTTTTCAACTACTCATTAATATAGGAGGTGTTACGAGGTTGATACCACTTACCGGCATTCCATTACCTTTTTTATCAGCAGGTGGATCTTCGTTAATAGTTTCTTTACTTGCCATAGGGATCATGCTTTCTGTAAGCAGACAAACTGTAAGTAAGGATAGTTCATGATAAAAATTGTACTTACTGGAGGTGGGACTGGAGGTCATGTCTACCCGGCATTAGCTGTAGCAGAACAGATAATGGAAAATTTTGATGCGGAAATATTCTACTATGGTACAAAACATGGCCCTGAACGAACAATCGCTGAACAAAATAACTTTACTTACCGTGCTATTTCTGCCTCTCAAGTTAGAGGAAAATCTCCAATACGATTAGCAACAGGATTATTTAACCTTTGGCGAGGCACCAAAGAAGCACAAAAAAAATTCAGAAAAGATCAACCTAATGTAGTCTTTGCTACCGGTGGTTATGTTGCAGCGCCAATAGGACGTGCTGCTAAAATTTGCGGAATACCTCTCATAGTTTTTCAACCAGATATATATCCGGGTTGGGCCGTAAAATTCTTAACACGATACGCAACTTCTATTGCATGTTCATCAGATAAATCTCTGGATTACCTTCCTCCCTTGAAGACGAAAGTGACAGGATATCCAATTCGAAAACAATTTTTAGAAGCAACTCCGAATAAAGGGAAGATAAATTTCGCGTTGATGGAAAATTTACCAACATTATTAGTCTTTGGAGGATCATTAGGATCACATTCAATTAATACAACTATTTCGAATTCGCTCCACAAACTTTTACGCAATATGCAAATTATCCATATTACGGGAATACATGATTTCGAAAAGATATCCCTACTTAAGGAAAAACTCCTTCCTCTTGAGCAACTTAGATATCACGTGGTCGAATATTCGAATGACATCGCCAATGCAATGGCCATATCAAACCTTACTGTCACTAGAGCTGGTGCTTCTATCTTGGGGGAATTGCCAGCATCAGGACTCCCAGCAATTGTCATACCAGGTAGTTTCTCTGACCAAATAAATAATGCAAATTTACTAGTTGAGAAAAATGCGGCTGTAATGGTAAGCGAAAATGAATTAGATAATCTACCAAATTTAATTACTGAGATCTTATCTGATACAAAACGCCAGCAATATATGGCTAACAATATGAAAAATTTATATAAGCCAGATGCTACATCACAAATAATCAAGATGTTGATGGAGGCTATATGAGAGGATTAAAGAAAGAATTTCAACCAAAAGAAGATTTATCCCTACCCCAGCATATCCATCTCGTTGGGGCGGGTGGAGTACACATGTCTGCAATTGGTCAAATCTTAATTGCAAAAGGCCATATATTATCTGGATCTGATTTGTCTATTTCTGATTACACCAAAAAACTTTCAACTCTTGGGGCAGAAATTTTTTTAGGTCATAATCGAAATAATATTGGTCAAGCAGAATTACTGGTTACCACAGCGGCAGTAAAAAATGACAATCCAGAATTAATTGCTGCCAAAGAAAAATCTATACCCATTATGTTACGTGCAGAAATGGTACAAATACTCACCAGTGAATATGAGCTTATTGCTATCGCAGGGAGCCATGGAAAAACGACAACAACGGGATTAATAGCCTTAATATTAGAAAAAGGGAAATTGGATCCGCTGGTTTTACTTGGAGGAAATTCACCGGACCTTGGAGGAAATTTAAGAATTGGATCTGGTAAATATGCAGTTGTTGAAGCTGACGAATACGCGGAAGCTTTCCTACAATATAGAGCAAAAATTGCATTAATCACTAACATAGAAATTGACCATCTCGACTATTATAAATCAGAGAAAAATTTATATAATGCATTTGATCAATTCGCAGAACAAGTCATATCAAGTGGCCTTCTGGTCATCTCAATTGATTCTCCATTAGCATCTAAATTGAAAAAAAACTATGAATCTTCAGGTAGAGCTGTTGAAACTTATAGTATCGAAAAAAATGATGCTATTTGGTCAGCTCGTAATCTTCGTCCTAATGAATTTGGAGGTCTAACGAGCAATATATTCCTAGAAGGACGTTATCTAGGAGAAATTTCACTCCCAATTCCAGGGCGCCATAATATGTCGAATGCAGTTGGAGCTCTTGCAGTAGCAATGCGAGCAGGTGTTGATTTCAATAGAGCAGCGTCTGCAATACAAAATTTCTCAGGAATTACAAGGCATTTTGAAATTATCGGAGAGCCATTAGTTCATAAAAAAACAATAACAATTATTGATGATTATGCCCATCATCCAACCGAAGTCCGAGCGACAGTATCTGCTGTAAAACAAAAATATGGAAAAAGAAGACTAGTCGCATGTTTCCAACCACATACTTTCTCCAGATCTGAATACCTATTAGAACAATGGAGACATTGCTTTGAAACAATAGATGAATTATTCATCCTTAGCACTTATCCAGCTAGAGAAACTCCTGATGCAGGTATTGATGCAAAACAATTATCTTCAGAAATCAGTTCACCTCAACCAATTAATTTGGAATCACTTGATATTGCTGCAAAAAAAATTGCTGCCAAACTTGAACCAGGTGATATTTTCCTAACTTTAGGTGCTGGCGATATCACTAACTTAGGACCAGCAGTGATGGAACTCTTGGAGGCTACAAAATGAAACAAACCCCTATGAAAATTGGAATTATTATCGGTGGTCAATCAAGTGAACATTCTGTTTCTTTAACTTCGGGTAATTGCATTATTGATGCCATTGATGACAATTTATATGAGATCACACCGTTTGGTATTAACTTGGAGGGATTATGGTTGAATATAGAAGAAACGCAGAATCGCCTCAAAGAATTCATGCATGGCGAACGTGATTCTCTAGGTACAGATTCAGGAAAACATTTATTAAATAGTCCTGAAATTCTATCAGCGTTAGGAGAAATGGATGCAATCTTTCCCATCATTCATGGTACAAACGGTGAAGATGGAAAGCTTCAAGGGTTTTTAGATTTGGTTGGTATCCCCTATGTAGGCGCAGGAGTTGCTGCAAGTGCTTTAGGTATGGATAAAGCACTAATGCGGAATAACTTTGAAAGTGCAGGGATACCTCAGCCAAAATACCTAATTTTTAGTAATAATGATCAAGAACATTTAGACGACAATATAACTAAGCAAATTGAAAAAAATATTGGATATCCTTGTTTCATAAAACCATGTAATGGCGGTTCTTCAATAGGTGTAAGTAAAGTACTTTCTCGTGAAGACTTAGGTTCTGCGTGGGGATTAGCAAAACAATATGATCAGAAGGTAATTATAGAAGAAATTATGCGGGGAAGGGAGTTGGAATGTGCTGTAATAGGCAACAATTCTCTTTTAGTTTCTGGGGTAGCAGAAATCAGAACTTCAGAAGAATTTTATACTTACAGTGCTAAATATTCTGATTCAAGCACTGAGTTGATACTCCCAGCTGACATTAAGTCGGAAACACTACAAAAAATTCAAAATTATGCAATCAATGCTTTTCAAGCGATTGATTGCAGTGGTTTAGCAAGGGTAGATTTCATCGCGGATGAAATTTCAGAACCAAAAATAATTGAGATTAATACTCTTCCAGGGTTCACACCACAATCTATGTTCCCACGATTATGGGAAGCAGAAGGAATTACTTACTCAGAATTAATCACAAAATTAATCGATCTTGCTTTTGAAAAACATTCTTCTGAAAGATTGGAGAATTAAGTTGTTTCGTCGCAAAAAAATAACACCCTCGAAAAATAAAATAAATAGATCATTTAATCCATTAAGCAGAGAGCTACAAAAAAAGAGAAGCCCTAATTTTTTTCCTAAACAACAAATATTCTTAATTAGAAGTATTTTGTTAAATCAAAAAAATTTCCTACTCTTATTTTCACTTACATCTGTGATTCTAATATTAATTGGAATTGTAAAAATAGCTGAAAGTGATATTACGCGTGTTCAAAATATTGAAGTTCTCGGAACTGAGATAATTAACCCACAGGATATTGTTGATATAAGTAATCTTACCGGACAACATATTTTCTCAGTCAACATGAGCAAAGTAGAACAAAAAATCACAAACATAAATGGTATTGAGGAAGTCTCAATACGTAGAAAATGGATCAATGGGATTGAAATTACGATTTCCGAATCTCAAGGTTGGGGTTACTGGCAACATGATGCGCATAGAGTCCTTGTAGATGAATCTGGAAAAATTCTAACTTTTGCGCGTCCAGCTCCTGTAAATGCACCTACTATTATTGATTTCAGTCTTCAAGAAAATAGTCAAAAAATGATTAAAGTTGACCAAGATTCAGTCAAATTGGTCGCACGACTGGAATCAGAAAAACGCTTTGCAAAATTGGGTTTGAAACCCATTTCGTATGTATTTGAGGATAAACGTGGACTAACAATCCTTTTAGAAAATGCCCCAAACATTGTAATGGGCGATGCGTCCAATTATTTTTATAAGATAGCAACTTTACAAGAATTACTTTCACGACTAAAGAAATCCACTTCAGAAATAAATGAGATTGATTTACGTTTTGGCTCAAACGTAGTCATACGGTGATAATTAAGAGTACAATTAATTAGGAGTTACAAATGGCTACTACGAAAATAACTGCTATTGACGTAGGTACAACAAAAATTTGCACTGTTGTTGCTGAAGTGACTCCAGAAAATGAACTTCGTATCCTCGGCGTAGGGATTGGCCCTTCTGCAGGTCTAAATAAAGGTATGGTAGACGGAGTACAAATTGCAACTGAGGCTATTTATTCTTCCGTCGAGCGAGCTGAGCGTGCGTCAGGAGAAAAAATTATCTCAGCACATATTGGTATTTCAGGTCCTCATATCTCTGGTAACAATTCACAGGGAATCATTGCAATTACTGATCAACAACAAGCTATTTCAAATAGTGACGTTGAAAGAGCTTTAGAAAGTGCTCGAATATTTAATGTACCTAACAATCGCCAGGTAATACATGTAGTTCCTCGCCACTATATTGTCGACGGAAGCGACAATATTTCTGATCCAGTTGGGATGTTTGGTTCACGCCTAGATGTGGAAACGCATGTAGTAACTTGTTCCTTATCTGCAATGCAAAATCTCATGACATGTGTCGAAGGGACTGGTGTACAAGTTGAATCTTTAGTCTTACAACCATTTGCATCTGCTGAAGCAGTCACTACTCCTGAAGAAAGACTCCATGGTTGTGTGTTGGTGGACATTGGTGGAGGTACTACAGATGTTTGCATATATCGTGATGGAGCAGTAGCACATACAGCAGTACTACCGGTAGGCGGAGCACATATGACAAGGGATCTCGTTGTTGCATTACGAGTTCCACAACCTTCAGCAGAAGAAGCTAAAAGAGCTTATGGCCATGCAATTCCTTCTTTAGTTGATGAGACTGAAGAAATTGAAATACCTTCATTTGGATCAGATGAAAATAAAATTGTTAAAAGAAGACAACTTGCAGAAGTTTTACAAGCAAGGACTGAGGAACTAATGGAAATGGTCGCAGCTGAAATTTCAAGAAATGGAGAAGCTGCCTTACTTTCTGCGGGGGTGATTTTAACTGGCGGAGCTGCTTCATTAAAAGGAATCGAACTGCTCACTGAAGAAGTACTTGAACTACCAGCAAGAGTAGGTAGACCTCATCATTTGGCAGGCCTCTCAGATATTCTTCATGACCCCGCATATGCAACTTCGGTAGGTTTATTACAATGGGCTTTAAAAGAGCAATCTATCAATATAAACCCAAAACCAAGTACTCCCATCGGTGGATGGATATCAAAACTAGCAAATTTGATGAGAATTATATTACCTCAATAAATTAACTTTGATGAATAGCAAGGAGCCTTCCATGAATAAATCCAACGATAAAGAAGAGGGAAATATTCCAGAAAATGAGCAGAAATTAACCGCAGGTTCTTTGTTTGACTACTTAGCAGCAGCCCGCGAAGAAAATGCCTCGATCGATGAAATAGATATAGGCAAATCAACTGAAAAAGATTTAGAATCTAATAAAGAACATAACTCTGATATTCCAGAGACTTTTGAAGTGCCTGAAAGAGAGATCACAATGACAAATGAATCTTCTAAAGAAACCTGGGGGGAAGGTGATCTTGAAGGACTACCTCCAATTAAAGTAGTGGGGGTTGGAGGTGGTGGCTCTAATGCGGTAAGCAGAATGATGGACTATTCTTTACCTGGAGTTCAGTACCTAGCTATGAACACTGACTTACAAGCACTTGAATCTGCAAATGCCGATATCAAGGTAAGGATAGGAGATAGGTTAACTCGAGGGCTTGGCGCAGGTAGCGACCCACTAAGAGGACACCGTGCAGCAGAAGAGTCAAGAGAATTGATCTCTGATGCTCTGCAAGGAGCAGAGATGGCTTTTGTAACAGCAACTTTAGGTGGAGGAACTGGTACGGGAGCTGCACCTATAGTTGCCGAAATAGCACGTGAATTAGGAGCTCTAACTATTGGTGTTGTAACAAAGCCTTTTAGTTTCGAAGGGGCAAAAAGGCGGCAACAAGCCGAAGATGGAATTCGAGACCTCCAAGATAAAGTAGACACATTAATTGTAATCCCCAACGATCGATTAATGCAGATGAATGACGATGACCTACCTGTAGTAGATGCATTCAAAGCGGCAGATGATATCTTGAGACAAGGTATACAAGGTATAAGTGAACTAATTACTATTCCTGGAACTGTCAATTTAGATTTTGCTGATGTTCGTAAAATCATGACCGATGCTGGTCCAGCACTTATGGCCATTGGCCACGGCACAGGACAACAACGAGCTGTTGAGGCTGCACGTCAAGCCATTTCAAGTCCTTTACTTGAAGTAGATATTACCGGAGCAACAGGTGTATTGTTCAACGTTGCTGGTTCTCAAAATATGACATTACGAGAATTAGGTGAAGCTGCTAGATGTATAGCCGAAGTAGTTGATCCAGATGCTGAAATTATATTTGGTACTACAGTCGATGAATCGCTTAATGATGAAGTACGTATGACAGTAATTGCTACTGGATTTGTTGGTAGTCGCCCGTCTTCTATTCAAAGAACAATTAATGACATCGAATTAAGTGGTGAAGAACCTTCACCGATTAAATTAGGTGAGTTAACTGATGGCCAAGGGTTAGACGCTTTGGATGAGGCCGATCTACCAACTTTCTTAAGACGCACATTCCCTGAAAGATAACTTCAGTGAGTAATAATTTCTCTATTACTTTAAATTTTCTACGTTCATCCACGCTAGAAAATAACAAATGGGGATAACTCACGGATAGCATGTGGACCATCGTATTGTATTGACTCCATGATCATGTTTTACTTTACTTTATCCCAGTTCAAACGATCCTCTCCGATAAATGTAAAGGCTATCTAGGAATGAATTGTCCTTCTTGTGGAAAAAATGCAAACATAAATAAAAACATCATCGAAACTCATAATTCTGATTCCACAATCTATCGTCGTCGCTCTTGCCTTTCTTGTAATAAAACTTTTACTACATTTGAACAAATCAAAAGCACAGTAATTGTTGTAGTTAAGAAGGATGGTAGACGAGAAGACTTCCAATCAGAAAAATTATTATCCAGTCTTAAAATTGCTGGACGCAAAAGAAATTTACCTACCGGATCCCTTCGTGCCATAGTTGATGATATCGAAAATCGAATTTTGGGTAATGAACATGAAGAAATCTCCAGTCGCATCATTGGAGAAATGGCAATAACACGTCTAAAAAGGCTTGATCCAATTGCATATATCCGTTTCGCATCGATCTACCATCAATTCATTTCTGTAGAGCAAATGCTAGAAGAATTGGAAAGAATAACCGCTAACCCTAATACTGCCGTGCCTGAACAACCAAGGTTATTTGATATACTCGATGAGATTGCTGAAGAAACCATTACTGCTCCAGTTAAGTTAAGTGATCATAGAAAAGCAAAACCGGCCTGAATCGAGTTAATTCTGAACCAAGCACTCGACCAGAACAATGTAAAAATGCGAATCAATTCTATTCGTATGTCCATTGAAAAAGCTTGTGCACAAGCAGGTCGCAGCCCCAAAGATGTACAAATAGTATGTGTTTCAAAAACCCATGAGGTGTCAGAAATAATACCAATTTACAATATGGGAGTTATCGATTTTGGAGAAAATCGTGTACAAGAAATGATACCAAAATTTAAATTAGCCATTAACTCACATCTGAATATAAATTGGCACTTTATCGGCCACCTTCAAAGAAACAAGGTTCGCCAAATTCTTCCCTTTATTAACACATTACATTCTCTGGATTCTATTGCACTATTAGATCAACTTACTAAGTCATGGGAAACCGATATCACCAATGAAGATAGAAAACCACTGTCAACATTTGTAGAAGTAAATCTTTCAGATGAGGAACAAAAATACGGTATAAAAAAACAAGAACTGAAGACTTTTCTTAATTATGCTCGAAATTACTCAGCTGTGGAAATATCAGGCTTAATGACAGTACCACCTAAAACAGATAACCCAGAACAGATTCGACCTATATTTAGAGAATTATACGAATTAGCAAATATTCATGGATTAAAACATTTATCAATGGGAATGACTGACGATTATAGAGTAGCCATTGAAGAAGGTGCTACGATTATCAGAGTTGGTCGTGCATTTTTTGAGTAAAAATGCCAAAGGGGAATAGTAATGGAAATATTAATTATTGGTGGAGGTTTCATGGGAGAAGCTTTCGCAAAAGGATTAATGCAAAAAGGTAACGTACCTAAATCAGACATTATTATTGTAGAAGTTAATAAGGAACGCAGAACAGAATTATCTAATCAAGGCTATACTGTCAGAGAAAATGTTTTCGAAGCTTGTGACTCGGCGTCAGTAATTCTTGTAGCAATTAAACCTCAAGATATTAATCATTTAACAAATTTAGGAAACTACATTAGTCAAGAAACCTTATTGATATCAATAGCGGCAGGGATCTCTATCCCCACGATCCAAAAAATCACAAAACACACATGTGTCATCAGAGTTATGCCTAATTTGCCAGCAGCAATTGGTGAGGGAGCCATCGTATATCTTGTCAGCGATAAAATCACTGTAGAACAAAAAAATATTGCAAAAGTAATTTTTGATGCTGTTTCAACAATTGCAATAGAGGTACAAAATGAATCAGAAATTAACTTAGCTACAGCCGTCCACGGCTCTGGCCCTGCTTATGTATTTTTACTAATGGAATCTATGATTGAAGCTGCAGTTACATTAGGTATGCCACGAGCAGATGCGCTAGCACTCGTTAGATCGACTGTAAAAGGATCAGCAATTTATGCAAATGAAGGTAATGTTTTGCCACAAGAACTAAGGAATGCTGTAACATCACCAGGTGGGACAACTGAAGCTGCTATCGCTAAGTTGGAAGCTTTAGGTTTTCAAAATTCATTGAATGAAGCAATAAAAGCAGCATTCACAAAAGCAAACGACTTAGGGAAAAGCAATAATAGAGATTAAGTAAGGAGCAATAGTGGACGGTATAATTCAATTAGTAGGTGTATTTATTCAGTTCCTTGGTTTTGCAATTTTTGCAAGAGCGATACTAAGTTGGTTTCCAATTGATCAAAATGGAACAATTCCACAAGCGCTCGATTCGATCACTAGCCCAATACTAGATCCATTAAGAAAAATAATTCCACCACTTGGGATGATTGACCTCACACCTATGATTGCAATGTTTTTACTTTTAGTAATTGGTGGTGCATTAACAGGTGCGTAATCTATTTTCTATCCAAATTATAAGATTTTTATTGACTTAGAACGTCTGTTCTATTACTGTATTTAAGAGCTTCCATAGCTAATTTGTAATACAGGAGTAAAATATGGCGAAATCTAATAAAAAAGAAAATTCCGAAAATCGACAAGAAAGCCTTGATCGCGCCATCGAACAAATTACAAAAGATTTTGGTAAAGGTGCCGTGATGAGGCTGGGGGATCCTGAAGCAGCAATCAGTGTTTCTGCAATACCTACTGGTGCACTATCACTTGATGTTGCACTTGGTGTCGGTGGAATTCCACGTGGACGTATTACAGAAATATATGGCCCCGAATCAGCAGGAAAATCAACACTAGCACAGCACATACTGGCAGAATCTCAAAAAATGGGAGGTACTGCTGCATACATAGACGTAGAACATGCACTAGATCCAGAATATGCAGCAGCATGTGGTATCAATATTGAAGATTTGCTGATATCACAGCCAGATACCGGGGAACAAGCGTTAGAAATATGTGAGGCATTAATTCGTTCTGGAGCTATCGATTTAGTTGTAATTGATTCAGTAGCTGCACTAGTACCACGCGCAGAAATCGAAGGAGATATGGGAGATTCCTTACCTGGACTACAAGCAAGACTTATGTCTCAGGCAATGCGAAAATTAACTACTGCTGTTGCACGCAACAACACAGCGTTGATTTTTATTAATCAGTTACGCGAAAAAATTGGTGTAATGTTTGGAAGTCCTGAAACTACACCAGGTGGACGGGCATTAAAATTTTACTCATCGGTCCGAATTGACATCAGACGTGTTGAATCATTAAAAAATGGACAAACTTTTATAGGAAATCGCGTACGATGCAAAATCGTTAAAAACAAAATTGCACCTCCTTTTCGACAAGCAGAATTTGACATCATGTTTACAGGAGATCAACACGGAATTAATAAACAGGGTGACATTTTAGACTTGGCTGTTGACAACGAAATTATTAAAAAGATGGGATCTTTTTACTCGTATGGAGATTTACGATTAGGACAGGGTCGTATGAATGCTTCAACTTTTCTACGCGAAAATGAAGTAATCGCCAATGAAATTGAAAATAAAGTACGTTTAGCAACTGGAATATTAAATACCTCAATAGAAGAAATTCAAAAAGAAGATAATTCATTAGTAGATTCCGAAAATCAATCACTATTAATGGTTGATCAATAGTTTTATGACAATTATTAATTCCATTGAGAAACTTCGAAACGGTAAAGTCCGAATAGTTTTTAACAGCGACAGTATTGTTGAGCTATTAATGGATTCGATCCTGGAATATAACATTATCGAAGGGTTATCTATCACAAACAAAAAATGGGATGAAATTTGCAAAGCAAGCAGAAATAGATTAGCTATTCGAGAAGCACTGAAATTTTTAGCAAAAAAAAGAAGAACAACAGGTGAATTAGAAGAATGCTTACAAAAATCCTTTTCAAATGCTGAAATATTTTATGCCCTCGAAAGAATGCGTGATCTTAAATATCTTGATGATGAGTCTTGGGCATTTGATTACCAAAAAAGTTATAAAGCACGTGGTAAAAGTAAAAAATATCTAGCAAATGAATTCAAAAAGAAAAACATACCAACAGATATACAAAAAAAGACTCTAGATATACATGATGATGAAGTAGAAGCATTATGGATAGCACACAGGAAAGTTAAAAGTTTAAACAATCTTCCAATCAACAAACAAAAGGTAAAGTTACATACCTACCTCCAGAGAAGAGGGTTTAATAATGAACTTGTAACATCTATTGCGCATCAATTAATCAATGAAAATTAATAAAATAGATATCTATAGCACATGGTTCTTAAACTAGATGCTAGAATAGCATTATTAGGATTAATAATTAATTCTAATCAATAAAAATATATTACTAACAATAAATTGCTGGACGCGACAATAATTTGGCGCGATTTTCTCAGCTTGGAGAACAGAATGGAATTACTTCCTTTAGGAATTACTTCCGTGGGTGCATTTTCCCTCGGGGTAATTCTTGTATACCTAATAATTAAAAACAGCAGTAAAGGTCTTATACAAAAATCAGAAGAAAGAGCTAAAAAACTTTTATTCAATACAGAGCATGAAACAAGAGAGTTGTTATTGCGTGCAGAAAATTCTGCGTTAGATTATCGAAAAAAAGTAGAATCAGAAATCCGAGAATTAAGACGTGAAGTTTCAAAAGCAGAAAAAAGAGTAAACCAACGTGAAGAAAATTTACAAAAACGTACCGAGAAAATCGATCGATTAGAACAGTCTGTAAATGATCGTGTGAAGAATATATCTCTAAAAGAAGAAGAGGTGGAAAATTTATCTTCAGAAATTTATAACAAACTTGAAGAAATCTCATCTCTCACCATCCAACAAGCTCGTACATTTCTACTAAATGAAATTGAAAAAGAACTTGAAGAAGAAATAACACGTCGCGTAAAAATTATGGAGGCATCTGTTCATTCTCAAGCTGAAAAAAAATCGCAAAAAATTCTAACCACAATAATGCAGAGGATGACAGCAGATATAACATCAGAAAATACAGTCAGTACTATTGTACTTCCTTCAGATGACTTAAAAGGACGGATAATTGGAAGAGAAGGTAGAAATATACGTGCATTCGAAGCGGCAACTGGATGTGATTTAATCATTGATGATACACCAGCTTTAGTTACAGTGTCAGGATTCGATCCAGTAAGGAGAGAAATAGCGACAAGATCTCTTACACGTCTTGTTAAAGATGGTCGAATACAACCTACGAGAATAGAAAGCATAGTCAACAAAGAAAAATCAGAAGTGGAAAAAGTAATTTTAGAAGCGGGAGAGCAACTAATTCATGATGCAGGTACCCCGAATATTCATCCAGAACTGATCAAAACATTAGGAAAATTGAAGTTTCGTTATTCGTATGGTCAAAATCAATTAAGGCATGTTTTAGAGACATCTTGGTTGGCCGCTGCAATTGCTTTCGAAATAGGAGCAGATGTTGAAGTGGCAAGAATGGGGGGATTACTACACGACATTGGTAAAGCAATCGATCGAGAAATGGAAGGAACACATGCCTTAATCGGTGCAGATCTTGCAAAAAGATTTGGGGTTAGCGATGAAATAGTACATTGCATAGCAGCGCATCATGAAGAAATTAGACCTGCAAGTATTGAAGCAATGGTTGTCATCTGTGCTGATGCGATTTCTGGTAGTCGCCCAGGAGCAAGACGTGAATCTGCAGAACAATACATCAAGCGATTAGAAGCATTAGAAACAATAGCAAATTCTTATGAAGGAGTTAATGAAACCTTCGCTATACAAGCAGGTAGAGAGGTACGAGTACTCGTAAATCCTGAGACTATTACAGACATTGAAGCGACACGCTTAGCTCGGGATATCTCCAACAAAATAGAGGAAACCCTTGTCTACCCTGGTGAAATAAAAGTGACGGTGATAAGAGAAACTCGTACATCGACAGTTGCCAGATGAATAACATTCAATTAGAAATAGAATGTTATGATCAAAATATTTCAAAAACAATGTAACTCTGAATGGCATCTATCAAGTCAGCTGTCATGTGGACGCTGCGAAAGAACAATCTGTCCTGATTGTTTGATTCATACACCAGGTGGAACAAGATGTAGAACATGTGCAGAAATGAGAAAGGCACCGGCATACGAACTAAAATTATTTCACTATGTCGTAGCAATTACTTCAAGTGCATCCATGGCACCAATCATGGGTTATGCCATGTTTCTTTTCGTCCCAGTATTAGGATTCAATTTCATCAGTATGATCATCGCATTTATTCTTGGTCTAACAATAGGTACTTTACACGCAACAATAATTAGCAAGGTCACAAGAGGGAAAAAAGGGAAATCGCTACAATTAATTACCGTAGCTTCCATATTATGCACTATATTCATCAGATATCTGTTAGTAGATTTTGATCAAAGAATAATCGAAAGTGACATTATATCTCCATTAGCATGCTTTATCGGCTGTATCTACGCTTGGCAACGTCTAGATTAAGATCGCTCAACCACTACAAGAAAAGCTAACAAAACAAAACAAACCGAAGAAACAAAGAAAACCCTTTTGAGCTCTTGCATTAAATAGGGGGATTGTCTTTCAACATATCGAGCAGGGCGACTAGACTTTGATTTTTCTTTCATGCGACCTCTTGAATATTTCTTATACATAAATACTAATCAACATTGAAAATATATTCCATTAAGATTGACCGCGAGGGATAAAAGTGTTTAACTTCGTTACTAGCAGTGGCCCCGTAGTGTAGCGGTCTAACACGCAACCCTGTCACGGTTGAGATCGGCGGTTCGAATCCGCTCGGGGTCGCCACTTTCTATTCTGTTTTTCTCTTAATATCGTAAATTATTGCTACTTGATATAATTTAAGCGGAGGCGATATATCGACACATGAATAATCTTTTTTCAAAAAAGTTAATTACGATACTAAGCATCTTAATTTTATTTACATTTGTTACAATATCTTTTCGTAGCCAAATACTTCAAAGTTCAGATCCAATACCTATTCCAACACCTAGTACAATAATCACAAATACATCCTCAGTCGCTATTCTGCCAAAACCTACTTCGACTCAAACTCCGATCCCGCTTCCTACAGTAAGTTCAATCCCTAAACGTGTCACTTCAGCTTGTGTTTATGCATTGGTTAATGATGAAACAAAAAAATTATTGCTCAGAGCTGACAAAGAAATGGCTTTACCTGATGGCTATGAACCTGAAGTAGTTAAATTGCCTCTAGAATACATACTCCAGGGATGGACAGAACAATATTTGATACCTGAAGTAGCAAATGCAGCTATGGATTTAATAGATGCAGCAAAAAAGGAGGGGCACGATATAGTAATCCGATCATCATATCGATCTTACCAGGAACAAGAATGGACATTTGCTTATTGGGTAAAAGAGCTCGGTTTAGAACAAGCGAAACGGGAAAGTGCAGTGCCGGGTCACAGCGAACATCAATTAGGGCAGGCAATTGATCTAACGAGCGAATCCGTGAACTGGGAATTAAAGGAAGAATTTGGTAGCACGCCAGAAGGTATTTGGATCGATCAAAATTTACATAAATTCGGTTTTGCATTAAGTTACCCTCGTGATAAAGAAGAAATAACAGGATATATTTATGAACCATGGCATTTACGCTATGTGGGAAGAGCATGTAGTGAAGAATGGTATGAAAGTGGAAAAACATTAATTGAAGTCTTAAAAGGTATCCATTTAGATTATTAACAATACAAGTAAAAACGAGGTAACTATGAGTGATCTTGAAATTGAAATAACTGACGGCGTAATGATTGCAACATTTAACAGACCAGAGAAATTAAACGCACTTAATAACAATATTAGGGTGGGATTAAGAAATGCACTTGCAGAAGCATCCCAAAATGATGAGATTAAAGTATTGGTACTAACAGGAACTGGTAGAGCATTTTGTGCAGGTGCAGAAGTAACTCGTGAGAAATCTCCAACAAGCAATGGAGTGACTACTGGCGAACTAAATTCTAGATATGATCGAATGAATATAAGAGCAGGTTCTTCGGAAACTGTTCAAGCTTTTGCTGCATGTGATGTGCCAATAATTGGTGCAATCAATGGTGTAACTGCAGGTGCTGGATTTGGTATTTCACTATGCTGTGATATTCGTTTTTTCAGCGAACAAACGCGAATTGGCTCCATATTTAGCAAAAGAGGGCTCGCCTCAGACTATGGAGCCGCTTACTGGTTACCACGATTGGTAGGTCCAGCCAAGGCGTTTGAAATGCTATACAGTGGAGAACTAATTAGCGCTGAAGAAGCTCTACAGATTGGACTTACGAATAAAATTTTTCCTTCTGAATCTCTGTTGTCGGAAACCTTAAGTTTTGCAAAAAATCTGGCTACAGGTGCACCCATGGCACTCACTGCCATTCGAAGACTCGTATTAGAATCAACTGATACTGTTGAGAGAAATCTCTTTCTGGACAGAGAGTGGTCTATCCAGGCTCAACTATTGAAATCTAATGACTCAAAAGAAGGTTTTCAAAGCTTCCTCGACAATCGCCCTCCTGAGTTTACAGGCACATAATTTAGACCGAAGGAGAATCGACAATTATCCCCAGTTCAAACAGCTCGGTAATATCTAAAGAAGAATATCCAAGAATTTCACCCAAAATTTGACCATAATGCTCTCCAAGACCAGGTGAGCGTACCCAAGAATCATAACCACGTTCATTATAAAATTTTACCGGTGAACCATCGTAGGATTGTTCACCGGCATCCAGCTCTTCTACACTAAAAAAATAACCACGTTCTAATAAATGTTCATCATTTAACCATTCAGGAGAGGAATTAACAACCCCAGCGGGGATAGATATTTTTTGTAATTGCTTCATTAATTCAACTTTGTCCAGATCTTTTGTCCAATTATCTATCAATTCATCCAACAGTATTTTATTAATTTTTCTATTGGTAATGGAATTAAACTTATCTTCATTTTCCCAGTTTTTTTCTACCAAAGTACATAATCGATACCATTCACTATCCGAGCGAATTGAAATTGCAATCCATTCATCATCGCCTAAGCAACGATATACGCCATTAGGAGCAAAATCGTTATGTAGATTAGGTGCTATTTGAGGTTCACTTTGATTCAATTGTGATGCAAGAAAATATTCACCAAAATATCCTACCCCACATTCATGTTGAGAAAGCTCTACAAAACTTCCTTCATTTGTTCGGTTACGTCGTTCTAGGGCAGTCATTACAGCAGCGGTTGCTGCTGTCCCAGACATAGCATCGGTCAAAGCTTGTACAGACATTCGAGGTTCCTCTGAACTATAACCCAAAAGAGCACAAACACCTGTTAAGGGTTCGATACTGGGACCCAAACCAATATATTCACGATAGGGACCACTTAACCCAAATGCTGGCATAGCCACATAAATAATTTGTGAATTACGTTTCTTTAACTCAAAGTAATCAAGGCCAAGTGAGGGCATTGCACGGGCACTAAAATTTTCGATAACAACATCGCTTTTTTCAACTAGTTCAAGAAATACTTCACGTCCACGATTTGCTTTAAGGTTTATAGCTAAACTTTTTTTATTTCGATTAAGTTTATTATTGAGCCCTTGACGATTCCAAGGAGTAACACCAGGATCGTTATCGGGATAGTAACCAGATTTATCAGCAGAACTAGTTACTTTTCTTGGACCTCGACCATCTTGAGCTTCAATTTTTATAATTTCTGCCCCCATATCACCAAGTATTCGTGTTGCCAAAGGACCTGACCATATCCGAGTGAGATCAAGTACACGTAATCCTTTTAGTGGTTGCACATTAGTGTATCGGGGATTTTCAAATTCGTTCTTTTTAGTTTCCCACTTAATATCTTCGGGTAGATATGTTTGAGGTGGATTTTCTTCAGGAACTTCTTCACCAGCAAATTTGAATGGTGACCCTGCCGTCTGTACTTCAGTATTTCCATAATTAATTGTTTTCCAAAAGTTACGAAATCTAAGGTGTTCATCACCTAAAACCTCTCCTAAACTTTGTTGAATACCTATAGGTACTCTCCATGTTTCCTGACCAGTTTTAAATAAAGTTGCCCGATCTAGATCTGAAAATGCATCCTCGATAATAGAGGTTATTTCATCAACCCTTTTCATTCTTTCTGAATTTTCCGCATACTCGATATCATGTGCTTTTTCTCCCATTCCTAACATAAACGCGAATGGTTCCCAGAACCGTGGAAGTATATTGACTCCTACCCACCCATCAGCGCACCTAACCATTGTGGTAGGGCAAAGATTTTGCCATTGATTGCCATGACGACTTCTAATATCTTTATGTTGTGACCACATAACATCGGTAAATTGATGCAATCCAACTACCGTTTCAAATATAGAAATTTCAATAGTTTCTTTTTCAGAAATCACAACACCTGATAAATACTGAGCAATTGCAGCAATATATGCAAAAGTTCCAGCTTGATAGTATGGATACCGACCAGGCAAAGTTAATGGAGTTCGTCCAATATCACCTGACAAAAAAGTATAACCACCTTGAGCAAGTATTGTTGTTTCTGTAGCTTCGTAGTCACGATAAGGCCCTGAAAGACCGAATGGAGTGATTGAGACTTTTACCGAATTATTATTAGCACATTCAAATATTCTATACTCATCTAAAATTTTGGGAGACAAGTCAGTAAGTACAATGTCCGCTTCACTTAGTATTGAAGAAAACAAGTCACGCTGTGAATCATCAAAATAATTAATTTTTATATGACGTTTACCTGCATTCAAATATAAATTATCCGCCTCTGCGACTTGTTGCCGGTAAGGAGTTTCTACCTTTATGACTTCTGCGCCCCAGCGCGCGAAAAGTTTTCCTGCATAAGCAGCTGCATTTTCACTATCGCTTATTTCAACAACACGCATAATCTTCCTATCAATAAAATAAAAAAAACTATCTCTTCAGCACGTAATCATAGATGATAACGAACAAGAATGCTCAAATCAGTTATATAACAAATTTGTGTTTTGGAGGCCTATGCCGTTTATTGAACTACATGTACATACGAAAGCAGGCTCTGCAGACTCAAGCATCTCGGTCGATGCATTGGGAAAGCACGCATCAGAACAAGGTACTGGCGCGATATTGGTAGCAGAACATTGGCGTGTATGGACCGATTGGGAACAGTCAGGATTTGAAGCGCAATGGGGAGTGAAACTTTTTGCTGCATTAGAGCAAACAACTGATGAGGGCCATTTCATAGTTATCGGTCCCAAACCTGGTGAAACTTTACCATCGAATGCATCAAAACTTTTGGAATACACAAAGAATAACCAATACTTTGTAATCTGGGCCCATCCCTTCAGGCATTTTTTTGATGCAGTAGGAGCATCACGCCCTCCATTTGCTATGGATGCAAGTCTCGAGGAACTCGCAGCACATCCTACATTTTCACTTGTTGACGCAATTGAGATTGAAAATGCAGGATGCACAGAACGTGAAAATTCTCTAGCTTTGGAGGTCAGTCAGCTATTAACTAAACCTGTTACTGTTGGTAGTGATGCGCATGATGTCGAACATATTGGCGCAAGAAGACTACCCATCCCAGAAATCCCTCAGGATAAAGCTGAATTATTAGAATTAATTCAATCTTTAAGTCTTGAAAATATTCCTAATTTAGGTCAATAAAAACTACAAATAACGAAGTTTCTTTGCCTCTGCTGTTAACTGATCTCTAAATTTAGGATGCGCAAGGCGAATAAGTGCTTCAGCTCTTGCAGCGGTTGTTTTCCCTTTTAGATTTTCTGCTCCAAATTCAGACACAACCCAATGAACATCATTACGTGGGGTGGTCACAACTGCACCTGGTGTAAGAGTTGGCACTACACGAGACACGGTCCCACTTTTTGCAGTGGAATAAAATGCAATTATTGATTTACCGCCTTTAGAATCAAATGCCCCTCTTGCATAATCATGTTGCCCCCCTGTACCACTAAATTGCTGAATACCTATTGATTCAGAGCAACATTGTCCAGTGAGATCTACTTCAATGGTTGAATTAACTGAAATCTGATTATCATTTTTTGCAATGTTTGGTGGATAGTTCGTATAAGAGACTGGGTGAGCTTCAATATATGGATTATCATCTAAAAATTCATACATTCGTTGAGAGCCTGCTGCAAATGCATATAATGCCTTGCCTGCATGGAATGTCTTCTGAGTCCCATTCGCTACGCCTGATTCAACCAGGTCAACCATTGAGTCTACAAACATTTCTGTATGAATGCCTAAATTCTGATGTCCCATTAAACTTTTTGCAACTGCATTAGGTACACCACCAATACCTAATTGAATGCATGCGCCGTTTGGTATCATTCCAGCGATAATTTCACCCATCGCACTATCTTCTTCTTTTTCAGGTGGTGTGGGTAATACTGTCAGAGGAACATTATTTTGTATGACAGCATCCACTTCAGAGATATGAACCCATGAATCTCCATGTACACGAGGCATATTTTCATTAACTTCAGCAATTACCACATCAGCTTTCGCAATAGCTGCCTTATTAACATCAACACTGGTACCTAAACTCATATATCCATGTCGATCGATTCGCGATACGCACACAATTGCAACATTTACATCCATAAACTCTGTTATCAATCTTGGGATTTGATGAAAAAATGCTGGACTAAATGACGCAATTCCTTCAGCAATAAGATTTCGATCTGCTCCTGTTGCAAACAATGATTCCCAATGAATAATATCCGTAACATCATCTGAAAAAATAGTACGTGCACTTGCGGCCATTGGAAGTAATGCTGTCATACGAAGATCTGTAAAACCACCATTGCGAGCACGATCAGCAATAGCTTCAAGTAGTCCTGGTGGTTCACCCGTAGCCATTCCTTGAACAATAAATGAATGATCAGGGATCAAACTGACTGCATCAGTGGCTGAACAAAGTTTACTTTGAAATAATTGTTCGTAATTCATGCTCTCTCCTTTTATCTTAGCTAATGTAAGAATACTCTTTAGAGCAACTTTTTTTGATTATAATATAAGGAAAAATTTATGAAATTTGGACTCACAATTTTCCCAACTGATTATGCAATCGATCCAATCATTCTAGCGCAAGAAGCAGAAGTTAGAGGATTTGAATCGATTTTCCTCCCTGAACATACACACATACCAGTTAATAGAGAAACTCCATTTCCAGGAGGTGGTAAGTTACCTAAAGAATATTCACACACTTTTGATCCGTTCGTAACACTAGGTGCAATTGCAGCCTCAACCAAAACTATTAAACTAGCAACAGGAATTGCATTAATAGTTGAAAGAGATCCAATCGTTCTAGCGAAAGAAATTTCTACTTTGGATATCATCTCGAATGGACGAGTCTTATTAGGTGTTGGAGGAGGATGGAACCGTGAAGAAATGAGAAATCATGCGACACCTCCTGAAAGAAGATGGAAACTTATGCGTGAACGTATTGAAGCAATGAAAAGTCTTTGGACACGTGATGTTGCAGATTATCATGGGGAATTTGTTGATTTTGATCCCGTCTGGCAATGGCCCAAACCATTACAAAAACCTCATCCGCCAATTGTTGTAGGTGGTAATGGCGCAAATACACTGAAGAGAGTTATACGATATGGTGATGAATGGATGCCGATTGGTAATCGAGGAGAATATTTAAATCGAATACCTGAATTACAAGAACTTGCACAAGAAGCAGGTCGTAATTCAATCCCCGTCTCGGTCTTTGGTGCAAGCAACGACGAAAAAAGCATTATAGAGTTAGCCAACGCAGGTGTGCATAGAGCGATACTGCGTTTGGAGTCAACGGGCAAAGAACAGATACTACCAAAATTAGATCAATATGCTTCTCTAATTGAAAGTTTTTCTAATTAAATTATCAAGGATATAATTATGACATCGACATCAGAATCGAGAAATTCACCGATCAAACTCGACAACTTAAATGACGCTATTGAATTCTGTTATGAATCCGGCTGGACAGATGGGTTACCAGTTGTTCCTCCCACAATTGAACTAGTAGAAAAAATGTTAGATCAAGTAAAACTTGATCCTTTTGAAACAATTGCCGAACACATTACAACTCAAAGAAAATGCAGTGCACATGCAGCTGCTACTAATGCAGTAATGGCAGGATGTCTACCTGAACATTTCCCTGTTGTAATAGCAGCATTACGCGCTATGTCTAAACCAGACTTTAATTATCATGGTTCAACTGCTAGCACTGGTGGATCAGCACATATGGTCATAGTCAGTGGTCCAATTGTTAGTCAATTAAACATGAATTCAAGTGGAAATTTATTTGGTTCGGGTAATAGAGCTAATGCATCAATTGGTCGTGCAATAAGATTGATACATATGAACGTATTCCATATGGAACCAAATATCACAGATCGGTCAACACAAGGAAATCCTGGAAAATATTCGTTATGTATAGCTGAAAGAGCTGAAAAAAGCCCTTGGCCGAGTTTGAATGAATACTTTGGACATCCAAAAGAATCGATAGTTATAGTTTTTGCTACAGGTGGTTTTCATAACATTGAAAATCACTTTGCTTCAACACCAGAAGAAGTTTTATTAACTGTTGCCGATTCCATGAGTTGCTTAGATTCACTTACGCATGGGCAATCAGTAGTTGTACTATCTCCTGAAACAGCTGAAATTATAGCTGAAGATAAAACTTGGACTAGAGAAAAAGTTCAAGAGTATTTATTTAATAATGCTTGGCGTAGTATCAATGATTTAGAACGAATAGGCCGTCCACCAATGGATCAAACAATCCAATCTTCAACACAATCAGAAAACTACTCACCTGGAGAAACTCAATTCGAAATAGATAGACAAATTATTCGTAAAACCGACCCACAGAGATATCATAGAGGTATAGCACCTGAAGATATATTGTTACTTGTTGGTGGTGGTGATGCCGGAGCACACTCTTCTTTTTTACCATCATGGAGTAGGGCTCGAAATTCATTAATGCAAATTGAGGTAATCTAAGTAAAGGTAACTATGACATTAAAACTGTATGATCCGAAAATAGATGATCTAACTAAAGTATCTTTAGTTAATCTTGCTCCAAGATTAACTAAACTCAGCAATACAAAAATTGCACTCCTTTCTAATGGCAAATTTAATGCCGATGTTCTTCTTCGGCTAACTGCAGAAATTTTCGAAAAAAATCATCAAAGTAAGGTTATTTTAGACCTAAATAAACACAGTGCATCACGCCCTTGTCCACAAGATATTATTGATACAATTGTTCGAGCTAATGTTGATTTCATGATTACAGCCGTAGGTGACTGAGGATCATGTTCGACGTGCAGTGTGCACGACGGAATTACTTTAGAAAAATTAAATGTTCCAGCTTTAACTTTATGCACATACCCTTTTCAACCAACTGCTGAGGCGACAGCAAAAACTCTCGGGTTACCTAATTTTAGATTTGCACTAATAGATCATCCTATCGGAAGTCGAAGTGAACAAGAACTACGTGAACGAGCTCAAGAAGCCTACGTACAAGGATCGAAAATACTGCTAGGTAATTAATAAAAAAAGTATTATTTCTGCACTAAAGATCTGTTCAATAGTTCAATTACATGTAGGACCTCTGCATCAAATCCACTCTTCCGTACACCTGATTGTAATTGCAAAGTACACCCAGGATTGGCAGTACAAATAATTGAACTCTCAGTTGTAAGAATATCTTCCATTTTAGTATCGAGAATATTGTTAGACATCTCAGATTGCACCAAAGAATAAATTCCTGCTGAACCACAGCATCGATCAGGATTACTCATTTCATGAAGATTAATTCCAGGGATTTGATTAAGAATATCTCTCGGAGCTTTTCGAATTCCTTGTGCATGAGCAAGATGACAAGAATCTTGCAAGGTCACATTAATATCAATCTTTGAAAGGCTGTTTTGAAAATTTTCTTCCTGCATACGTGGTGCAACAAATTCCAGAATATCTTCAACTTTATCTGAAAAAACTTGTGCTCGTTCTGACCACTTAATATCTTCACGCAATAAATGATCATATTCCTTCAAAGTAGAACCACACCCTGCAGCATTCACAATAATTGCATCAACTTGATGTTCTTCAAATGCTCTGATATTTTTTCTGGCCAATTCACGGCTTTTTTGCATATCACCTGCATGTAAATGAAGTGCTCCACAACATACTTGAGAAGGAGGGGCTATTACTTCACAACCTAATTTTTCTAACACATTTATGGTCGCTTCATGCGTTTGAGGGAATATTTCCCCTTGAACACAGCCCATTATCAGCGCAACTCGCATAGAAGCATTATCTGGTGAAGATAGAATTTCTCGTTGATGAAAGCGTTTTGAATTAATTTCAGGGATCAATGCCTCAAAGTTAACAATACGCTTTGGAAGCCACTTATAAATATGTTTTCGAAATAAACTTTGTAATCTTGTTTTTGAATATATACGTAATGGTAATATCGCCAATCTTAAAATTATTGGCCTAACGATGACATTACGTAGCAAAAAAGTACGTAATCGCCATTGCTTAGGTTGTAATGATCGTGGATTAGACATAATTGATGCTCGAGCATCCTCCATAATTCTTCCATACGGTACACCTGAAGGACATGCAGTTTCACATGCTCGGCATTGTAAACAAAGATCCAAATGACCAAGCAAGCGATCATTTATATCAATACGACCAGAACGAACTGCATCTATAAGATGCAGTCGCCCTCGAGGTGATTCTAATTCATGCCCGGTGGAGATATATGTCGGGCATGAAGGCAAACAAAATCCACAATGAATACAATTACGGAGATCTTCCGCAGACGGAATATCTGTACCGACGAATTTAATTGGCATAAATGACATCTAGACACCAACCATCCATCGTCCAGGGTTCAGAATCCCAGAGGGGTCAAATCGATACTTTAATGAACGTACAAGATCTGTTTCAATATCACCAAACGGATCAAATACTTCACGAATATTGCCTGGAGCTGTTTCAACTTGCATAAAACCACCTAAGCCTTCAACTTGCGAGCGAAATTTCGATAACGAAACAACATTAATATCTTCAAAAATTACCCGCACAGATCCAGATGTTAAATTGGCCCATGTACAAATTGCTGATGTTAATTCTGCAAGTTTAATAACCTCAACAATATTATTAGCTTGGACACCACATCGTAATACAATCTGTTCTTTTTTTTCATTGGCCAAAGAGCGAATTTCAGCCCAAATTTGAGAATCTTCTAGTTGATTAATTTCACCAAATCTACGCATTATTTCCTCAGTATCCTGTATCGAACGATGAATTGATACTTCAATTCCGACATACTCAACTAACACCTTCGGTGCATGCGAAAATCCTAACTTTAAAGATGTCTTAGAATCCAAAATTGTCAATCCACGAATAGGAAGAACACTATTGCGAAGAATAAAAGCCAAATCACCTGCTTCTTTGATGTCAGAACAATGTAAAATCAATGAAACATTTCTTTCAGGAATTGGAAGAACTTTAAATGATGCGCTCGATATTATGCCAAGTGAACCCAAGGCGCCGGTATGCAATCGATGCATATCAAACCCACTCACATTTTTTACCACACGACCCCCACTTGTAGCTATAGATCCATCGGCCATAACTACTGTCATTCCTAAAATAAGATCTCGAGTGGAAGGTACATTTCCCCTCCAAGCCCCTGAACGAGCTGTTGCAAGCAAGCCACCGATCGTAACAACATCACTAGGATTAGGATCAGCTGGCAAATATTGTCTATGCTCTGAAAGAATAGCTTGAAGATCATGCAATGTAGCTCCAGATTCAATAGTTACCGTAAGATCTTCAGGAGTATATTCGACTAATTTTGATATTCCAGATGTATCGAGTGCAATATCATATCTCTCTAGTTTTCGACCGAAAGTCAGTGCAGTACGGCTACCTTGAGGACTGACAGCAAAGTTATACTGATTGGCAAATTGAATAATTTGAGATATTTGATCAATATGTAGCGGGCGAAACGCTGATAGAGGTACCTTACCATCAATGACATACATTTCGGGCTCACGACAAATTTCAGGAGGTAAAGATTTTATAAAATTTCCTATAGATTCAGGAAATGCTTGAATATTAGACATAGACACCTGGTATGGAAAATTGTTGATCTGTAATTTGCATATGACCTTGCGCACAACCATGTCCAGTGGGGAGAATTTTACAAGGATTAAAATTCCCCACGGGATCAAAAGAAAAACGTATTTTCTCCATAGCAGCAAGATCAGACTCTGTAAATACCCACTCCATATACGAACGCTTTTCTAAACCAATACCGTGCTCACCTGTAATCGAACCACCTGCATCAACACAAAGCTTCATTATCTCTCCTCCAAGCTCCAACACGCGATCGGTAGCACCAGATTCTAGGGGATCAAATAGAACCGTTGGATGAAGATTACCATCGCCAGCATGGAACATGTTTGCACATTTAAATCCAGCTTTATGACTAGCCAAAAGAACTTTATTTAATATCTCTGGCAATTTTGTACGTGGAACTACACCGTCAAGTAAATATATTGCTGGTGCTGTTTGGCCCAATGCACCAATTGCAGATTTACGACCTTCCCAGAGCGATTCTCTTTCTAAGCTACTTTCGGCTATTCTGACCTCACGTGCACCTAGCTCATTGCATGCCTTCACAACAACTGCAGAGTTATGCTCAACAACTTCTGATAAGCCTTCAACTTCAATTAACAAAACAGCACCAGCATCAATTGGATAGCCAGCTCGTACCCTAGGTTCCACTACCTTAATTGTTTCTTGATCCATCATTTCCATGGCCATAGGAATTACACCACTTCGAATCACTGCAGATACTGCACTAGAAGCAGCATCAATACTATCGAAAATAGCAAGCATCGTCCTAACAGTTTCATTAACAGGAATCAGGCTTACACATATCGCAGTAACGATTCCCAATGTTCCTTCTGATCCTACAAATACTCCACGTAAGTCCATACCAGGAGTATCCAACTGTCTACCTCCTAACCAAACAATTCTCCCTCCAGGTAAAACCACTTCCATTCCTAGGATGTGGTTAACCGTTGAACCATATGCCAATGTATGAGGTCCACCTGAATTTGTACCTACATTACCACCAATAGTACATATACGTTGCGATGAAGGATCAGGAGCATAGATCAAGTTATAAGGTTCAAGTGCCTCATGAAGATGGAGATTAATAACCCCGGGTTCAACAATGGCTAAACGATTTTCAGCATCAATTTCTCTTATTTTATTCATAGCGGTGAGAACAATTAGGATTCCACCCTTTACAGGAAGTGCACCACCTGCAAATCCAGTCCCAGATCCTCGAGGTATCACAGGAATGTCATATTGCGCAGCCACCGTTACTGCATGAGATACTTCTTCAACAGTTGTAGGAAGAATTACAATATCAGGCAGTGCACGATCGATTGAAGTATCGTATTCATAAACCAGAAGATCTTCAGGAGCATCTAAGATTTTTGATCTCTTAATCTTTTTTGTAAGATCAAAAATTAATGCAGTAAGTTGATTATTTTCCATAGAATTGCAGTCTATCACTACTTTAGAGGCTCTAAGCAAGTGTTATTAATTTAATAAATATATGATAAAAAGCTCAGCTTTTTCTCATTTTTCCTCGACGTGGAGCTCGTAATCAGCTAAATTAAACGTTATAAGAACCACATATATGTGGTTATATGGGATTATCCCAAGCATTTGAGGGGTGGTATATGAATAAAAATGAAATGGCGGAAAAAATTGCCGGGCAAGCAGATCTGACTAAAGCTGATGCCGGTCGTGCAATTGATGCAGTCTTCGGTGTAATAGCATCAGAGTTAAGTGCTGGAGGCGATGTTTCGATTGCGGGATTTGGAAAATTTGAGACACGGACAAGAAATGCTCGTACTGGGCGCAATCCTCAAACAGGAGCTGAAATTAACATTCCTGCTAGACGAGTTGCCGCTTTTAAAGCGGCAAAAGCTCTAAAGGATCAAGTAGGGTAAATACCTAAACAATCTGCATCTATCTTGTAGATAGATGCAGATTGTTGATTTGTTATTTTAAGTAATGTGGCTATAGTTTCAACAAAGCTAGTCTATATTTCCTGCTCTCTTAGATTCTGATTCTGACCATGAAAAGAAGGCCATTGCAAGGCGAATTAGCAATATGGGAGTCATTCCCATCCACATAATCAGTCCAGCATACATTTGGTCGTCACGAGCTGAAATTCCATCAAACACTCGAGTAGCAAATTCATATGTTGTGTATAGAGGAAAATCTGAAAATACAAAAAATGCTCCAGGGATAGTTGGAAGCAAAGTAATCCCAATTATGTACAGTAGCTTTTGAGCTCTTGCTAAACTAGTATCACTTTGATCGTCAAAAGATCCAATCGCAGCCCAAAATGCTATAGCAACACTAATCCATAATATATCAATTAGCATTTGCCCTAATTGCAACGGCTTTAAGATATCTGTGAAATAAGGTATATGCGTAATTGCTAATACAATGTTAAAGGTTACAAAGCATATAAATGGTCTTGTGATCAATACTTGAAAAGGAAATACAAACCATCGATTTCTATAACTCGATAGCATTGAATTCGAAACTCCACCTACTAACAAAGGTGCAATAACTAACGAGTACGTTACATACTGCAACATATGTGCAGACAATAAATAACCAGATCCCAAAACTCCAATTGGCCAATCTGTCATAACCCAAAGTAGTAACCATCCCAGAAAAAAGGAAAGTTTCTGTCGATGACTGACTTTTTTCCCAGACCCAGAAAAATAGTTTTTTGAATTCTTCTTACATAGAAAAAAATAACTGCCAATTATGCATAGCATTACAATCCAAATACCAGGGAAAAATTGCGGATCCCACGTCCAGGAAATCGGCCTCGCAGAACACCACCAATTAACGTCCATTATTCTTGATTCCTTTAACTCCCGTAATCCAGTTATCCATCACTAAAATCTCCAAATCATGTGCCCACTCTGATTGCCTCGTACCTGTAGGATATTTTAGGGACAACAAATCGTCTTGTGTATATAAAAAGATCCATGCTGCATGAGCAATCGAATAGCCATTTTCGTAAACTTCTGAAATAAATGCAGGTGGTGCTCCCACGGCAATTTGGGCAACTTCTAGATCTCTATTCGTACCTGTAAGACCTATGAAATCTGTATCAAAGAAATCTAACCATTCTCTTATTTTTTCAGGAGAGTCACGTTCCGGATCAACGGATACAAAAATTACTTCCACCCCATTTCTAACCTCATAAGGGCTTTGATCTAATGCAGCAGCTATATTTGAAAAGTGCACCGGGCAAATATCTGGGCAATTTGTATAACCAAAGTACAGCAAGGTAGTCTTACCAGAAGTTTTCTGTTTAAAATCAAAATTATTACCTTCTGTATCCTGCAAAATAAAATCAGGACGTACCACATAATCATCAACTCTAATACCTGATAAGCGATTATTATCCAATGTTTCGCTAACAGAAATTTTGCTATCACTAGTACAAGATACGGAAGTACTAAGAAAAAAGAGTGCCCAAAATATAATTGATATTTTATAAGCAACTAGAGTAGATTGAGAAAATATGAACTTATGCACATTATTTTGTGCAATTCGAAAATTATTAACTACAAAATTATTAATATCCATAGGTGGCTTTATGCAATCCAATTTACAAAATGATACTGAACCTTATATAGGTAAAATTCTGCCTCAAATTGAATTCATGGTCACTCAAGAAATATTAAATGATTACAATGGCGGACTCAACCTTCAGTACAATAAAAACCTACCCATCCCTTCTATGGTAGCTGGAGCAGCCGATAATTTTCATAAGTGGACGGCGTTTAGCCAAGAACGCGGGCACTTATGGATGAGACAGGAATGGCAGCTGTTCGGATCAATCAATCTTAACCAAGTTTATATTGCTCATGCTGAAATTATTGATATCTATAAAAAAAGAGACCGTACTGTAGTGAATACGGAGATGTCCCTTAAGAATAGTGACGATGAAATTATTATTAAATCTAATCATCATCAATCTTTTCTTCTTGATGAACCTATAGAAACAGTACAGTTTAGAGACCCTAGCAAAAAAGAAGGTAGTAGGAAATTTCTAATCCCTGAAGGCAATCCTATTCCACAATTAGAATCAAATATAACTTTAGAAATGTGTGGAGAATTTTTTCATGGAAGTAAAAGCTATCATACTGATTTAAAATCTTCTCAAGATCTTGGCTTTAATAATGTTGTAGTCGGTGGAAGAATGACTATGTCATACGTGGGACATTTAGTAGAGCAACACTTTGGTAAAGATTGGTGGAATAGTGGGGAACTCGATATAAAATTCACTAACCCTGTTTGGCCGAATGATAAATTATTTATCAAAGGAATAGACATTGGTATTCTGAAAAACGATAACAACAGAAGAGGTGTTTTTACCTGGATCGAAAAAGAAGATGGAACCATCGTCTTAATTGGTAATGCAAGCATCACTAATTAATTTTTAGTCTTTTGTGGAGAAAGATAAATGACCTATCAAGTTGTACTCTTAAGACATGGTGAAAGTGTCTGGAATAAAGAAAATAGATTCGCAGGTTGGGTAGATATCGATTTATCTGATATGGGAAAATTGGAAGCACTTTCTGCTGCAAAACAACTAAAAGAATCTAATTTTGAATTCGATATTGTATTTACGTCAGTCCTAAAACGGGCAATTCGTACTTCATGGATTATCCTAGATGAGTTAGATCAATTATGGATACCTTCCATTAAATCATGGCAACTTAATGAACGACATTATGGAGCGCTAGCCGGATTAAATAAAATTGAAACAGCAGAACTACACGGTGAAGAACAAGTTTTTACTTGGCGAAGAAGTTTTGACACACGACCTCCACCGTTAGAGAAAAACGACCCAAGCCATCCACGTTTTGAGAAACGATATTCCTCAATTGGGCTTTCTGCTGCCGTACCTTCATCAGAATCCCTAAAAGATACAATGGCTAGGGTTATCCCATTCTGGAACGATGAAATCATACCTCATATAAAAAATGGCGAACGTATACTTATTTCTGCGCACGGAAATAGTATCCGTGCATTAGTAAAACATTTTGATGGCATATCTGACTCTGCGATAAGTGAAATCAATATCCCAACTGGAATGCCTCTTATATATGAATTCGATGAAAATATGATTGCATTGAACCACTATTACCTAGGCGGAGAAGAAGAAGCTGCAGCTGCAGCTGCAGCTGTTGCTGCACAAGCCATCAAAAAAAGTTAGCGTCAAATTTATTTTTCTTCAGGAAATTCATCAGCCCATAGAGGAGAGGATTTTTTAAGATGACGCATCTGTGTTAATGTTTTTGCAACTAAAGTACCGTCTGGTTTAATGAGTCGTGACTCATGCCAAGAATACTCCGACTTATTTGAGGAGCCTATAGCAACTAATTCACTCTCAGAAAGATATTCTTGATCCAAGAATACTGGACCCTCAACATACTTTAATTCTTGCGCACCAAGCATGCTAACTACCCCTTCAGTTCTTAAACCCAATCCGCCTGAAGATTCTCCTGCTATATTAGGGACACTCGCCGGGTTAGCAACAGGTGCCCCCCAAGGTGAGACATTGGTATACCAATCATTGGGAGCAGTAGGCATGTATGCTTCTGATTCTGCCAAACGTACTGGGATCGCATCGGTTACTGTACCAATTTTATGATCAGCGAGAATACGGACATCCTCTGCACCATGAGTGTTCAAAACCATTTGATGTGCTAAGGAAGAACTTTTAGGATCTCCAAGTTGCGCAGTGCCATTAACTAAATGAAGTCCATCTTCACGTTCTACCCAAATTTGTACCTGCTCATCATCTCCATTTAATTCAGGTGCTTGAAGCCCAATGCGTACGATATCACCATGCATTGTAGGTTTGATAAACATCGCAGAAAAACCACCAACTTCAAACCAACGTTGACCAAAACCTGCCAGTAGGACTCTTGGAAATTGCTGCACATGAGTAGTCCCTCGAACCACTCCACCCTGAAATCCAACCTTACGTGCAGTTTCATCACTTTGAACTGCACCTTGACGATTAGCTAAAACATTAATTACTTCATAAAAAGGTGTATATATCGCACCATCATCTTCTATAATTTCACCTACATCATATTCAGTATGCATAGCTCTCTCCAATTTCGATCCACAGGCTTTAGAAAAATTTTAAATAAAATACTACTCAAATAAGTAAAATTCTATTGAGCTTTTCACTATATTCAGAAACTAGGAAATTACCAACTAGATTTTCTTACGCCGGGCAAAAAACCTTGATTCGCTAATTCACGAAAAACAATTCGCGAAACGCCAAACTTACGCATATATGCACGCGGACGACCAGTGACCCCACATCGATTCACGTATCGGACACGGCTACCATCTCGTGGCATCTTATTCAGAGTCGCATATGCTTTCTGTTTTTCTCCAAGATCGATAGTAGGATCATTGATCAAAGAACGTAGCTCTGCACGTCGCTCAGCATCCCGCAATATGAGATGTTGCCGCTTGGTATTTCTTGCAATTTTTGACTTTTTAGCCATATATCTACCTTATTAACATGGGATCTGAGTATGGACGCCAATTCCTACACAAGCAAGTACAAATACTACAAATTAGCAAAATTTATTTAAAACTGACATTTTGTACCACTTTGAGTATGCTACACACCTAAAGAGAAAAGAGAATATATGCCAAATCCTGGACCATTAAATGGAGTAAAGGTTCTTGAATTTACGCAAATCATTGCAGGTCCATTATCATGTCAATTACTAGCTGATTTAGGTGCCGATGTGATCAAGATTGAACCTCTCGAAGGTGAACCATGGCGTTTAGCACAACAATTCATCCCTCAAGAATCAAAAACATATCAAGGACTCAATCGAGGCAAAAGATCTTTAGCTATTGATTTAGGTCATCCTGACTCAAAAGCGGTTATTTATCGGTTGATAGAGGATATAGATGTGGTCGTAATTAATTATCGCCCTGATGTTCCTTCTAGATTAGGAATTGATTACGAAGAGTTAAAAAAAATTAAACCCGATATTATTTATGCAGATAATACTGCCTTCGGTAGAGAAGGTCCTTGGGCTGATCGCCCTGGATACGATATTGTCGTTCAAGCTGCATCAGGTTTAATGGCTCAATCAGAAAAAATTGATGCAAAAGGACATCCATCTGTTGGTGGTGCCATAGCGGACTATACGACAGGGTATTCAATAGCACTGGGGGTATGTGCTGCACTTTTTTTTAGACAACAATCAGGCCAGGGACAAAAATTTGAAACATCGTTATTGATCAATGCACTCAACATACAAGGGCAATCAATGGAACTGCCTGCAGCAGATTCAATTGAGCGAACGACTTTACTACAAGATTTAGCAGACCGTGAAAAAAATAGTACAGATTACGCACAATTTATAAAAAACCATCAAAGAATACGTGAAATCTATTATCGCGCTTATGCGACTAAAGACGGTGCTATAGCAATAGGTGCTTTATCTGCTTCACTTAGAGGAAAAGTACGGCTTGCACTCAATATAGAACATAATCGCGATAATCCAGAATACGACGCAAAAGATCCCAAACAAATTGAAATAGATGAAAATATTACTGAACTAGTAGAATCAATGATTAAAGAAAACACATCAGATCACTGGGAAAAAGTATTTGAAAAAGCAGGAGTACCTGTTAGCAGGGTTCATTGGGTTCAAGAACTTGCAGATCATCCACAGGTTCAAGCTAATAAATACATGATTAATCTTGAACATGACTTAAGTGGACCTCAACGTATGGCTGCTCCACCGTGGAAAATGAGTGTTTCTACTTTGGATCCTTCAAATGCATCTCCTCCTCTAGGAAGAGACACTAATGACATTCTAAAAAATAGTGGTTTCTCTGATGTAGAAATAGAAGATCTAAGGAACGAAAAGGTAATAGGTTAAATTCATTCTTCTTGTAATTGTAACTTGAAGTAATATTGATAACCAAAAGCAACTGCAAGAATTGCTTCGACCGATAAAGTAGTCAATACAGCAACTGCACCAACAATTGCACCATTCCAAAGGGTCAAATAACTAATCAATAATGCAAAAATTACAAGGCTGACTAAGCGACCAATATTTACAAATACAAGACTTTTTACTTGTTTATACTGCAGTAGCGCCGCTGCGAAAAGTTGTTCGATAACCATGATCAAAGGTAAAACTGACAAAACTTTCAGAGCAACTAAAGTTAGTTGATATAACCTACCTGAAACTCCTATTAAGTCATTTATTAAGAAATTAGAAAAAGATGGTATCCACACAACTAACAGCACAAACAACGAACTTACGAAACCAATACGTAGAGAAAATCTAGTGATTTTTCTCAAATCCTCTCCTTGATTCATTAGTGCCAGAATTGTAGGAGTTAATCCACCGACCAAGAATGTAAAAAATGTAAAAATTCCCATAGCAAGAGGAAACGCTGCTAAAGATAATTTTGATTCTGGGGCATGTGAGACAAGAGCTAAAATGAAAGGTTTACTAAATGCTGGAAGAAAAGCAACGAATAGTAATGGAGTGAAAAATTTAGTTAATTCTAACTGTGTTAGCTTAAGATTTTTATTAGATTGCTCTAAATTAAGAGAAATCAGTACTAGGGAAATTAACATTAGACAAAATTCAATCAAGTTCGCAAATACAACAGATATAGCTGCAATTTGAGATCCTTGAATGCCTAAAAACGATAATGAAATTGCACACACACAAATACTTAGAACGTTAGTAATTAATCCAATCCATACAATTTTTGGTCTTTCAATTCTCAGTGCTATTCCGTAGAGATACATTTTTATAATCATTAAAGCAGGAACTGGCATCATCCAAAAAAATGAAGTTTTTGCTTCCTTTTGAAGAGCAGCATCTGTAGAAAAAATAGCACCAAAGATAAAATTAGATAAAGGTGTAATCCCAATAATTAATGTAATAACTGATGCAATAATTGCAAGCCTTATAACAAAAACTCTTAATACCCTTAAGGAATAAACATCTTGTAAAAAGATTAAGGTCAAATGTTGAACACGTAATTGAGGTAATGCGATCAATCCGATCAATCCAAACGATATTGCAAAACCTCCTATAGCAAGTTCTGGATCGTCTGCACGTGCCATTATTGCATTTAATATTGGTTCCATAATTATAACTAAGGTTAAATTAAGGGCAGAAGGCAAAAGGAGGACAAAACCACGTTGCGAAAATTGCATTTCGCTAAATATTAATTTTGCACTAAAAGTCTTGTTCAATATTAGAAGATACTCTAACTAGGAAACCACTGTTTGAGCTGCATTATCACCTGCAGTACGTCCAAAGACAGCCCCAGACATCAATCCTGTTCCTCCAGCATAATTATGAAAAAACAGGCCACCTACTAATTCACCAGTAGCATATAAACCCTTAATTGGTAAATCATCAGTATCCAAAACTTGAGCAGTTTTAGGATTAATCTTTAAACCTCCAAAAGTAAAAGTTAAACCCGTTGTAACCGCAACTCCAAAATAAGGTGGTTGATTTAGTGGTAATGCCCAATTAGATTTTGGAGGCTCTATACCCTCGGTTTTTACTCCATCAAGGATTGCAGGATTATAATTACCCGATTGACAAGCACTATTAAATTGTTCCACAGTCTGTTTCAATCCACCAATATCTATACCTAATGCATCTGCAAGTTCTTCAATGGTATTTGCTTCCGCTTTTGTGATCTCACGAATTCGATATTCATCGCGAAGCATAGATATTGTTTGCTGATCAAATAATTGAAAGGCAACGCCCAAAGGTTGTTTAAGTATTTCTCGACCATATTTAGCATATGTGTAATTTCGAAAATCAGCTCCTTCATCCACAAATCGTTCTCCATTAACATTAACAATCATTCCAAGTGGGTACGAATGCTTTTGATACAAATCACCAATTCGACGGTTACCCGTTGGTGGAGCATTGAGATCCCAAGCCACTGCATGGCCACTAGACCAATGACCATAAGGTTGTGCACCAATGTCAATTGCAGCACGGATCATATCACCCATGTTATGTCTAGTTCCTCGAACTTTAGCGAATTCCCATCCTGCACCTAAATATCGAGTTCGCATTTCAACATTAGATTCAAACCCACCTGCTGCAAGAATTATTGCATCTGCAGCAATTACTTCAGTAGATTCACGTGTTTTGACTTTGACACCGATTACAGCATTATTTTGTTCATTAACTACTAACCCTAAAGCACGACAGCCATACTGTATTTCAATTCCTGCTTCTTCAGTGGCAGAAAAAAGCCTGTCCGAAAGTCCTTCACCTCCTCCTACAGCCTCAGTAATCATGCCTCCCCAAAATTTTAATTTCCCATCAACTTCATAAGCTTGACGGCCATACATGAGAACCCAGCGTTGATTATGGCGATCTCTCATCCATTTGACAGTATCGTATGCATTACGCACTAAATGCTCGACCATACCATCATCGGCTTGACCTTCAGTAACTCGAAATAAATCTGAACGCATTGCAGATTCGGGATAACTACCAACTTCAATTTTTGCAAGTTCTTCATCCGAAAGATCAGGCATTAATTCAAGAATATCTTCAATACCATTATACGGAAAACGAAATCCACCTCCGGTAAAAAAAGTATTACCTCCACGTTCACCTTGATCGGCTTTTTCTAATACTGTGACTTCAACATTATGTTCACTAGCAGCTAAAGCGGCACACAAAGCTGCATTTCCTGCACCTACTACAACTACTTTTGGCATTGCTACTCCTCCAATGTATTTCACAATAGACAAACTACTATAACTCTATAATCTAATTTGACTAAATTTCACTACCCAAAATTTGAAAAATTTCACTTTTAATTTGTGTAAATTCTGTAGAATGAATCACTTTCTTTTTTCGAGGCCTTTCAATACTTACATCAACACGCTTAATAATTGAACCAGGTCGTTCCGACAAGATGTAGATAGTATCAGAAAGTAAAATAGCCTCATCGACATCATGAGTAACTAGAATTATTGTTCGACGATCGTGATCCCATATCTGCTGAAGCCATTGTTGCATTTCATAACGTGTTAATGCATCAAGTGAACCAAATGGTTCGTCGAGTAATATCGTGTCCCTGGGAATTAAAAAAGTTCTAAGCAATGCTAATCTCTGACGCATACCACCAGATAATTGATTAGGCCAAGCTTTTTCAAACCCTGAAAGACCAAATAGTTCATATAATTCTGATGCTTTTTGAAAAGCTACCTTCCGAGGAACACCTAAAATTTCAGCTCCAAGTACAGCATTTTTCTCAACTGTACGCCAAGGAAATAGAGTGTCTCTTTGAGGCATAAATGCCACACGCCCTAAACTACTGAAACTTTTTTCACCATTAACATAAATTACTCCTTTAGACGGATTGAGTAATCCAGAAATTAGGTGAAGTAGCGTACTTTTGCCAGATCCACTAGGACCAATAAAGCTTACAAAATCACCAGTATTAACTTTAAAAGATATATCTCGTAAAGCATCTATTTTTTGTGATTGAGTATATGTATAGTCAACACCTTCAACATCTACAGCAACGTCTTCCATAGTTATAGATTCTATCACTTAGGGTAAAAATTCATTGGAATATACATTTTCCACTTCTAAAGAATTCTCTGTAATCCCAGATTGTAGAAGAAAGCTTTCAAATCCTTCCCAAATATCTAATTCTTGGTAACCCCATTGACTATTTTCATCTTTATATCGAGTAGCTAAATATAGAGTACTTTTTCTAACTAATTGTTCATCTAACTCAGGGACAGACTTTAACAAAATAGTAGCTGCTTCATCAGGATTACTCATTGCATATTCATATCCACGATTTGTAGCATCAAGAAAACTAGTAATTAAGTCAGGGTTTTCAGAAATCAATTTATCGTTACTTGCGATTAATGGTGTATACCAATCGGGAATACAATTAGTGTAATCGATGAATTTTAGTGTCTTTATCTCAACACCATCCATACTTTTTGCCCTGATAACATCCCATCCTTCAAAAACCCATACAAAGTCAAATCTACCTTGTTGCATACCTGGAACATAATCAATGTTTCCAACTTCAACATACTTAACTTTGTTAGGGTCTCCACCTGCACAGGTGACAAGTGTGTCAATTAAGCTTTTTTCCAACGGACCACCCCATCCACCATAGGTTTTACCTACAAGATCTTTAGGATTTTCTATTCCGGTAGAAGAAAGACTCATAAGACTTGAATCATTATGAGGTAAAATAGTCGCGATCGATGTAATAGGAATTTCAGCTAATCGTGCAGGAATCATATACTCAGCATATGATATGCCAAAATCAACCTTCCCTTGACCTAAAACAGGCTCAACTCCTGCGGCTGCAGGTTCAATAATTTGAAGATCTATCCCCATTTCTTTATACCAGCCCTGATCTAAAGCAACGTAAATACCTGCGTGATTTGTATTAGGAGTCCAGTCCAACATCAACGTTGTAGTACGTAATTCATTACTATCATTACCATTCATACAACCAATGCTCACGATAATTAAAGTAACGACAGCAACAAATCTAATGGTAATAACCTTAAGATAATTAGTAATCATTTCTTTCATTTCCTCTCTCTCAAATTTACTTATCTCCCATATCGATCAATGCTTTCCTCCAAGGCATAGCAATATTCGATAGTATTTGTATTGATATAAATAGTGAGATGCTAAGTACTGCAATTACGATGATCGCCATGAATATCTGATCCGTTTGGAAAGATCTTTGAGATCTGACTAAGAATAACCCCAATCCTGAACTAGCACCCATCCATTCTGCAATCACTGCACCTATGACAGCGTACGTTGAAGCAATTCTTAGTCCAGAAAAGAAAGCTGGAATAGCTGAAGGAAAAAGTACTAATCGGAAAGTTTGCCATCGATTAGCACCAAGACCACGAACTAAAGAAATCATATCTTTATCTACATTCATTAATCCATCTGCAGTATTCACAACAATTGGGAAAAAGCCTATAAGGACAACAATAATTACTTTAGGTGTCAGACCAAATCCAAACCACACAGCAAGTAGTGGGGCTAAAGCTAAAATCGGAATATTTTGACTAACTACAACAATGGGATATAAAACACGACGGATAAACGGTATACCGGCAATTAAAGCTGCTATCAATACACCGATAATTACTGCAAAAAAAAGTCCAACTAGTGCTTCTGACATAGTAGTAAGTATATGTTCAGGTAAAATTGAAAAATGGTTAAGAAAAGATTGCCCTACTGCACTAGGAGCAGGAACAAGATAGTCAGAAACATATCCTGACTTAACATACCATTCCCAAAAAAAAATGCTAAAAGCTAGAAATAACATACAGGGAAAATATTCTTTAGTTTTCTGCCGTAAATTATTCACACTAATTACCTAATTTCTAAAATTGTTCAATTTATAAACAGGTAATTTGCTAAAGAAAAGCGTAGAACTAGATAGAATGCCATTTAGCTACTCCGCTTCCCTACGCTCGAATTACCAAGTTCAGGTTCCTGGGGTTGAATCTATTCTCTCAGCCTCTAGGCTCCCCCAGCGGATTAATCATGTTAAGAAGAAATTACTCTAGAAGTCAAACTACAGATACAATACTAATAACTGAGAAAAAATATGGAACTCAATAACAAAATTTTCGAAATACTAAAAGACTTAGTAGCACTGGATACTACTAGCAGAAATTCCAATTTGCCAGTCATAGAATATATTGAAAATTACTTAGATGACTACAATATAAAAACACGAAGAATTTGGTATGAAGAAGGTAACAAATCCAACCTTCATGCAATAATTGGTCCTCCCCAAAAACATGGTTTAGCTTTATCAGCACACACTGATGTTGTTCCTGTAGACGGACAAAATTGGACTAGTGATCCGTGGATTCTCACGCAGAGAGAAGACAAATTATTTGGTAGAGGTACTGCTGATATGAAAGGGTTTATAGCAGGTACTTTAGCAATGATACCTACTTTTAAGAAAGCAAACCTAGAAAGACCACTACATTTAATTTTCTCACCGGACGAAGAAATAGGATGCCTGGGAATTATTCCCTTGATAGAAGAGCTAATCGACTCGCCAAATAAACCCGATTATGTCATCGTCGGGGAACCAACTTCCTTACAGATTGTATTGTCACACAAGGAACATTTTACTTTTCGCTGTAGTGTAACTGGTATAGAGAATCATTCTTCATTAGCACCTGAAGCAGTTAATGCTGTGGAATATGCATCACGCTTAATTACAAAAATTACAGAGATCGCACGAAGAAAAGCAGATACAGGTCCTTATGACAGTGAATTTCATATCCCCTACACCACATTACATACAGGACTCGTAAGAGGAGGAACAGCAGTAAATATAGTACCCAAACATGCAAATTTTGAATTCGAAATTAGAGCAATCCCCCTGGAAAATAGTAAGGAAATCGTAGAGGAAATACGTGATTTTATTAATAATCGATTGGTCCCCGAAATGAAATCAGTCTATAAGAATGCATCCATTGAATTAGATCTCATTTCGAATACACCTGGCCTAGATACTAGTCCGACTGAGATGATAGTTAATGAAGTTAAAAATTTAACTACAGATATTGGCCCAAATGCGCATGGCAAGGTAAGTTATGCTACTGAGGCAGGATTGTTTCAAAAAGCAGGATTTCCGACTGTAATCTGTGGTCCGGGTTCTATCGAACAAGCACATGGACCGGATGAATATATTACAATCGCTCAGCTTAACCTTTTAGAACAATTCCTATCGAGAATCAATATGTATCTACAAGAAAGGTCGATGCAATGAGATTAGTCACTTACAAGTCTTTAGGAACAAGTCGTATCGGAGTATTAGATAATGAAGAAGTCATTGATCCGACACGTGCGCTTGCACTCCAGTTTTCAGAAAATAATTTTGCTCAACCCCTTCGCCGTGCAGAGCGGGAAATACCCTCCAACATGTTAGATTTGTTAGCACAAGGGAAAGAAACTTTAACAAGGGTAAGCGAGCTAACAAATTGGATTAAAAGTAACCCCGTTGCCAGAGAAAAAATGATTGATGATGGCATAATTATACTGCCTGATAATTTTACCCTTGATGCACCAATCCTTCGACCAGGAAAAGTAATGGCAATAGGCGTGAATTATAGAGCACATGCTGCAGAAATGGAACGAGAGCTACCTGAACATCCTACTGTATTTACCAAAGTTTCATCATGCATAGTTGGCACTGGCCATCCTATCCATCATCCAAAAGTAAGCAATATGTTGGATTGGGAAGGAGAATTGTGCGTCGTAATAGGAGAAAAAGCTAGAAATATCAAAGCAGAAAATGCTATGGAGTATGTTGCAGGTTTTATGAATGGTGCAGATATAACTGTCCGAGACTGGCAAAGACATACTCCCACATGGATGATGGGTAAAAGTTGGGATACACATGGACCCACAGGCCCTTGGATACTTACAACCGATGAAGTCCCATCCTACAAATCTCTTCATCTAAAAACATATATCAATGATATTGAAAAACAATCTGCGCCCGTTAGTGACTTGCTTTTTGATGTTGAAACACTCATCGAATACCTATCAACTGCTTTTACATTAGAGCCTGGTGATGTAATTTTTACAGGCACTCCAGCAGGAGTAGGGCAAGCTCGAGATCCTCAAGAATGGTTGTCGCCAGGAGATACCGTGCGTATAGAAATAACTGGCTTAGGAAGTCTAGTGAATCAAGTCATTGACTATGGGAATTAGTTGGAAATTTAAATTAATTTGAACACAATAAACACCTTAAATAAAAATTTGGAATTGCAATGTTAAGTGATTTCAATAACGGCCAAAACGAAATCATTTTTTTACGTCAATATAGCGATTTAACACTACGGAGCATTGAGGTTTCTTCTGATGCACTACTTGAAAGGCTTTTTCTCGCAGAAACTAGTCAAAGAAACCTTCTAGGCTTAAGGTTATTGTCCGATCTAAGTGAATCTGCGCAAAGGTTAATGGCAGTATTCAATGCATTATCCACAAGAACCGTTAATGTAGCCAAAGCTTTGACTTACCCGTTACCTGAATCAGATAAATGGGATGTATTTTGTACAGATGTAATTGAGATTCCCCCAGAAACACTGATCAGAAAAATGGGTATCGATGAAAGAGCAATTGAAAGTGCTTCAGAATTATCATCGCTTACTGATCTCCCACGACACAAAAAATTAATTCAATTACATAGCAATGGTAATCCTAATGTATTGATCGATAATTCTTCACCAACAACTATTCACCTTCTTAATCACACTCAAAACGGCAAGCAAATTACCATGTCAATAAATCTTTCAGAAGAAATAATAGTGGCAATCGCAGACACTACTGGACAATTTGTCCGTTTAGCACGAGATTTTTTGCTAACAAATGTAGAAATTCGAGAAGAATCTTTCCAAAACTCAAAGTAAAATAACTATATGACAAACATTTTGACAGACTTTGCATCTAGTAAAAAAGGAAAATGGATTACGTTAATTATTTGGTTAATAGGAGCGGCTATCCTAATTTCCTCACTCCCAAGATTGGATCAAGTTCAAGAAAATAATCAAGCACTTTTCCTTCCTGCTAATGCTGAATCAACAAATGCCTTTGAATTAGCACAGAAAAAATTCCCAAGCGATGGAACACCAACAATAATTGTATTTCATAACGATGAAGGACTATCAAATGAAGTATTCTTAGCCGAACGTGATCTAACAAAGTGGCTTATGAGTGTTGAAGCACCCGATAATATCAAACAAGTATTATCACCTTCTCTTTCACCTAATTTAGCAACTAGTCTTATTTCTCAAGATAAAACAACGATGAACATTGTTGTTGAAATAACTGGTGAGCCAGCAGAAAGTGAATTTTCTGAAAGTATCATAATTATTCGTGAACAATTGATGCAATTTGATTCACTCGATGTCGATATTGCTGTAGGAGGCCCTGGAGGACTAATCGTTGATCTTGTTAAAGTTTTTACACAAATAGATGGCTTCCTGCTGATTGTAACCATTCTCTTAGTTCTCACATTACTCATTGTTATATATAGATCACCTATTGTTGCAGTTATTCCTTTAATTGGTGTAGCCCTAGTTTTCCAAGTGGCTGGTGGAATAGGTGCATGGGTAGTAGAACAATTTAGCTTCCCGATTAGTGGTCAAACAACTGGGATTATGACAGTTGTACTCTTTGGAACTGGTACTGATTATATTTTGTTTATTACAGCACGCTTTCGTGAAGAGCTATCAAAAAGTGAAGATAAGCATATCGCTATGCAACGTACAATGAGAGAGGTAGGAGGAGCCGTAGCTTCAGCTGGGGCAACGATATTAATAGCGACTGGAGCATTACTATTAGCAACTCTAAGATCCTATCAATCTTTAGGACCAATTATTGCAATTGCGATTATCTTAATGATTTTAGCATCACTAACTCTTATTCCTGCAGCATTAACAATTTTTGGTAGAAAAGTCTTCTGGCCATTGCAACCTAAACTCTTAACCTTAGAGAGTTCTAAGCAGACCACTAACAATATTTACTGGCACATAGGAAGATATGTTTTAAAACGACCAAGAACAATATTAGGGATCTGTACAATTACACTTTGCATAATGATTGGTGGAATGACATTTTATCAACCGAATTATGATCCTTTGGCCAGTTTACCTAGTAATACTGAATCGGTACGAAGTTTTGAACTATTGCGTAAAGGTTTTCCTGCTGGCGATTTATCGCCGACTCGAATCTACATACAACTTAATAATGAAAATACAATTAGCGATGAAAAAACCCTCCAAAAGATAGATTCAATAACTTTAGATTTATCTGATCAAACATCAATTGCTAACATCAAGGGACCAACCAGACCGTTTGGCGTTCAAAATACAGAAGACAAGATGATATGGAATACTAATCAAAGTAGTAGATTTGTCTCGATGGATAAAAGTGTTGTCAGACTAGATGTAATACTCAATACAAACCCATACTCCCAACAAGCAATTGATACCATCCCTATCTTACGTAATCAGGCAAAAATTGCTGCAACAAAGGCTGGAATAGCAAAAGAAAAAGTATTAATAGGTGGTGAAACAGCTGAAATACATGATACACGCCATGCAAACAATCGTGATTCAATAGTAGTTCTACCTTTGATATTACTTGCTATAGGCTTAATTTTATCAATACTTCTTCGATCTCTTGTAGCACCAATCTACCTAATCATTACAATTGCAATTACCTATTTTGCGACTCTAGGTCTATCAATGACAATCTTTAGATTGATATTAGGTCATGAAGGAATTGGCACTGGAGTAGCGTTTTATTTGTTTGTTTTTCTTAATGCGTTAAGTGTAGATTACAATATTTATCTGATGTCAAGAGTCAAAGAAGAAGCTAAGAAATCGCCACTTAACATTGCTACACGTGAAGCACTTAGTCGAACAGGAGGAGTAATTACTTCAGCTGGATTAATTCTTGCAGGAACATTTTCAGCATTAATGTTATTGCCTCTTCAAGATTTGTTTCAATTAGGATTCGCAGTAGCAATTGGAGTACTAATGGATACTTTTATTACACGTACATTGATTGTACCAGCTTTAATTTCACAATTCGGAAAATGGAATTGGTGGCCAACAAAATTGACCAGCCACAACTGAACAGTTACGACTGGTCAAGAATTAATCAAGAAAATCAGCTAAAGAATTAAATCGAGCAGAATGTTTTAACTTTTTTAATGCAGCAATCTCTATTTGACGGACTCTCTCCTTCGTTAGATCAAATAAATCACCAAGCTCTTGTAACCCTCTGGCACGACCATCAGTCAAACCAAAGCGTAATTCAAGCAACTGTCTTTCACGAACAGTCAAGATAGAAAGGGCATCCCTAACGTAATCACGCAAAAGAGACCAACTTACTCGTGCTAATGGTTCTTCTTCAACTTCATCTGGCACTATATCACTAAGTTCAAAATCCTCTTCAGAAGATGATAAAGGCTGTTCAAGTGAAAGAGGTTCAGAAGGAACTGAAAGAGCACGAGAAATTAATTTCGCTGAAATATGGGTATTTTCAGCTATTTCATCTACTGAAGGTGCATGTTGAATTTTTTCACTCAATTGGTTTTGTGCGCGGATGATCTTACTTCGACGCGTTATCATGTGACCTGGCAATCTAATCATCCTGGCTTGCTCATCTAAAGCACGTCTTACTGCCTGACGTATCCACCATGTAGCATAAGTAGAAAATTTAAAACCACGACGGTATTCAAATTTTTCAACCGCTTTTATAAGTCCAATATTTCCTTCTTGAATTAAGTCCAACAAGGTCATAGACGGTGCATCATATCGTTTAGCAATCGAAACAACTAAACGCAAATTAGATTCAACCATTCGAGAAAAGGCTTTTTCAGATATCGAAATTAATTGTTGAAGATGACTATCAAAGTCAGTCATCAGAGAATCATCCAAATTATGAAAGAACAATTCTGGCAAATACAAACCTGATTTTTCTGAACCAGATATGTCATTAAGACAACTATAATGATTTGGTAAAAGAATATTAATCAGTAATGAAATTTCGACAATTTTTTGCTGGGCGTCTGCTTCAGAAAAATCGTGGCCAACCATTAATTCGTTTATTAGTTCATCATTAAATTTACCGTCAACATTATCCTTGAACTTTGTGTCCAAGACTAAAGTTGATATAGGCTGTGTTGATACCCCAAGTTTATGTGCGATAGCATTAATTAAGACCCTATTAGAAGCAAGATCAGAAAATAATTTCATCAAGATATTTACTAAGGTTTTTTCTTTATTAGCGTCATCAAATTCGCTATACAATTTTTTTGCATAGCGACCTATTTCAATTTGTAAACCTAAAACTTGTTCGTCAGCACGTTTTAATAATGGATGTTTAGAAATATCCTTAACATATTTTTTAAGAGCATTTTCATTAATTCCACGATGAGTAAAAGGACCATTTATAGTATTAAGTGACTCATCTACAAAAGAATATTCTTGAGGTTGAGCTTGAGAAGACATTTCGCCTCCTATATATTGAATAATTAATGAACAATATTTTTTTATTATTGCCTAAGTTTTGAACAACTATAGCATATTGTTATTTTCTTGCAAGTAATTGTTAATTTTCTCAAATCGAAATATAGCGTCATTTTTTTCCCTATTTGATACTAAGTATCAAATAGGGAAATTGCAAACATTCGATTTGTATTTTAAGGAAATATGATGATCCAATAACTTCAAAAATGGAAAATTACGATAAGGGATAATGAATATTCATATTTATGTGAATTTTTTAATCCATACCTGGCATCTAATATGCATTAGCAAACACTACCCAGCCACTCTTCTTCCCATTCCTTAAGTACTTTAAGCGCTTTTGGAATATCTAAAGTATATGTACCATCTTCAGATATACTTGGTGTTTCAATAAATAGATTTGCAATGAGCCTAATTTTCTCCAATATATCATCCCGTAGTATCCATTCTTGAGCTAGTTCGAATTGCCTATTGGAAATTACATTTGCAAACTGTATTTCAGCTTTGATGCTATCAAATTCTATATCAGCGCCTATACGAACCATCTCTTCAGACATCACAGCTACATCTTGAGCATCTTCCTCCAATTGATCGTCATCCCATACATCGCAAATAGTGCTTACACTTAATGATCGTAGAAAAAAACAAAAAATATATTCTTCCATCAATTGAATAGATTCATCGGTACTTAAGCCTCCATCTTTAAACCAAGTACGATGTCTATCCATACGCGTAGTAAGTGTCCCACCAATCCACTCACCAACTATATCTTTAGTTTTTAACATTTCTGCTTCATCTAGTTGTCTCATCCATGAAACAGCGACTTCGTGTCCAAATGATACATGCGCAACAAAGATCGCTGATTGCTGAAAGGCAATTATTTCTTTTGAATAAATCACTTCAGTAGTACCCACTTTTTAGTATACAAATCCAAGGATTTTGTTGTGGTGCCATAAAGATACTGTATCAAGAAAATTAGCCCTTATATAAACCTGATTGCTTAAGAATCAAATACCTAGGTATTTGATTCTTAAGCAACTTCAATTATTTGTTGTTCCAATTGGTATGTAATAATGTAAAAGAGTTAGTGAGGTTATAGTGCGTTACATCATTTATGGAGCTGGTGCAATAGGTAGTGGAATTGGTGCACTTTTGCATCAACATGGGCATGAAGTAGTTTTGATTGCACGTGGTGAACATGAAAGGCAAATAAATACAAATGGACTCACTATTCATACCCCTGACTCAACATTCAATGTAAAACCAGATACTGTTTCACACCCAAAAGCAATCGATTGGAAAGATGAAGATATAGTATTTCTGACCATGAAACTACAAGATACAGAATTTGCTCTTGAAGAATTATTAAAATACACGAATACAAATACACCTATTGTCTCAGCACAAAATGGTGTCGAAGCAGAAAGAATGATTGCGCGAAAATTTTTAAACGTCTATGGGATGGTAGTCATGATGTCAGCAACATTCCTTGATCCCGGTGAAGTAATTTTACACAGTACGCCAATACGAGGATGGCTTAATGTTGGGCGATACCCGTATGGGCTTGATTCAACTACAGAAAAGGTATCCTCCGTCTTAAGTAATAGTCAGATGAGTTCAAATGAAGATTCTCAGATTATGCGCCTGAAATATACAAAATTAAAACATAATTTAAACAACGCCCTGGATGCCCTAGTCGGTAAATCAGGAAGGGGAGGTAAAGTACATAAAGAACTTAATTCAGAAGCTGATGCATGCTTTACAGCGGCATCAATAGATATAGCTACCGAAGAAGAATTCGATAAGATCCGACCAGAAAACTTTAAAATTGGAAAAGTCCCTAATCATCCAAGAAGAGGAACTTCTGCTTGGCAAAGTCTAGCAAGAGGCAAAGGTATTGAAGTAGATTATCTGAACGGCGAAATTGTATTACTTGGTACTATGCATAATATACCAACACCGTATAATAAAGCTGTGCAAGAACTTGCATTAAAAGCTGTGAGAAATGGTCTCCCGCCAGAAAATTCTTCTGAAGAAGAAATACATCAGCTTGCTACTGAATATTCTCTTGCATTTGATAAAATAATAAAAAAATAAGGAGCAAAGATGGGTTGCCCGGTTCACATATGGATTCCCCTAATTGCCGCAGTTGCTCCTGGGGTCAGATTTGTACGTGACAGATTTCGTAACTCAGTAATTAAACAAACCGCTTATAAACATCCAGTTGACAAAATGGCTGATATGAAACGTTGGACCCCCATTGAAGAAAAAAAATTAGACAGTTAAAAAATTAAATAATTGCGTGGTCAATTCACCATTAGAATGGAACTTTAAAAAATTTGGACACCACAGATCGAATAACTAAAAATCGTTTGTCACGTGAAACAAGCCCATATCTCCTTCAACACCAGTTTAACCCTGTTGATTGGTTTCCCTGGGGGCAAGAAGCATTCGAAAAATCACAAAAAGATAATAAACCCATCCTACTTTCAATAGGATATTCTTCGTGCCATTGGTGTCATGTAATGGCGCATGAATCTTTTGAAAACACTCAAATTGCTAATTTAATGAATGATCATTTTATTAACATAAAAGTTGATCGGGAAGAAAGACCAGATGTTGATTCAGTATATATGACATTCACTCAAGCACTTACTGGTCAAGGTGGATGGCCTATGACCGTTTTCCTCACACCAGAATTAAAGCCATTTTATGCAGGAACCTATTACCCACCTAATGACTCACATGGAAGACCGGGATTCCCCAAACTCTTAAGTGCGATTAGTAAGGCTTGGAATAATGATCAAGAAAATATCTTAAATTCTGCAAACAACATAACTTTACAAATGCAAAAAAATGTTCAAAAAAAACTACCAGCATCATCCATACCTCTGACGTCTAATTCGCTTTCGGACAGAGTTGAAATATTCAGAAATTCTTACGATGAAACCAATGGTGGGTTTGGAAATTCGCCAAAATTTCCTAGCCCCACAAATTTAGAATTTCTCCTAACACATGGTAGCTCTCAAAATAATCAACATGATTTTAAGTCAGCAACTTCGATGGTACTTACCACGCTTAAAAAAATGTGGGAGGGCGGTATTTACGATCATTTAGCAGGAGGATTTTCACGATATAGTGTTGATGAAAAATGGCTAATTCCACATTTTGAAAAAATGCTTTATGACAATGCACAATTGGCTAAACTTTATACACACGCATATCAAATTACAGAAGATATGTTCTATAAAGAGATTGCTACAGAAACTATCGAATATATATTGACAGATTTATACGATGAAAATGGTACTTTTTTTGCATCTCAAGATGCAGATAGCGAAGGTGTAGAGGGCAAATTTTTTGTTTGGACAAGTGAAGAGTTTGATAAAATTTTTGATTCAAACGAAAGTCAAATTGCAAAAATTCTATATAACGTTCAAAAAGAGGGGAATTTTTTTGACCCTCATCACCCTGAGCTTACCGGTCGAAGTGTCCTTAGTAGAAAGTATGAATCAGAAAATCTTGCGTCGAAACTTGAGCTGACTGTCCAAGAATTACAGACTAAATTAAATAAAATTAAAAAAACATTATTAGAAGAGCGCAAAAAGCGCATCGCACCAAAAATTGATGACAAAATCCTAACTTCATGGAATGGTCTCATGTTAGCGACATTAGCAGAGGCAGGGAGAGTATTTGGTAATCAATACTACATTGAAGTGGCAGAAAAAAATGTGACTTTTTTTCGAGAAAACATGTGGAAGAACAATCGTTTTTTTCACACGTATAAAGACAATAGAGCTTCAGTCGATGGATTACTTGAGGATTATACTTTCTTCACTATCGGACTTATTGAACTGTATAAAGCAACTGGAAATAATAAACATCTACAATGGGCAAAAAAGATTTTTGAACAAACAATAAATCTATTTCATGATGACGAAAATGGGGCTTTTTTTGACACGCCTAAGGATGGAGAAAATTTTGTTCTACGGCAAAAATCAATTACAGATTCTCCCACACCTAGCGGTAACAGTGCAGCTGCCATCGTCGCTATTCATCTATCACGTTACTTCAATAAAAATGAATGGCAAACACTAGCCGAGGAAGTTATAAATATCACATTTCATGATACACAGCAGGTGAATTATGGGGTGAGTACTGTACTTCAGTCTGCTGAATTTTTACTCGCACCGAGGAAAGAAATATCAATTACAGGAAGAAAAAATTTACGTGGTAACTTCGAACGTAAATTAGCAGAATATTTTTTACCGAACGTTACAATTGCTGTAGGTGACGACAATATATATTTACCTATTGAAAATATTTTAGAATCTACAGACACAACTACAGCATATGTTTGTAGTAATTTTATCTGTCAGTTACCTGCTACATCAATTTCTGAATTTACCCGCCAGTTAGACAATTTAGTGAATACCTAAAATGGAAAACTTATGGATGATTTAAAACGATTATCAAATGCATTTGATAATCAAACATTACTAAAGCCAGATTTTTCTAGACCAAATTTCATGAATTTAATAGATGCAATCTCCGTCGTTACAGGTGCAAGCAACAAAAAACTACCAACTAATAGCATGAAAATTAGAATGGAAATTGGCGACCCACAACATTTGATATTTGTCCTTGCTGATGGTGTGGGGAATTCATCTTTAGAAAGTGCCCTTGATCCAAGCAATTGGTTACTTAAGTATCATGCGCAAACATTAGAAAGTATCTATCCTTCAACCACTAGTGTAGCGCTCACTTCATTAGCTACAGGGTTATGGCCTAGTGAACATTCGATCACTGGTTGGTGGAATTTTATACCAATTTTAAGAAATCCCATAACTATTCTTCCTTTTAGAACTTTCGATAACAAAAGATCATTGCAAAAAGATTTAAAATTTTCTGACGTAATCTCGCATGAAAGCCTTATGAGTAAAATGTCTCGTCAAACTTTTGTTATCCAACCTCGTTCAATACATAACTCAATGTATTCAAATTTCATCGGCAAGGGAGCTCATCATCAGCCTTATAATAATTTAAATGAAGCCATTGAACTAATAATCGCTAACATATTAAATACGCACAGCAAAAGTTATACTTACTGGTACATCAGCGATGCTGATCACCAAGCTCATAAGACGGGTGCAACTAGCATACAAACACAAATGACCATTCGTGACATTGATAACGCTATCACTGAATTAAGATCAAAATTGAATGCTGATACTACAAAAATTATTTTTTCATCAGATCATGGCCATCGCAATGCAAAAACGAAATACACGATCAATAGAAAAGATTCCATAAATTGGTATCTATCCAGCCCACCTTCAGGAGATCTACGCATATCGTTCTACCATGTTCGTAAAGAATTTGAAGATGATTTTAAAAAAGAATTCATAGCACGTTTTGGAAAAGATTTTGTGCTAATCCCCTCTATTCAACTAAATAATTTAAGATTATTTGGTCCAGATAAATTGACAAAAGAAACTCTAAGCAGAGTGGGTACTTTTACAGCAATCTCTTTAGGAGAAGCTGTACTGAGATATATAGACAGTGATACTAATGATTATTTCATGAAGCAAGAGTCACACCATTCGGGCTTGTCAGTCGATGAAATGACAATACCTTTGTCAATAGGATAGAAAATATATTTGGTTGGGCTAATTAGCCCAACCAAATATATTTGTTTATGCAGAACAAACAGTATTAGTGATCAAGCGAGTTACAACATAAGGATCCATATTCGATGCAGGACGTCGATCTTCAAGGTATCCTTTTTGATCAACTTCAACTTGCCAAGGAATACGTATAGAGGCACCTCGATCTGAGACACCATAGCTAAATTGGTCTATACGTTGTGTTTCATGTAAACCAGTCAACCTTTTGTCGTTATCGGCACCATAGTTTGAAATATGTTCTTGAATATTTTTACCAAGTGCTTCACAAGCATCAATAATCGGTTGATAAGACTCGCGCATTGCCTTTGTGGAAAAATTTGTGTGACAGCCTGCCCCATTCCAATCTCCCTGGACCGGTTTAGGCTCTATTGAAACCACAACTTCAAAATCTTCTGCCACGCGGTGTAATAACCAACGTGCCATCCACAAGTGATCTGCAACTTCTACTGGCCCTAACGGTCCAATTTGAAATTCCCATTGTCCAGGCATCACTTCAGCGTTCGTTCCAGCAATTTCTAACCCAGCTTCCATACATGCACTTGCATGGATTTCTGAAATTTCTCTTCCGAAAATTAAATTTGCTCCGACACCACAGTAGTAAGGTCCCTGTGGTTCTGGGAATCCACCTTCAGGAAAACCTAGAGGTTGTCGAGAATCTGCTTCAAATAACGTATATTCTTGTTCTATTCCATACCAAGATTCCTGATCGGCGTATTTATCAGCCACTTCTTTACATGCCGCTCTAGTATTGGTGGGGTGTGGAGTCATATCAGGTAATAAAACTTCACAAAGAACAAGTATATCGTCACCACCACGAATAGGATCAGGGCAACTAAAAACTGGTCTAAGTACACAATCTGAATTTGCTCCTGGAGCTTGATTAGTACTCGATCCATCAAAACCCCAGATCGGCAAATCAGTAGTTCCATCAGCAATTATCTTAGTTTTAGAACGTAACAACGGACTTGGTTCTGTACCATCTATCCAAATATATTCAGCCTTGTAGGACATAAAGCACCTCTTTTCTACTTCTAATCCAGACAATATCAACAAACAGTTACATAATGATCTAGGATTGAAAGATAAGACTAGAAGGTTTCAAATGTGTTTCAATCTAAAAAAGTCTAAGAGAAATGTCAGATAAAATATGAATTTCCAAGTACCCAATTATATTCTTTTTAGTTTAATAACTTTAGTTATTATTCTTCTGGCCAGCTTGGGTTTCTGGCAAATTGAACGGAATGAGTGGAAGCAAAATCTAATTGATAAAAAAAATGCCAATGTATACCTTGAACCTCTTAACATTTCAACGATTGACAGCATAGACAAAAATTTATTGGACTATCGACAAATTAGTGTGAAAGGTGAATGGGATTTTTCACATTCATTTTTTTTGGGCAATAAAGTCAGAAAAAACAATCTTGGTGAAGAAGTTGTTGTCCCTTTTCTCTTGGCTGATAATAGTGGAGCGATACTCACTAATCGAGGATGGTATCCAGTTTCTGACAGAGAAAAAATCATCAAAAAATTACAGAAAAATCAATCAGCAACACTTGAAGGTTTGATTCGAGTTACTGAATATACAGGCAAGAAAACTTCGAATGGAGTTTGGACTGCATTCGACCATAAATCTATGGGAAAAGAACTACCTTACGATATAAAAGAGTGGATAGTTGTTGAAGGAAAAGAAGAAACTACTAATAAAAACAACTCCTCATACCCTATTCAAGGGTGGATGGTCTACACAAGTACAACGCCACACATAGAATATGCATTGACTTGGTTTGGCTTAGCCTTAGTTCTATTAATTGTCACAATTACAAGATTTATAAAAAAACAACGCCCTAGGAATTAGACACAGTATCAGCAATCTGATTAGCGTGTTCTTCACTATGTGAAGCTATTCTTTCCATATTATCTTTAATTGTTTTTAATGGTGAAGATTCTGGAACATCGACTGTTTTATGAAGATCTCTTTCTTCTACGTAACGAATCACTTTGTCACATGCTTCAACAGCTAAATTAAAGGCTTCTAGTGCATCTTGCGAATTAGCAAGTGATAATTCAACTTTTTCAGGCCCACTACCAGACATTGCATTAGCAATTCGAATAGCAAAACTACGCTCTGCATCAACTGTATGTTCAGCAATCTGTTTAGGAGACCATTCTTCAGAAGAAGAAGAGCTATCCCATTTAGCATCATCAAAATTTTCTAAAGTTTCACGAAAAGATGACCTTCCAAGTTTAATTTGGTTATTTATTTCTTCAATTACAGACATAGTTCCCCCTTGAAGTATTTTTACGATTTAGCTACCTAGTAATCCAAAGCCATGGCAGTATATTTATATTTACAGATAATAGAGGAATTTTTCAAAAAAAAATTCAATGATTTATGAAATATAAGGACTAATCTCTAAAATGAATTCAGATACTGCAAAAAATGTATTAACTCATGATGATGCTATAAAACGTGCAGAAGCAATTCTGAATGTTAGCTACAAACTATTCCTCGACTTGCATCTAGGAAAGGAAACTTATCAGGGTAAAACAACGATCATTTTTGAAACTAATACCGTTAATGATATTACTATTGATTTCACAGGTTCTGAAATAACAAATTTGATTTTAAACAGCATATCAATTGAAAAACCTGACTGGGATGGCCATAAGATTAACTTACCCAAAAATCTTATGCAAACACACAATATTGTCGAAATCATATATGTAAATAATTATGATCATACAGGAGATGGTTTCCATCAATTCATTGATCCCGAAGATAATGAAGAATACCTTTACTCAAATTTTGAACCGTATAGCGCCCACAAACTTTTCCCATGCTTTGATCAACCAGACATCAAAGCTACTTATAAACTTGAAGTCTCTGCACCGAATAAATGGAAGATTGTTCATAATAGTTCAATTGACAATACCTCTTCCTTACCAGATCAACGCTTGCATCATGAATTTTTAAAAACAGAAAAGTTTTCTACCTATTTATTTGCCCTTATTTGTGGACCGTATGAGGAATTTCGAGAAAAACATAATGACATTGATTTAGGTTTTTATTGTCGCCAATCTTTGACTAAATATTTAGATACAGACGAACTATTTCAAATCACAAAAGAAGGTCTTGATTTTTTTGTTGATTTTTTTGATTATCCATATCCGTTTGGAAAATATGATCAAATATTTGTTCCCGAATATAACGCAGGTGCAATGGAAAATGTTGCAGCAATCACATTCAATGAAGCATTTATCTTTCGAGACCCTCCTACTGAAAATCAACGTTCACAGCGGGCAGAAGTAATTCTTCACGAAATGGCACATATGTGGTTTGGTGATCTGGTCACAATGAAATGGTGGAATGATCTTTGGTTGAATGAAAGTTTTGCTACATACATGGCTTATCTAGCAATGGTCAATGCTACACGTTTTACCAATGCCTGGCAGTCATTTAATTCAGGCATGAAAAATTGGGCATACCGACAAGATCAACTAGTCACTACACATCCAATTGCAGGAACTGTAGAAGACACTGACCAGACATTATTGAATTTTGACGGAATAACATATGGGAAAGGTGCAGCTACTTTAAAACAACTAGCTGCAACTATGGGTATCGAAGGTTTTAGATCTGGAATACAGCTCTATTTCAAAAAATATGAATATGGTAATGCAACTTTGCATCAATTTTTAGATGCCCTACAAGAAGGTTTATTACTTCATGGTGAAAAAAGAGACTTACATGAGTGGGCATATAAATGGCTGGAGACTGCCTCAGTTAACACCATTAAAATCGATTGGGATAGTGCAAGTAACCAAATTACATCAATGGAAATAGAGCAATCAGCATCTGATGATCATCCAACCTTAAGACCTCACTTTTTGGAAATTGCTTTAGTAGAAACAAAAAATAATAACTTCCATGTGAAAAGTATACCCATTAATTTTGATACATCTATAGCAAAAGTTGAGGACGCTAAAGGGTTAGCAAAGCCTGATTTTATTTTCCCAAATTACAATGACCATGGTTTTATAAAAGTTTCACTGGATGATCACTCATTAAATTTTGCAAAAAGTCATTTAGAGGTAATAAATGATCCTCTTCTAAGGCAATTGACTTGGCAATCTCTTTGGAACATGGTCAGAGACCAATCTTTACCATCAATAGAATATCTTCAACTTGGTTCAACTAAGCTACCACTTGAAACAGATTTTGAACTTGTACAATCTGTTCTCGCAACAATGAATGCTACTTTATCTCGTTACGTACCAAATGAGCAAAAAACAGCAATTGCAAGTCATCTCTTTGACGAAAGCTATAAATTATTGAATAGTGATCTAAGTGACAACCTTAGGATTATTTGGACCCGTGCATTAATTAGTTTTGCAATGAACACAACTAACATTCAATTATGCCTAAATCTTGCTGATGGGATAGAAAAAATTGAAAATCTAAATATAGACCAAGATATGCGATGGAATATCGCCATCAAGGCTATAGCATACAACTTTCCAAACTCAGCACAAAGATTAGAGGCAGAAAAACTACGTGATAAATCAGACAGAGGCGAGCGCCAATTTCTTCGTGGATTAGTGTCACAAGATGATCTAGAGATTAAACATGACGCCTGGCAAAAATTCCTAGATGAAGGATACGGTTCTCTTCATCTCACGAGAGCTGCTATGAGTGGATTTTACTGGTGGCAGCAAGAAAATACACTTACAAATTTCAATGAAAATTTCTTCTCGATAATAGAAAATATATTTGAAAATAATGAAAACGAATTCTCAAGAACTTTTTTTGATACTCTATTCCCGCCTTGGGTAGATGAAAAAATTCTAATCCAAGCGAGACAGTTACATGCACAATTAGATGATAATTCGCCTTTACTCAATCGATTGTTATTAGAAGCAATTGATGATCTCGAGCGTGCAATTCAATGCCAATTATTTGCTGAATCGGTTAGTAAATAAGTTTTATGAATTCCATCCTTAAAACACTTAAGTTTTATGGATGGAGAATTGTAACTGCAGGAGCAATTATCCAATGTCTTCATAGCGGTCTATTATTCTCTGCTTTCGGTTCTTATTCAGTTTTGCTACAACGAGAATTCGGATGGACTGCAACAACATTATCCATTGCATTTGCAATGACACGGGCAGAAAGTGGTCTTCTAGGTCCCATACAAGGTTGGATTTTAGATCGTTTAGGACCACGACTTGTCATGTTACTGGGGACAACTATTTTGGGAATTGGTTTCCTATTATTTGCGACGATGAATGGTTTAAGCCAATTTTTCATTTATTACTTTCTAATGTCATTAGGCGCAAGTCTAAGTGGTTTTTTCTCTATTACAATTTCACTGGTGAATTGGTTTCAAAGGTATCGATCACGAGCGCTCGCTTTAGCTGGTACCGGAGGTGCGTTGGGCGGTTTAAGCATTCCACTAGTTGTTTTTTTTCTGGAACAATTTGGCTGGCGAGCTACTGCATTTAGCTCAGGAATAATTATTCTCTTAATTGGTATCCCGCTTTGCAATATTATTCGTCATAGACCAAGTGAATCGGGACAATTTCCAGATGGCATTAACCCAGATGAACTGCCAAAAAATGATACCTATCAACCACCTGAAGGCTTAACAACTGTAGACTTTACTCTGAAACAAGCTTTCAAAACTAGAGCATTTTGGACTATTTCTCTTGGCCATGGATCTGCCCTACTAATAGTAGGTGCAATAATGTTACATCTTCCATTGCACTTAACCAGTCAAGATGTAGGGATGTCACTTCAAGAGGCTAGTTTTATTGTAGGCGCAATTCCAGCTATGCAAATAGGTGGTCATTTACTTGGTGGGTACTTAGGTGACAAAACTAATAAAAGATTAATCGCCATATGCTGCATGATTGGGCACACGATAGGATTACTTCTTTTGACTTTTGCAATGCACCCAATAATGATTTGGATTTTTGCAATCTCACATGGCATCTCATGGGGGGCACGGGGACCTTTAATGCAGTCATGGAGAGCAGATTATTTTGGGACAAAACATTTTGGAACCATTATGGGATTTTCATCGTTAATTATTATGCTAGGTATGGTTATAGGACCATTGATTGCTGGAATATCTGCCGATATAACAGGGAGTTATAAAGCTGGATTCTTAATTCTTACTTTAGCAGCAGGATTTGGAACTTTATTCTTCTTACTATCGACACCACCAAAGAAACCTATAAACACATAAATGCAAAAAATGTACTACAGTATCGCATAGTAGAAGAGCATGCTTTGATACGAACAATTCTTCTAATAGGAAAACATGCGAAAACCACAACACATGTTTAAATTTTTTGGATGGCGCCTAGCACTCGCTGGAGCCTCCATTCATGCAATACACAGTGGATTGTTTATGCAAGCTTTCGGATCATATTCTGTACTGCTACAACGTGAATTTGGTTGGACAGCTACAACATTATCTATTGCCTTTGCATTCACAAGAATGGAAAGTGGCCTGCTGGGTCCTATTCAGGGTTGGCTATTAGATCGCCATGGACCACGCCCAATAATGATGATCGGAACTATAATTTTTGCATTAGGATTCTTCCTTTTTGCGACAATGAATTCACTAACTGAGTTTTTTATTTTCTATTTTTTAATGGCATTAGGATCAAGCCTTGGAGGTTTTTTATCAATTACTACTGCTTTAGTAAATTGGTTTGACAAATACAGATCTTCAGCATTAGCAATTTCTCAAGCAGGTTTTGCAGCAGGGGCTTTATTTTTACCTTTACTTGTCTATGTTCTTGAAAATTATGGATGGAGAGAAGCCAGTATTAGTTCAGGTGTAATAATACTTATCATTGGTTTGCCAGTGAGTCTAATGATGCGACACCGACCAAGTGATTCTGGAGATTTTGTCGACGGTATTAATCCAAAAATATCTTCTTCTAAAGAACAATTATTTGTTCAAGATTCAAAACAAAATAATGATTTCACAGCCAAACAGGCTCTAAGAACACGAGCTTTTTGGATGATATCTGCTGGTCATGCAGCATCTCTTCTGGTTGTAGGGTCCGTAATGCTGCACCTTCCACTACATCTCACAAGCCCAGCAATAGGAATGTCTTTACAAAAGGCTAGTTTCATAGTTGGAGCTGTCCCAGCCATGCAAATATTTGGTCAATTTTTTGGAGGATTTCTTGGAGATAGATATGACAAAAAACTAATACTAATTCTATGCATGCTTGGGCATATGTCAGGGCTACTTCTAGTCACTTACCCTTATTTTTCTTTAATGATATGGGGCTTTGTACCAGTACATGGCATTGCATGGGGGGCACGAGGGCCAATAATTCAATCCATAAGAGCCGATTATTTTGGACCAACAAATTTTGGAACTATCATGGGTTTTTCCTCGATGGTAGTCATGATTGGAATGGTTTTAGGGCCTTTAGTCGCTGGTATACTAGCAGACTATACGGGTAGCTATACTTTAGGGTTCACAATTTTAGCAATAGCAGCAGGTATAGGTTCTGTTTTCTTTCTACTTGCCACGCCACCAAAAAATCCTCAAGTACTAGTCTAAAAGCTGCCTCAAAACATATTGTAATATCCCACCGTGGCGATAATATTCAACTTCCACTGGAGTATCTATACGGCAAAGTACTTTAAAACTTGATTCAATTCCTTCATCTGAAATAGCCAGTACGTCCAATATTTGTTTTGGTTGAATAGCATCTGAAATACCTAAAATATCAAATCGCTCCATACCAGTTAAGTTCAAAGAGGTTAGATTTTCGCCATTAACAAACTCTAGCGGCAATATTCCCATACCCACCAAATTACTACGATGAATTCTTTCAAAAGATTCAGCAATTACAGCATTAACACCCAATAGCGCTGGTCCTTTGGCAGCCCAATCACGAGATGAACTAGATCCATATTCTTTACCACCAATAACAATAAGCGGTGTATTTTCTGCTTGATATCGTGCAGAGGCATCAAAAATAGTCATTTCATCGCCATCAGGTAGAAAACGAGTCCATCCCCCTTCGCGACTAACGAGATGATTCCTTACTCGGACGTTTGCAAATGTCCCTCGCATCATAACTTCGTGATTACCTCTACGAGAACCATAGGTATTATAGCCGCTTTGAGGTACTTCATTATCGTTCAAATACTCAGCACCAGGACTTTGGCGCGCTATGGCACCAGCTGGTGAGATATGATCAGTTGTAACCGAATCACCTAAGACGGCAAGAACTCGTGCTTCTCTAATATTATTGAGCGATCCTGGCTCGCGAGATAAACCTTCAAAAAACGGAGGCCGTCGAACATAAGTTGAATCGGGGTCCCATTGAAATAATTTTCCTTCTGCACCACTTAATTCAAACCATTGGTCGTCGCCTCGAAAAACATCTGAATATTCCATTTCAAACATTTCACGGCGCACTGAAGAAGCAACAGTTTCTTGAACTAGTTTTTGTGAAGGCCAAATATCACGTAAGTACACAGGACCGTTAGAACCAGTACCAATAGGTTCATTAAACAAATCTATTTGTGTAGTCCCTGCGAGTGCATAAGCCACAACCAGTGGTGGAGAAGCAAGATAGTTAGAGCGAACTTTATTATGAACACGAGCTTCAAAATTTCTATTTCCTGACAACACAGCTGCAACAGCAAGGTGTCCTTCATCCACAGCTGTTTCAATCTCTTCAGGTAATGGCCCCGAATTTCCAATACAAGTAGTACATCCATAACCAACTAAATCAAACCCTAATTTATCCAAAAATGGTGTAAGTCCTGCTTGCTGTAAATAATCTGTAACAACCTTTGAACCAGGTGCAAGGCTAGTTTTTACCCATTCTGGAGTTTGTAATCCTGATTCAACTGCAGCTTTAGCCAGCAAACCAGCACCTACCATTACTTCAGGATTCGAAGTATTTGTACAACTTGTTATAGCTGCAATAACAACAGCTCCATTTTTCAAATCATAGGAAGAACCATCTACGGAAACCTCCACAGGAGCTGCACCTGCACCATTTTCAATCTCTACAGCTATATCTCTCTCTGACGCAGCTTTTGCAGTACGAAGTGAAATACGATCTTGTGGCCTTTTTGGCCCTGAAATGCTTGGCTCAATGGTAGAAAGATCAATCTCAATTGAATCACTAAACTCAGGATCAGGAGTTTCCTTAGTCCTGAATAAAAATTGTTCTTTAGTATAAGTTTCTACTCTTTTTACTAATGATTCAGGCCGCCCTGTAAATCGTAAATAACTAAGAGTCTCATCATCAACAGGGAAAAAACCAACCGTAGCACCATACTCTGGGCACATATTGGCAATTGTTGCACGAGCAGCGAGTGCTAAATTATCAAGGCCCGGACCATAAAATTCTACGAACTTTCCAACAACATTTTTTTCACGTAGCAATTCAGTAACGCGCAAAACTAAATCAGTTCCAGTAGCACCTTCTGGCAATTCACCAACAAGACGAACTCCAAAAACTTGAGGTATTAACATTGAAACTGGCTGCCCTAGCATCGCAGCTTCTGCCTCAATTCCACCAACACCCCAGCCAACAACACCAAGGCCATTAATCATAGTAGTATGTGAGTCTGTGCCAACAAGAGTATCGGGATAAACCTCTCCGTCATCATTTGTCATTACGACTTGGCCTAGATATTCAAGATTCACTTGGTGGACAATACCAGTCCCAGGAGGGACTACACGAAATCCATCAAAAGCTTGTTGTCCCCATTTTAATAATTGATAGCGTTCAACATTTCTTTCATATTCTCTTTGAACATTGGTAATGAATGCATCACCTGTTCCAAAAGCATCTACTTGAACAGAATGATCAATAACTAAATCAACTGGTTGCAAAGGATTTATTTTATCAGGATTACCACCCATTTCAGCAATTGCATCGCGCATAGAAGCTAAATCAACGACTGCAGGAACACCAGTAAAGTCCTGCAAAAGAACACGTGAAACTCGAAAGGCAATCTCTGTCGTAGGTGTATCTGAAGGGTTCCAATTGGCAATTGCTTTTATTTGATCTTCCGTAACACTTGAACCATCTTCGAATCGTAATAAATTCTCCAAAAGAATACGCATAGTAAATGGCAATCGATTAATATTGATCCCCAGAGAATCCACTAAAGTACTTAATTTAAAAATAGTTAAATCTTGATCATCTATAGTGATGGTCGATCGTGATTCGAAACTATTCAACGACTTACTCATAATAAAACCCCTTCCACAGAATTTAAGATCAATCGATTGTATCTTGACAGCTTTATTGATGTTGTCAAATATTCTCACAATATTAATAAAAGTAGGATGGAAAGTTAGTTGTTTTTATGATGCCTTTTGCTGGTATGATTTTATCCGGTACGAAAAGGTGAGCCGAAGTGGCGGAATTGGCAGACGCGCTGCGTTCAGGTCGCAGTGGGCTTCAAGCTCGTGTGAGTTCGAATCTCACCTTCGGCACCACGTGTGCGCTCGTAGCTCAGTGGATAGAGCGCTGCCCTGCGGAGGCAGAGGTCGGAGGTTCGAATCCTCCCGAGCGCGCCATAGATTTATCAGAAACGAACCTAGAAACCTATGGACTTTTCTCTAAGGTGTTAAGTATCTCTCAAACCACTCAACTAACAAAGTCTGGAGTGATTCTCGAGATTGCCTAAGACTATGAGTTGCTCCCTCAAAAAGTACCAATTCTTTTGGTTCTTTGGCAATACTATGGAGATAGCGTGAGCAATCAGGTGGTAGTCTTATGTCGTCCAACCCATGTACAAACAATATTGGCCGCGGTGAAATTTGGTCAACGTTCAATGCGCCAGCAGTTTGTGATGCTAGTGAAACTACAGTGCTTATTTTCGATTCACGTACAGTAGCTTCAATTACTACAGCACCTCCAAAGGAATGACCAATTAGACCAATATTCCTTATTCCTAGCTTCAGTAAATGACGTATTCCTATACACACATCGTAAATTGCCTCATCTAAATCGCCTGGAAAACTGTGAATTCTATAATCCAATAACAAAGCTGAGATATTTTTGTCATAAAAAATTTCTGCGAGACTAGGATAGAGCGCTGAAGCTGGTCCATCAAATCCTCCATCACCACCACCAACCATCAATACAGCTGAAGTACTCGAAGGAGGGCAAAAGAATTTAGCTTGAACCACTCCCCGATCTGATTCAAGCTCTAAACCTTCAAAAGAGATTTTTCTACACATTATTTTTTCGACCTACCAATAAAGAGTTATGCTATTAACGTGAATACAAAAAATATACGCCATCAAGTAAGTACACTGCCTAATTCACCAGGTGTATATATTATGAAAAATATTGCTGGCGAAATAATATATATTGGCAAAGCCAGTAAATTAAGATCACGTGTCCGTTCCTATTTTGGATCTGCCCGTTCAATGGAACCACGGGTAAAAATTTTAAGTAGGCAAATTGCAGATATTGAACATATCGTGACAGCTACCCCTGCTGAAGCCTTACATTTAGAAGCCACACTAGTAAAACGCCATCAACCTCATCATAATGTGAGATTAAAAGATGACAAACATTATCCTTACTTAAAAATTGATATCCAAAATGAATGGCCCCAGGTCACTATTACACGTCGAATCGAATCAGATGGAGCAAGATATTTTGGTCCCTACGCTTCTCCAGGATCGGTAAGAAGATCTCTAGCTGTTGTAAATAAACTTTTCCCTTGGAGATCTTGCACCAAAAAAATTACTGGTACGGATGACAGACCTTGTTTGGATTATTTTATTAATCGATGTATAGCACCATGTACAGCTTACTGTTCTAAAGAAGAATACGATGAGGTAATTCAATCAACAATTCTATTTTTAGATGGGAAATCAAAGGAGGTGGAGTCAAGACTAATTAATGAAATGAATCAAGCGTCAGCAAAACTTGAATATGAAAAAGCGGCACGTATAAGGGACCAATTACATGCAATAGAAAAACTACATGAAAATCAACAACAAATGGTTACGACAACACCTTTGGATGCTGATATTTTTGGATTGTTTAGAGAACAAAATGAAACTTGCATCCAAGTATTTTTTGCCCGAGGTACCATGATAGTCGACACTGACTCATTCATGTTAATGGGTACTGAAAATGCAACAAATAGTGAAATATTGGCAGCTTTTTTGGGGCAGTTCTACGAAAATGCAAATTACATACCAAAAAACATTCTTCTGCCTTCAACACCTGAAGACTTACAAGAACTAGAGTCAATGCTACGTGTACAAAAAAAAACACAAGTAAACATCATTGTACCGAAGCGAGGACATCGACGTTCACTTGTAATAACTGCAGAAAAAAATGCACGTGAATCTATGGCAATGCATCACGCACGATGGATATCCGATACTCAAAAAACCGAGGATGCCATCAAACTATTACAGGTAAGCTTAGATCTACCTGAAGAACCTCAAAGAATTGAATGCTATGACATTTCGACAATACAAGGCACAAGTACTGTTGGTTCAATGGTTGTGTTTAATCAAGGTAAACCAGTGAAGTCAGAATATAGAAGATTCAAAATTAAATCAGTGGATGGTCAAAATGATTTCGCTTCTATGCATGAATTATTGAACCGGAGATTTAAAAAAATTGCTACCAATATAGGAGAAAATGGTATTTCAAATATGTCTAATGAAAATGGTGCTGTCGATTCTTGGGGCAAACTACCTGACTTAGTCATTATAGATGGGGGTAAAGGTCAATTGAGTACTGTATTAGATGTAATGAGAGATCTAGGCTTATCTGATATACCTGTATGCGGTTTAGCGAAGAAAAAAGAGGAATTATTTATAAAAGATCAGTCGGAACCTATCGAACTACCCCCTTCTTCCGAAGCAATGTACCTCATACAGCGTATACGAGATGAGGCACATCGTTTTGCAATCAATTACCACAGATCTATTAGGAATAATAATTCGAAAAAATCACTGCTAGATTCAATACAAGGCATTGGTCCTAAGAGAAAAAAAGCTCTCTATCAGAAGTTTGGAAGTATTAAAGCAATGCGTGAAGCAACAATAGAAGATTTATCAAAAACCGAAGGATTTTCAATTAGTTTAGCAAAAGAATTGAAATCCTCACTATAAATACAAAACGTAAATATATCTTTTAATAATCCAATATCACAAAGTTTTCACATAAGTAAATAAAATGGGTGCATAGTCAATCTGTACCTGTATACTGCGTTATAAATACAATAACTAGTTAGGACTGACATAATGCTAAAACGAATTGAAGAGTTTTTACATTACTTATCAGCGGAAAGAGGTTCTCCAAGAAATACAATTGAAGCCTACCGAAATGATCTAAACGGTTTGGTCAAATTTGCTGAAAAAAAGAATAATTTTGCTAGTCAAGAAAATCCAATTTCTCGAGAATTAATAGTTAACTATCTAGCTGAACTTAACGAACGGCAATACGCTAAATCGACAGTTGCAAGAAAAATCGCTGTGCTCAAATCTTTTTGTACATATTTAATTGATGTCGGAGACATAAATTCCAACCCTACTACAAACTTAAACTCTCCTAGACCACAAAAAATAATTCCAAAGCCTCTTAGTCCTCAACACGTAGACTTACTCCTCTCGCAACCACTAAAGCTTGAAACCCCTGAAGCCGTCCGTGATGCTGCAATGTTAGAATTGATGTACGCTACTGGTATTAGAGTGACAGAGTTAGTTTCTCTTACCCTTGACAGTCTTCATATCAAGCCACATCCAGCCTACATCCGATGTGTAGGAAAAGGATCAAAAGAACGTACAATTCCTGTACATGAAAAAGCTGTCCGTGCTATAGACAGATATCTGGATCAAGGAAGAAACATTCTCCTTAAAGCTAGGTTACAACAAGCATTATTTGTAAATAGACGTGGAGAAAGACTAACTAGACAAGGATTTTGGCTTATTTTAAAAAATTATGCAAAAACAGCTGGAATCGAATCTCACGTAACACCACATACACTTAGGCATTCTTTTGCAACCCATTTATTACGTGGAGGAGCTTCTATCAGAGATGTTCAAGAATTACTGGGACATGCCAACGTCTCAACAACACAGATCTATACGCAGTTGGTAGATCAACATTTACGTGAGGTCTATGAAAATGTACATCCACGAGCTAATTAGTTAATTCCTTTGATAGATAAGAGGTAACTTGATAATTCGTAAAATTTTCGCTAGAGAATTGTTAGATTCTCGAGGAAATCCAACAATTGAAGTTGATGTTGTTTTAGAAGATGGTTCTCTTGGTAGATCGATAGTTCCAAGTGGTGCGAGCACTGGTGCGTATGAGGCAGTCGAATTAAGAGACTCCAACATTAATCGTTATAATGGCAAAGGAGTACTTCAGGCAGTAAAAAACACCAATACAGAATTAAGTCAATTGCTAGTCGGTAGAGATTCACAAGATCAAAGTAACATTGACCAACTTATGATTGATTTAGACGGAACCGAAAATAAAGAACGATTGGGTGCAAATGCAATATTAGGTGTTTCATTAAGCGTAGCAAAGGCTACTGCACAATCTTTGAAAATTCCACTTTACGAATATTTCCATCAACTAAGTGCTACTGACAATAACAATCAATTTATTCTTCCTGTCCCAATGTGCAATATATTAAACGGTGGAGCACATGCCTCCAACTCTGTTGACTTTCAAGAATTCATGCTTATGCCAGTGGGTTCTGAAAGTTTTAGCGAAGGTTTACGCTGGGTTGTGGAATCTTATCAACAGTTAAGAACACTACTCGCAAAAAATTCTTATGATACTTCTGTAGGTGATGAAGGAGGCTTTGCTCCAAATTTAAAAAACAATCGTAGTGCATTACATCTCTTAATTGACGCAATACAAATAGCGGGATATACACCGGGAAAAGATATGGTTATCGCACTAGACCCAGCAATGACAGAACTATGGGAAAAAGGTAAATATAATCTTTCAAGTGAATCTAAATTGATGACATCAACAGATATGATAAAACTCTGGACTGAATGGTGTAATGATTTTCCTATATCCTCTATCGAGGATGGCTTAGCTGAAGACGATTGGAATGGTTGGCAAAACTTAACATCTGCTATAGGAAAAAATGTTCAAATCGTAGGTGATGATTTATTTGTCACAAATATTAATAGACTGAAAGATGGGATTGAAATGAAAGCGGCAAATTCAATTCTGATTAAACTTAATCAAGTTGGATCTTTATCAGAAACAATCAATGCAATTACTTTAGCAAAACAATCCGGATGGACTACCATCATTTCACATCGTTCAGGAGAAACAGAAGATACTACCATTGCACATCTCGCTGTAGGAACAGGGGCTGGACAAATTAAAACTGGAGCACCTGCACGAACAGACAGAACTGCAAAATATAATGAATTACTGAGAATCGAAGAACTCCTCGCTGAAAAAGGTACCTATCCAGGAATATCAATTTTAAACCATCATGCTTGAGAACAACTCTGACCTACAAAATTTAGAATTACAGATTGCAAAATCTCCTCAACGGATATCAGGCATGCGCGTATTAAAAGAACAATGGCAGTTACCTGGAAAACCTTCAGATTTACCTGCAGATGCTGCAGACGCATGGCGACAAACAAATTTTAATTTTGCAGAAGAAATTAAGCTTCTTGAAAATGGGTTTAATCTAGAAGCAAGATTTTCTGCAACCGCATACACACTCAGTGCACGAAATATGGATATGGCTGGTTTCACAACTTTGTGGGCGCGATCATTTCTCACCTGTTCAGACATAACTTCACTTATACGTCGTGGAGGATATCAAAGCACTATGCCGTTAATACGACAAGCAGTTGAACTAATTGGTGCACAAGAAGGCCTGACAAATGAGATCGATATTTGGAGAAGCTGGACACATGAAGCATTCAATCAGGAAAGTGAAAGCCGAGCAATTGAACAAAAAGTAGGACATTATTTCTCTGGTGAAAGTATCGCTTCCGATCCTGACTTAAAAATTATATACAAGGCAGCAAGTGATTTTGGTAGGCCTAACTTTGGCCCTAGTGCATTATTTGTTGCCAATGGAGCAAATCGAGTCAGGTATCCATTAGTTTTTGCAGATCAAGCTTTCCATATTGGTTGGGCAGAATTAATATTCGGATGGCTCATGATTCTTAACAGAAAACAATTGCATTTAAGTATGCACCTTCCCAATTTTTTTCCTATAGATAAAGAATTTAAACAACGTATTATTCAACACATTGAATCAATCAACGAGTATCTATCAAACGATCAAAGATGCAAAATAGAAGAATATGAAGACAAAACTGGACGACCAAGACTCATAATGGTCAATTTTCGAAGGCAACTGAGTGATCAAAGGTCACGATTACTATTTTAGAAATTAAAATGATGCCTATAATATATTTGAAACTTTTGACGTCGAAGTATTAGGGAGTACATATGTCAATAAGGGTAGGGATTAATGGCTTCGGCCGAACTGGAAGAGCTGCATTTAGAGCGTGGTGGGAAAACAAAAGAAATGACTTCGAAATTGTAGCTATCAACCGAGGACCTGTTAACGTTCGTACGCATCTTCTACGTTACGATTCTGATTACGGTCGTTTTCCCGCAGAAATTGTTGATGGTGATGATTATTTCACCGTGGATAATCATCAGGTTAGAGTTTTTGATGCAAATAACCCCGCTGAAATTCCTTGGGATGAGGAAAAAGTTGATCTTGTAATTGAATCAACAGGTCAATTTAGAACAGCAGATGAGGCAAGGGTACATCTAGGTAAAAGCGTTAAAAAAGTCATCATCTCTGCTCCTGCAAAAAACGAAGACTGGACAGTGATTATGGGAATTAACCATGATGAATATTCACCAAGTGAACACAATGTCATCTCTGCGGGATCTTGTACAACCAACTGTGTGGTTTTAGCAGTAAAAGTTTTACATGATGCTTTTACAATTAACCATGGTTTTATGACGACTGTTCACGCATACACAGGTGATCAAAACCTTGTAGACAATTCTCACAAAGACCTAAGAAGGGCAAGAGCCGCTGCACTCAATATAGTTCCAACATCTTCAGGAGCTTCTAAAGCTGTTGGCCAAGTTATCCCTGATTTAGCAGGCAAGTTTGATGGCACTGCATTACGCGTACCTACTCCCACCGTTTCATTAGTTGACCTGACTACAAGTTTAAAGGATACCCCTACTATTAAAGAAATAAATGAAGTTTTTCAGGAAGCGGCTGAAAATTCTTTGGCACCATACCTTGCATATGAAAAAGATGAACTAGTTTCTACTGATTTCAAAGGAAATTTAGCATCGTGTATTTTCGACGCCCCTTCCACAATGGTGGTCGATGATCATTTGGTCAAAACCTTAGAATGGTATGACAATGAATGGGGATATTCTTGCCGATTAACCGATGTCATTAGCTTAATCGCAGAACGTGGTTTGGTTTAAATAAATGCTAGATTCTTTGACAGCTAAATTCCAAAGCACATTTAAAAAACTAAGTTCAACTGGGAAAATTACTGAATCTGACCTCGAATTAGCCCTTAAAGAAGTACGTATAGCACTGTTAGATGCTGATGTTAATTTTCAAGTGGTCCGTGAATTTATCTCTGATGTAAGAGAGCAAGCTCTAGGGAAAGAGGTTACACAATCAATTACGCCAGGACAACAAGTCATTGGAATTGTCAATCAAGCATTAATCGAAATACTAGGGGGCAAGTCAGAAAAATTATTCTCACCTAAAAATGCCCCAACTAAGATCATGGTGGTCGGAACTAAGGGTGCTGGAAAAACTACACTTTGTGGTCGCTTAGCACTTCGATACAAAAAAGAGGGCTTACATCCTCTCTTAGTGTCTACAGACTTTGACAGAGTTGCTGCTGGTGAACAATTAGAAGCAATTGGGCAACAAATTAAAGTGCCGGTTTGGGTAGAAGAAAAACAAACCTCATCTTCCGATGTTGCGAATCGAGCTTTAAAACAAGCGCAAAAAATAAATGCAGATGTGATAATTGTTGACACACAAGGAGCATTATCTCTTGACGATGATCTTGCTGATGATTTAGCAGCTCTAGCAGATACAATTGATCCTTCGGAAATCTTAATAACTGTCGATGCTATGACCGGACAAGATTCTGTCACTTTAGCCAAACAATTTGATGAAGAAATTGAAGGTACTGGTATCGTAGTCACCAAGGTTGATTCTGATACTCGAGGTGGAGCAATACTGTCCGTCAGGAAAGTTACAGGACTGCCCATCAAGCTAATTACAACTGGAGAAAAACTTGATGCACTTGAAGAATTTCATCCAGATCGAATTGCTTCAAGGATTCTTGGAATGGGTGATGTTGTAACACTTGTAGAAAAAGCCCAAGCAGTATCATCCGAGCAAGACATAAAAAAAACTGTCAACAAAATGAAAACTGGTGATTTTAATCTCGAAGATTTTCTCCAACAAATGCAACAAATGAAGAATATGGGGCCACTAACGGGAATTTTAGATCTTATTCCAGGAGGAAAACAGCTCGCACAGCAAGTGGCAGGAGTAGAGGTTGATAGTAAATTTATAGCACGTAGTGAAGCTATCGTACTGTCAATGACTTTAGAAGAAAGACAAAATCCTGATATTCTCAATGGGTCGCGAAGAAGAAGAATAGCTAATGGTTCTGGTACCTCACCTGCAGAAGTCAACAGATTACTAAACCAATTTAAGGATGCAAAAAAAATGATGCAGGCATTAACTACTGGAAAAGGGCAAAACGGACTATCTCGGATACTCGGGTTATAGTACGATAACTAGTTCATAAAGTACTATAACCAACTTAGTGAAGAGGAAAAAATTGCTAAGAATTCGTTTGCGACGTAATGGAAAGAAAAAACATCCTTACTACAGAGTAGTTATTGCCGATCAGCGTGCTCCGCGAGATGGTGATTTCATAGAAGTAGTTGGACATTATAATCCCCGAACTCAGCCTAGCACTGTAGTTTTAAATGAGGAAAGGGTTAAGCACTGGATCGAAATAGGTGCACAACCATCTGAAACAGTCCATAGGGTTCTGCACAAGGCAGGACTTATTACTGCACCACCTCCCCAGCGACCTACAAAACCAACAAAAGCTGAACAAGAGGCACTCAAGGCATCTGAAGAGTCACCAGACAGCACAGAAGAACAAAATGAAGAACCTACAGATGAAGGTGGAGACACCTCAGCTGATAATGATTCTCCAGAAAATGCTGAAGAGTCAGAGGAATCTACGGAATAAGAAAGTCACAATATGAAATCATTAGTCGAGTATATCGCTCGATCGTTAGTTAGTAATCCAGATAGTGTTGTAGTAACTGAAGAGCACCGTGGCGATAGAGTCATTATGCACCTCCAAGTTGCAGATGAAGATAAAGGTCGTGTCATTGGTAGAGATGGCCGTTGTGCAAATGCAATTAGATCTTTATTGCATGTTGCTGCAGCACAAGCTGGTGTCCGAGTTTCTTTAGATATTGATTGATAACAAGTACCAAAATATGGGAAAGAGTCAAGATTTTTCAACAAATTTTGTTACCGTTGGGAAAATCAATCAACCATGGGGAATACACGGACACGTAAAAGTTACACCATTTACTGACAACCCAAAGCGTCTAATAATAGGCTCTAGTGTTTATCTTGATTCTGAATTAACCGAAATTTTAGATGTACAAAGCCCGCAAGGTTATCCAATTATTCAATTTGTGGGGTATGAAAATAGAGAATCAGCTGAATCTTTATTAGGTAAATTAATTTCAATAGAGAATGATTTGCTACCAGAATTAGAAATAGACACCTATTATATACATGATCTACTCGGACTGAATGTCATGACAACTGAAGGGGCAGTATTAGGCAAAATAGTAGATGTTATTCCTACTGGAGCAAATGACGTATATGTCATACGTAACGAAACTAAAAAAGATTATCTTATCCCTGCAACTTCTGAAGTCATTGAAAATGTTAATATTGAAGATGGAAAGATGACTATTAAAGTGTTGCCAGGATTATTACCTGATCTTGAGATCTAAGTCCGATTACTCAAAAATGATATTTTTAATTCAATATCACATTTCAACTTTCAGGGAAGTTTTTACCAGCTTATAATGATCGCTACCTGATTCAAGTTGCCCTCGTAGCTCAGGGGACAGAGCATTGGCCTCCTAAGCCATGCGCCCAGGTTCGAATCCTGGCGAGGGCACCATTTTCCTAATTTTTAATTAAAGATATTGCCTTTCGTATTTTATTCCGAAAGTTTCTGCATTTCTTCTTTTCTTGGTAACATTCGTGATATCTAGAAAGAAGATGTCATGTTTGAAGAACGTCGTAAAAAATTAATTGGATCACTTAATGCAGAATCAAATTCATGTGCGGCAATATTTGTTAGTAATAGAGAATTAATAAGAAATTCAGATGTACTACATAAATTTCGACAGGAATCCAATTTTTACTATCTTAGTGGCTTCGATGAACCTGATTCAATCATCCTTATTCGTCCCAATCACACTGATGAATATATCATGTTCGTTAGACCACATGACCCAGAAATGGCCATTTGGGTTGGACCTAGAGCAGGTATTGATGGTGTGCAAGAATCTTACGGTGCCAATGCAGCTTTCCCTATTCACACTTTTGCAGAAAAAATCAATGAACTACTTAGTGAAGTAGATGATATTTTCTATGGCATAGGTTCAGACCAAGAAATTGATGGAATAATTACAAATTATCTTTCTGCACGACAAAAAAATAGCCACCGTGGGCAAAAAGGTTTTTCTTCGCTCAGAGATCCAAGACCTCTAGTTGAAAACTTACGAATGTTCAAATCAGATGATGAAATCAAAGCTCTTAAAGAAGCAATACACATCACAGATAAAGGTTTTCAGGTCGCACAAAGCCTTACAAAGCCTGGATTATATGAATTCCAAATTCAAGCTGCACTAGAAAGTGAATTTCGTAAACTTGGTTCAGTCCGGAATGGATATCCATCTATCGTTGCTTCAGGACACAATTCTTGCATTCTTCACTACACTACTAACCGTGAGCAACTCAAGGATGGTGATTTACTCCTAATTGACGCAGGTGCAGAATATGACTATTTCACTGCTGATATAACAAGAACATGGCCTATCAATGGGCATTTTTCTGCGCCACAACGTTATATTCATGACATCGTCCTAGAAGCACAACAAACAGGCATTCAGCTTGCCAAACCTGGTGCAACGTTAGATGAAATACATTATGGAGTACTAGGAGTTTTAGTTAGGGGATTAATAGAAAGTAATATACTCTCTGGGGCTATCGATGAATTAATTGAAAAGCGAGAATACCAAGAATTTTATATGCATTCTACCTCACATTGGTTAGGTATGGATGTGCACGATGTCGGCGATTACCGCAATCAAAAAAAAGCCATTACATTGGAGGAAGGAATGTGTTTTACAGTAGAACCAGGGCTATATTTGTCTGCTGAAAATCACAAAATCTCTGAAGAATTCCGAGGAATTGGTATTCGTATTGAAGATAATATCCTCATAACTAATGACGGTTATGTCAACTTAAGTAAAAACATTCCCTCATCAGCTGAAAAACTAGAAGAATTAGTAGGTAGTGCCATTAACTAGTGAAAAAACTAACTTACTATCTGTTAATTGAACAACAAATATAAATTAATAGTCGTAAAATCATTCCAGAAATGTTAAAGTGCTTATATAAATAAACGAATGTCTTGACATTTTTGTAACTTTTCGCCATTATTTCGATCCCACATGTAGCAAAGTGCTTATGCGGGTTTACATTTTTTTTAGTTACAAAATTATAGGTTTGAATTTTTATCGATAACTACACCAATGTGAAAAAGGTAATTTTCACACAAAGAAAGGACCTGAATAATGCATATTCAACGCTTTTTTACCAGAACGGGTCGTGATCCATATGAAGGTATTAACTTTACAAACAGATCTTCCAAAATTGTAAATCCAGATGGATCGATTGTATTCGAAGCGTTAGATGTTCAAATGCCGGAGCAATTTTCTCAGGTTGCTGTAGATATAATGGCTCAAAAATATTTCCGCAAAGCTGGGGTTCCAATCGAAACTACTAAAATAAATGAAAAGGGAATCCCTACTTGGATGAGGCGAAGTAAACCAGCTAATAAGACAGAATTCACCTCTGAAACAGATGCTCGACAGACTTTCCATCGACTTGCAGGTACATGGGCATACTGGGGTACAAAATACAATTATTTTGATAGTAAAGAAGATGCACGCACATTCTACGATGAATTAGTACATATGATGGCAAGTCAACGGTCAGCTCCTAATTCACCACAATGGTTTAATACTGGTCTTAACTGGTCTTACGGTATTGAAGGGCCTGCGCAGGGACACTCTTACGTTAGCCCTGATAGTGGAGAAATGACAAAGTCAACAAGTGCTTATGAACGACCACAACCACATGCTTGCTTTATTCAATCTGTTAAAGACGACCTTGTTAATGAAGGGGGCATTATGGACCTCTGGACTCGTGAGGCACGTATCTTTAAATATGGTTCCGGGACTGGTTCAAATTTTTCCAACATTAGAGGGGCAAATGAGAGCCTCTCCGGGGGGGGGAAATCTTCAGGTTTAATGTCTTTTCTTAAGATAGGCGATCGAGCAGCAGGTGCGATTAAATCTGGTGGTACTACAAGACGTGCAGCAAAGATGGTTATCGTGGATGCTAACCATCCAGATATTGAAGAATTTGTAGATTGGAAAGTTAAAGAGGAACAAAAAGTAGCTTCTTTAATTACTGGATCACTTGTAGTGAAACGCCATTTAAGTGAAATATTCAAAACCGCTACAGAAAATGATAATCTGGAAGAAAATAAAAATTTACGTAAAGCTATAAAGCTTGCCCGTCAAGATGCTGTTCCTGAAGGCTATATTCAGCGCGTTTTACAACTAATTGAACAAGGAGAGCGCTCATTTAACTTTGATGAATTCGATAGCGACTGGCAAGGTGAAGCGTACATGTCAGTATCTGGGCAAAATTCAAATAACTCCGTGAGAGTTGGTGCAGATTTTCTAAGAGCTGTAGAGCAAGATGAACCCTGGAATCTTACTAATCGCACTGATGGATCAACTTACAAAACTATCCAAGCAAAAGATTTGTGGGATAGGATAGGAAGCGCAGCTTGGAATTCAGCTGATCCAGGACTTCAGTTTGATACGACTATCAACGAATGGCATACCTCACCAGCAGGAGGAAGAATTAATGGTTCAAATCCATGTAGTGAATACATGTTCTTGGATGATACTGCCTGTAACCTTGCATCAATAAATCTACTTGCGTTTACAGATCTTGAAACTGGTGAATTTGATATCGAAGGATATCGTCACGCAATACGACTCTGGACAATTGTCCTTGAAATTTCTGTACTTATGGCACAATACCCGAGTGATGAAATTGCTCTACTATCCTATGAATACCGAACATTAGGTTTAGGATATGCAAATTTGGGAGCATTACTAATGCTTCAAGGTATCCCTTATGACTCTGAGGAAGCTTTAGGATGGACTGGAGCATTAACAGCAATTATGACCGGTGACTCGTATGCTACTTCTGCAGAAATGGCTAGCGAACTTGGCGCTTTCCCCCGATATAGTGATAACAGTGCAGAAATGTTACGAGTTATACGTAATCATAGACGTGCAGCATATGATTCTGCTCAATCTGATTACGAAGGCTTAACTGTCTACCCGAAAGGGATCAAAGCTGAATCAACTCCAAGAGAATTATATTCTGTTGCCTGCCAATCTTGGGATCGCGCTTTAGAGTTGGGTGAAAAACATGGTTATCGGAATGCGCAAACAACATTAATAGCACCTACAGGTACTATAGGGTTATTAATGGACTGTGATACGACAGGTGTTGAACCAGATTTTGCATTAGTCAAATTTAAAAAATTAGCAGGTGGTGGATATTTCCGTATTATTAACGAATCTGTTCCAACTGCACTAAAACGTCTAGGATACCCGCGCAATAAAATTAATGAAATTATCGAATATGCAGTAGGGACACAAAAACTTGAAGGTGCCCCGTTCATCAATCGAATCTCTTTAGCAGATCACGGTTTTACACAACCGTTGTTAGATAGCCTTGACCAAGCTCTAAGTACTGCCTTCCATATCAGTTTCGTTTTCAATAGATTTCAGTTAGGAGATGATTTCTGCAAGAACAAATTACAAATCAATGATGAGTCCCTTAATGACCCTTCATTTAATTTGTTGCAATACCTTGGATTCACATCGGAGCAAATAGAAGAGGCAAACGACTATATTCTTGGAAGAATGACAGTCGAAGGTGCTCCACACCTAAGAGAAGATGATTATGCAGTATTTGATTGTGCTAATAAATGTGGAAAATATGGAAAACGTTATATAGAACCTCTTGCACACGTCCGTATTATGGCAGCTGCCCAGCCTTTTATAGCTGGTGCAATCAGTAAAACTATCAATATGCCTGGTGAGTCAACAATTAGTGACGTGAAAGAAGTTTATATGGAAGCTTCACAGTCAATGATTAAAGCTCTTGCACTTTATCGTGACGGTTCAAAACTTTCTCAACCTTTAGCGGCAGCGATTTTTGATGATTATGAGGATGACGAAGATCTAATAGATTCAGAACAACATCCTGCTGTTATAGCAGCTGAACAGATGCTTCATTCCATTGGTCGAGGACAAAGAGAACCACTCCCTGCAAGACGTTCAGGGTACGCACAAAAAGCAAAGGTAGGTGGCCATACAATTTATATTCATACAGGAGAATTCGAAACAGATTCGGATGGTAAACCTCGTGTAGGTGAATTGTTTATTGATACAGCAAAAGATGGCGCTGCCTTTAGGAGTCTAATGAACTGCTTCGCAATTGCTGTTTCAATGGGATTACAATACGGAGTTCCGTTAGAGAAATTTGTAGATACCTTTGTCTTTACCAAATTTGAGCCTAACGGCCTGGTAACAGGTCACGATAGAATTCAGTTTGCTAGTTCAATTATTGACTACATTTTCCGAGAACTAGCAGTAACTTATCTAGGTCGGGATGAACTCGCACACGTAGGGCCAGTTGAACTTACTACTGATCCTAGTGCTGATGATGAACTGCCCATAGACGTTGGTTCTAGAGTCGAAGTTTCAAATTCAGTTGATATGATAAATGAAAAAGCAATAAACACAGATACGCTAACACAACAGTTACCTTCTGGTATCGTTGCATCATCAGTTATTGAGTTGAATCCTCATACATCTAAATCTGAAGAACTAGTACTAGTAGAACAAGCAAGGCAAAGTGGATTTGAGGGTGACCCTTGTCCAGAATGTGGCCAACTAATGATGGTTCGCAATGGCACGTGTCTTAAATGTATGGCCTGTGGAACAACTACTGGTTGTAGCTAATAAAAAGAAAATTTTATTCTACGATCCAAATATTTGAGGCACGCTTTGGCCCCAATAATACGGGACCTACGTGGTCACTGACGTTGATTGTAATTGAATCTACTTCACCGCGCACGCGTGCGACGCTAAGGACATCCACTACCGAACCAGGTTTGAGGTTTACTTCATTGTAAAAAAGAAGTAATTCCTCATCTTCTTCAAAAACACGGTCAATTTTACCTTGCTGACCTTCATTTAAATCACTCAGCCTTAACATAGACAATGATTCATTCTTAGCAGATCCTGGAATAGGATATCCAAAAGGTGAAATAACAGGATTACCCAATAACTTAACTATCAATGGTTCAGTAACATCAGAAATTGCATGCTCCATAAGGTGAGCTTCTTGATAAGCATCAACCCAATCCAAGCCCATCACTTCAACAAGCATACATTCGGCTAACCGATGCCGACGCACGACCAATTTAGCACGATCAAACCCTTTATTAGTAAGAGTAATTCTTTTCTTATTATCAATATCGACTAAACGATCTCTACTTAATCTTGAAAGCATACCTGCAACAGATGCTGGACGAATATCTAAACGTTCAGCAACACGAGCAGCAATTACTTCCTCACCTTCATCGTTAGATAAACGATAGATAGTAGTTAATGCATCATCTGAAGCAACATTTGTCACCTGTTTAGGCATATGGTCCACCTTTCAACACATAACCACACTAACGAAAGAAATTTTTTATTACAAATCAAAAGAGTCGATCATTCTATCTCTACACAATTACAATAAAGTCGGAGAGATGTGTGAACCAAAAAATAAATAACAACACAAAAATTATTGAACTTACAAGGGTAATTAAAGAAATCCTTGTTCTCGATGATCATGTACTTTGGGCAGTAAATGGATCAACTTCACTTGAGTTGCAAGATATTCCTTGTCCCACAGACAATACAGAAATTATAACAAGAAGAGACATCATAAAATTGCTCAACGAACCAACAAGTCAATTCATAGAGTCCATGGCAAAAAACATTAGTTCACCTGCCACACTACTTTTAAGTACAGACAGATACAATTTCACAATTCATGGCGATCCCATAATATATGGGAGATATGACTCCCTAAAGCCTACGCAAATACCAGCGCTATGGGATGCGCTAGTTAGCGTTCATTGTGAGGATACTACTGCGTTATGTACCCCAATAGAATGGGAATTATTGGTTGCGATATTAACGGAAAAAGAAGATTTTATCGATCTACTCAAAAAAACCTTAAACCGAAGAGGGTACGACAGTCGCTTAGTAGTAAGACTACTTAGAGAAGGTAGAGTTGAACCAGAAACAGAAGATAACGTTTGGAAAATACTAGAATCAAGGGGTTGATTTTGCGCTATCGATTAAACGGAGAGACACTTCTAAAGCACGTTTTTTCCAAGCCTTAACAGTTTTTTTATGGACTTCAAAAAAATTAGGAGTGTTTTTTGCAAGTTCTTCACACAAAAGAATTAAATTTTGAACATCATCAATATGTACTGTTTCAGCTTCAATTTTACCTTTTCCTGCATTATGCCAATTACCAAGGGCAATACACACTGCCCCTGTTTCAAAACCTAATAAATCAAAGGCCGTAGCTTCAGTGCTTCCTGCATCCATAAGTTTACGTTGATAAAGAAAATGATTATTTTCATTTTTTAATCGATCAGCCATAGATGTCATCCACATAGACATTTTTGGAGAAAAAATATGTTGCTTATCTCCTACACGAATAATGGCACCGTGGCCTTGTTTAGCACGCCCATCTTCAGAGGAAGAAGTTTCTATAGATATTACAAGAGAATTTTTAGGTACTAAACCATCTACAGCACTGGCCGCGGCACCTTCAAGTCCAACTTCTTCAGCACGAGTAAACAAACCAATTACATTGCCCTTATATCCACCAGATAACATACGATCAATAGTAGATAAAACAATTGCACACCCAATTAAGTCATCACATTGCAAAGCATGAATAAGTTTCTTTTTAAGGAAAAAAGGCTCTATATTCCAAATACCAATATCCCCAACATTAATATTTTCTACAGATTCAATTTTAGCAATAGCACCAACAATCCTTGACATAGAATTAGCACTATAATGTTCATTACTCTGTATCTGTTCAATTGTTGCAACAACACCATCTTGAGTCAGATCTTCACCGTAAATTTTAACCTCCTCACCAATTCCATATTGTGCTGACAAACCACCGAAAAATTTCAAACCTAACTTTCCCTTAGAAATTTCATCAACAACAAACGCAGGATGATCTGTATGTGCTTGTAAAACTAAAGGAGGAGAAACATCACCATAATTGTAGAAAATATATGCGTTTCCAAATCGATCAAACTTAAATTCGAGGTCACGCTCGACTGCAAATTGACGAATATAATTGAGAATATGATGTTCCTTATATGATACTGTCGGGATCGACAATAATTCTTCCAGTAAAGTAGTTAAAGGTTTTGTATCAGATAAAGCCATCACACCATCCTTGGTATAATTTACTACGAGAATGTAATTATTACATTGTTATACAACTGTTTCGGGTTTAAAATAATTTACATGGAACCCATACTACCTACATCTGCAATTCCCATCCCAGTACCTAAGAAAAAAAAACGGAGAGATAACCGTATCCATAATCGACCTCTAGAACCAATCGAATTGGAACTAACAGACTTTGCAGCTGGAGGAAAGGCAATTGGTCATCACAGTGATGGCAGAGTGGTATTTGTTGAGTATGGTATTCCAGGTGAACATGTAGTAGCTGAAATTACTAATAGCGAAGAAAAATTTATAGAAGCTACCGCGGTTTTAGTGAAAAAAAGTTCACCCGATAGAGTTGAGTCACCTTGTATATATTTCGGTCAGTGTGGTGGTTGCCAGCTTCAACATATTAATTACGATAAACAATTACAATTAAAGACAGATGTAATCGCCAATCAATTAATTCATATAGGAAATTTTAGCAAGGCAGAAATAGACAATTGGCTAAATAAAATGATTGGTGCTGCAAATTCATGGAATTATCGTAATCATATGCGCTTTACAGTTCGCCGTGATGGCCAAATAGGATTTATGCAACGTGGCACACATAGATTTCTACGCATAGATGAATGTAAAATTGCTTCCCCTAAAGCAAATGAGTTGTTGGATTTACTACAAGATCGTACGATGCAAACACACCAAATATCTATTCGAGTAGCCGAAAATAAAGATGATTTTTTGATCCAACCACATCTAAAATGGCGCCCTCGAACGAAGTCGAATCGCCCTTCCAGTGGTCAACGATCTTATTATGAACAAATAGGTGAACATGATTATCGAGTTTCTGCAGGTGCATTTTTTCAAGTAAATACAAAACAGGCTGAAGTACTTGTTCGGCTCGTAACAGAACGTGTGCTAGAAATACAACCAAGTAAGGTGATCGATGCATACTCAGGGGTAGGGACCTTTGCTGCACAGTTAGCACCAGAAGTTGAAGAAATAGTAACTATTGAATTTTCATCCGCTGCAGATGGCGACGCTTCAATAAATTTACAGGATTATGAAAATATAACTCGAATTGAAGGCACTGTTGAAAGCGTATTCCAAAATTTAGATCTTACAGCTGACGTGTTAATCATAGATCCACCTAGATCTGGCTTGGACAAAGAATCAATAACTACTTTAATCAATTCACCAATAGAACGCATCGTTTATATCTCCTGTGATCCTGGAACGCTTGCACGTGATTTAAGATTATTAGTAGATGGTAGTTTTGAAATCATAGATATACAGCCTTTAGATATGTTTCCGCATACCCAACATATTGAATGCGTTACGACCCTGGAAAAAAGATCTTAATTATTTAAAAACGAGATACAATTTTAACATTCGATACTTAGGATTTTATTATGGTAGAGCAAATTATCTCTGCACAAAATATTGTTAAAACTTATGACACTGGTGAAGTACATGTTCGTGCTCTACAAGACCTCACTATCGATATAGAACGAGGTGCCATGGTTGCCATCATGGGCCCGTCAGGGTGTGGAAAAACTACACTTTTGAATTGTCTTTCAGGGATTGATGACATCAATAGTGGAACAATTCATATTGAAAATACTGATTTATCTCAATTAGATGATAATAGTAAAACCGATTACAGGGCCCGACGTATGGGTTTTATTTTTCAATTTTACAATCTACTTCCCGTTTTAAACGCAATAGAAAATATTGAATTGCCACTTCTAGTTTCAGGAACACGTCCTGGGGATGCGCGAAAGCAGTCCCTTAAAATGCTGGATTTAGTTGGTTTAGCTGATTGGAAAACTCACAAACCTGCGCAACTATCAGGGGGACAGCGTCAAAGAGTAACAATCGCAAGAGCACTCGTAAACAATCCAGCAATTGTTTGGGCAGATGAGCCAACAGGCGATCTAGATTCACAAACGGCCACAGAAATTATGGACCTGATGAAATCATTAAATAAAGAACAAGGACAGACATTCGTAATCGTCACACATGATTCTGGAATAGCAAAACAGTGCAACAGAATCATTCATATGCGTGATGGGCAAATTGAAAATGAAGAATTCACCTAATGGATAGTCTTTTTGGTGTTTCTTTAACCTCGATTTTATCTGGCCTCATGCTAGTCACTAGTTTAATTATTGCATTACTAATCTATATTGGTTGGCGCCATCGATTATTATTATCAATGGGATTCAGAAATGTAATACGAAGAAAAACTCAAACTACATTAATCGTAATAGGGTTAATGCTATCAACTCTTATTATAAGTGCAGCTTTCGCTACAGGAGATACTGTAGCCTATTCTGTTACCAATGGAACATATTGGGGTTTCGGAAATGTAGATGTCATCGGAGAAGTAAAACGTGATTCTCCTGAAAGAATCCAACAAAAACACGTCGAACAAGTACGTCAACACTTTGCATCAAATGAGAACGTTGATGGAGTAACAGGTACCGTAAAAGCTTATGCACCTGCAATTAATCTTGATCAACTACTTTCTTCACCACAAGCTGTTCTGGTTGGTATAGACGATCTTTCATTTGAAGCCTTCGGTCCTTTACTTTCTGTATCTGGATGTGAAGGACTCAATACAAATGCATTAGAAAATATAAATTGCCATTTAGATATTAAAAATCTAGAAAAAAATGAAGTTTATGTAACCAATCTGCTAGCTGAAGAGATACAAATATCAAAAAATGAAACTATCCGAATATATATTGAAAATTCACCATACGACTTCAAAGTTAAAGACATTATCCATGATAATAATATTGTTTCGCATTTTAGTAATGACGGAGGTTGGGGCGGAGTAGTAACAAACATCGAAAGCTCTCGATCTATTCTTAAAAATCCTTTACGAGTAGATGAAATACTAATTTCAGCACAGGGAGGAGTACGAGGAACATTAGACCTAATTCCTGGAATAGAGAATGACTTTAAAGAATTAATCAAAAAAAACGACCTACCTATACGTACTGCGCAAAATAAATCTGAAGCAATTGATTTTGCTGAACTCATCGGATCTATTTTTGTCACCTTTTTTCTTATCTTTGGACTCTTTTCTATAGCCGCAGGAATAATGCTCATCTTCTTAACTTTTGTTCTTTTGGCTGCAGAAAGAAAAGCAGAAATGGGTATGGCAAGAGCGATAGGGATGAATCGATTACAACTCACATTTGCTTTTATTGCTGAAGGTATGACCTACAACATTGTATCTGCATTTATAGGTGCAGCTCTCGGATTAGGTGTTTCCTATGCATTGCTACAAATATTAGAATCGTTAGTGTTCGATGATTTTGGTCTCGAACTAAGCTTTCATTTTAATTGGACTGGCTTTTTTGTGGCTTATCTCCTTGGGATCGTAGTCACATTTATTACTGTTGCTTTGGCTTCATGGAGATCTGCAAACATCAATATCGTCCGCGCAATAAGAGATATCCCTGAACCTGACTTATTAAAAAGTAAAGATACTTCATTCTCAGGATTAATAGCGGCAACAGGTGCGTCCATTTGGTATTTAATTTGGTTTGTTTTAGTTAGCCTAGGTGCAGTTCTTGTATTTTTCGGATTTATATATGGTCTCACTACATATGGAGCCAGTTTGTTAGCAGGTATTGTAATCTCTGCATTCTATATTTGGGGCGTAACACATATAAATCATAAAAAATCAAAATTGCTCATTTTGTGGTGGATCTCTTTCAATATCATTGCCTTTATCACTTGGTTATTACTCCGGACAAAACAATGGGCAAGTAACCACCAAAATACTGGAGGATGGGCTTTATTAATGCTCCTTATTGGTTGTATTGCGGTCTATTGGGGTGGTTGGATCTCTCAACAGGCATTTGCATACACAGCTGGAATGACATTAGCTATCTTTTCCATTGCGATGATGGCAGTTCATTTCAAGGCACAGGCTCGTTTAACTTTTACAATAGCTTCAATTATTACACTTTGGTATTGGTTATTACCTTTACCATTTTCTCTTTTTATTGAAGAGGCAACCACAAGTGGAACTGCAGAAGTGTGGCAAGATCCCGTAAATGCATTATTCAAGCTATTCGGATTAGGTCACGCTGATATATCAGGGAATATTGAGATGTTCTTTGTTTCAGGTATTTGTATTACAGCAGCAAGCACATTATTTGTGATTTTCAATGCAGATATACTTGTTAGGGTAGCTGGTTTTTTCCAGCCCATTCTTGGAGGAATTACACCAGCAGTTCGTACTGCTATTTCATACCCGCTTGCATCCAAATTCCGAACAGGCATGACATTATCAATGTTTACATTAGTTGTGTTTAGTCTGGTAGTAATGGCCACATTAAATTATAACTTCACACAATTATTCACTGGAGAAGATGCTCAGGGTGGATTTGATATACAAATTATTGCAAACAAAAACAATTCTCTTCCTGATTTGAGAACTGAACTCATCAATCAAGGTTATGATCTCGATACCGAAATACGTTCAATTGGAAAACTACAATCACATCAATTCAAAATGAGACCGACAGAAAAAATTAATGACAAATTTAAACGCTACCAAGTTTCTGGTATTGATAGTGACTTTATAGACAATGCTGATTTTCCTCTCTCAACATTTGCGAAAGGATATTCAAGTGATCAGTCTGTAATGTCAGCATTAAAAAACAATAATAATTTTGCTCTTGGTAATCCTCAAATTTTTATTAGAGATGACGGTGGATTTGGGCCACCACCTGAAGGATTACAAATAGAAGGTTCTATTACCGAATTGCAAGAGACGCCTTGGGAACCTATCGCAGTAACTTTTAAAGTAGCAGATGAAAGTGAAGAACAAATTTTCTACATAATTGGTTTTGTAGAATCACCCATTATCAGCGGGACAGTACCACAATGGAATTCTTTATTCATAAATTATGAAGCATTTAGTGAAATGCATAAGAATAATTACCCTGATTCCTACTTTCTTGTAACAAATCAGCACGATGTCGAAAATACTGTTCGAATAGCAAACGATATCGAAAGATCGTTAATCAATAAAGGTGTTCAAGCAATTTCACTAAGTCAAAAAATTCAAGAAAGCGCAAGTACTTCTAATGCTTTTTCTTCACTATTCCAAGGTTTTATGAGCTTAGGACTTATTGTGGGGGTTGCAGCACTGGGTGTAATTGCATTTCGAACCGTAACAGAACGTAGACAACAAATAGGTATGTTACGTGCCATCGGATATTCACGAAAACTCATCGCCTTTTCCTTTTTTCTGGAATCATCATTTATTGCTCTAACAGGAATAATACTTGGAGTATCCCTAGGGGCAGCGTTAGGATATAACCTGATGACATCACCAGATTTTACTGATGGTACAGACATTGACGTTGTAATTCCTTGGACACGGGTGTTAATAGTTGTAGGAATTGCTTATCTCGCAAGCGCAATCATGACAATTTTACCAGCACGGAGTGCTTCAAAAGTACCAGTAGCCGAAGCGCTTCGTTATGAATAATGTATTGACTAAATCGGTGCAGGTAGAACGCTAGATCCCATTAAATATTCATCAATATGGTGAGCCGCACTTCTTCCTTCTGCTATTGCCCAAACAATTAGTGATTGTCCTCGAGTCATATCACCAGCGGTAAAAACTCCATCAATACTAGTCATTTTATTTTCATCAGCCCAAATATTTCCACGATCAGTTAATTTCACACCAAGTTCATTAACTAAACCGTTTCTCTCAGGACCAACAAAACCCATAGCTAGCAGTAATAAATCTACTTCAACTTCGAATTCAGAATCTGGTATTTCTTTTAACTGCATACGACCATCTTCAAAAGTCATTTCAACGCGAACAGCATGCAGTTTTTTTAAAATACCATTCTCACCAGAAAGATGTTTTGTCAAAATACTGTAATCACGTACTCCACCTTCTTCATGAGCTGAAGAAACACGGTAAATATTTGGCCATGTAGGCCAAGGATTATCATTTGACCTTTCATCGGGTGGGCGAGGAAGTAATTCATACTGCAGTATCTGCGAAGCACCTTGACGAATAGCAGTACCTAAACAATCTGCTCCAGTATCACCACCACCAAGAATAATAACCTTTTTGTCTTCCGCAGAAATAAAATCATCAGACTTTATATCATCTCCAGCATTGACCTTATTTTGTAAGGGCAAGTACGTCATCGCAGGATATACACCTTGTAATTCTCTACCTGGTACCTCTAGATCTCTAGCAACAGTCGACCCACCCGCCAAACAAATTGCATCGAATTCATTTGTAAGTGTTTCGACGTCTACATCTACTCCAACATTTGTAGAAACTTTAAAAATTACACCCTCTTGTTCCATTTGATTGAGTCGACGGTCAATGAATTCTTTTTGCATCTTAAAATCAGGTATGCCGTATCGGAGTAAACCACCAATCCTATCTTCTCTTTCGAAAACTGTAACTGTATGCCCAGCACGAGCTAGTTGTTGTGCAGTTGCCAGGCCGGCAGGTCCAGAACCTACTATAGCAACAGATTTACCAGTTTTCTTTAGAGCAGGTTCAGGTTTAATCCATCCTTCCGCAAAGGCATGTTCAATAATTTCAATTTCAACTTGCTTAATTGTTACAGGATCTTGGTTAATCCCCAATACACATGATGCCTCACAAGGTGCGGGACATAATCGCCCAGTAAATTCAGGGAAATTGTTTGTCGCATGCAATCGTTCAAGAGCATCTTCCCATTTATTTTTATAAACTTGATCATTCCAATCAGGTATCATATTCCCTAATGGGCATCCTTGATGACAAAATGGAATACCACAATCCATACAGCGAGCTGCTTGCGCTTGTAATGAAACAACTGGGAACTCTTCGTATACTTCCAGCCAATCATTAACACGTGATTTAACTGGTCTACGCGAAGGGGTTTCACGAGAAAATTCCAAAAATCCTGTTGGTTTAGCCATTGGTTAGAGATACCCCTTCAGCTTCATTTTCCTTCGCGGCTGCTAGTTCATTTAATACGCGACGATATTCTAAAGGCATTACCTTAACAAATGACTCAGCAATTTTAGGCCATTGGTTCAAAATATCTTTTGCTACTGTGCTTTCAGTGTATTCTGAATGTCTCTTAAGCAAACCTCTAACAAGCTCCAGATCTTCTGGTTCATCTAGTTTCTCTAATCCAATCATCTCCATATTACATCGCGATGCGAAGTCATTATCGGGGTCATAAACGTATGCAATACCCCCACTCATACCGGCACCAAAATTCCTACCTGTTTTACCAATGATGACCACGCGTCCTCCAGTCATATATTCACATGCATGATCACCGGTACCTTCAACAACTGCGAATGCACCACTGTTTCTAACTGCAAAACGTTCTCCTGCAATACCGCGAAAAAATGCAGAACCACTTGTAGCACCATAAAGAGCTACATTTCCGATAATTATGTTTTCTTCAGGTATAAAAGTAGATTCTACGGGAGGGTAAACAATAATTCTTCCACCGGAAAGACCTTTCCCTACATAATCATTCGTATCACCTTCCAAGTTTAAAGTGATACCTGAGGGAATAAAAGCACCAAAACTTTGTCCAGCAGAACCTTTAAAATGAATGTCTATAGTGTCATCAGGTAATCCGATATTACCATATTTTAGACTAATTTCACTTCCCAAAATTGTCCCGACTGTACGGTTACGATTAGTTATCGGCAATGTTAGTGATATATTTTTTCCTTCATCTAATGCAGGCTTTGCTAGTAAGAGTAATTCTTGATCTAAAGCTTCTTCTAGCCCATGATCTTGTTCAATAACGCAATATGTAGCAACAGTCTCTGGCATTTCAGGACGATATAGAATGGGAGATAAATCTAAACCACTCGCCTTCCAATGCTCAACAGCATCTCGCATATCAAGTAAATCACTACGTCCTATCATCTCATCAAAACTACGAAAACCTAAAGCAGCCATATATTCGCGAATTTCTTCAGCAATAAATTTAAAAAAGTTAACTACATGGTCTGCCTGACCTTCAAATCTTTCTCGCAACTGAGGATTTTGAGTAGCTATTCCTACGGGACAAGTATCCAAATGACAAACTCGCATCATCACACAACCCATTACGACCAATGGTGCAGTTGCAAATCCAAATTCTTCTGCACCTAATAAAGCACCAATAATAACGTCACGTCCAGTTTTAAGTTGACCATCAACTTCTACTGTAATTCGATCGCGCAATTTATTTAAAACCAAAGTCTGTTGAGTTTCAGCTAATCCTAATTCCCATGGGAGCCCCGCATGCTTTAAAGAAGTTAATGGGCTCGCGCCAGTACCACCATCATGACCACTAATAAGTACAACATCGGATTTTGCTTTAGCGACACCAGCAGCAACAGTACCTACACCAACCTCAGCTACTAACTTAACTGAAATTCTCGCATACCTATTAGCATTTTTTAAATCATGAATTAACTGAGCTAGATCTTCAATAGAGTAAATATCATGATGAGGTGGAGGGCTGATTAGTGGTACACCAGGGGTAGAATTTCTAACATCAGCAATCCATGGATATACCTTATGGCCAGGTAATTGTCCGCCTTCACCGGGCTTAGCTCCCTGAGCCATTTTTATTTGAATTTCATCAGAATTCACCAAATATTCACTCGTCACACCAAATCTACCAGAAGCAACTTGTTTAATTGCACTACGGCGCAAATCTCCATTTTCATCAGGAGTAAAACGCCTTCTGTCTTCGCCACCTTCACCTGTATTACTTTTCCCACCTATACGATTCATTGCGATAGCAAGTGTTTCATGAGCTTCAGCGCTAATAGAACCATAAGACATAGCGCCAGTCTTAAAGCGCTTATAGATCTCCTCAGCTGATTCAACTTCGTCTAATGGTATAGGAGTAACGTTAGTTTTTAATTCAAACAAACCACGTAACGTTGACATATTTGTACTCTGCTCATCTACCATTTTTGTGTATTCTCGAAAAATATCTTCACGGTTAGATTTAGTAGCATGTTGCAGTTTAAAAACCGTGTCAGGGTTGAATAAATGAAATTCGCCATCTCTTCTCCATTGATATTGACCACCCCACTCAAGAAAATTTATTCCACCTTCACGTTGTGGGAATGCTGTCCTATGTCGTAAGAGTGTCTCTTCACCGACTTCTTCAATACCAACTCCACCAATTCTAGATGCTGTTTTAGTAAAGTATTTTTCAACAAATTGAGAACCCAGACCAATGGCTTCAAAGATCTGAGCCCCCCTATAAGCCTGGACTGTAGAGATGCCCATCTTTGACATTACTTTAACTACACCTTTTTTCACTGCTTTAAGGTAATGTTCTTTAGCATCTTCTTCAGTAATTTCAGAACTTACATACCCTTCATCATGCAAACGTGAAATAGAGTCAATAGCCAAATAAGGATTGACTGCGTTCGCGCCATATCCTAATAACAATGCAAAATGATGGACTTCACGAGCTTCTGCTGTTTCGATTACAATCCCAACTTTGGTGCGTTTTTTCTCTCTGACTAAATAGTGATGTAAGCCTGCAACAGCTAGAAGAGAAGGAATAGGTGCAAAATCTCGACTTGTTTTTCTATCGGAAAGCACTAATATGCTTGCACCGCTTTCTATAGCCTTCTCAGCTGCGGAGAACACCTTTTCCATACCCGCAGTTAAGTTATCACCTCCACCAGTTGCATCGAAAAGTATCGGAATTTCAGTAGTTTTAAATCGCTGATCGGTATTCAAATGAATAATTTTTTGCATTTGGTAATTACTTAAAATAGGACTAGATAGCTTTACCAAGTCAATTTCTGGGAAATTTTGATCAAGTAAATTTCCTTCAGGGCCAAGTAATGTATCAACAGCAGTCACTAATTCTTCACGTATAGCATCAAGTGGTGGGTTAGTAACTTGAGCAAATAATTGCTGAAAATAGTTGAATAAAAGCTGAGACTGATTAGACAATACTGCTAATGGAGTATCTGTACCCATAGAGCCAATCGACTCTTCACTATTAGTCATCATCGGCCCGAGGATATATTTTAAGTCTTCAACCGTATATCCAAATGCTAACTGTAAAGTCTCAATGGAGAGGCCTTTAGGAGAAGGGCCTGTTTCAGAGATATCATCTGAAAAATTATCAATATGATGTAAATGATTATCATTCCATTCACCAAATGGTTTTGAGGAGGCTAAATCTAATTTTAGTTCCTCATCGTCTATAATTCTTTCTTCTTCGAGGCTAACTAAAAACATCTTTCCAGGTTGTAAACGACCTTTTCGCAACACACGTTCTGGCTCAAAAGGTAAAGCTCCTACTTCAGAGGCCATCAATACTAAATCATCTTTGGTCACAACATAACGAGAAGGTCGCAGACCATTACGATCAAGAACTGCGCCTATAGTTTTGCCATCTGTAAATGCCACAGATGCGGGTCCATCCCATGGTTCCATAACTGTTGAATGATATTCATAAAAATCAACTTTTTCTTTAGGCATTGATTCATGACCATTCCAAGCTTCAGGAATAAGCATCATCATCGCATTCGCTAAAGACCATCCAGATTGAACAAGCAATTCAAGTGCATTATCAAGAATCGCAGTATCACTGCCTTCTTCATCAATAACTGGAATAATTTTAGAAATATCTTCAAAAAATGGAGACTCAAACAATGCCTCTCTAGCTTTCATCCAGTTAGAATTACCACGAACAGTATTGATTTCTCCATTGTGAGAAATCATTCTATATGGATGTGCGAGTTTCCAACTTGGAAAGGTGTTTGTACTAAAACGTGAATGAAACATAGCAAGGGAACTAATTAACCGTTCATCACCTAAATCAGGGAAATAATCACCAAGCTGAATAGGAGTCAACATCCCTTTATAAATCAAGGTTCTAGAAGAAAGACTAGGGAAATAACAAAGATCGCTATCTATTTCTAGATTAGTAATTTCTTTTTCAAATACTTTTCGTAAAACATAAAGTTTTCTTTCGAACTCATCCTGTGATTGTAATTTTGCACTACTTGACACAAATGCTTGAATTTGCGAAGGTTCTGCAGCTAACGCTGTAGCACCAATATCAGCACCTTGAGCATTTGTAGGAACTAAGCGCCATCCCAAGACATTCATATTTTCTTGGACTGCTACTTGAGAAAAAAGTTCTTGAATTTGCTTATATGACTTTTCATCTTTAGGCAAAAATAAATTCCCAACTCCATACTCGCCTGCAGGAGGAAGATCAATATCCAATGCCTTACATTCATCTTGAAAAAATTGATCAGGAACTTGAATCAATATACCAGCACCATCACCAGTATTTTCTTCACAACCACATGCCCCTCTATGGTCTAGGTTTCTCAATGCGAGAAGTGCATTTTGTATTAAATCGTGTGTTTTTTTACCTTTTATATGTGCTAAAAAACCAACACCACAAGCATCATGTTCATATTCAGAACAGTAAAGTCCTTGTGTTCCAGAATTCTTCAGATCAACCATACAAGCCCTCAAAAGCACTTTTTTTTAACAAAAAATATATTTTCTTGAACTGAAAAAGATAACACATGATCGATAATTGGTGCATTATTTTGCGCTATTAATCACAAAGTTGCGAGTTTATATGAATGAATCACAAAAAATTCTGTGGTCTAAATAGATATTTCACCCAAGATCTACTGGTGGTCGAAAGTTACTAACGATCTCATTCTGCAAAAGATCTTCAATTTCAGATTGATTCAGTTTCAAAAATTCTTTCAAAATATCTTCCGTATCTTGTCCCATGTCTGGGGAGGTACCTTTTATTCCGCCAGGGGTCCTAGATAACTTAATCGGAGTATTAGTCAAAGGTATATTGCCTATAGTGTGATGCGGAACATCAATAAACATATTTCGACTCTTTACCTGGTCCATTTTTGTAACAGTGGGAATATCGTTTAAAGGGCCACAAGGAATACCAAATTTACTCAGTGCACTCACCCAATCTTGAGTATTTTTTGTCAAAAAAGCTTTCGAAAGAAGAGGTTCCAGTACACCATGGTTCCTTGAACGAGCTTGTGCTGTAGAAAATCTTTCATCGTCTATAAGTTCAGGTACGTCAAGTTCAGCGCATAACAAAGCCCACTGATTAGGTACTCCCCAAGCAAGAGCCAATACTAAATATCCATCCAGAGTTGCGAATGCTTGAAAAGGAACTGCTGTTGGATGTCTTGTACCTAATTTTTCAGGAATTTCTCCAGTAACGTGGTAGCGCATATAGGCATTTTCTAAAATTGCTATTTGGCTATCTAACATAGAAATATCTATCAATTGCCCTTTCCCAGATCTTTCTCGCTCATGCACAGCAGATAAAATGCCAATAGCACAATATAATCCTGCTGTAACATCTGCGAGAGATAATCCAGGGCGTACTGGAGTTCCACCATGTTCGCCGGTTATGGACATTACGCCGCCTGCACCTTGCACAATAACATCAAGAGCAGGAAGTTCACTCATTACTCCAGTTTGTCCATATCCTGAAATGGCAGCATAAATCAAACGATCATTAATTTCTGACAGATCGCTATAACCCAACCCCAGTTTTGACATCACGCCAGGGGTAAAATTTTCTACTAATACATCTACTTCTTTTACTAATTCCTTAAAAATATCTTTCCCAGAATCTAATTTCAAATTCACAGATATTGAACGTTTACCTCTGTTCACAGAGAAAAAATATCCGGATTCACCATCCACTAGAGGGCCTGTAGTCCGTGATACATCACCGTAAGGTGGTCTTTCAACTTTAATAACATCAGCACCTAAATCAGACAGGGTCATTGTCGCAAAAGGACCAGATAAAACCCACGTCAAATCAAGAACTTTTAAGTCCTTAAGAGGACCTTCTGTTGGAAGACTCGGCATACCTCACCTCGATAATTATTCATATGCATATTTTTTTATCATTGGATAGTACAGCACGATTTCTAATTGCAACATACACGCCACTAACAATAATTAAAGCACCTAACACTTCAAAGAATGTCGGAATTTCATCAAGCAAAACTACTGCAAGTAAAGACGCCCCAATTGGTTCACAAACAATTGCAATCCCGACTATTGCCGCAGGAAATACGCCTAATGTCCAATTAATAGTCGTATGACCGATCAATTGAGGGAGTACGACAATTCCAATCAATGCCCAATATGCACTAGGAGAAACCGTAACAAATTGAACATCAGAAAATATAAACACAAAACTTATAAATAATGTGGCCAAACCATACACAATGGCACTATAACCAAAAGTTGAGAATTGTTTACGCATAGCTCTGCTAATAACTAAAAATATACTGAAAAATATACCTCCCATAAGGGCGAGAAAATTGCCCAGTAATGAGTTATGCAAACTAGTATCCATACCAGTCATAATTAATGTTCCAAAGACTGCAATCACAGTTCCAAAAACTAGGCTTCTACCAAATGGCTCTTTTAGAAAAAAATATGCGCCGAAGCCAACAAATATTGGATGCAGTGTTACCAGTACGACAGATATTATAATCGAAGTATGCTTCAAAGATTCAGTCCAAAACCAAAAATGAGCACCTAGCGATATCCCAGCTAGTACAAGAAGGAAATTGGTACTTCGAGTAAAACTATAATTATTTTCCTCTTTTCGATGCCAAGACAAAAAAAACATAATCAAAAAAGCAAATCCTAGCCTTACAAATACTATAACCAATACAGGGATAGGAAATGCTAGTCGTATTAACGGACCACTCCAAGAAATTGCAAAAATACTCAATCCAAGTAAAAGCCAGTCATTATGTGTTGGATTCTTTATCAATTTCGTATTCCCATCTAGTAAAATTACAGATAGTCTTATTTTATAAGAAATACAATTTGAGAATAGCTGATTATAAACACACTAGAAGGCGGCATAATATGAGTGACACAAGCAATTCGGCAATAGATTGGGATAAATTAACCGAAGAGGCTACGAATTTGCTCTCTGATTACCTTCGTGTCGATACAATCAACCCTCCTGGTAATGAAACCAGAGCTGCCAAATGGTTTGGAGAAATCCTAGACACTGAAGGTATCGAATATGAAATGTACGGACCTACTGAAAGTAGACAATCGCTAGTAGCTAAACTCGATGGAGATGGATCGCGTGGAGATGGTCTAATTCTACTTAACCACACAGATGTGGTTCCATTTGAACGTGAACATTGGACAAAAGAACCAATGGGAGGTGAGGTAAGTAATGGATTTATCTGGGGCCGTGGTGCTATAGACATGAAAGGAATGGGGATAATTGAATTAATTACATTCCTATTACATAAGCGTCATAACCTACCTTTAAAAAGAGATTTGATTTTTATGGCAATAGCGGACGAAGAAGCTGGATCGAGTTTCGGAGTAGAGTATTTCGACCGTGAACATCCAGAATTGTTAGAATGTGCCTATGTGATTAATGAAGGTGGCTGCGGTACTTCGGAAATATTAGGACATGATCGTCCTACATTTAATATCGGTGTCTCAGAAAAAGGTCCTTTTTGGGTAACACTAAAAACTATAGGTACCCCAGGACATGGTTCAGTACCTACGACGGATAATGCTGCTGTAAAATTAGTCAGTGCTCTTGAAAAAATTTCAAATTGGAACAGGCCTATAATACAAACACCTGAAGTGGTCGAATATTTTCAACAACTACATGATCATGGAATTCTTGAAGAACCACCTTCACCTGAATATTTAGAAAAACTAGCTGAAGGCAATCCTAGGTTAAAGTCACTTCAAACCAATTCGATATCATTAACAACAGTTAATGCCGGTGTAAAAATGAATGTCATTCCTGCAAGTGCTTCAGCAACTTTAGATTGCCGATTAGTACCAGGATATGACCGTGAAAAATTCATGACTGAATTAGAGGAGATCATTAATGATCCAGATGTAGAGATTACACGAGAATTTGAATCATCAACACCACCATCGAGGATGGATACTGAACTATATGAAATAATGGTAGCCGCTGCTAAAGAAGCTGTTGAAGATTCAATAGTTCTCCCAAGTGTCTCAACTGGTTTTACTGATTCAAGAGTTTTTCGAAGACGAGGAACTCCTGCTTATGGATTTGTACCTTTTCTCTTAGGTGACCAAGAAGTAGGTCGAGGTCATGGTAATGACGAGTGTGTTTCAATAGAAAATATTAAACTAGGAATGCAAGTTCTTCACAAAACTGTCCGGAATATTTGTGGCTAACAAAATGTGTAACTAGGTTTCTATCAATTCTTCTAAAAGCAAGCGTAACCGTGACTCACTCTGGAATCCAAATGTTTGATCACTTGCATCTTTTGGATCTTGATTAGCGCCAATAACTGCAAAAGCAGGGTGACCCGCAATTGACATTACAGAAGCAAGTTCTCTTTGTTCGGTGATCATATAATCTAGTATGACAAAATTAATTCTATCTTGATATTCTATTCTTAGACTGTGAACCACAGGTCTCGCTCTTGCACAAGACATTCACCAAATTGAATCAACGAAAACAACGGTAGGTTTCCCATTTCGAGGTATATATGCTCCTGTATTATCAACATAATCCTTCGGAATCTCATAAGTAGCGCTAACAATTACAGTAGGCAGAGCATCTTCCCCAACTGAAATATCTCCAGACTCATTCAATTTAGCATTAGTCCCATTTTCTGGACCTGAGCAGGATAAAAATAAAAAAGTAAACCCTAAAGAAAAAATGAATAACCATTTAAACTTGCTCAATATAATGTCTAAATATTTCATGTTTATAGAATACACAGGATTATATTATCGCAATTCATAAATATAATTAAGGTTTGAGATAATTAGTCGAGTAAATGTTTCGCTAAATCCAAACCGCCAGGTGCTTCTGGATCATCCTTAAAATCAACCAAGTGCGTATAAACTTCTGCAGCTGCTTGATGGAATCCAGGAGGTAAATCGTTGGCTTCGAAGGTCTTTGCCATCTCTAACATCTCGCCTACAAATCTCCAAGCTTTCGCTGCCACAACGGGCAAATTAGTTTCCGTTCTTTCAAGTAACGCTTGTTGAGAAAGTTTCCATTCATCGATTAAAACGGTATCAACACCTTCAGAAATTGCTAAAGCCAAAACATTAGTCAATAACGCACTACTACCTTTTGTCCAGGCAGAGTAGGCCATCTTAAGTGCCGACGCAGCACCAATATCTGCACCATCAATACAAACGACTCCAAGATCACCTTTATCCATAAATTGGGAAACATAATTAGCTGAATTTCCGGCTAGGTATAATCGTGTAGATCCTGGCTTGCGCGCAGGACCTCCAATAATTCCTCCGTCAACATAAGTTGCATTATTATAATCAACAATACCTGAAATATGACGACTGGTATCAGGAGCAACTGCATTCGCATCAACATAAATACCGCGAAACCCAAGATTAAACACTTCTTCCGCCACTTCAATTGCATTCTCAGGGGGACAAATAGACAAAATGATTTTACTTTGATTAACAATCGCATTTAACCATCCGACATCTTCTAAATCATCTTGTTCTGCACGTTTTCTGGATGCCTCACTTCTTCCTTCAGATGCCCAAATAACTCGAGCTCCTGAAGCACGAGTAGCAGCACCTATAGAAGATCCCATTGAGCCTGGATGTAATAATCCTATAGTGGTCATACCATCATCATTCATAATTTTTCCCCCTACTGAGATTGAAAAGTACTATAAAGGTTACTGATATTCATAGTTTTTCTCTCAGCCTCTGGCCATTTGGCCCAATCACCTATATCAATAGCTTTATCAGCCTCTTCTTCAGACATCCCATTTTTAAAACATTCTTGTACTTCTTTTACCATGAATTGCATGAATTCTTGCATATCTTGCAATTCTCTTTTACCACCTGTTGGGCCATGGCCAGGAATAATTAGATCAACATCCATATCATCAATTATTTCACAAATTTTAACCCAATTCGGCATATTACCTCTGCAAAGAGGCATAGCATAAAAAAAAGCAAGATCACCAGTAAATAATATTTTTGATTCGGGAAAATAAACTAAAGTATCCCCTAATGTATGTGCTGGGCCATAATGCAACAGTTCAACTTCAGTACTACCATACATTAAAGACATTTTTTCACTATAAGTGGTAGTTGGTAAAACAATATCCACATTTTCTAGCTCATTCCACCAAGCATCTTGAATCCATCCGGGCTTATCACCACGACCATTAATTGCTTTTAGCGATTTTGCTTGCAACATCTCATCACGGCAATTTTCATGTGCAATAATCTCAGCACCTTCAATAAATTGATTACCATTTGTATGATCAGGATGAGAATGAGTATTGATAAGATGACTAAAAGGTGCGTTACTTATATCACGCATAGATCGAACAAACTCATGAGCCATGCTAGGCGCCATCAATGCATCAATTACCATTAAACTACTATCACTTACTAAAAACCCTGCATTACTGATCCCCCAACCACCATTCCATTGCAAATAAGCAAACAAATTATTGCCAACTTCAACAGGACCAGTTTCAAATCTTGGCATAGGACGGTACGTAGTCATCTCTATCCTTTTTCAGAAATTCACAAAACAAAAATAATACTACGTAGTACTAGTCAGCCATCCAAATTTCTGTGGTTTACGTTTAGCATCAGCTGCTATCGGCACATTAATTAGTGAAGGCCCTCCAAGTTTGAATGCATCAGCTAAAGCTGCATTCAATTCATCAATAGTTTCTGCTTGGTACCCTTTTCCGCCTAATCCTTCCATCATAAGGTCATATCGCGCACCTGGGCTCATCGCACCTGGTGGAACTGTACCACTATCAATCTGCTCTTGAGTATGGCCGCCAATACCACCATTGTTAAAAACTACCCAAGTGATAGGAAGATTATATCTGACAGCAACTTCACATTCAGTACCAGCAAAACCAAAGGCACCATCTCCTTGCAAACACAGTACACGGCGATTAGGGTATTCAACCTGTGCTGCGACAGCAAAGCCATGTCCAAGTCCCATTGATCCAAACGAACCAGCGTCTAATCGAGTCCTTGCCTCATAATTATTTAATACTGTTCGACTAATATCCATTGTCGATGCACCTTCAGCAACAATTATCGCATCACGTTCTAAAGCATCATCAATTGATTTGAGAGCTGGATAATATTGCAAAGGAGTAGAGTGATCGTCATACATTGATTGAATAGCTTCAGCGTTTTGACGTGCTTCAGCACGAACGGACTGTAACCACTCTGAATCTTGAGGAAATTGCCATGGATCTTGCTCAAGTACATCAAGCATTTGTCCAAGAGTTTGCTTAGCATCACCAATAAGTGCAACTTCAGTATCAACATTAACACCAATTTCTTCAGGATTAAAATCCAGTTGAACAACCCGGACATCAGGACGGAATCGTGGAGGTAACCCAAAATGCAACATCCAATTTAAACGAGCTCCGGCGAGGAAAATTAAATCGGTATTTGATAATACAAACGATCGTGCAGCAGCCGATGCCAATTCATGATCGTCAGGAATTATTCCTTTAGCCATCGGCATGGCTAAATATGGAATACCTGTTTTTTCAACAAATTGTCGCATCTCAACTTCAGCTCTCGATGCAGCAATCCCTTTCCCAAAGATAACTAGTGGTTGTTCCGCAGTTTTGATCGCTTCTATGGCCGCACGAACATCATTAGGATCAGACATTAATCGTGGTGGATCAGGTACCTTTTCCACCCACTGAACATCAGATTCTTCTACTTCAGCAGAAATAATATCACCGGGCAAATCCAGATACGAAGGTCCAGGAACACCCATTAGTGATTTCTTAACTGCTTCAGCAATGTAAATGGGAAGTCTTTCAACTTTCTCTACCCTCTTTGCATATTTAGCATAAGGAGCCATGGCGGCAACTTGTTCAGCTTCCTGAAAAAATCCCATATCAACACCGTTAGCTTCGCCAGCACCACCTAAGAGTAGTAATGGCCATCGATTAGACCAAGCATTTGCAAATGCACCAACAGCATTTAATGCACCAGGGCCAGAAACTACAAGGGCAGCTCCGATGCGACCACTCAAATAAGAGCTAGCTTGCGCTGCATAAGTTGCAGGCATCTCATGGCGCATCCCAATATAGTTAATACCTTCATGTTGTGCTGAATTAGCAATAACATTTACTGGAATACCTACCACTCCGTACATGTTTTCTACACCCTGAGTTTTGAGTGCTTTTGCGATTATTTGATGTCCACTTATCTTAGCCAAGATATCCCCCTTATTGTTTAGAGATTTTTCAACAATTCACATTTAAATTTAGTCTATACGTCTCAGATTAGGGGATCTTATGCCCCAACAAAAGAATATTAATCAATTAATTCAAAAAACGGTAATGTTATTTGATCATCCATTTTTATAAATACAACTCGTACCCTCATTCCAATCTTAATTTCTGAGGGACTTATGTTCAGAATGTTGCTAATTAAATGCGGGCCTTCATCCAATTCAATTATCACTGTTGCAAGCGGAGTACGCCCTATAAAGGCGGAGTTCGTTGGCTGATGTGTTACTACGTAACTATAAACTTCACCATTACCACTCATTAATTCCCAAGTATGATCAAAACATTGACATACAGAACACATTGGATTTGGCGGATAACGCAAAGTAGCACATTCAGCACATTTTTGTACTCGCAATTCATTTTTTGATAATGATTCCCAAAATAAAGAATATTCAACTGCAATTACGGGCATTAAGAGTGGTTCGGGAATCATAATATCTTTTTGTTCATCCATAGATATCTGGCTCCAATACTACAGCACCTGTACCAATACCTGTATCAACAAAAGAAAAATTTACATCCTGTACTTGAGATGTTGATGTTCCTCTAATTTGACGAACCCCTTCTAATAACTGGTTCATACCTTGCATATATGCCTCTGATAAATGACCACCAGAAGTATTCACTGGCAAGGCACCACCATCCCAACTTATTTGACCTGATTCGACAAAATCACCACCTTCACCACGTTCAACAAACCCATAATCTTCTAGGGCAAAAATAACAAATGGAGAAAAATGGTCATATATTTGAGCTACACTTACCTCAGACGGAGTAATTTGAGCTCGAGACCATAAAAGCGGTGCAATAAATTTTGCAGCAGTGTCGGTATAATCACGAGAAGATGCATATGCATGCTGAGCTGTTGCTCTCACTACTGCAGGTGGTTTACGCAGTGATTTTGCTCTATCTAAAGATGTCAAAATTATTGCCCCACCACCATCAGTCTCCAAACAACAATCAAATAGTCTAAACGGTTCAACAACAAAACGAGATTTCTGGTGATCTTCAATTGTTAAGGAACGATCAAAAAATGTAGCTCGAGGATTACGATTAGCATGAAAGCGCTCTGTAACAGAGACCATCCCAAAATGGCGACTCGTGACTCCCGTTTCGTACATCCGACGTTGTGTCATCATTGCTAAACCATGCTGAGGCGTTAATAACCCAAAAGGTTCAGAAAATGCACCTAGTCCTTGGCCTTGCCTCCCAGTTACCACACCGCTACCATATCTTCTTCCTGATCGACCGTTAACACCTCGATATATAACAATTATCTCTGCCAAATTTGAACGAATTGCAGCACATGCACTTGCAACAAGAGCTGCACCGACATTACCTGCTTGGCTAATATCACCAAACCAATTAAGACTTTTAATGCCTAAGTTCTCTGCAACAAGTGCTTCATTGGAGGTATCTACTGACCATCGCATTAATCCATCTATTTCATGAGGTTCAATACCAGCATCATCTAGTGCCGCCATAATAGCTTCCAAAGTTAACACTAACTCTGAACGGCCAGATTCCCTTGAGTATTCGGTCTCACCAATTCCGACAATTGCTACCTTACTTTTATCATCCATGCTTGCATCGTAATCATTAATGTTAAACAATGCGAGTAAACATTCGAGATTTGCCATCTTAATTCAAACAAGAGGTAGTTATGGAAGAGAACACATCAGATAATTCTAAAGGTGCATTATCAGGGATTCGGATTCTGGATTTTACACGTTATCAACAAGGCCCCTTCGCAACCATGCTATTAGCTGAGATGGGTGCAGAGGTTATAAAAATTGAAGAGCCTGGTGGAGAGCCAGGTCGAGCAAACGGCCGTGACGAGCAAGGTTTTTCTGCTTACTTTGAGGGCTACAACAGAAGTAAAAGAAGTGTCACTCTCAATTTACGAAAAAAAGAGGCGATAGAAATCGTTAAGCGTTTAGTTCCATCAGTTGATGTAGTTGTAGAAAACTTCAGACCAGGTGCTATGGAAAAATGGGGACTTGGATACGATGATTTAAGAAAAATTCGAAATGACATCATTGTCGCATCTGGTTCTTCATGGGGTCGAGTAGGTCCATGGGCTAACCGACCAGGATACGATCATGTTGGACAAGCTTTGAGTGGTGTTATGTATGAACAAGGAGATGGACCAAGTGGTGAACCGCATGCACTAATTGGTGGTTTTTCGGACCAAGTCGGTGCCATTCTCCTAGCATTAGGTGTAAGTTCAGCTATAGTAGCGAGAGAACGCCAAGGAGTCGGCCAGCATATAGATGTCTCGTTAATTGCAGGAATGACAGCAATGCAATCGATGCAATTTACCAGATTTTTAAGAACTGCATTTCAAAGTGGTTTTGAGCGTCGTCGAGCTGCAACGTATACCAATTATGAATGTGCTGATGGAAAACACATAGCAATCGCAGCTAATACACAACGTTTTTGGGAGAGAATGTGTAATGCAGTAAATCACCCTGAACTTCAGGAGGATGAAAGATTTTCAGATCCATTCGGCAGGGCCGCAAATAAAGATGAACTTGTGGTAATCCTAGGAAATATTTTTAAAGAACGCCCAATGCAAGATTGGCTAAACCCTTTAGCTGAGGCTGATGTACCCCATGCACCGGTATTAGATTATGCTGGAGTCGTAGAACACGAACAATTTTGGGAAAATGGCTATTTTCAGGAAATTGAGCACGCACAATTAGGAAAAATGAGAGTCCCAGGACCACCAATAAAAATGAGTGTCACACCAACAAAAATTATTGGTGGTGGCCCTGAGCTAGGAATGCACACTGAAGAATATTTACTAGAAATCGGTTACAACTGGGAAGAAATTATTAAATTACGTGATGCAGGTGCTATTTAATGGCTAATACTAAAATTGAAGCCATCGTATTTGATCTTGGTGGCGTACTTATAGAGATGGTATCAGGGTGGGAACATGCACATAGACTTGCGAATTTAAGAGAAATCTCAATTAACTCACTACCAGCAAATTTTCATCAGAAAAGAAAATTACTTGCTGATGATCATCAACGTGGGGCAATCGATCTTAGAACATGGAGTAGCGAAATCAGTAATGCCTCCGAATCAATTTATACTCCTGAAAATGCCGTGGATATTCTAAAAACATGGATAATTAAAGAATTCGAAGGTGTTGAAAAAATTATAGAACACCTGAAATCAATTGGTATCCCTACAATGGGATTTTCGAACACAAACACCTTCCATTGGGACTTATTAGGAATTAAAGATAATAATTTTTCCTCGTTCCCCGTACTGGAACTACTTGATGAAATTCATGGCAGTCACCAAATTAAACAAATTAAACCTAATTACGAATCCTTTCAAGCTTTTGAAGAAATTACAAATTTATCAAAAAAGAAAATTTTGTTTTTTGATAATGAGATAGAGAATATTGCATCAGCAAGACAGTACGGATGGTACGCAAGACACATCCATGTCAATAAGGAGCCCGCGGATCAAATTAAAGCTAGCCTAATTCAACATCGAATCTTGTCTAGGGCCTAGTACCTCTAAATTTTGGACCAACTACAATCGGTAAAGATTTGTATGCTAGTTCAATCCATTCACACAACAAAGGACGTGTATCACGAGGATCAATTATATCCTCAATGTTAAATGATTCAGCTGTACGAAATGGTGATCTCAACTCGTTTAAACGTGTTTCGATTTCTTCTCGACGCCTTTCTGGATCTTCTGCTTCTTCTATTTCTCGACGATATGCGGCCATAACACCACCTTCAATCGGTAAAGAACCCCAATCACCTGAAGGCCAAGCAACTCTGTAATTCCATCGAGAATGGTTTTGATGACCTGCACCAGCCACACCAAAGGCTCTCCTAATAACAACAGAAGCCCAAGGAATGACAGCTTGATTAACAGCAGCCAGTGCACGAACACCTCTTCTTGCAACTCCAGAATTTTCTGCAGCCGTACCTAACATAAAACCTGGCTGATCTACAAAATTAATTACTGGTAAATTAAATGTATCGAACAAATCTATAAAACGAGCAAATTTGTCTGATGCTGGACCATCCATGGAACCACCCAGCTTCCTAGGATCATTAGCTATAACACCTACGGAAAAACCACCCAATCGTGCAAGGCCAACTACCAACGAAGGACCAAAGTGTGGTGCTATTTCAAAAAAACTATCTCGATCCAGAATGTGGCCTAATAAAGCTCGAATATCATGAGGTTTCCTTCTATCCTTGGGTATTACAGAAAGTAAATCATCATCACGCCTATCGGTAGGGTCTGTTGATTCAATTATAGGTGGTACTTCCCAGGAATTAGACGGAAGATATGATAAGAATTTTCTGATTAGTTCAAAGGCTTCTTCTTCGGTATCGACTTCATTGTCTACTACTCCACTTCCGTGTGCATGAATTGCCGATCCTCCTAATTCTTCTTTATCGATCGGTTGTCCGAAAGCTCGTTCTACTACAGGAGGACCAGCAATGAAAACTTGGGAATTACCTTTTATCATTATAGAAAAATGACTCGCAGCAACACGAGCAGCTCCTATACCAGCAATCGATCCCATTGCGGTTGCGACCATTGGAATTTCTGACATAGCTTCTACTATCACATCCCAATTAGTGTTACCAGGAATATACGTCCTACCGATATCTTCAATAGTTTTTACTGAACCTCCGCCGCCTGTCCCATCCACCATACGTACTACTGGAATGCGAAGTTCTCGAGCCATTTTTTCAGCATGACCAGCTTTACCGCCTACAGCGCCATCTGCAGCTCCCCCACGGACCGTAAAGTCATCACCGCCAACTACCGCAGGGCGCCCATCTAATTTTGCAACTCCCATAACATAATTTGATGGAATAAAATCTTTGAGCTCTGAATTTTCATAATGAGCTTTACCAGCCAACACTCCTCTTTCACGGAAACTCCCACTATCAACTAATAAGGCGATACGCTCTCGAACAGTAAGGTGTCCTCTGTCATGGTGCCGTTTTACACGATCTTCAGTTCCCATACGATAAGCAAGTTCACGCCTTTTTTCTAATTCATTTATTTCTGGTTCCCATACCATAATTAGTCTCCACCTAATTCAAATAATGCCGTACATTACCTGATGCAACTATGTTGATAAACGTAACAAAAGTTGACCATTATCGACATATTCATCCACTGAGACAATAATTTCTTCCACAGAACCAGAGGTAGGTGCAACAATTGGAGTTAGCATTTTCATAGACTCGAGAGTAAGTAATTCTTGATTGCTTTCTACTGCATCACCTACATTTACATGTATTTCGGCTACTCTTCCTGGCCATTCAGCTAATACATCAGTCATGCAATCTCCTTCGCTAATAGTTTTGATCATAGATACTCTACCATTCAGAGGCACACACATGTAACCTGCAAAAATGGAAACAACACAAAGCCCTAGTATGAATCAATCAGAACTCGTAAAGGTAGCTGAACTTCTATCGAGATCTAAAAATACTGTTGTGCTAGCTGGTGCGGGAATGTCAAAGGAATCTGGGATACCAACTTTCCGTGGTAAAGGAGGATTGTGGACCATTAATGGTGAGCCACCTTTAAATCAGTATGAAATATTTTTAGATGACCCAAAGAAATGGTGGTCTGAAAAATTTACTCCTAACAACAAAGAGGACTCATTTGCTACAGCGTTAGATCAATCTAAGCCAAATGATGGTCATAATGCGTTAGTTCAATTAGAACGATTAGGAATTATTTCTCATCTGATTACACAAAATGTAGATGATCTTCATCGTCAAGCAGGGCAAATCTCTATTACAGAAATCCATGGCAATCGCTATTGGATTAGATGCATAGCTTGTAATTCTAGATGGCCGAAAAATTCCATATCCATCCAGAAAGATTTACTTCCTCCAAGGTGTGAAATATGTAATGGAATTCTTAAGAGTGATACAGTAATGTTTGGTGAGCCAATTCCCCCAAATTTACTACAAGATTGTCACGATGCTACCCGAAAAGCTGACCTTTTTTTGACTATTGGCACCTCAGCTATTGTTTACCCTGCAGCACAATTCCCTATTATGGCTTTAGAGAAGGGCATACCATTAATCGAGATTAATCCAGAAACAACACCATTAAGTGAATTTACAAAAATTAATTTGAGAGGTCCATCAGGTCAAATATTACCTGAACTTATAAAGTTAATTTCTGAAAATCAGGTATGAAAGGGATCAATTGTTAGGTATTTTACTTGGAATAGACACTGGATTAATTCAACTCATTCCCGGAGAAGACCCAGTTCAGGTCATTGAAGGGCCTTGCTTTGAAATAATTGATTACCAAAATCAAATAGCAATTGGTGCTGCAAAAGAGGCAGGTGTATGGGTGTATAAAAACGAATCCTGGTCACAATGCTGGGAAGGAAATCCTAGTTCTGCACGCATCGGACCAGATGGAACTCTTTGGGTAGGAACTTTCGATACCCGATTATATTTTTCCAATGATCAAGGCAATACTTGGAACGAAATGAGTGGACTACAAAATGTTATAAAGCACCGCCAAATTAGTACTCCACCTAACCATAAAATGCCTTACATAACAGGTGTCATTTTCCCAAAACAAGGAGAAATTATAGGTATAGCAGGTGGAGGTGCTTGGCACACACGTGATAAAGGAGAAAATTGGTTACAAAGATCAGACGGTTTGGACAAAATATTATATAAAATACAAGAGCATCCGGAAAATTCAGACATTTTATTTGCCAGTACTGAGTCTGGCTTTTACAAATCTGATGACAGTGGCTTCAGCTGGATGCACCCAAATATGGGTATTGGAGAACGTTCTTGTACAGATTTTGAAGTGTTCCCCAGCAAACCTGATGCATTATTATTAGTTAATCAAGAACAAACCGACGAAAATTTCTACTCTATCTACCGATCACCTAACGGAGGAGTTACGTGGACAAAAATTAACTTAGGAAACAATAATATTTGGGAAAGGAGACCTGTAATTACACGACTCTGGAATACATCAGATACAGGTTTTGCTTCTGTAGATGGCAATATTTGGGCTTCGCATGATAGTGGCAAAAATTGGATATCACTTGCGACTGGATTACCGAAAACTTATGCAATTACGGCGGCACTTTAAAAAAACATTCAACGGAGTAGGTTTTTATGGAAGTAATAAATGAATTTATTGTTAGAGGAATTGTTGTTGGAGTTTTTCAAGAAAACTGTTGGGTCATAGGTAATAGAAATACAAGAGAAGCCATCTGCATCGATCCAGGTGATGAACCAGATGAAATACTGGCATTAAGTCGTGATATGGGAGTGACTATTAAACGTATAGCCAATTCACATGCACATCTTGATCACGTCTTAGGCGTACGTGGCGTGCAGAATGAAACTGGAGCAGATTTTTTACTTCATAATCATGATCTAGAAATATTAAAAAATGGCTGGAGAAATTCAGCACAACGATTTGGAGTAGATCCTGATGAACCTATTCCAAATCCTTCATATTTCCTTCAAGATGGAGATAACCTTGAAGTTGAGGGAGTGAATTTACAGGTTATCACTACGCCTGGACATACACCGGGTAGCGTAAGTTTTTATTCCGATCAAGGTTTCCTATTCAGTGGTGATACTTTATTTAGAGGATCAATTGGACGAACCGATTTACCTGGAGGTGATTACGATCAAGAAATGAAAAGTATTTGCGAAAAATTATTTCAATTACCAGACGAAACTAATGTCTTACCAGGACATATGTCTGAAACCACTATAGGTTTTGAACGTCAAAATAATCCCTTCGTACAAAATTGGTCAAAATCACTAGAATAAATTTCACTTAGTTACTTTTCTGTAGCTAATTTAGCATCACACTACCATGCAGGTAAATCTAAAGATTGAGTACGAACTACATCACAAATTTTTTGATACAAATCTCGATCATAATTATGAAAAGTAAGTATCTAAAAATATTTTCAGCAATTTATGAAATATTTAATTACAAAATTTGAAAAAAACACTACCCAAAAAGCACAAAAAGGATGTAATATTTAATTGTCGGGCGGGGTTAAGGCAGATAAAAGTGCGACAATCTCCCCGTGTTTTTGCGCTATCTATTTCAATTACTATTTTTTCGTTACTTTTTTCACCGCTTCAAGTTAATGCAGGAATGTTATTACAGGATCAAAATTCAAATCAAACAATTGGTGCTGTAAAACCAATACCATTAACTCCTGGTAAGCAAGCAATTATAGATGCAGGTGGAGATTGTCTAAGATTACGTGATTTACCAGCAGTGAATGGTATCAAACTTGACTGTGTAGCAGATAAAACAGTAATCGATGTGCTTGAAGGAGCTGTAGTTGCTAATGATTACCGTTGGCAAAAAGTCTCAGTTAATGGAATTATAGGTTGGATGGCTGATGAATTTTTAAAGCCTTATGACGATGAACCTAAATGTACATCTTCTGCAGCTATCACTCAGGCTATACTTCCTCCAGTAGCAGCTACATCCATCGAACCTAAACCAATAAAACCAAAATTTTCAGCGCCATTACCCAGTTCGGGATTCAGTCTCCAACTATGGAGTGGCGGTTCAATGAATGATCTAGTAGATGCTGCACGTACAGAAGGATGTAATACGGATTCAGTTTTCACAATTGTCCATGGAAAATTTCTTGCCTATAAACCAGGAGCTCCAAATTTTGTAAACCAGCCATGGTTTAATCATTTCGGAGGAGAAACTCTAAGTTCTGGGACTATTCTAATTATGAAGTGTGTCCCTAAGGATAACGTATCAAGCGCAACGGCAAGCATAACCAATACAAATGAAACCTTTATTAATCCTCCCCAAAAAATTACAAGTGTTGAAGCGCCTGTGGTTAATTCAAGAGCAGCTGTAATCATAGATGATCGATCGGGAGCAATTTTATATAACTTGAATGCGCATCAAAATTTACCACCTGCCAGCCTAACAAAAATCGCTACTGCAATAATTGCTATCGAAGAAGGAAATCTTGATACATGGGTAGAAAGTGATGTAGACAGTAATGCAATGATAGGTAGTAGTGTCATGGGATTACTGCCTGGCGATTGCCTTCAACTTCGTGATCTACTACATGGTCTAATGTTGCCATCTGGTAATGACGCAGCTATCACTATTGCGAGACATTTAGCAGGAAATGAAAGTGCGTTTGCAGGCCATATGAATGCATTAATGAATCGACTCAATTTGAAGGATAGCCATTTCAAAAACTCACATGGATTAGATGAATCAGGGCACCTAGCTTCTGCATATGATCTAGCTATGCTTAGTCGACATGCTATGACACTCCCCGATTTTGCTAACACAGCACAAACCACAACATGGGTAGCAAAAGGATCTAGAACTTTCTATATGCGAAATGGTAATGCCTTCCTCAGGACTTATGCAGGGGCAGATGGAGTTAAGACAGGTAATACTGATTTAGCTGGGAGGACTTTCGTCGGCTCAGTAACTAGAAATGGCAACCGTGTTTTTGTAGTCCTTCTCAATTCACCTGATAGATATGGAGAGGCAACTACTCTAATGGATTGGGTCTTCGAAAATCATGAATGGTAAAAACTAAAGGATTAAAATTAATGCCAATTCGAAATAGTTTAAATATTGGTGATGCTAAAATAACTTTAATTGAAGAAATGGTAATGCCAACATCCGTAAAATGGCTACTCCCAGAATACCCTGAACCATATGGATTACTAGAAAAAGCTACACCTTGGCTTAAGCCAAATTATATAAATGAAAAAGGTCATCTACTACAGTCCATTCACTCGTGGGTTGTCGAAGTAGATGGAATGAAAGTAGTTATAGATACAGGAATCGGGGATAGCAAAAATCGCCAATCCGAAGGTTTTGAAGGTTGGCATATGAAACAAGGAACCTACTTACAAGATTTAGAAAATGCAGGAATACCAGCGGACAGTGTCGATTTTGTAATAAATACACATTTACACCAAGACCATGCTGGTTGGAACACAAAATTAGTTGAAAAAACTTGGGTACCTACGTTCAATAATGCACGATATAAAATAGTAGCCCCAGAATGGGACTACTGGACTTCCGATGAAATTGGTCCAATTCCGATAATAGAAGACAGTGTTCTACCTGTTTTTAAAGAAAATCTTGTCGATCTAGTTTCGGCAGATTATAAACTCAGTGACTCAATCACATTTGAACCAAGTCACGGACATACGCCTGGACACGTATGCATTAATATTTCCTCGCAGAACCAAACAGCTATAATCACCGGTGATCTGCTTCATAATCCTATACAGTGTGCAGCACCTGAAGCACGGCCAACTTTCGACAAAGATGCAGCACCAGCTCGTAAAACTCGAATCTCCTTCTTAGAAAAATACGCAAATACTGAGACTTTAATTTTGGGAACTCATTTTCATCATCCTGCTGCAGGAGTTATTCGTAACGACAATAATTTCTATAGGTATGAGTCAGTAGATTAAATCAATCCCATTAAATTAGCTCAAAAACTGGTACTGGAAATTCACCTGATTCTTGCTTTTCAAATTTCACTTTTACCCTTTGACCAATTTTAATATCAGTCAAGAGATTTTTTATGCCTACTACATTCGTCATCATTCTAAAACCTTCATCAAGATCTACATAAGCTAAGACATAGGCACCTAAATCTGCAAAGGCAGGGTTTCTATTCTGTCGAACTACGGAATATGTGTAAATCTCACCTTCACCTTTTGAATCTTTCCATACCAATTCACCGCTACCACAGCTAGAACATGCATATCTTGGGTAAAATACGACAGTATTACAAACATTGCATTGCTGATAACTTAGTTGCCCGTTTTTTACTGATTCCCAGAAGGGTGATGTATCTGGTTCAGGAAATTGTGGCATCGATCGATCTGGCATTTTTTTACTCCTTAATCAGCGGCTAAAATAATTGTTCCGCCTGTATGATTTCCTCCCAGTAACCCTCCATTACCATGGGCAACTGCTAATTTTGCATTTTCAACTTGAGAAGTTGATTCTCCTCTTAGTTGTCTTACACTTTCCAACAATAAAAATAAACCTCTCATCCCAGGATGGTTAGAAGAAAGTCCCCCTCCATCAGTATTTAATGCAGGACCTCCAGGTTGATCATAGCGAAGTTTCCCATCGCCAATATAAGATCCTGCCTCACCTTTTGCACAAAATCCTAAATCTTCAAGGCATACTGCAACTGTAATCGAAAAGGAATCGTACACCATCGCAATATCAATCTCACTGGGACTTACTCCAGCCTCTGAAAAAGCGATAGGCGCACTTTGTGCCCCTGCACTGGTTGTAATATCACCACCATTTTCTCTATATTTTGTAGCTTCGCCACTACCCAAAAGCCAGACAGGAGGCTTGTTAGTTTTTTCTGCAATTTCTTTTGAAACAATAATCAAAGCTCCGCCACCGTCACTGACCATACAGCATTCAAGCAAATGCAATGGATCAGCAATCACACGTGAATCTAATACATCTTCAACAGTAATTTCTCCAATCCCTTCAAACTGAAGATCAGTCATAGCTTGAACGGCTTGAGGATTTCGCATTGCATGATGTCGTGTAGATACCGATATTTGTGCAAGCTGTTCACTAGTCGTCCCATATTCATGCATATGTCGATGTGCAACCATGGCATAATTAGAAATGAGAGTCTGTCCGTATGAAGCTTCCATATTAGCTTGCCAATTACCGCCACCACTTACACCACCTGTTCCAATCGGCGTCCGTAAAGAAGCAGCTTTCGATCCGTATGAGAGAACTGCAACATTACACTTACCACTTGCAATATCTCTCATCGCATGAGCTGTATGAAATTCATACGAGGAACCACCAACTGAAGTAGTATCAATGACTGTTGGTTTTATACCAAGGTAAGCAGCTAATCCCAAACCTCCTCCACCTTCACCATCTTGGGCATCATATAACCCATCTATATCACTCCAAGAAAGCCCTGCATCATCTAAAGCGGCTTTTATCGATATCGCCTTGATGTCCATAGCAGAAACATCTGGAGCATATCGCTTAGGATATTCATGTATTCCTACTATTGCTGATTCACGTTTTTGAGACATTATCGCCCTTACCTTATAATTAGATTAAAATCACATAAGTGTTTTCATGCTGTGAAGGTTATACCCTACGACATTAACAAACATTTTAGAATAGGTGAATATGAGTATTCGAGTTGGACTAGGGCTACCTGCACTTCATTTTTCATCTTCTCAAGCTCTTTGGAAATGGGTTGATGAATGTGAGAATAGTCTTGCTGATTCAATCTGGCAAAATGATCGATTGATCTCACAGGAACCTTTTATAGAATCACTTAGTTTTATGGCTGCACTTACTGGTAGAACTGAGCGTATTAAATTTGGCATGAATGTTGTAGTAGCACCTTTACGAAATCCGTTAGTCTTAGCAAAGCAATGTGCAAGTATCGATTATTTAAGTAATGGTCGTCTGTTACCAGCATTTGGGGTTGGAAACGCCAAAGCACTCGAATTCTCTCGAACAGATAACAAAATTTCTCACCGTGGTAAATGGACAAACGAAGTGCTCGATTTTCTCTCAAAAATTTGGGCCACCGATAATGTCACTTATAAAGGGAATTTTATTAATTACGAAAATATAACCATCGAACCAAAACCGGTGCAGAATCCACTTCCAATATGGATAGGTGGATCTTCAGATGCTGCTATTGAACGAACGATTAAGTATGGAACCGGGTGGATCAGTGGGGTGCAATCACCAAGACAAGTAAAACCTGTTGTAGAGAAAATTCGACAAAAAGCTCTACAATATGGAAAAACAATAGATGAAGACCATTACGGTGCAGGTTTTTCCTATCGAATTGGAGGTTGGAATGATCCTATCGTGCAGAGTGCAGCAAAACAGTTTTCACGAAGATTCCCTAATAGTGATCCTAAAGAATTTATTGCAGTAGGGAAAGAATCTGATATTCAGGCAAGAATTAACGAATATATTGATGTAGGTATCTCAAAATTTGTACTAAGACCACTTGTGAATTCAGAAACAGAACTTTTTAATCAAACACGTGAACTATGTAAAAATATTATCCCGGCTGTACACAATTAAAAAGGAGTAAGAATGAAATTAGGATTAAGTCTCGGTTATTCAGGTGCAGATCTTTCTTTACCAATGGAAATGATACATGAAGCAGAAAATTTAGGTTATGACTCAGTTTGGACTGCAGAGGCATATGGGTCTGATGCTATTTCACCACTAGCATTTATAGCCGCATCTACTAAAAGGATTCGTCTAGGCACAGGAATAGTTCAATTATCAGCACGAACTCCTGCTGCGGCAGCAATGGCAGCACAAACTGTAGATTCTTTAGCTGGCAGAGGCAGATTTATTTTGGGCATAGGTGTATCCGGACCACAAATTGTTGAAGGATGGTACGGTCAACCTTGGGGAAAACCATACTGGAGAATTAGAGACTATGTTTCAATAATTAAGAAAATATTTGAAAGAAAAGAACCTGTTTCACATGAAGGTAGAGAAATTTCTTTGCCTTATGATGGACCAGGATCATTAGGGTTAGGGAAACCTTTAAAATCAATCTTGCACCCATATCCTAATCTACCAATTTGGCTTGGAAGTGGTGGCCATTCGAATGTACGTATGGCAGGAGAGCTCTGCGATGGACTTCTTCCAATGGGTTTTGTTCCAAATCGTGGCCAACAGTATCGTGAATGGATTGAAGAAGGTTTCGCAAAATCAAAAACTCCGAAAAGCTGGGATACGTTTGAATTACAAAGTTCAGTTCAAGTAAGTGTGACAGATGATATTCGTTCCGCATTACGAGCCCTTAAGCCAAGAGTAGCTTTATATGTTGGCGGGATGGGACATAAGACTTTAAATTTCCATAAAGAGCAAATGGTTATTCGAGGTTATGGAGAAGCTGCAGAGAGAATTCAAGAGCTTTATTTAGCTGGTAGAAAAGCTGAAGCTTTAGAAGAAGTACCTGATGACTATCTTGATGAAGGCGTTCTAGTAGGACCACCAGAACGAATAAAAGAAAGATATCGTGCTTGGGCTGATTCAGGTGTAACTGGACTCACAATTTCCACTAACCAAATGGAAGTGCTGAAAATAATGGCTGATATCGCTGAAATACCACGCTAGGAATTATTTTGGAAAATCAAAAAATTTACACTCGTACTGGAGATACCGGTGAAACAGGCCTTTTTGGAGGAGGACGAGTATCCAAAGATCATCTTCGTATCGAATGCTATGGGACAATCGATGAGCTAAATTCCTCACTGGGTATTGTCACTTCCTCTTTAGATGATCAAGATATCAGTAACTGTCTTACAAAAATTCAATCCACACTTTTTGATATTGGCGGTGAATTAGCAACTCCCAATATTGAAAAGCGTAAGTTAGAAAAACAATATGTCGGTCCACAAGTTGCTGACATGGATATCAAGGAAATAGAAAAATTAATCAATCAATTCGATGAAGAAATAGAACCTCTACAAGCTTTTATTCTTCCCGGAGGTCATCAGCATGCTGCACAAATTCACCTATCACGAACAATTTGCAGGAGAGCAGAACGCCGACTCGTACAACTTAACAAAGTTGAAGAAATTTCAAGTGAAATAATTCGTTATATTAACCGCCTTTCTGATCTATTATTTACGTTAGCAAGGGTAATAAACAAAAGACACGGTATTGAAGAACCACAGTGGCAAGGGAAAAATAATACCTAAAATTCAATACCTGGTTGTGCTTTTATATTTTGATCTTCATACGGATGTTTTATCAATTTCATTTCAGTAACCAAGTCTGCAAAATCAATCAATTCTTGAGGTGCATCACGACCTGTAATCACTATGTGTAAATCTTTTGGCTTATTATGCTTAAGCCAATCAACAACTTCATCTACAGCTATCCATCCAAAAACCATTGGATAGGTAAATTCATCAAGAATAAGAACTTGTACTTGATTCTCAATAATTTTTTGCTGTACCAACTGCCAGCCTTTTCGGGCTAAATCTGCAGTCTTATTGATATCTTTACTTGTCCAAGTCCATCCATCACCAGTGCCCTCAACAATGATACCGGCTGCACGTGCTGCACGAATTTCTCCATAATTAGCAGTATCAGGTTTGAGAAATTGTACTACGGTAACATCCATGCCCCTTCCCCGTGCCCGAAAAGCAACCCCGAAGGCAGCAGTAGACTTTCCTTTACCATTACCTGTATTAACTATGACAAGACCTTTACGTTTCTTTTTTGAAGGAACTTTTGAATCATCTTTTTGAGTAGTCATATTTTCTGCTTTCTAAGGTATATTAAAGAGTATAGTAGCCTTTTCCTGAAAAGAGATAGAATGGAATCAGAAGTGGTTAAACCGGCTACAATTGGAATTATCGGAGCGGGCCAATTAGCTCGAATGATGATCGAGGCCGCATCACCTCTAAATATCAATATACGATTATTAGCTACTTCGCTAGAAGATAGTGCGGCGTTAATAGCAAAAAATATAGACTTAGGGTCACCTAACAACGAACGTGACGTAAGGAATTTTGCGAAGCATTGTGACGTCATTACATTTGATCATGAGTTGGTCAATCTCGACATAATCAGAATGCTGGAAATAGAAGGTAAAGTTGTTCATCCATCTTCGCATACATTGAACTATGCTCAGGATAAGTTATACCAACGAACACTATTTTCCAAAGATGATCTTCCTGTACCAGTATTTAATGAAATAACTACATTAAAGGATGTTTCAAATTTCGGTGAATCTTTTGGCTGGCCATTAGTATTAAAAGCACAAACTGATGGGTATGATGGACGTGGTGTCTGGGTCATCAATAGTTTTTCTGAAGCAAAAAGCTTTTTCTCTATTACTAATGAAAAGTCAATCAAAATGATGGCCGAACAATTTATACCTATCGAAAAAGAATTGTCTGGTTTAATAGCTAGAAAGGCAAATGGGGAGTTCATACTATATCCGATCGTCGAAACCATTCAATCAGAAGGCATTTGCGTACAAGTCATCGCACCTGCAGATATTGATGAAAATATTCGGGTAGAAGCTGAATCTCTTACAAAGTTGGTCGCGGAGAAAGTAGATGTGGTAGGAATTATGGCATTGGAATTATTTCTTTCAAATGGCAAATTATTAATAAATGAAATCGCAACTCGACCACACAACTCTGGCCATTTTAGTATAGAAGGTACCAGTACATCTCAGTTTGAAAATCATTTGCGAGCAGTAATTGACTGGCCTCTAGGACCAGCAGAGTTAATTCACCCATTTGCAGTTATGTCCAATATAATCGCAAAGGGCGAAGCAAATCCCAAAGATCAAATTGGATTTTCACTATCGACTATATCTTCACATACAAAATTACACATGTATGATAAAAATCCGCGATCAGGAAGAAAAATAGGTCATGTTACTTCTACAGGTAGTAATTTGGATAAAACAAAAATACATGCAGACGAACTTGCGAGTATATTAATGAATAAAACGATTGATTAGATTGCTGAGAAATATATGACTGATCCGAATATAGAAGTAAGCGTTGTTATGGGTAGTGAATCAGATCTACCTACAATGCAAAATGCTATCAATACACTTAGTGAATTCAATATTATCCACGAGGTTAAAATTGTTTCTGCACATAGAACACCTCATGAAATGGTCAACTTCGCAGAAAACGCCCATGAACGTGGAATCCAAGTAATAATAGCAGGTGCAGGCGGGGCAGCACACTTACCCGGAATGATAGCAGCTGTAACAACATTACCTGTAATTGGCGTACCTATACCCTTAAAACAACTGGATGGGATCGATTCGTTGTTATCAATAGTACAAATGCCACGAGGAGTTCCAGTTGCCACAGTGGCGATAGGTAATGCTGAAAATGCTGCATTACTGGCAATCCGAATACTTGCACTCAATAATAGTAAACTCGAGACTGAACTTGTAAACTTTCAATCCAACCTCAAAAATAAAGTGGATGAAATGAATGAAAATATCAAGAACAAACCTTAGCCACGATTAAACAAAAAATTGATAATCCGAGAAATATTACTGCGTTGTGACGCAAAAAGACTATATCCAATTTCTCTAAATCCTCTGAAAAATGGCAAATCCAATATAAATACAAAATATGGATGAATAACCAATCTTAAGGCTTTTGTTATAGCTTCACCACGATGATATTCAATACCTTGTGGAGTTATAAAATGAACACTTTGTAAAATATCTTCGTCAGAAATTTCACCTAATATGCCTTTTTGCGGTAAACAAGAAAATCCAATTAACTGCAAATGATTTTTTGATCTGCTCATTGACCAATAAGCCAGTGAAGTGCAAATTTCTCAACCATCATCATATACAAGAATATAGTTATCAAATTTAAACTCTGATCTTGTTGAAGAAAACTTAAGCAACCCGTTGCATACTTCAAGGATAAGAATAACTACAGCTATAATAATCCAGAACAATATTCCATTCCTATATCAAAAATTACTGCAATTACGATAATTGCGCTGAAATGATTGCGGATGCAATAGCAACATTTAGAGAGGTAACGGAATGATTAGTTTTTGATTTTATTGCGACAAGTTCGTCACATTGTTGCAAGATATTGTGACGAATACCATTTTCTTCATTACCTACTACAATTACCCACGGTCGATCTTTTTTCAATTGTGTTAAATTTTTCTGTGCATGTTCTGAAGTACCTAAAATCCACAGACCTTGATCTTTCATTTTCTGTATAGACCGACTTAAATTGGTCTCTATGGAGAATTCAACAGCCTCCACTCCGCCACTAGCGACATCATAAACAACAGAAGTCATTGGAGCTGCCCTATTTTTTGTCATTATAATTCCATTTGAGCCGAAAAATGCTGCTGTACGAAATATTGAACCCACATTATTAGGATCTTGTAATGAATCCAATGCAATCCAAAAGCCTTGGTTCTGATTTTCCTTAATCAATAACTCCAAGGGGGTAGATTTTTTTTCTATTACTTGAGCATAAGATCCTTGGCGTCTGAAATTTTCACTAGAACGTGTTTTTTCGGAAAAGGGAACACCCAACTCTAGTGCCTTTTCTTTAACATCTCTCCATGCAGTACTTCCACCATGCTCAGATAAAACAACTTTCAAAACATCATAAGGCCTATATTGAAGGACAGCAAAAACACTGTGTGGATTATAAAGCTCCATAGAAAAAATACGCCTTAGAATAAATAATACTCATCATTATGAGTTTTTCAGCATCGCATGCAAGGCGGAATCAATCTCAGGATGTAAAAATTCAAAACCTTCGTAAACAAGACGTTGTGGAATTACGCGTTGACTTGCTAAAGCGGTCTGTTGTGCTTTTTCCTTGCCAAACATTAAGTACAACAGAAAGCTTGGAACTGGAAAAAAAGCAGGACGATTCAGTACACGACCTAAAGCTTTTGTAAAATCGCTATTAGTAATTTCTTGAGGTGCAACAGCGTTATAAGCCCCAGACATATCTGAGTTTAAAACTGCCTGTTCATAGATTTTAACTAAGTCATCTAAAGAAATCCAAGGGAAAAAACTCTTACCATTCCCCAAAGGACCACCTAAACCAAGTTTGAAGGGTGTCAGCGCTGTTGGATATGATAATTGACCAATTAAGGGTGCACCTAGCAAGCTTCTGACAACCACACCACTTCGTATAGTTACCAATCGAATACCAAGTTCCAAAGCTTTTTCTGCAATCAATTCATGCTCAACACATATATCAGAGAGAAAACCTGAACCACGTTCTGATTCTTCAGTTAACTTCTCTTCACCTCTTATACCGTAATAACCGACTGCAGACCAAGTAACAAGAGTTTTAGGTCTGTTTTCTGTACGGGACAGTGCGTCAATTAACAAACGAATACCATTGATTCTGCTTTCAACTATAGATTTTCTATATGATTGACTCCAACGTCCTTGACTTAGTGATGCTCCACCTAAATGCACGACGGAATCTACATCTTCAAATAATCCGTCACGTATCCAATTCAACTCAGGATTCCATTGCACTGAATCATCAGCGGAACTACCATACTTTATTTTTTTTATTCTATAACCGGATTCATTAAATTTAGCTGTTAAAGCTGACCCGACAGTTCCTGAACTTCCCGTAATAGCGATCTGCATGCATATTCCTTCTCACTAATAAGTACCAGATTACCCTAAGTTTTTAATAAGTACATCTGCAGCGGATTCGATAGTAGGAGGTAATCTAACACCGGGAAAACTTTCATTGTCATTTTCATATGATAATGCAGCTCCTCCAACGAAAATTTTTGCTTTAATTCTCTCTGCCAAAAGTCCTCGAGTAGCTAAACCAAGAGTAGGCAATGAATTTGGTGCAGTCGCAATCAATATAACTGCTGAAGGCATTAACTGTTTCGTAGATTCAATTAAATCAATCGTAGGAACATCTGCTCCTAAGTAAATTACTCTTAATCCAGCCTGCTTAAGTAATAACCATAATGCTGTAGAGCCAAGATCATGCTGTTCTTCTTGAGGGCATGCAATGATTACAGAGTTCGCTTCGGGGTCAGGACTATGAACTTCTGCAACACCGAGCAATATTTCACGGCGAATAATAGCAGAAATAAAATGCTCCGAACCTAGTTTTAGTTCACCTGACGACCATCGACTTCCTATCATTCTCAATCCAGGCATCAAAAATTCATCAAAAGTCCGTGCCCAACCAAATTTTTGACGATATGCACGAATTTCATCAACGACTGTTGATTCATCGTAATTGATTGCTGCTGTCACTATTATCTTGGCGTATGAATCATCTTCTTTTTGTTCAGGTATTTCATCAATCTCAACTTCAATCGAAGATAGTGCTGATTTTGCTGCCTCGGATGCAGGTAACCCCGCATTCACTAATGCCATCATTCTACGAATCAATAGCAGATCATCCTCATCATATAGACGTCTTCCAGTATTTGATCTATTAGGCCTAGGAATCCCATAACGTCTTTCCCATGTACGTAATCTAGAAGAATTTATTCCTGTTGCTTTTGAAGCAGCTAATACTGTGTAATTCAAAACATCCCATTCCTATATGACTAAGTTTCGACAAAGTTATATAAGTAAAATATACCTCAATTTATCGTCACTGAAAAAAGAAATAATAATAAACTGTATATACAAACTAGCATTTAGTTTTATAAAATGTAATAATTACTGTGGCGGGACCAAGGATGTGCTGGTAATTGCACTCTCTCCCCAGGTGGTCATTTGCTTAACTATAATTCCCAAAAATTTGGTCGCCGTAAATTTCTAGCTGCGACACTTGCTTTGCCTTCTTCTCATTTATTCCATAGTAAAGATGAGAGGGAAGTACAAATTAATTTTTCACATACTACACCTAAAAAGATATCAGGATCTAAAAATGACTCCGATTCAAAGTATCTTGCATGGGTATGGCAGTTTCAGCACGATGGTGATAGGGAAATAATTAGAGATATACTATCTGAACATCATCTAGGATTGGTAATAAAAACAAATGATGGCACTGATTGGATGTCAGCATATGACACTTCAAAAGATGCAATTTCAGGACCTCGATCAATAGAGAAGCTCGCAACTTTTTTTGATAATGCTAATGTTCCCTTACATGCATGGACTGTAGTTAATGGTACCGAACCAAAACAAGAAGCCGATATGGCTGCATTAGTTCTAAATTCTGGAGCAAAGTCACTTTTCATAGATTTAGAACCTTATGCAGGTTTTTGGAGAGGCACTGAACAAGATGCACATATATATGGTGAGCGTTTACGCCAATTAGCTCCCTCTGCTCGCCTCACCACATCTGTAGACGGACGCCCTTGGGAAATACCCAATATTCCTCTAGAGGAATTTGCTAGTTTTACAGATGCAATAGCACCGCAAATATATTGGAATTTATTTAATACCTACCGCAATAAATTAATGTACCAAGAATCAGGCTATCGACCAGGGTATGAAGGAGTTACACCTACATTTGCACTTAAAGCAGCTGTAGAAAGTTTAAAGAAATTTAATTTACCCATTCATGCAGTAGGTGACGGAACTACATCAAACATTAATGAATGGCAAGAATTTATTAGTGAATCCTATATACATAATATTGATAATCTATCTGTTTGGAGATTTGGAGTAGCAAAAGATTCTCTATGGAGATTGTTAGGAGATACAGATCATCAACTACAATATTACTTCGTAAAGTCAGGTGATAATTTAGACAGCATTGCATACAACTGGAACACTACCGTCTATGACATAGTTAGAATTAACAATATTAAAAATCCAAATTTTTTATTTGTTGGACAAAAACTACAAATGCCATCTAACTATTTCAGAACTTCAGATATCTCCAACTCTAATACAACCTATAGAAACCCTTCGATAAGTTACAAAATCAAAGAAGGAGATTCTTTATGGTCGGTTTCTAAAAAATTCGGAACTTCTGTAGAGCATTTAGTCGAAATTAATAACATCCAAAATCAAAGGCATATCTATATAGGTCAAGAATTACAAATTCCTCAACAAAACTATAGAAAAGAAATTTACACAGTTGCTTCAGGTGATTCATTATGGTCGATAGCAAGGGGATTAGATATTAATGTCCAAGAATTAGCAAGAATCAACAATATTAAAAATCAAAACCATCTATATATCGGTCAGAAATTAATACTTCCCAGCAGAAATCAAAAAAAGATATACACAGTCCAAAGAGGTGATTCTCTTTGGTCAATAGCAATTAAATTTGACACTACCATAGATAATATAAAACAGTTAAATAGAACCGGACTCAACCAATACTTACAAGTTGGACAAAAAATTGTTATACACGAGTAATGAATTATGATTATAGAAGGTAAGCCTGATTACACAAACTTAAACTTTCCTGACGCACCCAAAAATCGACCATATGTCTATATAAACATGATTATGTCAACAGATGGTAGGATTATCATCGATAACACTGAAGAAGGATTGGGAAGTGCAACTGACCGTCGGTTGATGAGGGAACTTCGTGTTAATGCCGATGTAGTTTTATGCGGAGCATCTACTTTACGCATAAATGGTGCCTCATCAAGACTTGGTGATCCTAATTTAATTAGCTTAAGAAAACAAAGGAGTAAGACTGATGCACCAATGGCTGCAGTTATAACAAATACTGGAAATTTACCTTTAGATTCAGTTTTTTTTCAAGGATCAGATTTTGAAGCTGTGGTTTACACAGGAGAAATTGTACCAGCAGAAAAATTAACACTCCTCCAAAACTCTAGGCGTAGAGTATTTCAATTACCTGCAGAAAATTCTATAGAATGGATGCTAGATCATATGCGAAATTCTTTAGGAATCGAATACTTATTGTTGGAAGGTGGAGCAAACATAAATGGACAATTCCTATCAGCTAATTTAGTTGATGAATATTTTCTTACAATAGGACCCAAAATAGTTAACAATACTACTCCTCTAACTCCATTCTCTCTAAATGATGAGCAATTATCAGAAAAATTAACAAATCTAGAATTATTGTCTATTGCTGCAAATAAAAAAACCGATGAAATTTTTTTACGTTACAAAATTAAGCATTGAAATTAGTTAGCTCATCAATTTTAGAAATCTCATCAGCTGTTAATTTCCAAGATACAGATTCAACATTTGATTCAACTTGTTCGGGACGAGTCGCACCAGCAATAACACTAGAAACATTAGGATTGCATGCTAACCAGCTAAAAGCTAGCTCCAAAATACTATGCCCTTTTTCTTTAGTAAAAGCTTCTAAAGATTCGACAATATCAAAATTTTTCTCTGTTAAAACTCGATCTGCCATTGGACCAGCTACTAATCTTGTCCCGCTTGGTGCAGGCTCGTTTCTTTTGTATTTACCAGTTAATAAACCACTTGCAAGGGGAAAATAAGGTAACACACCTAATCCAAAAGCTTTCGCTGATGGAATTACTTCACTTTCAACTTCTCGCTCCAACAAACTCCAATGATTTTGAGCAGAAATAAATGGAGTTAGATGATGGTGTTCTGCTATCCAATGTGCATGAGCAATTTGCCATCCTGCAAAATTTGAATGTCCTATGTAACGAACCTTACCTGCACGAACCAGATCATCTAAAGTACTTATTGTTTCTTCTAGAGGAGTTAAAAGATCAGGAAAATGAACTTGATATAGATCAATATAATCTGTACCTAATCTTTGCAAGCTTGCTTCAACAGCATCCATTATATGCTTACGTGAAGCACCACTTTCCATTGGACCCGTGCCCATATTTCCAGCAAATTTAGTAGCAATAATCACAGATTGTCGTTTATCACTTATTGCCTTGCCCAAAAATTCTTCAGACTTACCATCTTCACCATAAATGTCAGCAGTATCGAAAAAATTGATCCCAAGATCAATTGCTCTATTGACTACTGATCTGGTCTGATCTAGATCGCATCGACGTCCAAAATTATTACAACCGATACCAACAAGAGAAACTTCTAAACCTGATTTTCCTAATCTTCGATACTCCATTTTACCCCGCTACTTAGCAAAAAATTAAAATCTAATCAATCGCCACCTGTACGCTTTTTATATTCTTGACGGGCTGCACTATGACGTACGCGACGCTTCACTTGCTCTTGTCTAGGAGAACCTTCAATTCGCATCCGCTTCAAGAAACGTGCTTCATGAAGATCATCATCTTGAACAGGAAGACCACCTTCAAGAGAATAATTCGTACGCTCTTCTTTAACAGCTTCATATCTTTCCATTTCTTCTACCGTTAACGGAGCATCAGGAGCTTTTCTATTAATTTCAGGGTGCTCTATACCGTATGCACTTCGAGTGATTGGCTTGGTAACCTTTTTACCTAAGTGCCAATAGCCACCATCATCCGGTAATTGACGCTGTCTTCCATCGCGATGCACAAAAGCAGACCATTGTTGAGACATTACTCTTTTCGAATCTGTATCACAGTGTGGGCAAGGTTGTGCAGCCGAAGCTTCTCTAGCTGGACGTAGCAATTCAAATCGCGCCTGACATTCTTCACATATATATTCATATATCGGCATAATGATCTCCCAACTTGATAATCAATATTATCGCATGACAAATGATTTTAGCCTAGAGGTGAATAATTTACGAAAAATGTACCTGCATTTACAAATATTTTTGTAGGCTTATACAAGATTCTTTAGGAAAATTTTCATACTTGATAAGATACATTCATCGTAATTCTAGTTTTCCAATAATTAAGGAATTTAAAATGATTTATCATCAATCAATGTCTAAATTATGGAAATGTAAAATATGTAGTCGTTGAAGGTGAATTAAGAGAGAATAAGTAAGTAGTGAATAAAATAATTTTTTTCTGATTGGAGGAAATAATATGGCTAACCCACATGCAACAAAGCAAGACTTTGAATCTGCATTCAAAGGCTTCCACTACCCTATTTCCAAGTCTGGTATCTATAACATGGCCCGTGACAAAGGCGGAATAGACAGAGAAGTTGCAAGAGTTTTGGCTGAAATACCAAACCAGCGGTATAAAAACGAAGATGATATTCGATTAGCAGTTCGATCAGTCTATCTTTCAAGGGGAGTGCTTGAGGACGATCTTCCTATATAAACTCAAAATTCGTGCTAATCACGTTCGATTGCAACCATTTCAATCTCAAAAATCAATGGTATTCCTGCAAGTTCATGGTTGGCATCTAACCCAATTTTTGAAGCAGATATGGATATTACTTTAGCTCCCACTCCACCTTGCAACTGCACTTTATCTCCAATTTTTAATTCTGATGGTGCTCCTTGAGAAGAAACTTCAAAAATCAATGATTCGTCTTTTGAACCATAAGCATCTTCGGGAGAAAGTTTTACTGTAACAACATCGCCTATTTTCAACCCTTTCACAGCTTCATCAAAACCTTTAATCATCGAACCAGAACCAACAACAAAAGATAATGGATCTCGTTCACGCGAAGAGTCAAATACAGAACCATCTTCTAAGGTCCCATGATAATGAACTGTAACTTTATCTCCCACTTCAACAATTAATGAATCTGAACAACTGCTTAATGTAAATAAAAATAAAAAACTGAAAATTACTAGCAAATTCACTAGTAGTATCTTAAAAATTTTTTGCATCATTAAGAGCTACACGCTTTCTAACAAACAATCAACAAATTTACGTAGTAATCTAGGACAGTTCATCGTAATCTAGCTCTATGGTTAACATGGATAGCAATAATTTAATATGGATAGACCTTGAGATGACAGGCCTTTCACCCGGTCATGACGTTATTTTAGAAATAGCAACTCTAGTCACAAATAAAGATCTAGAATTGCAAGCAGAAGGTCCTGTTCTTGCAATATCGAGATCACCTGAAGAATTATCCTTGATGGATGAGTGGAATCAAACGACACATAAGCAATCTGGACTAGTCGAGCGTGTACTGAATTCTGGGATATCAATTTCTGAAGCTGAAAAACTTACTTTAGAATTCGTCCGACAATGGACTCCCCCAGCTTCGTCACCTCTTTGCGGTAATTCAATACACTTTGACCGAAGATTTCTTCTTGCAGAAATGCCTAGTTTGGAAGAACACTTTCATTATAGAAATATTGATGTCAGCACAATCAAAGAATTAGTAAAACGTTGGTATCCAAATATAGAAAAACCCCTTACCAAAAAGCAAAAACATGAAGCCTTGGCAGATATTCAAGAAAGCATTGAAGAACTCCAATGGTATCGATCAAATATATTTTTTAATGATTAACTACCGATTTTTGGTAGTGTGAAATAATCAAAATAAGAATAATGCATAGTGAGGATCTACATGTTTTTTGAACTTCGACAATATTCTATTCTCCCGGGGAAAAAAAATGAATGGGTGCAATTAATGGAAACGGAAATTATTCCTTTCCAACAGTCGAAAGGGATGGTTATTTTAGGAAGCTTTACTGGTGAAGATGATGAATCAGTTTATGTTTGGATTAGAAGATTTGACTCCGAACAAGAACGTGAAACATTATATGAAGCTGTTTACCAAAGTGAACATTGGAAAAACATTATCGCCCCAAAAATCGAGACACTAATGGACCGATCGAAAATTAATGTACAACGCATCGAACCAACAAAATTATCTTCACTGAGGTAAATAGAACATCGAGCAATGCATAAACAGATTCAAACCTCATCGAATAAATTCAGAGCTTCAGGTGACCGCAATATATTCGTGATTTTGCAAAAGGCAAAAGACTAAAAACCTGTAATTCTTGTGGTAATAATATAAAACATATTCAAGATCAAGGAACGAATGCCGATGGTTCACTTAATGAATCATATTGTATTGTCTGTTACCAGAATGGACAGTATGTTCATAAAAATCTTAGCAAAAATGAGTTTATTACAGTTATCTCACCCGATTTAGCAAAACATTTCGGTGGTTCAGTTGGAAAAATTAAATTTACACTTAAAAGAGATATATCCAAACTACCAAGGTGGCAATAGGGGAAATTATCGAGCTGTATATCCACCATCCACAGGTAAGGCAACTCCCGTAATAAATGAAGCATCATCACTTACCAAGAAAGCTGCTGCAGAAGCAATTTCTCTATCTTCTCCCAGCCTCCCCATTGGATGTAGAGCTTCTAGAAATTCACGACCTTCTTCTTTTTCAGTCAGATTTTGAGTCATAGGTGTATAAATATAACCTGGACAGATTGCATTAACTCTTACATTTTCCTTAGCAAAGTTGATTGCAAACTGTTTAGTCAATCCAATAACACCGTGCTTGGAAGCTACGTATGCTGCACTGCGTTCTGGTCCAGATGAGGGAACACCATTTAATGTAATCCCTGAACTGAGTAATGCATTTAGACCAGCTATAGATGCAATATTAACTATTGCACCACCACCTAATTCAGCAAGTTTTGGTGCCCCGTGCAGTAGGCCGTTATATACCCCTGTAAGGTTGACTGACAAAGTCTGTTCCCATCCATTTCTACCACCTATACCTGCATTATTTACTAATATATTCAATCCACCAAATTCACTAATAGCCTTATTTAGTGCTTCATCTACATCAAATTCATTAGTAACGTCTAATTCTAAAGCTGAGGCTTGACCACCTGATTCAGAAATCAATGCAGATGTATCTTCGGCGGCACTTCCATTTACATCAGTACACATCACTAAAGCACCTTCATCAGACATCCTTATAGCCATTGCACGACCTAAACCAGATCCAGCGCCGGTAATAAAAGCAATGCGACCATCTAATCGTTCATTCATTTTTACCCCTTAGGAAATTATATTGTATATGACTTATACAACTCCTGATTCAGCGAATGCTATCAATTTTGCTTGGCTATAGCCTAATTCTCCAGCATAAATTTGATAATTATGCTCCCCTAACAATGGAGGGCGTCTTCGTAAATAAACTGGCGATTTTTCAAACTTATAAGGTGCTCCTGGATATAACACTGTAGATTGATAACCTGAAATTTCACCTTCCCACCAAAATTCACGCTCTTTCCAATGTGGATCATCAAGATTTTCCTCTGGGCGTCTAACCAATCCCCATGGAAGATGTAAATCTTGTGCACGCCTATACACATCTTCAGCAGGCAAAAGTTGAATAAATCGACCAATAGTTTCTGAGACATGATTACGGATTTCCACATTCATTGTTGGATCTGTATATAGTACTTCAACATAACTGGGATCATATAAATCACCTGTTGCCTGATATTCATCCATCCATTCGAGTAATTGATCAAATATTTTTTTCTCACGAGGAATTCCACCTCCCATCATCAAAACATACTCACCATCTTTACATGGATACTGCCAAGGTGACATCCTAACAGGAGCAGCATGTCTACCTGTCTGACGCAAAACGATTTTTTGCATATATTCCCAATTCGCAAAAGCGCCTTCAGTCGTCGCACTCACAGCTTCATGAACAGAAACATCAATAATTTGTCCTGGTTTGTCATCATTCATATCGCGTAACCAGAGAGCAGAAAGTAATGCAGTTACAGCATATTCACCTGCTATAGCTAGAGAATGTTCACCATCTGATCTTATTGGCGGTAAATCATGATCATCATAGCCGGTACTCATCATCGGACCACCCAAGGCAAGTTGCACTAAATCAGAGGAGTGCCATTCTTTCCATGGGCCAGTCAGCCCAAAGGGAGTAATTGAGCACCAAATAATTTCAGGGTTTAATTCTAAAACATGTTCTGCATTCATTAAAATATTGTTCGAGGTTCCAATAGAACTTCCATCTAAAATTACATCGACATCTTGGAAAAGTTTTACCAGCAACTCCTCACTACGCGAGTCATTAAGACTTAAAGTAATACTCAACTTAGAAGTGTTTGATGCAGCAAATCTTAAACTATGATTGACATCAAAAATATCATCCACATACGGTCCTTGATGCCTACTCTTGGCACCTTCAGGAGGTTCGATACGTATTACACGTGCACCAGCATCAGCCAGAAGTTTTCCTGCTACTTCCGCAAGATCACCTATTTCCAAGACTTTCAATCCTTCAAGGGGTCCTACAGTTGTGGAATCAGTCATACAGCCAACTCCGCTATCATGTTCGCCACTTCTTCAGGTGAATATTCTAAGAGATTTGTTAGAACATCAAATGTATCTTGCCCAAGCAAAGGAGCACCACGTTCCATTTTCCATCGAGCATCAGAAAATTTAGCCGGGTAGCCTTCGTATCTGTGCTCACCCAAATGATCATGTGGAGCAGATGGATAAAAGTCACGGAACGACAATTGTTCATCACTTTCCATTTTGTCATCAGTTCGTTGGCACATCCCGGCAGGTATTCCAATACTTTGTAATCGGTACATTAGAGACTGTGCTTCATTTTCAATAGTAAATTCACTGATTATTTCATCTAATATATCTTCATTGTTTTTGCGGCTCTCATTATCTTTAAAGCGTGGATCATCATTTAAACGAGAATCACCAATCAAGTCACAAAGTGCATTCCATTGAAGTGTTTCTTCAACTGTAATTGCTATCCAACTATCTCGCCCTTTATTATCTTGCTTGCAACGGTAAGTATTATGTGGTGCAACTGCAGGATAGCGTGACCTATTTCCGATACGCTCGTACCGTCGAGAATTAATTTGATAATCTAATAAAGGAACACCAGTGAGGACCATCCCAGTTTCTATTTGGGATATGTCTACGTACTGCGCTTCACCAGTATTTTTTCTATGATGTAAAGCCATTAATGCAGCTATAGCACCATAATATCCAGCCGTGTGGTCAAGGTATGAATACCCCCATCCAGCTGGTTCTTTATCAGGAAATCCTGACATCTGCGTACAACCACTTACAGCAGCTGCAGTTGGCCCCCATGTGATATATGACTTGTCACGTCCTGTATGGCCAAATCCTGATAATGATATATATATCGCAGTAGGATTTATCTCTTGAATCCGATCCCAGCTAAATCCCATACGAGCGAAAGCACCTGCACTATAGTTTTCTATCACTATGTCAGATTTTTTAATAAGTCGTTCAACTATTTCTCTCCCAAGAGGATGATGTAAATTCGCAGTAATACCTCTTTTATTTCGATTGAAATTATTGTGAAAACCACTACCGTTGAATGAGGGATTTTCGGGATCAACTTGTTGGCCCCAGCGCATAGAATCTATATAAGATTCATTTTCAACCTTAATTACATCAGCGCCTAAATCAGCCAATATCCGAGTAGCTTGAGGGCCAGCCACTATCCAAGTAAAATCACATACTGTAATACCTTCGAGTGGCAATGGTTTATCAGTACTTGATTCACTATACATATAATCGCTCGCTATATTTTCTATTCCTTGCCTGTCCATTCAGGTAAAGATTTGTTCCGAAAGGATTCAGGTCCAATTTTCGCATCTTCAGTTTCACGACTTACTTTCCGCATAGTTTCACCAAAACGTATCGCATCAGAAAATGGTAATTGTTGCCCACGACGGGCAACTTCTTTTGTAGCTCTTACCGCTAGGGGTGCTGAAAGTAATAATCTTTCAGCAAGACGATTGGCTTCATCCATTAACTGCTCATGCGGAACAACTTTCCATACCAAACCCATTTCTTTTGCACGTTCAGCATCAACACGCTCACCAATTAACAATAATTCCATAGCATTTTGCCAACCAATACGATCTGGCATTCTTACAGCACCTTGAATGGTAGGAATCCCTAACCGTACTTCAGGAAAACCAAATTGAGCATGTTCACTAGCAACAACAAAATCACAAGCAGAAACAAGAGTTAATGCAAAACCAAGACAGTAACCATTAACAGCAGCGATAACTGGCTTCCAAATCTCCATACCACTTTCTAATGATGTTAAACTAGGAGTTTCCCAAAATGTTCCATTCTTTGATTGATTTTCACCAAAACTCTTAACATCAGCACCTACGCTGAAAGCACGACCAGACCCTGTGACAATTGCAATCCAGGCTTCATCATCATTACGAAATGTCTCCCATGATTGATTAAGGTCTTCACGAAGTTGTCCGTTAATTGCATTGAGCGACTCCGGCCTATTATAGGTAATTGTTGCAATTTTGCCTTTGCGCTCATATAAAACTGTGTCACCCATAATACTCCTAGTAGTGTCATCCTATTTTTCATATTCCTAGATTAAAGTTAATCTACGCTAAAAATGCACCAACTAACAAAGCAACCAATGCAAATAATGATGCAATAGATAAAACATAGTTCGCCATTTGATTCAATTTATGTTGTTTAATAGCTTTATTTTCGGTTTCCTGATTTAGCTCAAGTTCTACGAGTTGAAGTAATTCTTCATCATTAATGACTTTTACTACAGGTGCCAACCTATGCAAACCAGATCGTTCACCACCTGAAAAAGCAAAAGCAGCAAATTTAAATCCCACACTAAGAATCAGAATCCCAAAGAAAAATGCAACGATTTCAACCACAAATATCTCCCATCAGTTTTATTCTGCATTAAAAGATCTTTTCAAAATATTACACGCATTAATTATTACCTGCTCTGTAGCATCAAATATATGTGCATTACTAAAAAATCCATGAAGATGGCCATCTAATCTGTACATATCGACATTAACACCTGCAGACTTAAGTAAATTACCATATTCCTCTCCCTCATCACGTAATGGATCATACTCTGCAGTAATTACCTGTGCAGGTGGTAAGTCAGAAAAATTGGATGCATGTGCAGGTGAAACACGAATATCAGTTCGAGAAAAAATACCATCATTAGGGACATAGCAATCCCAAAACCATTCCATAGATTGACGAGAGAGCCCATAACCTTCTGCATTTTCTTCATAACTAGCTGTCTTCATATCTGAGTCAGTAACTGGATACACCAACAGTTGATGATCTATTTTTGGACCACTGTTATCACGAGCGTACATTGCAACACATGCAGCGAGATTGCCTCCTGCACTATCTCCACCAACGGCAAGCTTGTTGAGATTGATCTCTAATTCGGAAAAATTTGCTTCAATCCATTCTGTCACGAAATAACAATCATTAAATGCTGCAGGAGCTAGATGTTCAGGAGCTAATCGATAATCAACAGAAATAACTACTGCATCCGAATGTAGAGCTAAACGTCTACAAGTAGGATCAGATTGCTCAACTGAACCCAATACCCAACCCCCTCCATGGAACCAGACCAAAACTGATGATCTATTATCGGTAGGTGGATAAAAAATACGTACAGGGATATCACCATTAGGTCCTGAAATAACATGATCTCTTACTTCAGATACCTCAGGACCTTTTGGTACAGTTTTAGCCAAATCAATACCCCTTTGCCTAGCTTCGACAGGTCCAATTTCCCAATAGGGAGGCAGATTAGCTGCTGCCATTTGTTCTAAATAAGCCTTAGTTTGAGAATGTAGCATAGTAGCCTCTATTCAAATTTTTAAAAATCATATTGCTCACTGCGTATTATGCCAATTATGCTAAGTCACTACAATGCTCATCTCTAAGGATAGATATGTTTCCAAAAAATGATCGACAAGCACAACTTCTTAATATAGCTAATAACCTAGCAAAAGAATTTGAAAAAACTGCTGCTGAACATGATCGTGATGGTACATTTCCATTTGATAATTATGTAATGCTCGAAACTACAGGGTATACGTCCGCAGCAATCCCCACCGAAGAAGGTGGAGGTGGCCATACATTGACAGATATTGTATTAGCACAATTGGCGCTAGCAAAAGGAGATGGTTCTACCGCGCTAGGTATCGGTATGCATTTAGTTACCACAGGAACTGAGGCATACAATAAAAGCTGGCCGAATGAATTAAGAAAAAAAGTTTTTTCTGATGTTATACAGCACGGATCTCTTATCAATAGTTTAGCTGCTGAGCCCCTGATGGGTTCACCGCGAACCGGCGGACAACCAGAAACATCGCTCGTACCAAAAGGGGACGGTGTATGGGAATTGAATGGTAGGAAAATTTTTTCCACACTTGCTCCAGTACTAACTTATTTTATCATTTATTGCACTGTAGATGATGGTTCAGGTGATGTTGCACGCGTAATCGTTGATAAGGATAGATCTGGTGTAAAAATCGACCCAACTTGGGACAGTATTGGAATGAGATCCACAGGGTCACATGACATAGTTTTTGAAAACGTTATAGTTAAAAAAGAAGATTTTATTTCACAAAGATCATTAGCGGAAAATACGACAGCCATGTCATCAGGTGGGGCTTGGCTACCTTTATTGATTGGGGCGGCTAATCTTGGTATTGCAGAATCTAGTAGAGACTACATAGTTGAGTATGTCCGAAATAGAAATCCGGGTGGGAAATCTTTCCTAAAAGATATCCCCTATATCCGCGAACAAATTGGGCGTATTGATACAAAACTTATTGTTGCACGAAATACTCTACTGAATTCTGCACAAGACTGGGATGATTATCCTGATGAACGAGAAAATCTGCAGTCACATATCTACGCTGCAAAGCTACAAGCAACTAATACAGCTATCGAAATTGTTGATATTTGTATGCGAGTAGCAGGAGGAGAGGCTCTATACAAATCTTTACCCTTGGAACGACATTTTAGAGATGTACGTGGAGGCATAGTAAATCCACCCATTGAAGCACGCGCTCTTGAATTTATTGCTAAATTAGCTCTTGAATAATGCAAATTGGATCATGATCATATAGTTTGAAAGTGAAATCTAATCATAAAATTAATGAGGAAATCTATGGATGGCAATGAACTTATAGCAAAAATTCTTAAACGTGAAGGTGTAGAATGGATTTCCTGTTTTCCTTCAAACCCTCTTATCGAAGCGGTAGCAAAAGAAGGTATCCGTCCTATAGCTTTCAGACATGAACGTGGTGCTGTTATGGCGGCAGATGGCTTTAGCAGAACTAGCGATCGAGAGCGTTTTGGCGTTGTAGCAGTTCAATCGCAAGCAGGAGCTGAAAATGCACTTGCGGGAATAGCTCAAGCAAATGCCGACAATATTCCAATCCTTGTTCTACCTGGAGGGAATAGTCTCTCGCAACTTTCGGTGACCCCTAATTATAATGTTACGAAAAGCTATGTCGGGATAGCAAAAAGCGTTGAGGCGATTTACAAACCAGACCAAATTAATAACGTCATGCGAAGGGCATTCAGTGCGCTCCGCAACGGAAGACCTGCCCCTGTTGTTGTGGAACTGACAAGTGATGTTGTCGCATCAGAGACCTCAAATGAAATCAGTGCCTACAGTGCACCTTCAGAGATGCTTCAATTGCCCGAATCAAGATCCATCAAAAATGCAGCTCAATCGATACTAGAATCAAAAAAGCCTCTTATTTGGGCAGGTGCAGGTGTACTTTTTTCAAAAGCGACAGAAGAGCTTAAAGAATTAGCTGAACTGACTGGTGCACCTGTATTCTGCACTATGCCGGGAAAATCTGCTTTTGATGAAAGACACCCTTTATCTTTGGGAGCCGGTGGTGGTACCACAACAGGAGCTGCAAACCTTTGGTTAGAGCACTGTGACTTAATCCTTGCATTAGGATCGAGCTTAACGCGAACACCTTATGGCCAAAAAATCAAATCGGACATTTTTCTAATACAAAATACAAACAGTGTCGATGATATTAACAAAGATGAATCTGTCGATATTGGTCTATTAGGTGATACTAAACTAACCATTTCTGCATTAATTGAAGAATTGAAAATTATAATAGGAAATGAAAAGAAAGATTACAGTGGCACACTAGAACAAATTCAACATATTCAAAATGCATGGCGTAAAGAATGGGCACCCCTACTTCAATCTGATGCAGAGCCTATAAATACCTACCGAGTAATACACGAAATCAATGAATGCATCGACAAAGAAAACAGTATAGTCACGCATGATGCAGGAGCACCTCGAGATTCTATTGTTCCTTTTTTTACAGCAACTACCCCGCATAGTTACATAGGGTGGGGGAAAACCACTCATCTCGGATTTGGGATCCCGTTAATGATTGGAGCAAAATTAGCAAATCCAGATAAATTTTGTTTAAATTTAATGGGTGATGGTGCCTTTGGAATGTCTGGGACAGACATAGAAACAGCTGCAAGGTCAAAAATTGCGATTACGACTGTATTACTAAACAATGGAGGAATGTCCACATATCCCGGAGGGTTTCCAACTGCTCGACTGAAATATGGTGTTTCCCATATGTATGGAGACTATGCAAAAATTGCAGAAGGTATGGGAGCAGTGGGAATTACAGTAAATTCAATTCAAGAACTTAAAGATGCTTTGGAGAAAGCACAAGAATTAAATAGTAAAGATAAAACAGTGCTTGTTGATGTTCATTCTGATATGGAAGGTCGGCGATCACGATGGGATCGATAAAATGAACCTCACACATACTGTTTGGAGTCCGCCAAAAAATTCACAACATGAGAATGGACTCCTCCCTACTGTATTTGCCTTACATGGCCATGGTGCAAACTCACAAGATTTACTTGGTCTCGCTCCTTATCTAGCTTCTGGACAAATACTCCTGATTTGCCCAGAAGCAGAATTTCAAATTCAACAAGGATTACCAAGCTACACGTGGTTTAACACTGAGAATGCAAACCGCAGAACATCTGAAGAATTTGAACGTGTGACAAAACTCCTCGTAAATTTCATTGCAGACGCGACGAATCAATACAACGTTGATTCAGAACGAACAATAGTTTTAGGATTTAGCCAAGGTGGTGGATTAGCATACGAACTAGGGTTAAGCATGCCTGAAAAATTCCGAGGTTTGGCGGCATTAAGTACATCTTTACCAGAAGAGACGATTACAACTATTAATAACTCTACAAACAAAAAACTCGATAAAATTTCCATCTTTATCCAACATGGAATTTCAGATGAAATCGTCACTGTAGACCGCGGAAGGAATGCTCACAACGAACTAGAAAAGATCGGTTTAAATCCGAGATATCACGAATACGATATGCAACATCAAATTAGCGCTGAAAGCCTAAATGAACTAAGTACATGGATTAGTGACCTATTGCTTTAGTACTCAATCAGCAACCACTACAATACCTTTTTTACTCAATTGCATGATCGTATTACTCTCATAATCAAGTTCAGACAAAATATTCAAAGTATGCTCCGCCATCACTGGCGGTGGTCCCAACACAAGCTCTGATCGACTCATTTCCCAAAGAGCTCCATGTCGCAAGAGAGGGCCCCAAGTAGAATGATTGATTTCCGTAACCATATTGTTTTCTAGGACATGATCATCAGAGAGCCAAAATTCACCTGGTAATTTACCATCTGCACGAACACATCCAATACCAACTGATGAAAATTCATTCTCCCAATAATCAGCTGTTTCTGTAATAAAAAGTTCAGTAAGTAGATTAGATAGTTCTTCTGCATTTTCATCTCTACCTATACGAGATGAAAATCGACCGTCTTCAGCTAATTCAGGGCTCTCGATTTTGTTACAAAATTGATGCCATTCTTTTTCTAGATGTATACCAAGATAGACCCAACTGTCTCCAGAACATTTATAAAGTCTATTTATTGGACTGGTACCAAAAAGATGATTATCAGGTATTTTGCGGTCTGGTTTTCCTCTATATCTGATGAAATCATCTGCGTTTGCATATGCATTAGCACCTAACATATCTATGAATATCCTTTGTCCACCATGCCCTTGTGAACGTGCATACAAAGCTAACAATGCTGAACTCATTACTACCATCGACGTATTAGGGTCAGGATTTACTTCATTTCCACGAAATAAGCGACGCCCTATCTCACGAATAGCTTCTAAAGATTCTGCTGAGTCATTAGGAGGAAAATTTGCACCAGCCTGGAAAATGGCACCGCCAGCAGCTGCACCAGGCACTGGATGTGCAGATGGACGATGAGCACTTGGACCATTTTGACCATACCCATTCATTGCCAAATAAATAATCTGAGGATTAATTGATTGTGCATGAGCAAAATCAAAGCCTAAACGTTCATCAACACCAGGTCGAAAATTAGAGATAATCAGATCGGTGGTCTCAATTAATTGATCCAATATTATCTTGCCTTCATCAGTTTTTAAATTAATGACTATACTTTCTTTACTACCATTAACCCGCATCGCACCAACCCCACCTCCAAGTTGTCTATACGGATCACCACCCACTGGCTCTACTTTGATAACACGCGCTCCTAAATCAGCTAACTGCGAAGCACCCAACGGCGCAGCAATAATGGAAGCAAACTCAAGTACTGTAATACCTTGTAATGGAGGAGAGGTATCATCACTATAAAGATTTGATTTTGCAGATTGGATATCAGTATTTTCAGATAAAACCTCAAAAGTATGCTCACCTACCGCAGGTGAAACACCTCCAACTTGCCCCGGAGTAACGTCTAAGCTAGCCAACAAGCCTAGTTGTTCCGAACGACCAGAAGCTGGATCAGGATCGGCTTGAACTTGACCTAACATGGAATCAACGAGTGTCATATCATCCTTAATCAAAATACCTAAGCGTGGGTCAACGACTTCAACAACATGTCCGTTATCTCTTAAATCAGGATCATCCATCGCTTCTTGTGTCGTTTGAAAAGGATGAGCAGCAATATTTCCTAATTCTGAAAAATGTGAAATCCATTCATGGGTAGTTTTTTCAAGCATTCGTAATAAAACACGATCACGAACTTCCTCAATCACTTCCAATTCCCATTCACCCAAACCACCTTGAGTACGTTCATCAACAAAAATATCGTGCAATCCGATAGCAGCAATAAAACTGTCAAATTGACCACGTAGTAAGTTACCTAATTGCATCCAACCATCTTTAGTTTTGACAGGTTGATATTGAATATTTGCGTTTCTATCAATTAACAATCTCGGATCAGCACCATATTGCTCGTTATCTATTTCAGCAAGTTGCCTGCGGATTAAATCACCTTGTTCATATGTAAGCATGCATCTCAACATACTCGTCTGCACATATTGTCCGAGGCCGGTACGTTTACGTGAAATAAGAGCAGCTAAGACCCCAGATACTATTGCTTGTGATGCTGCATGAGATGCAACTTGTACAGCAGAAAATTGAGGTCCTTCACGAGGAGCTGTACCCGCGAATGATTGCATCCTTCCAGTTTTCGCAGCAACAACATCTTCATAGCCAGGATACGAAGAATACGATCCATGTTTGCCAAATCCTGTAAGGTGAACATAGACTAAACCACTATTTTTCACAGATAATACATCATAATCGGCACCTAAACCGACAGCACTATTCTGTCTAATGTTTGAAACAACTACATCAGCATTTTGAGCTAAAAAATGCAAACGTGACTGTTCAATTTTTCTTTTGAGGTCTAGTTCGACACTTCTTTTACCACGAAGCCACATAGGTGAAGTAGGTAAAAAACGAAAAGGATCTCCTCCAGGACGTTCAATTTTAATGACATCAGCACCAAAATCAGCAAGAATCATAGTCGCAATACCAGCAACTGGGCCACTAGACAAATCAAGAATTCTTAAGCCATCAAGTGCTCTAACCATCTTTGATTCCCTATGAATAAAACTATGGATCTATCTTTGCAGTAGCAGATCCTCTAACAACTTCTCGTCCATCTTGGTTAGAAGTACTAACAATTAAATCTACATAAAATTGTCCACCATCTTCTCTAATTGATTCGACTGACAAAGTAGTTGTTAACGTATCACCAGGCCACACTTGATTAACAAAACGAACACCATATTTTGTTAATCGACCATCACCAACTAAATTAGTAATTGCTACTCCAGTAGCGCCCATTGAAAGCATCCCATGCGCAAAAACTGAAGGATACCCGGCAATTTCCTTTGTATAAACCTCATCAGTATGAATGGGATTGTAGTCGCCTGAGCTCCCTGCATACTGTACAATCTGAGTTCTAGTTAGGTTTTCAGCTACTACCTCAGAAAACTCCTGACCTTCACTGATATCACTTGCCTTCAGAGTCATATTAATACCCTTTCTATTGATCGATCGGTCGTTCAGTAACGACACCTACTGAACGTGCGGTAATAACTAATTCATCATTTTGATCATAATATTCAGTGATAGTTTCAGAAAATTTTAATTTCCCTGCACGTTTACTTTCTCGCTCCCATTTCTCTCCTTCTTTAACAACAGAGTGAAGGATGTCTCCAGGTCGGAGATGACGATGATATTCGTAATGTTGTTCAGCATGAAGACCACCACTACCACCTTCTTGTTTTTCAATACCGGTTGGAGTTTTTCCTGAACCAAACCACGGTTCCCCGATTTTTGGTCGTAAAGAATATCCTTCATCGAATTGTGCACTCGCAGCAACAAATGTTGGAGGCGCAATTATCCCTTGTGCTTCCGTAGTTAAAGCATAATTCGAATCATAATAAACTTGGTTTTTATCACCTATCGATCTTGCAAAAAGCATTATATGTCCAGCTTCAACTGGAAATTGATCACTCATTATCTCCTCAATTCTTTAAAATATACTTCCAACGCGAATACTCCGTTCAATAGCATAGACTATTAACAATCCAACTCCTACTACTATCCACTTCCAATGATATCGTCCAGGGTCTTCTAACATTGATCACCTCATAATTAATCTAGTTAATTTTTTATTGCGGACGTCCGATTTTGCCACTCGGAGTAATTACAGCTCCATCATATCTAACATTGTTTATTTTAGCCCCTGGAGAAACAAGAACATTTTCAAGAGTTGCACCATTTAGTACACAATTTGCTCCTATCACAACATTTTTACCAATTTGACATCCAGAAATTTCTGCTTCAGGTGATATTAAATTCTCTTGCTCATAGTGATCCAAGATTTGTGACTGAGCAGAAAGTAGTGATTTTAAATTTCCCGTGTCTAACCATTGTCCATCAAACTTCCTACCTGCAACGTATCCACCTTCTTCAATGATTGCAGAAAGTGTTCCTGATATCTCCAATTCACCTTTCTTATTAGCTACCGGATCATCCAGAATACGATCCACAGCATCAGGCCCTAGCATCCACCATGCAGTACAAGCTAAGTTAGAAAGTGGTTTTTGAGGTTTCTCAACAAATGATACAATCTGCTTACCTTTTAACTTTGCAATTCCCATATCTTTTGGTCGATCTGTGTAAGAGAGAGGTAACCAAGCTTGAGCTCCACTTTCTTCCCATTTTTCAATATCAACAGCCAAATTTCCACCAAGTAAAATAGAATCGGTAGCAACCACAATGGTATGTCTTCCTCGTATGATTTCATTTGGAACTTGAGCAACTGCATCAGCTGGTCCATTAGGTAAAGACTGAATTACAGCACTTAATGTGATTGGGAAATCAGAAATATCTAATTCTTCAACCTGCAAAACCTCCTCAGGGGATCGAACAACAACCACTACATCTTTTATTCCGATTTCACATAGACGATCTAACGCATAAAACAACATTGGTCTGTTCAAAAGCGGAATTAACCCTTTAGAAAATTCTATACTCAATGGGCGAAGACGATTTGCTTTCCCTCCAGTCAGCAAAATTGCAATAGGAATTTCCATATAATTATCCTAAAAAACTTATCTGTTTTTTTTAATCAATAACTAAGTTATATCATTTTTTGTGACGAACAATTCTTCTTAGTATTATTATCCAGTTATGAAAACAAAAAAAATGATTTTTGAGTCAACTTTTAGAGAACAACAATATCAATTACATGAGTCAAATTCCTTGGAATCGCTTTTTCATTTGATACTAATCGATGACAATCAACACAGTTATCATTATGTAATCGAAATGCTAGGCTATATATTTGGCTACGGTGAAGAAAAAGCATGGACATTAGCTCGAATTGTCGATACACAAGGACAGGTAATAATTGAAACTGCTTCACGTTCAATTTGTGAAGAACATCAATTGCAGGTACATAATTATGGTGCAGATCATCGTATTACTAGCTCTAAAGGGTCAATGTCTGCAATTATTGAGTCTGCACCGTAGCATAATTCACAAACATCGATACACTACCTAGATGGATACAATGAACCTCAACATCACACGTTACTGTTTAGAACAATGGGCATATGATAATTCAACTGCTAGTAAGCCAGCATTTACTTTCGCTAGAAAAAACAAAAAAAATGATACTTGGACCTATCAGGAAGTTTGGAATTTGGTCCAATCCATTGGCAAAGGTTACATTAAACTAGGGCTTAAAAAGGGAGACCGGGTTCTAATACGTCTACCACACTCTCCTGAGTATGCATTTGCTTTTTTTGGGGCAAATATAGCTGGCTTAATTCCAATACCAGCATCACCACAGTTAACTAACGAAGAAGCTTCTTTCCTACTAGAAGATTCTGGAGCTACATGTATCGTACAATCATCAACGGCACAACCTTTTAACTTCAAAGGGATAACTATCGAAGATAAAAATCTTCTCCATATGAATGGAGAAAAGGAACTACCGTTCACAAAATCAGAAGACCCAGGATTTTTAATTTATACATCCGGAACTACTGCAAAACCTAAAGGTGTCTTACATGCACAAAGAACAGTTCTTGGGAGAGCCTTTATGCGTAAGGGATGGCAAGATTTTCAAAAACAAGACATCACGATGCATGCAGGAACTTTGAACTGGTCTTATACCTTGGGGGTAGGCTTATTAGATGCTTGGGCCGTTGGTGCTCATGCGACATTACAAGAAAGCCCAATTGAACCAGATGAATGGCCTGAAATAATTGAAAGATTAAAAATTAATGTTTTCAGTGCAGTTCCTACGATTTTTAGACAAATATTAAAATATTCCGAAATTGAAAAATATGACCTCTCTGCACTACGACATGTATTGTGCGGAGGAGAACCTCTTACACCTGCACTTTATGAAGAATGGGAGTCACGTACCAATACGAAAATTCATGAAGCATTAGGTATGACAGAATTAAGTACATATATTTCTTCTAGCCCTACAATCACAACCCGCATAGGTTCACCAGGAAAACCACAGCTAGGAAGAAATATAGCCATACTCCCTGAAGATAGTGATTCCACTGAACCAGTGCCACCTAATGAAATAGGTCTTTTGGCATCCCATCGATCAGATCCAGGATTAATGTTGGGTTATTGGAATAGACCTCAAGAAGAATCCGCTGTATTTCGGGGAGATTGGTTTATTGGAGGAGATCGTGCTGCTATGGATACCGATGGTTACATCTGGTTCCACGGGCGAGCAGATGACGTAATAAAATCTTTCGGTTTCAGGCTATCACCCGTAGAAATTGAGGCTGTTCTCGAATCTCATCCTGAAGTATCTGAGGCTGCTGTAATCGGTTATCAACTTGATGAAAGTAAAACTTTAGTTACTGCATGTATAGTTCCTGTAGAAAACCATGACATCAATGAGCAAAATCTAAAAATATTTGCCACTGAACACTTAGCTGAGTACAAACAACCACATCAATATAAATTTTTTAAATCACTCCCCCGTACAAAAAATGGAAAATTACAAAGAAGCATTTTGTTAAAATCACTCCACGAGGCAAGTAAAAATTTATAATAAAAACTAATTTGAAATGAGAGAAATTTGTTAAAAATTAAAGCAAGCATAACAGGAATTATCGGAGGATTTATTTCAGGTATGACTGGTATTGGTGGTGGTACTGTGATGGTCCCTTTACTTACCGGCTTCGTACTTATGAGACAACACCGAGCACATGCAACATCGTTAGTAATAGTAATTTTTGTAGCAATTTCGGCAGCAACACAGTACTTAATGCGCGATCAAATCAGATGGGATTTAGCTATTGCCCTTAGTATTGGCGCAGTTGTTGGAGCACAGATTGGTGCTAGGACTATGCACTCAATGCCTGAAAAAAATTTAAGAATGATTTTTGCAATTTTTTTATTTGTCGTTGGTATAAGGCTTATCTTTGGCAGTTCAATTATTGACTTATCATTTGATGGCAACGCACTATCCAATAACACACAAACTATAAGCTCCTTACTCATTGGATTAGTAGGTGGTGCTTTTGGAGGACTCTTAGGTATTGGAGGAGGTGCTATTTTTGTCCCTGCACTGGTTTTAATTCTCGGACAAGACCAACATATCGCACAAGGTATATCACTAATAGTCATCATTTCAACTGCCCTATCAGGTACAGCTGTAAATTTACGAAGCGGTTATATCGATAAAAAAATAGTAATTTGGGTAACTCCTCCAGCAGTCATATTAGCAATCATAGGAGGCTATACTGCTGGTCTTTTAGATAGTGAAACTCTTAGTCGCATATTTGGTTTTGTAGTTTTATATGTAGCAATTAGAAGTTTTTATACAACTTGGCTAAAATCCAAAACAAACTAATTTTTTGTAGCTCTTGTTACAGTACGTAAAAGTATATAGCCAATAATTCCTGATAATAATGAGGCAACCAAAATGCCAACCTTAGCATTCGTTAGTAACTCATTTGTATCGAATGACAACCCAGTAACAAACAAGGAGACTGTGAATCCAATACCACCAAGAAAACCTATACCAACAATTTGTAACCAATTGACACCTAATGGCAATCGCGCTCCCAATTTGACTGCAATCCATACACCTAACGTAACTCCAATAGGTTTGCCTAATAGCAAACCTAAAGTGATCCCCCAAGTTAAACTAGAATTGAAAACATCAACTAATGTATCGATAGATAAATAGACGCCAGCATTGGCAAAAGCAAAGATAGGGACAATGGCAAAAGCTACAGGTCGTTGCAAAGTATGCTCTAATCGATCAAGAGGTGAAATTGTTTGGCGACCTAATTCAGAAACTTGCATAAGGGTATGAATTCTTTCTTCACGCCCTAGATTTGTGCCTTCAACTTGAGAGTCGTTTTTCAGTTGCTGGATCAGTGGATCCGCTATCTGAGAAAAAGATTCCGGAGGATTCCAACTACGCCAAGGTGTCATCAAACCTAATAATACACCCATTATTGTTGTATGTACTCCTGATTCAAGCATTGCAACCCATGCGACTGCACCGATTAGAAAATAAATTGGTATATACCAAACACCTATTCGATTAAGAAAATAAATTAGCGCAAGAAGCAAAAAAACGATTATTAGAGCTTGAACATTAATAGTTGCCGTGTAAAAAAGGGCAATCACAGCTATAGCACCTAAATCATCAACTATAGCCATAGCCAAAAGCAAAACTAACAACCCTGTGGATACTCGAGAACGTAATAACATTAATACACCCACAGCAAAGGCTATATCTGTTGCCATTGGTATTGCCCATCCAGAACGTGCTTCAGCATCATCCACAATCAAGAAAAATATTAATGCAGGTACTACCATTCCACCGATAGCTGCAGCAGCAGGTACTGCCATACGACGAATACTTGCCAATTCTCCTACAACTAATTCTCTTTTAATCTCCATCCCAACCAAAAAGAAAAAAAGTACCATCGCAGCATCATTGATCCAGAAATGTAAATCCCGATCAATAGAATAAAACCCAAAGTCAATCGCTATATGGTGGTGCAAAAAATCACCGTAATAAGATGAAAAAGGAGAATTTGCCACAGTTAAAGCAAGGATTGCCATAACAAGAAGAATGAATCCACTTGCACTTTCTGTCTGAAGAAAATGTTGAATAGGTCTAGCCAAACGAACTTTATAAACACCAGGAGGAGGCGATTCTACATTCATTTTGATATTAACATCCGTCTATTTATATTAATTAGTAAGGTGATTTACTGGAGAAATTTTATCAAACAACTTAGTTTGAGTCTGTCACTAAAGATTATTCAATGCACGCCATAATTCTGGATTACTTCGAAGAAATTTATTTAATGATGATGAAGTCACGCCAATTTTTTTTGCAGTTAAAGAAACCTTCCAATTATTAGCACTTAATTCATCAAACAATGATGCGACAATTATAGAATATTTCGAGTTTCGAGTATTAAGTGTAAATGAACTATTTTTAGTTTGTTGAACAAATTTTTCTAATTCACTTCGAACATTTGGGGGATTACTTCGTAAAGTTAGAGCAATTTTTAATCGTAACCTACGTAACGCATAAACCCGATTAATATGCTGTGAACGTGACTCACTAGAAAGACCCACAAGACCAGATGAAACGTGTCTAATTCTAACAGCAGAATCTGTCTTGTTCTTCTTTTGGCCACCGGGGCCACTTGCACGAAATTTATCAAGAACACACTGTTCCATTAACTCTTGATCTGTCAAATACAAAAAATCAATCCAAGATTGATTTTCAACAGAATTCATATCTTTCACCTATCATCCTGTGCGTAATCCATCTATCCTTATTAGCCTATACGTTTATAAAGAAAGAACCTAATGATGAATCGTATACAAATTGTAGGTGCAACTGGTTATGGTGGTTTGGGCATCCTTGAGTTGCTCTTAAATCACCCAAATTTTGAAGTTTCATCGATTGTGGCACGTGATGAAGCTGGAACAAGAATTGATTTAGTTTATCCTCACCTTGCAGGAAGAACAGAATTAGTAATTAATAGTCCTTCCAATGATCTAATTGGTTCTGATTGTGATGCTGTAGTTTTCTCCACACCTGACGGAGTTTCACAACAATATGCATCGAATCTAGTAACTTTAGGCAGAAAATTTATTGATTATTCCGGTGATTTCCGTTTTAGAGATACAGATGACTATGCAAAATATGCAGAACGCCATCCGAGCATCAAGGAAAATAGCCATAAAGCTGAACAATTATTAAACCGAGCAGCATATGGGGTTTCCGAGCTTAATAAAACCAATATTGCTCAATCAGAGATCGTAGGAAATCCCGGGTGTTTTGCCATAGGAATTATTTTAGGTCTTGCGCCTATTTTTAACGAAGATCTAGTTGAAGATGGGATTGTAACAGTGGATGGACTGACAGGATCATCTGGTGCAGGTAAAAAACCAGCACCCTTACAACACTTAAGTCATCTAAATGATAATGTCATACCTTACAGGCTTCTCAATCACCAACATGTCATTGAATCTGAATTTACACTCGGCCGTTTAGGAAACGCACAAGGAGCAACAATTGATTTCATCCCACACCTTTTAGGGACCACTAGAGGAATACTTAGCACAATGCATATGCGCTTAACAAAGAGTATTGATCGAGAAAACATACTTAATATGTATCGTGAATTTTATAAAGAAGATACATTTGTGCGAATTCTAGATACTGCCCCAACGCTAAAAAATGTTTTAGGCTCAAATTATTGTGATATTAGTGTCTTTGTTTCTGAAGATATGAATCGATTAGTAGTAATATCTTCAATCGACAACCTAATGAAAGGACAGAGTGGATCAGCAATGCAGAATCTCAATATCATGTTTGGATTAGAACAGAATGCTGGTTTAGATAAGACACCAATGTATCCATAAATTACCCAATATCAGTCAAAATTTATTATTTTGACAACAATCGATCAAGGCCTTCAACATCCTCATTAGCAAGCATAAGCCTCCGTGCAGGATAATTTATAACTATTCCTTCACTAGTTAAACGTCTGTGAATATGTTTCATCATTTCATGCTTTAAGGTGAAAGAGTCTGCCCATGTAACGGCTCGCATTTTTACAAAAAAATTAATGTTCGAGTCACCAAATTCTGAATATCGAAAAAAGGGCTTCCTTGCAGTATCAACATAATCATACTCTAAAAGTTTATTCATTTCTTCAACAACTATTGACTCTACTCGATCAAGATCTTCTTCGTAAGCAATGCCACAGTCAACTCGAGCATCCGCCCGGGCATCTGCAGAATCAAAGTTAGTAATAATTGAATCTGCCACTGCAGCATTAGGCACCATAACAATATTATTATCAAAGGTACGAATTCGAGTAGCACGCCATCCTATATCCTCTACTACACCTAAAGGACCACCAGAAACTTCGACAAAATCCCCAACTGCTATAGATGAATCAGTAATCACGTAAGAACTTGCAAAGATATTGCTGAGTAATGGTTGCAAAGCTAGCGCAACAGCTAATCCACCTAGACCTAAACCAGCTAACAACGGACTAATCGACACTCCTATGACATCTAAAACCAATAGAGCACCTATGGTAATAATCACTACATTAATAATCCGTTTTAAAAACGGCATCGATCTAGGATCGAATCCTGGTAACCCTGAGACTTCTCCATTTCTAGATATCCAATCCAGTAGTCCAAGAACAATACGGCGTGAAGCAATAACTATGAAAAACAATATGAAAGCAACCCAAATTTTTTCAATTGTTCTAAGATAAGGATCCATATATGACAAAATATTGAGACCTGCGTATATGCTAGAAATTGCAATCGACAAAATTAACGGACCTTTTATCGCCTCTGCAAGAAAGTCGTCAATTTCTGTTTGAGTAGTTTTCGTAATTAGATGCATGATTCTTCGAGCTTGAGTTGCTAGAGCCTATGAAATTAGTAACCCAATAGTAACCACCAATAATGCAATTAAAATTTCTTCGATATCAGTCTGGTTCACATTAGCCTCACTCACAACTACATAGTTTGAAACGCAAAATCTATCTTAACGTATATACATATAATAATCGTATTTCACATATCTAGAACAAATTTAGAAAAGAAGAAAATTCTTCAGGTGTATTTATATTCTTGAATGATTGGCCATTTGGATCCACCTCTTGCCATTCTTCCTCTTTCAGCCTATAAGCATTTAAATCTCCTGATAATGCCATAGGTGCTCTTACTCCTTCTAGAATTTTTGCATTAATAATAGAAAGACTATTAGTTAATAAAGCTGAACATAATGGCTGTGGTCGTCCTTCTGCAATTGGAACAACCCATTGATGATTATTGTCTACTTTTTCTATAAGTAATTCTAATAATTCTGATCGTATCAATGGCATATCAACTGCGGTAACAATTGAAGTTGGAGCTCGAGACAATTCTAATCCTGCAGCAATTCCCACTAGGGGTCCCTCATCTAATAGTCTATCTTCTCCAAAAACCAGAGGAATATTTGATTCAATTTCTGGAATAGCTCGATCAGGAGCATTAACAACAACTATTTCATCAACTACACCTGAAATAGCTGTTACGCAATATTGTAAAAGTGTTGATCCATTCACAGGTAATAATGCTTTATTAGATCCCATGCGGGTAGATCGACCACCAATTAAAATAATGCCTGTTACATCCAACATCTTGCAATCATACCAACATAAAGGAGATTATAAGATAATGATCAAACAAACAGCTCTTTGGAAAGCTTTACATCTAGATGATTATAATCCACCAATTATCGCCATCGTTGGTGCAGGTGGAAAAACTTCTCTACTTTATCGTTTAGGAGAAGAAGCCATAGCAATGAATCACAGTGCATTGTTATCCGGCACCACATTATTTACACTTCCAAAAAAAGAAATTCAAAATCAGAAAACATTAGAAGAAACCAACGAAAATCTGTTAAATATTCTGACAAAAGAAGTATTCAATTCTCAAGTTGTTATCGCAAAAACAGGTACTGCACCTAAAAAACGTCAACGACCCATTTCAGTTGAACTGATAGATAAAATAGCTAAAGATTCTCAATTTAGATTAATAGCTCTTGAGTCTGATGGTAGCAAAATGAGGCCTTTTAAAGCGCCTGCCGTTCATGAACCTGTAATTCCTAAAAGTGCAACACATGTTATTTACGTAATAGGACTAAGTGCTGTAGACAAACCATTAAGTGAAGATTATGTTCATCGTTCTGAATTAGTAAGAAAGATTGCAGGACCAGCAACACATTGCACTATCGAAGTAATATCAAAAATAGCCACAAGCTTACAGGGTGGGAAAAAAGGAGTGAACAATCGTGATTTTACAATTCTAATTAATCAGTCAGAGCTAAACCCATCTTTAGCTACAGAATTAGCAAAAACTATATTCGAAAAAGGTAATTCGCGAGTGATTGTTGCATCTTTAAGAAATATCCATCATCCAATTTTGGAAATCTATCAAACTTAACTACCCATGCATACTATTTTCACGATACGATCAAAATGGAGGACCACATGACTGTCTATTTAATTATTTTAGTACTCCTACTTGTGTTGTCTGCTTTTTTTTCTAGCGCTGAAACAGCATTTCTATCTCTAGATAGAGTGCGTTTAGAGCATTTTGTACGTGAATCTATTCCAGGGGCACGTCGAGTTTCGATGCTCCTCGAACGCCCGCAACGATTATTAAGTGCAATCTTAATAGGTAACAATCTGGTTAACACTGCAGTTGCAGCGGTTGGTACCGTTTTAGTAACAAAACTAATGCCGGGTGGTCAAGGAGAAACTATTCTAATTGCTACAGTTATAATGACTATCCTTCTAGTGATATTAGGAGAAGTAGTGCCAAAAACATTAGCAATTACACATTCATTCGCAATAAGTAGAATTTATGCTCCTATTTTATCTTTATGGTCCTCCATCACTAGACCAATAGTTGCCTTGCTAGATGTATTGACAATTTTATTAGTAAAAACAACAGGTGGAGAAGAAATCACTACAAATCCTGCCCTAAGCATGCCCGAACTGAGAACAGCTATAAGATTGGGTGCCGAAACTGGTTCTCTTGAAACTGAGGCTTCAGAGCGTATGTTGGGAGCGCTGACATTACAGCAGCGTCAAGTACAAGAAATTATGGTATCGCGGATGGACATGATTGCAATTGAAGAACATCAACCACTTCTAGAAGTATCTCACTTATTAAGTACCGCAGGATTCCAGCGCCTACCTGTTTATGCAAATAGTCCAGATGAAGTCATAGGTTACGTACATGTAAGTGATGTTAATGCGGCTCACTTAGAAGGTTTAAATAATCGCAATGCAGGGGATATTATGCGAACTGTACTTTTCGAATCGGAACTGGCACCAATAGCCAATGTACTTGATCTGATGAGAACACATGGCAGTTATCTCGTAATGCTAGTTGATGAATTTGGTAGTACGTCAGGATTAGTAACATTAGAAGACATTATGGAGGAAGTTGTTGGACATATGCGGAGTGAAAGCGGCGCTGAAATATCTAGAGTCACAGAAGAGAAAAAAACCGGCCGTTTTTTCGTGGATGGTAATACATTATTAGTAGATCTTTCAGCAGAATTATCTGTAGATTTTACAAATGTCGATGCAAATACTGTTGCAGGACTATTACTCTACCATCTAAGACGTTTCCCAAAGATTGAAGAGTCAATTGAAATTCAAGGCTACCAATTTACAGTGTTAGAAATGGACGGAAGAAGAATCGCAAGAGTGTCAATTAGCGAAAAAAAATAGGAGGTTATGGGTGCTACTCATTGCTCTTTCTATATTCATGTTCCAATAACCAAATTTTACGTTCCATACCACTTCCAAACCCAGTCAGTGATCCATTAGCACCTATTACACGATGGCAGGGCAAAACGATTGATATAGGATTTTTATTTAAAGCGCCTCCAACTGCACGAGATGCACGTGGAAATCCAATCTGTGAAGCAATAGAACCATAAGTGGTGGTTCTACCGAAAGGAATAGTTTGTAGAGCGAACCAAACTTTCAATTGAAACTCTGTCCCAGATAAATCGAATGGAATGGTAAATTTCTCCAAATTTCCACTAAAATATTCTTTCAATTGATAAACTGTAGAATTTAGAATACTTTCAGAGGAAGAATTGGCGGGAGTGTTGATAGTCTTTTTATCAAATTGATTATCAAAAAACTTAATCTTTTGTACCCCAATAGCAGAAACTTGTATAAAAATATCTCCGATTTCTGTATTTATGAGTTTACGTGTAGACATCAGTCATCTCCCAATATATAAATCAATACAAGTCACTTTGTAATGTACCAAATCAAATATCGTGACGTTAGAAAATCTGGAGGAAAGATGCGCGCAAATCCTGTACTTGAAAAATGGAGAAATGGTGAGAAAACAATTGGTGCATGGCTTTCGTCTGATTCTTCCTATGTAGCAGAAACCATGGGACATGTTGGATTTGACTGGCTATGTATAGATCAGCAACATGGTATCAGTGATTATGCTTCTACGTTCCAAATGCTTCAAGCAATTTCAACAACTAATACAACACCTTTTGTCCGAGTCGCGTGGAATGACTCAGCCACAATTATGCGTGCTCTAGATGCGGGTGCCTATGGGATTGTCATCCCTCTAGTGAATAATGCAGAGGAAGCCAAAAAAGCAGTATGGGCATGTCGTTATCCACCTGATGGAGGAAGATCTTCAGGGCCGAACCGAGCGATACTCTATGGTGGCAGTGATTATCAAGCAGAAGCTAATAAAGAAATTGCCTGTATTGTAATGATTGAAACAGCTGAAGCAATTGAAAACATCGATTCTATATTATCTGTAGAAGGAGTAGATGCGGCTTATATTGGTCCCTCCGATCTAGCATATGCTTTAGAAATGACTCCCACAGGAGATAATAATAATCCTGATCACGTTAAAACTGTTGAAGCTATCTTTGATGCTTGCATTCGTCATGGAGTAGCACCGGGGATACATACTGGTAGTGTTGAATACACATCACGCTGGCTATCACATGGGTTCCAAATGGTTAATCTTGGAACAGATATTCAGTTCCTTCGTTCACGTGCGTCTGATTCTCTAAGCCAAGTCAAATAAAGGATCATCAGACTACTATCAACTCATCAATCGCACCTCTTTGACCGCCTTTAGCGTTGATAGATCTTCGAGCGGGAGTGCGGTTAATTGTGTACTTTGATCCTTCATATAAACCTACTATCCATTCATGCGGTGAGTTCGATAACATCATTGCCACATTATTTTCACGTAATCGGTCTATCGACCACTTAAGTCTCAGATGTTCCACACGACCAAAAGAACCTTTTGTGTATGAAGTAAAACTAGATGTAGATGAAAGTGGGAAAAAAGGTGGATCAAAATACACAAAATCACCTTTTTTAGCTTTTTTATAACTATCTTCAAAATCTCCACAAATCAATTCAGTATTTTGTAAGGCATGTGATGCAAGTGTCAGCAGTTCAACATCGAGTATTTTTGGATTTTTATAACGACCATGAGGAACATTAAATTCACCTTTTTGATTGACTCTATACAAACCGTTAAAACAAGTTTTATTAAGAAATAAAAGTCGAGCAGCTTTCTCTACTCGACCATCTGGGACAGAAGAACGAACTTTATAAAAAAAAATTTTTCTTTGTTCCGTATTTCCTGCTAAATATTTCGTTGCAATGGGAGTTAGATAATTAATAAGGTCATCTAATTCATCTCGAACAATTCGATATGTTTCAATAAGTTCACAATTAAAATCATTAAGTACTACGTTTTTAATTTTAAATTCTGGATTTGAAATCAAAGAGAAAAAAACAGCACCACCACCCACAAATGGCTCGTAGTATGTATTTACTTTTTGAGGGATTTTTTCTAATAAAACATTAAGTAACTGTGTTTTACCACCTGCCCATTTCACAAATGGTTTAGGAGTTTGAGTTACTTCATCTGAAAGTTTTACCGAATTTTTTTTTCTAATCACCATTGTGTAAATTCACCATCGTTAATCTACAGCAATATTACGGCCTAAAATAGTAATTTCAGTATCATTTGAATTTAAATTTTCTAATAATGTGTCTCCTACCCGACACATTTACGCAACATAATCATCACATTTACGCAACATAATCATCACATTTACGCAACACAATCATGATTTATTAGTATCTGGTAAAGCAGACCATATTTACTTGGTTGATGGAAGGAAGTGAAATTTTGGATAGTGGCACTACTGCGTGGATACTTGTTAGTTCTGCGCTTGTATTATTTATGACACCAGGGCTAGCTTTTTTTTACGGAGGCATGGTCAGAAGTAAAAATATTTTAGCGATGTTAATGAAAAATTATATTGCCATGGGGGTAGTCACAATTACTTGGGTAGTTGTTGGATGTTCCTTAGCTTTTAGTAGTGGAAATGTAGCCCTAGGAGATTGGGGGCTTTTTGGAGATCTTGACCTTTTGGGGTTAACAACGCTAGATCTCACTAATAATTATTTTGGTAATGATGTACCTGATCTACTTCATGTAACTTTCCAATTAATGTTCGCAATAATTACTCCTGCACTAATTGCTGGTGCCATCGCAGAAAGAATGAAATTCTCTGCTTGGGTGGTTTTTGTTGCAATATGGTCTATCTGTGTGTACGCACCTATGGCGCACTGGGTCTGGGGTGGTGGATTTATTGGAAGTCAAATCGAAGCTATTGACTTTGCTGGTGGTCTTGTTGTTCACATAAATGCCGGTGCCGCAGCATTAGCATTGGTTATTGTACTCGGTCCACGAGTTGGATTAGGAAGAGAAAAATTCAAGGAGAATTCTCTTCCTCTAACTATGCTTGGGGCAGGAATACTTTGGTTTGGGTGGTTTGGATTCAATGCTGGATCTGCATATGCAGCAGATGGAGCTGCAGCTAATGCATTTATAACTACGCAAATTGCTGCTGCTGTTGCAGCAACTACTTGGATACTCATAGAAATTGCTCGAAATGGTAAACCAACTAGTCTTGGTTTTGCTTGCGGAGCAGTTGCTGGATTAGTGGCAATCACTCCTGCTGCAGGCTTTGTAAACCCTTTAGGAGCGATAATCATTGGTATTGCTGCAGGAGCAATTTGCCTTGCTGCACTCCAATTAAAAGAAAGATTCAACTTCGATGATTCACTTGATGTTGTAGCTGTTCATTTGGTTGGAGGAGTTGTAGGAGCTTTATTACTTGGCTTGCTAGCCGATGAAGCTGTTGGTGGAGTAGCTGGAGGTGCTACTCAGTTTATTAACCAATTACTTTCAGTAATAATTGCTATCGCATTTTCATTTGTTGCTACTTATATTATTGCAGTAGTACTAGATAAAGTTATCGGGCTACGAGTAACTGATTCTGAAGAGAATCAAGGGTTAGACGTTTCTTTACATGGAGAACAAGCCTACGCAATAGATAATTAATAAATATAAAGTTTTATAAACAAAAGCCCTGAGTATTAGAATAAAATCGATGCTCAGGGCTTTATATATATAACTACCTAATAATTTTGTATTGACCATACTAGTCATATCCACATAATGCGATCAGGGATTTAATTTGGAAGGATTAATTATGACTACTGAAAAAGAAATATATGCGCTTGGAGAAACTCCTCCACTTGGTTACGTCCCTCCCAAAATGCATGCCTCCTTAATTAGGCCAGAACGTTTCGGTGAACCCAATCAGGCATTTGAAGTAGAACAAATAGATGTACCTAAACCAGGTCCACGTCAAGTTTTAGTATGGGTAATGGCTGCAGGTGTCAATTATAACAATGTGTGGGCAGCATTAGGTACTCCCGTAAATGTTATTGGTGCTAGGCAACGTCGAGGAGCTGAAGAAGATTTTCACATCGGTGGCTCAGATGCTTCAGGTATCGTATGGGCAGCAGGAGAAGAAGTAGAAAATGTAAAAGTTGGCGATCGAGTCGTTTTATCTTGTGGAATGTGGGATGAAAATGCTGAAGATATCCTCGCTGGTGGAGACCCCATGACATCTAGTTCAGCTAAAATATGGGGATATGAAGAAAATTGGGGATCATTCTCTCAGTTCGCGCTCGTAGATCACTATCAATGTTTTCCGAAACCACCAAATCTTACTTGGGAAGCTTCAGCAGCTTATATGTTGGTTGGTGCAACTGCTTACCGACAACTCATGGGCTGGCCTCCACACATTGTTAATCCTGGCGATCCTGTTCTCATTTGGGGCGGTACTGGCGGTTTAGGATCCATGGCCATCCAAATTGTTAAGGCAAACGGAGGAATACCAATTGCCGTAGTTTCGAGTCCAGATAAATTTGAATTCTGTTACCAAATAGGAGCTAAAGGTGTAATTAATCGTAAAGATTTCGATCATTGGGGACGTTTACCCGATATCGGAGATGCCGATGCATTTGGTGAATGGATGCAGGGTGCACGAGCTTTTGGTCAAGCATTTTGGGAACAACTTGGAGAACGAAAGGCGCCAAAGATCGTTTTCGAACATCCAGGTGAATCTACTATTCCCACCTCAATTTTCCTAGTCGACAATAATGGAATGGTCGTAATCTGTGCAGGAACAACTGGTTACAATGCAGATGTCGATTTACGTTATTTATGGATGCGTCAAAAGAGATTCCAAGGTTCGCATTTCGCAAATACTGAGCAGTGTAATGCCTTCAATCAAATGGTAATCGATGGTGAAGTTGATCCGGCTTTATCACAAGTATTTCCTTTAGAGAATGTTGGAGATGCACATCAACTAATGTATGAAAATCAACATCCTGCCGGTAATATGTCGATTTTAGTAAATGCAACTGAAGAAGGTCATATAGATATTGACCTCTAGCATTATTGATAAATCAAATAATTAGGTTGACTCTCTAGTTGAGCAATAGCCTCTGCAGTTAATACTGGTGTATCCCACTCATAAAATAATTTGAGTGCTGCATATTCTGCATATTCTGCAAGTGCATATTTTTCATAACCGTGAATTTTTTGTTGAGGCGTTCCAAACCCATCCATATCAATAGTTAACAATACTTCTTCAACATCTACCAAATTAGAGGTTTCCAAAATCATACTCTCACGAAATTGATGGATTACGAGAATCTTAGAGGGGATTGTATATTCACGAACGATATCTTGAAGATACATTTGCACTGCATTAATATCTATCGCATTCAAATATCCAATTGAGTCACCAGGAATTTTATCATGATCCTTAGCAGCAAATTCAGGATCTAAAGCTAAGTGAACAAAAGGTTCTTTCAAATATTTTTCCAAAGTCTGAATACTATTCTCCAAATTTCCCCATCCGATTTGTAAGTCTAGAAATAACAAAATGTTACTTAATCGAGCTGCTTCTACATACTCAGCTATGACAATTTCATCCAATCGATAAATATAGTCACCATCGGGAGTAGGGTTGCCCTGAGCAACATCAACAATAAGATGTAATGCAGCTTTTACATCTCGAGGTTCACTATATTTTTTATGTTGTAACGCAAGTTCTTTAATTTTTTTGGCACCAATTTCTGGAGAATATTTCCCTAATTCTCCCATCACAGGAATGTTAGGATATCCGTAATAAGAAATGATTTGATGAGAAAGAAAAATATTATCTGTCGGTTGTTTAGGAATTATTTTTCTTTCTCGATTGATCGGAATAAATTCAAATGTATCCCCATCAGGAAAATACCACTCTGTATCATTCTTGAAAAATGAAACTGAATCAAATAAAGAAATATTTTTATTTGATGATTGAACATCAATATTTAAAAATATATCTTCGTAAATAAGCTCAGATTGCGAAGAATTACCCTCTTCAGCAGCATGAACATCTTGTATCGCATAAAAGCTCAACAACATTACAGAAAATATAGAAAAAAAGATGAGAAAATAACGAATTAATAGAAAGGGCTGTAGCAAGAATTTCCACCAAAAACCCCGCTTATTACATAGGATATATTAGTTAACATGAGTATGCAATTAACAATAATGAGTCTGATTCACTACACCTATATAGCATGGTAGTTTCAAATAAATATGAGCAAAAATTTATACTTGATTTTTCCTATAATGATCGTATTTTCCGTAATAATCATTGCATGCAATACAGATATTCAATCTGAAAATCAACAAGCCCCTGATCAAGCAAATTCAAAAAATATAGTTATTGAAACAAAAGAAGAACAAGGAGCAGGCAATAACACTCCTTCGAGTCAGATCACACCAAAACCAGAAGAAAACCCCAGTACGATACAAATAAATCCATCTGCAAAAACAACAGAAACTTTACCTATTTTTGAAGTAGTTTCTGAACATCCTAAAGCATGTATCAACGACAATTTTTCTCAATTTGTGAGAGTGCATGGTATGTATGTTGTAGGTGACGAAGATGCACCGAGTGACTATGTACTACACACAGCAAATATTTTGGCACAATATTTGGATAACGATGAAGATGGCATACCAGACGACCAAGTAGTCACTGATTACTTAGTAGCAAATGGATTTATCGTACCAGTATGGACTAAAGATATTCGAGAGAATTTTTGGTCAAGTGCACGAGGAACATGGTGTGAAGATAATATACGTACAGTAGCGTCAATGTACCATACAGATTCTGGTGACCAATGGGCGATTGGTGGAATTGAAAAAGCGAAAATTTGGGATACCAACTTAGAAGAGGTATGGCATGTTGTTTCTGCGGCATGGTACAGAGTCTATCCTGAATATTTCAATGATAAGTTCGATGACCCCAGAGATAGCCTCCTGACAGAAGC